>Ga0207648_10007443_pt1 | contig 10767 bp, 7 predicted proteins | sample KBSMisM32_FD_184310 | JGI IMG/M metagenome (GOLD analysis project Ga0207648, IMG submission 184310) | Miscanthus rhizosphere microbial communities from Kellogg Biological Station, Michigan, USA - KBS Miscanthus M3-2 (SPAdes) (version 2) | ecosystem: Host-associated > Plants > Roots > Rhizosphere... | reverse complement strand
GCATGCGGCGGCTTTCGTTGTTTCACACTGCTTGGACAATCCTGTAGGCACTCTGTATGCACAGCGGTACAGCCACCAGGTTGACCCCAATCATTGTTAGGAAACGGCTGGGCTGACTTCTGACACTTGGAATAGGTGTCGTCGCACACTTGCTTGCACGAGCGATTCTTTTTTGTTTTGGATGACTGGCTATTGTTTGAGCCTGTGTTGTTTCTTGCGGCTCGTGACTGTTTATTGTTGCCTTGACCAGCAGCCAGCCCGTCAGATGACAGCGCGCAAAATAAGCCTACGGCAGCGACTATGATCGACAAGAGAAAGACCAACGAGCGGAAGTTTCGTTTCATGATTTTGATCATCAATGTTCTCCTGAACTGAGTACGCGCCTGTATGTCATCGCACCTTGTTCGAGCAGTTGTTATTCAGGTTGACGTTGTTTGCCGGGCGGTATGGGTTGCGGATTCAAAGTGCCATTCGATTTTTTTGCCCGGATTGGATTTGATTTTGTGGCCGCACCCTGGCTGCCTTTCTTGCCGCCAACAAAGATAATGGTTTGCTGCCCGTGCTTATTGCCCTTGGTGCTTGCGACCTGACGCCTTGATGATCTGTGATGCAAACGCACCCCGGATTCAGTTTTTAACTGATTGGCGTCGTCCTGACTCGCAGCAAATGACCGCGTAGCAAGTGGGCTTGCGATTAACAAAATGAAAGCCAGCGAGCAAAAGCAAATTCGTTTTAATCTCTGCGCCATGTGAATTCTCCTTGCTTAACTTGGGCCATCGCCCTGGTTTGTTCGAAATAAATTAGTCTCTACCTGTAACGCAGGAATTCGTGATGAAAACCCGCACCGTGGTTTCGTTCTCTCTTTTCGTATGGGTGTTTGAGGACTCAGAGGCTACTTAACGTGATGGCGAAGCTTCGGACTCCGTGAGGTCGATACGAGCATAGAAGATATCCGTTTGTTTGCTCTTCGCGTCCTGCGCCAGGACAATCGCGAGGCCTTCCTTCTTTTTCCCAACCTGGCGATTGAAAAGACAGACCGCTCCCTGGCTCTTCTGGTCTCCTGTGACGCTGCTGCAGCCGCGATCGTTTGCTATCCAACCAGCTGACTTCATTCGCTCTCTTGAATAGAAGTCCTGCACCTCTTGCGCGCTCTTGTCAGTGGTGAAGGCGATGAAGCTCACCTTTCCCTGCATCGCGGCTCGGATCATCATCCGAGCCCCGAGGGGAAGCGCCAAGTCGGTCTTGGTCGCGCCTACAATAGGCGGCACGTCCGGCCACAGTGAATCAACCGTCCCGGCTTTGCTATTACCAGTGAGGGTGTCAATCATCCGGCAGGAACTGCACCCGGCCGCAATCAACAGAGCAATTAGAATTGTATTCGCAACGCGCATTTAGTTGTTGGCTCTTGCCACCTTATTATTGTCAGGCTGTTATCAGCGAAGACTCGACAACACTCACTGAGCAATCACTGCGGCTTGCATTACCTTCAGGGCAATGGGAATTCTGGCGGTCTGCTGAATGTCGGGTTTGCCAACTTCAAGTTCAACCTTGGTTGCGCTCTCCGGAATTACAAACGACAACGTGACGTCCTGTGAACTTTGCCCATTCACTATATTGTTATCACTCATTTTCTCCGGAGTCGACGGGACGCCGTCGATCATCAGGCGGAAAAACTCGGGGAGAAATTCGCCGCCACCACCACCCAACTCCTTGTTCGCCACACGGACCGACAGATTCAAATAACGCTTGCCTAACGCAACGCGTTGGCCGGCACCGTCCACATCAACCGTCGCCCCCAGAATGGTGTACGTCATTGCCGGCTCTTTGGTAGTTGTCTCAGCGCCTGAGGCCAACTTATCGGGATACTGCTGCGGTTGTGTTGGGCCATCTAGCGTTAGCGTTGCCGGCTGCTTGTCCTGTTCATCCAGGGTAAGCTGTGCGCCCTTCCACTCGGCTGAAGGAGGAACACGGAAACTTATCATTCGTTCCTTAGTGTCCCGCGCCGCAAAATTATCTTCGTATGGTTGCTTGTATACCGATCCATCGCCAAGTTTCAACTGCCACAATGCGCTTCTGATTGAGACTCCATCTTTCAACGTGTTGACGACCGTGAAGGTCAGGTCAGCCAGCGCCAAGTTGGTATTTTCCTGCGGTTGATCTGTCGCCACTCGATCGGAAATGACCGCCTTTGTCAGCGTGAATTGCAGATTGGCGTAGCTAAGTGTTCGCGGCCCTGTCAGTTGTAACTGACGTTCAAAGGGAGTGCCCGTCGCTGTCGAGCCACCCATGCTGTTGGAGTTGGAAGACAATGAGCCGATATGTTTACAAGCGAGTGGCACGACCAGGACAAATGCGATGAGTATCCACATAACAAAGGTGGTTTTAGTTTTCATTAGTTCTCCTACGACAAGACGGTTGGTCGTTTGTTCCAGTTCCTACCTCGATAAATTTTCTTCTAATGGTAACGCAAGAAATTGCGTTGAAAACCCGCATGCCCGCACTCATTTCACTTTGGCTAGCTCGGAGCGTAAGCTGCTTGGAAGTAGAAAGAATGATTGATGCAAAATTCCGCCCCGACGGGTGTTACTCAACTCCTCGTCAACTGGAGCAACGGCGATAAGGCTGCCCTCGACGAGATGCTGCCGCTCGTTTACCAGGAACTGCGGCGCATCGCGGTTAATCGCCTTCGTCAGGAGCTTCCCAATCACACTCTGCAGCCGACGGCGCTGGTAAATGAGGCATACCTCCGGCTCATCGATCAGAAAAACGTAAACTGGCAAAACCGCGCCCAATTCTTTGGCCTCGCGGCGGAAATGATGCGACGCATTCTGGTCAACCACGCGTTACATCGCCGAGCCGCAAAACGAGGTGGAGGCGCCTTACGGGTGTCGCTGGCAGTTGCCGTCAATTCCTTTGAGCAGAAGGACGTAAATCTGGTCGCACTGGATGAGGCGCTGAAGAACCTTGCGATCATCGATCCTCGTCAATGCAAGATCGTGGAAATGAAGTTTTTTGGAGGCTTAACCGTCGCCGAAATAGCAGATGTCTTGCAAGTATCGTCCGACACCATTGAACGCGATTGGAAGATGGCGCGTGCGTGGTTGCACCTTGAAATCAGCAATAGGTAATTGAGCATGACTCCAGAACGATGGCAACGAATCAACGAAATGTTTCATGCGGCCCTGGTCCTTGAGGGCGGGCAACGAGGCGCTTTTCTTGTCGCTCAGTCCGCTGGGGATGACGCCTTGCGCGCAAAAGTAGAGGCGCTTTTGACTTCACATGAACAGGCGGAAGGCTTCATTCAAGGGTCAGTTTTCGGCGACGCCGCGCAACTACTCGTCGAGGAAGAAGCCGAGGCCATGATCGGCCAGCACATTGGACTCTACAAGATCGATCGAGAAATCGGTCGTGGAGGGATGGGTACTGTTTACCTGGCGACGCGCGACGATGATCAGTTCGAACAGCAGGTAGCTATAAAAGTCGTCAAGCGGGGCATGGATACGGACATCGTTCTCTCTCGCTTTCGCAATGAACGTCAGATACTTGCCGGCTTCGATCATCCAAACATTGCGCGTCTGTTCGACGGCGGTTCGACCGAAACCGGTCTGCCGTACTTCATCATGGAATACGTCGAAGGCCAAGCCATTGATGAGTATTGCGACTGTCACCGGCTCTCAACCGACGCTCGCCTCGAACTATTCCGCACGGTTTGCTCAGCTGTTCAGTACGCGCACCAAAATCTCGTGATTCATCGAGATATCAAGCCCAGCAACATCCTGGTGACAGCCGAGGGCGTCCCGAAGTTGCTCGACTTTGGGATTGCCAAACTGCTTCGCCCTGAGGAAACCCAAGGAACCGCAACCACAGCAATCGTGCAGCGATTGATGACCCCGGAGTATGCCAGCCCCGAACAGGTTCAGGGAGAGCACGTAACAACTGTTAGCGACGTTTATAGCCTGGGAGTGCTGCTGTATGAATTGCTCAGTGGCCATTCTCCCTATCACTTCAAGACACTGTTACCCCAGGACATCGCGCAGGTCATCAGCGATAGTGAGCCGGAGAAACCCAGCACCGTTATCAACCGCATTGAAGAAATAACGACCGGTGGCCGGAAAGGTACGAAGCTCACACCTGAATCTGTCAGCAAGACTCGCGATGGACGCCCGGAAAAGCTGCGCCGCAAGCTAGCTGGTGATCTGGATAACATCGTGCTCATGGCGATGCGTAAAGAGCCGGCACGTAGGTACTCTTCCGTCGGTCAATTCTCTGAAGACATTCGCCGACATCTGAATGAGCTGCCGGTGGTGGCGCGCAAGGCGACCCTTTCCTACCGCGGCGCGACGTTTATCCGAAGAAACACTGTGGCCGTCGCGGCGGCCGCAGTCATTAGCTTGATTCTACTGGTAGGCATCGCTGCGACCGGATGGGAGGCTCACGTGGCTCGCCGCGAGCGCGCACGAGCAGAGGCGGCAGGCGCAAGAGCAGAGCGACGATTCAACCAGGTACGCAAGCTGGCCCACTCAGTGTTGTTCGATTATAACGAAGCGATCCAGGATCTTCCGGGTTCAATGCCAGTGCGTGAGAGGCTGGTCAAGGATGCCCTGGAGTATCTCGATAGTCTGGCTGGAGAAGCCAATGATGATCCATCGCTGCAGCGGGAACTCGCAACTGCATACGAGAAAGTAGGCGACGTCCAGGGGAGGACCTTGCGGGCCAATATGGGTGATACGTCCGGCGCCAAAGAAAGCTATGGCAAAGCGCTGAGAATTCGGGAAACGCTCGTAGCCGCCAATCCGAAAGACGCATCATTCCGCAGTGATCTCGCCGACAGCTACCGGGAATTGGGCAGGCTGCTATGGACGGCTAGCGACACGGCTGGCGGACTGGAGAATGCCAGGAAAGATGTCTCTCTACGTGAAGCTTTAACGGCAGAGAACACAACGAACATGCAAGCTCGCTTTAGCCTGGGGGTAAGTCATGCTGATGTCGGAGAAATACTCTTGGAACAGGGTGTGACGAACGGCGCAGCGGAGAGTCTCGGGCGGGCATTGGCTGTTTTTGAAGCAGTGTTAGCAATCGAGCCTGCCAACGAGAAATGTCGCGCCGCCGTTCCTTTCATTTATCAGAAAAGCAGCGAGGTCTTGTTGTGGCAGGGCAACGCAGTGGGCGCCCTGGCGGCGAGTCGTCAGGCACTGGCGCTGGACACGAAATTATCGAATGCGTATCCAACGAATACGCACTATCGCCAGGAAGTGGGAATTGATTTTGAAAAAGTCGGTAACACGCTGGAGAATCTCGGCGATATCAACGGCGCACTGGAGAGTTACCGCAGCGAGTTACGAATCTTTGAAGAGCAGTCGGTAGCTGATCCGGCGAACGCACAATTCCGCAGCGATCTTTCGTCAGCGTATTTAAAGGTTGGGAGCATGCTGGTCAGAATTGGCAAGCCAGCAGATGCTCTACTGAACCAAAGCAAGGCCCTGGCAATCCGCGAAGCGTCAGCGACGGCTGACCCACTGGATTTATGGAAGCGCTGGGACTTAATCGAGAGCTACGCAAAGACCAGTAACGCGCTGGCGAAGGACGGCGACTCTGTTGCTGCGCTGGACGCATGTCGCAAGACCCAAGCTCTGTTGGCCGATACAATCGATGATCCAACCAACGTCTACCTCCGCAGCTATCGGGCGTATGCGTCCGCTGACGTTGGCGAGGCCATGGTGATAGTCGCCGCAAGCAACAAGACCGCGTCAGCCGAACGGCAAGGGTTGCTGGCTACGGCAGAAGCGCTGTACCACCAGAGCACTGATATCTGGGGAGACATGCGGAAGAATGGCACGTTGAGCAGTCCGGACGCCATTAGGTTCGATCGTCTAACCCGCGAAATCGCCGAGTCTCACGATGCCTTTAAGAAGTAGGGCAATCCTCAGTATTGTCAGCTTACAAATTGTTTGCGTCGGAAGCCGCTAAAGATTGACAGCTTTTCAGCGAGCCGGCGTAAACTTTCAACATTTTTCAAGGCGGACCACAAGACTTTTGGCTCACTTCTTAGTAATTCCTCTATTCTTAGTTACAGTCATGCCGGACCATTCCTCCGAGTACGCTGCAATCGCCTGTGCTTAAGCTGGAGAGCCAATTTGTGACTGTCTGGATGTCATTCGATCATGGTTTCCCTGAAGGAGAGAGATGAAAAGAACCAGAGCGCGAATTCTGATCGCGATTGTTACCTTGATGACCGTGAACGTCCTTTACGCGCAGAACGGGGACAAACCCGCATACCTGAATCCCGCGTTACCTGCACAGCAACGTGCCGAGGACCTCGTCCGCCGCATGACTGTGGAAGAAAAGGTTACGCAACTTGTGAATCAGTCGCGCGCGATACCGCGGCTTAATATTCCCGACTACGACTGGTGGAGCGAAGCCTCGCACGGCATCGCCACAAGGGGCACGACTGAGTTTCCGAATCCAGTTGGATTAGCCGCGACATTTGATACCGATGCGATTCACCGCATGGCTGTTGTAATTGGCACGGAAGGGCGAATCAAGCATGTGCAGGGCATGCGCGATGGCCACAGCGACATCTTCGAGGGACTGGATTTCTGGGCACCTAACATCAACATCTTTCGCGACCCACGCTGGGGCCGCGGGCAGGAGACTTTCGGGGAAGATCCTTTTCTGACGGCGCGATTGGGTGTGGCTTTCGTCACTGGAATGCAGGGAGATGACCCTAAGTATTACCGTGTCATCTCAACTCCAAAACACTTCGCCGTACATAGCGGACCCGAGCCGTCGCGTCACAAGGACGACATCATCGTCAGCAAGCACGATCAGTTGGACACGTACCTTCCAGCCTTTCGCGCGACCGTTACAGAAGGGCGTGCAGGTTCTGTCATGTGCGCATACAACAGCATCAACGGACAACCAGCGTGTGCTAATGAATTCTTGCTCGTAGATCAGTTGCGTAAGAAGTGGAACTTCCAGGGTTACGTCGTTTCGGATTGCGAAGCTGTCGTCAACATCTTTCGCGATCATCACTTCACAAAAACCCAGGCGGAAGCCTCTGCACTGTCGTTGCAACGCGGTATGGACAACGAGTGCATTGATTTCTCAAAAGTAAAAGACGACCACGACTACAAGCCATATCTCGATGCGTACAAGCAAGGCATTCTTAAGGAGAGTGACATAGACACAGCACTAATCCGATTGTTCACAGCGCGAATAAAACTCGGAATGTTCGATCCGCCTGAGTTAGTTCCGTATTCAAAGATCGACGAAAAGAAACTTGATAGTGCTGAGCACCGTGCGATGGCGCGCGAAATGGCAAACAAGTCGATGGTGCTGCTGAAGAATGATGGCATTCTGCCGCTAAAGAAGGGCGCAACCAAGATCGCCGTCGTTGGACCACTCGCTGATCAGACGAGGTATCTGCTCGGCAACTACACTGGAACTCCAACGCACACGGTCTCTGTGTTGGAAGGACTCAAAGCGGAGTTTCCGGAAGCCCAGATCAACTTTGTTCCGGGAACAAAGTTCCTTCGTAAGGACGGAGTTGCGGTTCCGTCTTCTGTCTTTACAACTGCAGAAGGGCAGCCGGGGCTCACTCAAGAATTTGCGACAGGACAGTTGTTCGGAGGAAAGCCCAAGGTACTTACAACACGCTCGGCGACTTCGGTTGAGCTGAGGGCCGGCGATGTCCCTTGGGAAGCGGCGAACAAATCTCCATTGTTAGTTCAGTGGAGCGGATTCCTTACGCCAACTGAGACAGGCGAGTTCATTATCGGTTTACGTTTTGAAGGTGGCTTCGCTCGCGTGCTTGTGGATGGAAAGCAGGTTGCACAAGGGTTTGGTGGTCCGGGCCAAGTCGAGTCGAAGACTGGGCGCGTTCGTCTTGAACAAGGTAAAAAGGTAGAGATCAAGGTTAATTATTCGCTTGGTACTGGCGAGCCGACACTCGCACAGTTGATCTGGTCGAAGTATGACACGAAGCCAAGCGCCGATGTGGTCGAAGCGGCAAAGAGCGCAGACGTCGTAGTCGCAGTGCTTGGTATCACGAGTGAACTTGAAGGCGAAGAGATGCCTGTTGATGAAGAAGGCTTCAAAGGTGGTGACCGAACGAGTCTCGATCTACCAAAGCCTGAACAGGAGTTACTCGAGGCAGTGGCAGCGACTGGAAAACCCGTTGTCCTGGTTCTTGCAAATGGAAGTGCACTCTCGGTGAACTGGGCTAAGCAAAATGTGAACGCGATCCTCGAATCCTGGTACGCAGGAGAAGAGGGCGGCGCTGCCATCGCAGAAACGCTCTCCGGAAAAAACAATCCTGCTGGTCGTCTTCCTGTCACGTTCTACACTGGCGTCGATCAGTTACCGCCGTTTGGAGAATACGCGATGAACAACAGGACGTACCGCTATTTCAAAGGTACGCCCTTGTATCCGTTCGGATATGGGCTGAGCTACACGACGTTCTCTTACACCGGTCTTACTGTTCCAAAGAATCCGATCAAGGCCGGCGATCCACTCGTCGTAGATGTAACGGTCAAAAACACTGGCAATCGTGAAGGAGACGAAGTAGCACAGCTCTATCTCAGTTTCCCGAACGTTGCTGGAGCACCGCTGCGTGCGCTGCGTGCATTCAAGCGCGTTCATCTCAAGCCAGGAGAATCGCAGAAAGTTCGCTTCGAATTGAAAGAACGCGACTTGAGTATGGTGAGTGAGGCAGGTGAACCGCTTATCGCTGAAGGACAGTATTCAATTTCGATCGGTGGAGGACAACCCGATACTGGAGCACCGACGATCGCTGGGAAGTTCCAAGTGAAAGGAACTAAAAAGCTCCCCGAGTAGCGGGTCTCAAGTGTGAATTCAACGTGGGCTTTGCGTGGCTTACGGCTTCGCTAATCGCAGCGTGAGTGAAGGTTTCAGTTAGTGTCGATTGGCTTTACCTCAAAAGTCGGATCTAGCTCGAGGCTGGAGTGTTTTCGTTCGTGTTGGTTCGTGTGACTTCGTGGATCGTCCTTAGTTTTCTGTACAAAAGGACGATCCACGAAATCACACGAACTAAACACGAACGCGTTTGCCGTCGAAGCGCGTCTAAAGCAATTGCTGTCGTCAACCCGATACCGAGAGCCGTCTTCGTTGAGCTGCATTAACGATCAACGTTCTCCAGCACCCAGATGCTTCCGAATGTTTCCATCATTGGAAGAATGATCCGGTTTGATGTCAAAGCCATTTCGAGCTGGATAATGTTCGGGATAATCATCTGCGTTGTGCTCTCGAAGTCAGTCACACGCGTCGGTTGGTCCAAGGGCTTTCCACTTGCAGGATCAAACCGAACTCTCCAGACATTGAAGAACCCCGTGCGGTTGGAAACGAAGTAGATCGCCTTGCCGTCAGGCGACCAGCGCGGCTTGTCGTCCCAGTAGCGGCCCTCAGTTAGTTTTATCCATTCCCCACCCGACGCGGATATTGCATAAACCGTGGAAACTGATGGATCGGTAGCGTTGAAAGCGTTGAAACTAATCCATCGCCCGTCGGGCGAGAAGCGGCCTTGCCATAAGTTATATTCCGGATTCGACGCAATCACGCGCATTTGGGTCTCCGAGCGCGGCGCCGCTTCGAGTGGAAACAAGGCCAGCGCTACCCTGCCAGGCGTCTGCAAATCTGAACTCATCAGGATCCATTTGCCATCGAGCGTCCAGTCAGTGAGCGAAATTCGGCCTTGCATTGGAGACGTCAAGATTTGTTCGTCGCCACCGCTGGTTGCTCGCAAAGCGAGTGTTCGACTCACCTGAGGATCGGTCTCAACTTGTGCTGGACCTGAGCGTACATAGATGAGTCGCGTTCCGTCGTTCGACAGGATGGGGTTCACTCGTCTGAAGTCGTCGGCACCTGTTAACAAAGTCTCGCGTCCATCGGCGAGCGACTTAGCCCACAGCTCTTCTTTATCAGCACGCCGCTTACGGAACACCAACATCTTGCCATCCGGTGACAAACCTGGCTGCAACGCGTCCATGCCGGCTACTGTTAGCGGCTGCGACGTCCCTGTGGTTTTTCCAGCGATTGGATCGAACGGTACGGTCCAGAGGCGACTCCTTTCGCTACGGATACTGAACGCCAACTTCCGTCCATCCGAAGACACAGCGATGTCTGTATCCTTGCCTGCTCCCGTAGTTATGCGCTCCAGTCCGTCGATCCAACGGAGTGTTGACGGAACAACTTTTACTTTCCAAAGATTTCTTACCCCTTGCGACTCACCCTCAAAAATCAAACCGTTTGCAGAGGGCAGCCAGAGGAAATTAACAAACCTTACTCCGGCCTCTTTGAGTTGCGATTGCACGCTCGTGTCGATTTGAGATTGCAGCGGAGGCCCACCATTCAACGGGACGGTCCAAAAGCTCCAACCGGCCTGTCGGTGGTTACCCCAAACGGAGAGCCGACTACCGTCAGGATGCCATGCGACGAGAAGAGTGGAAACGAATTGCGGAACGAAGTCATTCAACACGTCACGAGGTGTTCCGCCAGTGGCGCTGATGACAAAGGTCTTTGACTTTACGGCGCCTATGTATGCTGAACTATCAAAAAGTACTTGCGAACCGTCTGGAGACCAACGCGGACGATATCCGAAACCGCATAACTTGCGTTCGCTTCCGCCTAATGCAGGAACTACAAATAGGCCACCACCTTCTCGTTCAGACCGGAACACGAGCGAGAGTCCGTCTGGTGACCAGTTCGGTTGCCAGTCATGAGCCGGCGAACTCGTTACTTGCACTGAGTTTC
>Ga0207648_10007442_pt1 | contig 10767 bp, 12 predicted proteins | sample KBSMisM32_FD_184310 | JGI IMG/M metagenome (GOLD analysis project Ga0207648, IMG submission 184310) | Miscanthus rhizosphere microbial communities from Kellogg Biological Station, Michigan, USA - KBS Miscanthus M3-2 (SPAdes) (version 2) | ecosystem: Host-associated > Plants > Roots >... | reverse complement strand
GGTCCATTCTGACGGCTCGTGATCCCTGATCTAAAATTAAAGCTGCGCTCAAAAGTAATTTAACTAATAACAACTGAGCGGCTATTTACCCCTATCCGTATCAAAAATTAGCATCTACATCTAAATAAATGAAAATCATCTTATTGAGATAATCATAAATGTCCGAAATGATTAAATTGGCAATTATGTCGCGAATAACTCCTGTATTTTTAATCCTGCATGATTGAATTAGTAAAAGGAGATATAACCAGGATCCAGGTTGATGCAATTGTCAATGCCGCAAACACTTCCTTATTGGGAGGTGGAGGAGTTGATGGGGCTATTCATAGAGCAGGAGGAAAAGCTATACTTGAAGAATGCCAGAAAATTAGGGCTAAACAAGGTGGATGTAAGGTGGGGGAAGCAGTAATAACAACCGGAGGAAATCTGCCAGCGAAATATGTTATCCACACTGTTGGCCCGGTATGGCAGGGTGGTAATAATGAGGAGGAGACGTTATTGGCTACGGCTTATAGAAATAGTCTGAGGCTTGCCGTGCAAAATAAGATACATACAATAGCATTTCCGAATATAAGCACCGGCATTTATGGTTTCCCGAAAGATAAAGCGGCAAAAATTGCAGTAAATGCTGTTAATTCCTTTTTACAATCAACTGATCAGGTAAGTAAAGTTGTCTTCGTTTGCTTTGATGATGAAAATTATTCTATTTACCGCGATATATTAAATACAGCAAACTAGATTAGCACCGGATCTTTGGGTTATTATTTCGGTAATAATTTAAAATAAGTAGCCTTAAACCGGTTATTTACAATCTCACCCTGCACTTCCGCTTTTCTCACTGCTTTGCAAAAACCATCCTTTGCGTGTGCATCACCGTGCTCATCGATTGTAGTACCATCAACAAAATAGGGTTTGCCATCTATGCGAACAGCCAGATCACAACTTTTTCCTTCCAATCCAAACTGGCATTCACCACAGGAAGCTTCTACTACCTGTATCTTTTTATTTGGATCAGGCTTTGAAACTTTTGTTGTTTTTGTTTGTGCGGAACTGGAGACTGCAAATGCAGTTATAAGAACTATAGATAAGAAGTACTTCATGCTTATGTGATTTAGAGTATTCAAATTTACTAAAATCTATTTGTGTTATTAATTGTTTACAAAAACACCAGCCTGATGCAGGTTCATTCCACTCTTTTCCCAAAACAGTAACACAGTCCATCAGGTGCTACCACAAAGAAAACATTCCAGTTAATATCTCCATGTTTGTGAATACTGAATGCAGACAGTTCTTTTTCCAATCCATTTGATTTAAACTCTGCATAGATTTCCTCCAGATCATCCACTTCAAAAAAACAACCGTCCTGTGCCGGGTCACCACCGTTTTCCGCCAGGCCTATTTGAATTTCTCCTCGCTGAAGTATCGCAGATGGATATGGGCTCTCATTCTGGGATACCAGTTGAAACCCCATCATGGTTTGGTAGAAAGGAAGAGCACTCTCCACACTTGCCACTGGCAGATTCATTTTGTCTTGCTGATAAGGCCATGCATTTAGAATGTTCGCTTTTTGCTTCTCCATATTTCAAAGGTATTATAGAAAAGACCTTTCAGATAATTGATGCCCTATAAGTCATTTTATAGGGTCTTTTGAGCAGGTGTACAGACTTCCGCCAATCAGTCTGCTCCCTTTACAAATCTTTTACAATTAAGGCATTCTGCAAACCCCAATGATCGCCAATATCTTATAAAAAATCGGGTATAGTAAAACCCCTATTTCTTAGAAATTTCCCTTTTATTCCTTTGCAGCAATCCCCGGTTTTACTAGTTTAGCACCAGATACTATTCCAAACTCCTCTCGAAAAATTTCTCCTCTATCCAGTTTTATTTTCCCAATTCCTGCGAAAACAATTCCAAGATCCAAGAATTGTTTGTTTAACTATCTATTAATGTATACTCTATGAGCAGGAATTTCACTTCCGATCAACAACTTATTGACAGCCTTCGTAACAACGATACAGACGCTTTCGAAGAGCTTTTCCGCAGGCATTGGTATAACCTGTATATATACTCTCTGCGCAAATTGCGCTCCTCTGACGATGCCCGCCAGATCGTAAGGGATATTTTCAAGGACCTTTGGGAAAAGAGACAATCATGGCCTGCCGATTTCACATTATCCAGCCATCTTTATGCTGAGGTAAGACAGGCAGTGATTAAGAGCCTGAATTCCAGTCTCACTACAGAAATAAACAGCCAGATCATAGCTGACGAAATACTTCCTGGATTTAGTGTTAATTCTCTTCAGCAGGCCAAACTGCCTGTTATGAAGAAGCATGTGATTGCCAAACCGGAAGAAGCAGCCAGGCAGCAAACACTGCGTAGAAAAAGCCATGCAGAAGCAACAATTGCCAATGTAAAATGGCTATTCAATGCGGTGACTGCGAGACTGAATTAATCCACCATTTCATCCCCTACCTTAAAACGACCTAATTATGAAAACAGAAATTTTACATCAAAAACTGGAAAGGTATATCAACGGTGAAGCCCTTCCTTCTGAAACAAGACAGATTCAAACCTGGTTATCCTGCACAACCGATGAGATCAATCTCACCGCTGAACAAAAAGAGCAGGTAGCATTGGAAATATTAAGTGAAATTCAGGCTGAAACCGCCTACCCGCTTTTCTATCCCAAAAGGGAAAAGCCCTGGTACCTGAAGATGGTTGCAGCATTCTTCTAAATGCATAAAAGAATTTGTGGCCTGTTGTAGATAATTTCTATAACAGGCTATAGATTTTCCCTATAATCATTTCAGGTGTAATCCCTTCCATACATCCCTTATCTCCATGAACAGGACATTTCTTATTCCCAAATACAGATGATGGCCGGCAGGGAAGATCTAACTGAACGGCATTGTCCATCAATTGGCCCCAGCCATAAAAGCCTAAATAAGGATGTGTGCCGCCCCAGATTGAGATGACCGGAATACCGAATAAGGAAGCCAAATGCATATTAGCGGAGTCCATGCTGATCATTACATCCAGTTGTGAAATTATATTCAACTCATCGGCAAAACTTTTCTTTCCCGCTACAGAATAAACATGCTGCGTTTCTTTTTCCCACTGTTCTGTTAATTCAGATTCTGCTTTACTTCCAAATAACAGTATAGCTGTTCCATGCTGCCCTGCAAGGATCCTTACCACCTCTTTCATTTTTTCCAACGGATAGAGTTTTGCTGCATGTCTTGCAAAAGGAGCAACGCCAATTATTTTTAGCCCCCTGTTTTCAAAAGGCAAAAGTCCTTTATTTTTTACTGGCTGAGCGATACCCTTCTTAATATTCAACTCTACGGGCAAGCCAACCTTCGCAAAAACATCAGCATATCGCTGAAAAGTTGTTTTTAATTGTCGCAGTTTCTTATTTACCGGCCTGGTCAATTCTTCTTTCTCGCTTCTTCCCTTATCAATTACTGCTAATCGAAGTTTTGTGAAGGATCGCATCAAAAAGAAACGGAGCAATTTTGTACGTAATGAATCATGCAGGTCTACTATTGCATCAAATGAAATATCCTTTTTGATTTGCCGGCTGAGCAGATAAATTCTTCGTAAGCCCTTCCATTTCCTGATGTCTACCGGGTAAAATTGAACTCTCTCCATGCCGGCGAATAAGGGTTGCATATGCGTTTGGCCAACAAAATAAATGTGAAGATCAGGGTATTGGTTTACCAGGTTGCGGATAACCGGTACCGTCATAGCCACATCCCCCAATGCGGAAAATCGAAATACCAGTATATGACGGGGAGATGCCAAGCTTTATTTCTTTTGCTGGTAGAGGACAGGATTAAGGCTCTCATCATTATACATCTTCATTTGCCTGTATACCTTCATGTATTTTTTTCCTGCCGCAATATCATCAATCAACTGCTGGATGGCAGTAGAAAGATCAGAACGCTGTTCCAACAGAACGGTCAGTTTGCCCTGGCATTTCAGGCGGTGCTCATCGCTTGCTTCGGTACGATTGGCCTCAATATCCATGTGGTAGATCTTCAGTTCCAGTATCGACAATCGATCAATTGCCCAGGCAGGACTTTCTGTATTAAAAGTTGCTCCGGGCAATGGCTTTACCTGCTGATTTTCCTTTAGCAACCAGCTATCAATATATTCTACCAGGTCTGTTCTGTATTGATTGGATGTATCAATCTTTCGCTTGATCTGCAACGCCTTTACTGCATCAATTTGAGGATCACGAATTATATCTTCAAGGTGCCATTGAACTGTATCTACCCAGTTCTTGAGGTATAACAGATGTTCAACAGAGTCAACCGGATATGGATTTCTTATTTCCGTATCCACCGAGTCTTTTACATGATAATCCCTGATACTTTGCTGAAATATGCTTATAGCCTGGTTAATGAACATGAGGCAAAAGTAAAAAGTAAAAATTCAAAATTAAAAACTAAACTGGCTGTGCCTTTTTGACTTTTACTTTTGAATTTTTACTTTTCTACATAGTTGAGATCTTTATGATAGGTTTCTTCCGTAAAATATGCCGCTATCAGCGTAATCACCATTACAATGACGCCAGTCCAGATACCGCTTTTCACCACATTCCAATGATAGCTTTTCTGGAACAGATCAAAGAACAGGTAATTAATCCCATACAGGGCGCCCCTTACCATATTACATACTGTTGTGGCTGCAGTAGCGCGCAAATTTGTTCCAAACTGTTCTGCACTCATCGTTACAAAGATGGCCCAGAAACCGGTGCTGAAACCCAATAAGGAGCAAGCCAGGTACATCATGAAATCATTTTTCACGGCTCCGCCAAAGAACAATACTCCGGAAAGTATGGTAAAGAGATAAAAGAGGTATAATGCTTTCTTGCGACTTTTGAAATACTGGCTAACAAAACCGATCAGGATATCACCAATGGCAATAGCAGCATAGGCATACATGATTGCCCGTCCGGAATCTATTTTGTTATCTCCATAAAATTCTTTTGCAAACAGATTGCTATAATTAACCAATACACCAATTACAAACCAGGTTGGCAAACCAATGAGTATGGCCAGCATGTATTTTTTAAATCGAGTTGCATTGGTAAAAAACATCAGGATATTTCCCCTGGACACATTCTGTTCCTTTACCTGCTTAAACATTCCGCTCTCCGCAACACTGATTCTAAGGAATAAGAGAACGATTCCCAATCCACCTCCAATCTTAAAACAAAGACGCCAGTCATGATCGGTAAACTGGAAAGTAAAATAAGCGAACACTGCTCCAAATAATCCTATACCGGCAACTAAAGAAGTACCTATTCCACGCTTGGCTTTTGGTAAAAGTTCACTTACCAGGGTAATCCCGGCGCCCAATTCTCCAGCCAGTCCAAGGCCGGCAGCAAATCGCGCATAAGCGTATTGATCTGTGGTCTGTACATACCCGGTCAGAAAATTAGCGATTGAATATAAAATGATGGAACCAAACAACACAGACAATCTTCCTTTCATATCTCCCATCATTCCCCAGACGATACCACCTATCAGTAAACCCACCATCTGCCAGTTGATGATCTTGGTGCTGGCTGCAAGTACAGCAGTAGCATTCGACATATCCACGCCCAGTGATTTAAGACTGGGTCCTCTTACAATGGTAAATAACAGTAAATCGTAGATATCTACAAAGTATCCCAATGCCGCAACAATCACGGCAATATTGAATATCGAGGGTGATTTGGCAGACTGCGTCGTTAGCATATTATGGCTTTACGGAAGAATCAGTTGGAGGGGCTGCTACCTTCTCCTTCTTATTGACTAAAAGTTTATATAATACCGGAAGGGTTGTAACAACAATGATAGCAATGGTAATAACCTCTATATGATCCTTTAGGCTGAAATCCCATTTCCGCTGTACCCATGATTCAAGGAAATAACCTCCCAGCATCATGGAGGATACCCAGCACAGGCTACCTATTAAATTAAACAGCATGAATGGTGCTCTTTCCATTTTCACAATACCTGCAACAATAGGAGCAAATGTGCGGATGATCGGCAAAAACTTGGCAAGGAAAATGGTCCCCTTTCCATACTGGTCATAAAATTCTGTAGCCCTTACAAGATGTTTGCGTTTGAATATCCAGGTTTCCCTGCGTTCATACAGTAGCGGGCCGGTTTTTCGTCCAAACCAGTAACCTACAATATTGCCTAACACTGATGCCACTATTACCATCAGGATAATACTAATATGTTGGAACCCAAAATTGAGAGGCTCTGTCTGCGGAATATTGAAAAGCTCCCTGGCAAGGTCACTCATATAAATACCAGCGGCAAACAATAAAGAATCGCCAGGAAAGAAGAATCCAATAAATAATCCTGTTTCTGCAAAGACAACCAGCAGCAACAGGTACAATCCGCCATACTCTATGATCCAGGAAATAAAGCGCTGAATAAACCCTGCACCGTCCAATAAATGTATCTGCAACAAACTTTCCATCTGGTAAACTAATTAATTTAATTTGAATGTTCCAATTCTCCTTCCCATTTGCTAACAACGCTTGTGGCCAATGCATTACCCACAACATTGGTAGCTGTCCTGAACATATCGCAAAAATGATCAATTGGCAGGATCAATGCAATACCTTCTGGTGGTATTTTAAACATAGCGCAGGTAGCAGTTACTACTACTAATGAAGCCCTTGGTACTCCCGCAATGCCTTTACTGGTCAGCATCAGTACAAGCAGCATGGTCAACTGGGTACCGATATCCATATGAATTCCATAAGCCTGTGCAATGGCAAGGCTTGCAAAGGTCATGTACATCATGCTTCCATCCAGGTTAAAAGAATAACCCAGGGGCAGGATAAAAGCAACGATCTTGTCCTTGCAGCCAAACCGCTCCAGTTCTTCGGTGAGCTTGGGAAATACCGCTTCACTACTGGTAGTGCTGAAAGCGATCAGCAATGGCTGCGCTATCCGTTTTAATAATGTTGGTAGTCGGTTCCGTAATACTAAAAAGCCAACGCTTAATAATAAGACCCATAGAAGCGCTATACCCACCAGGAAAAAAGCAAAATATTTTAAATAGAATGCAAATATGCTCGGTCCATTTATAGCAAGCACCGCTGCCAATGCTCCAAACACGCCCAACGGAGCAAAGTTCATGACATAGCCCACCATTTTTAATATTACATGGGAGGCAGCATCCAGCGCTTTTACTACTGGTTTGGCATAGTCTCCAAGGGCAGCGCAAGCCACCCCAAAAAAGATACTGAATACTACCAACTGCAGGATTTCATTATTAGCCATAGCCTCAATCAGGCTTCTTGGAAATACATGCTCCACGAATTTGGCAAGGGAGAATTCCTGTGTTTTGCCAATTAGGTCTTTTGCTCCGGCGGTATCTGCATTGCTAAGATCAATGGCGGCACCTGGTTTAAAAAGGTTTACCAATATCATTCCCAGTAAAAGGCTGGCAAGAGAGGCGGTAATAAACCATAATAATGCCTTGCCTCCTACCCGCCCTACGGCCTTAAGGTCACCGAGTTTCGCTATCCCCACCACCAACGTACAAAATACCAGGGGAGCAATGATCATCTGCACAAGGCGAAGGAAAATGGTAGTGAGTAACTTGATATTAGTAGCGAATTTCTTAACTGTTTCAGGAGAGGATTGATAATGGATAAGCGCTCCAATTAAAATCCCCAGCACCATGGCCACCAATATGTAGAGAGTGAGACGGTTTCCTTTTGACATAAGGGTTAGTAAAAGAACGTCGAAAATCGGAAAAATTACCGAGGGGGAAAAATAGTTAAGGGTTAATAAATATCACTGTTTGTGGGGGTATTCACGTTATCTGTGCCTTTGGTAAAGAAAAGGCCACCGAAAACAAATAATTCCCTATTTTACGGGCTTTAATTACTACTTTCCTAAACACAATCACGCACTATGAGTTTATTCGTCAGGAAACCACTGAACAAATTACTGGCAGAGGCTTCGGATAGTGAGAAAGGATTGAAAAAAACTTTGGGCCCCTGGTCCTTGATTGCCCTGGGTATTGGCGCCGTTATCGGAGCCGGCCTTTTTTCTATAACCGGCGGTGCTGCAGCTACCAATGCAGGTCCTGCCATTACCATCTCCTTTGTTGTAGCCGGTTTGGGATGTGCGTTTGCCGGCCTGTGTTATGCAGAATTCTCCTCCATGATACCTATTGCAGGTAGTGCCTATACCTATTCATATGCCACCATGGGCGAATTTATTGCCTGGATCATTGGATGGGACCTGGTACTGGAATATGCGGTAGGTGCGGCCACTGTAAGTATTAGCTGGAGCCGTTATTTCGGCAGGTTCATGGAAGGTTTGGGCGTTCATATGCCAGCTGAGATTATGGGTGGACCCTGGGATGGCGGATTAGTTAATATTCCAGCTGTTTTTATTGTTGTGTTGATGAGCCTGTTGCTCATGCGGGGAACCAGCGGTAGTGCCAAAGTGAATGCATTCATCGTTGCCCTTAAAGTAACGGTGGTCCTCATTTTCATTATTCTCGGCTGGAGCTATATTAATAATAGCAATTATACTCCCTATATTCCAGACAATACAGGCAAATTTGGAGAGTTTGGTTTCAGCGGTATTATTCGGGCTGCTGCCATTGTATTCTTTGCTTATATTGGTTTTGACGCCGTGAGTACCGCGGCACAGGAAGCCAAGAATCCAAAGCGGGATATGCCAATAGGTATTCTCGGCTCGCTCTTTATTTGCACACTCCTATATATATTATTCGCCCACGTTATGACGGGTGTAACCAATTATACATCATTCAGAGGCAAAGATGGAATTGCACCAGTTGCGGTAGCCATTGACCACATGGGTAAGGTTGGTGCTGATGGTTTGGTGCATGCCGACTATCCCTGGCTGAACCGTGCCATCATTGTTGCTATTCTTGCAGGCTATTCTTCTGTGATCCTGGTAATGTTATTGGGACAGTCAAGGGTATTCTTCAGCATGAGCAAGGATGGCCTCATTCCCAAAGTATTTTCTGAAGTACATCCGAAATTCAGGACACCCGCAAAAAGCAACCTGCTTTTCCTTCTCTTTGTAAGCATATTTGCCGCATTTGTTCCTGCAAGAGTTGTGGGAGAAATGACGAGTATTGGAACATTATTCGCGTTCATCCTGGTATGTATCGGTGTAATGGTTATGCGTAAGAAAATGCCTGATGCGCCCCGTGCTTTCAGGACACCATTAGTTCCCCTGGTCCCCCTGCTTGGAATTGCCACCTGCTTTTTTATGATGGCTTTTCTGCCACTTGATACCTGGATCCGATTGCTGGTGTGGATGCTGATCGGCTTTGATATCTACCTCTGGTATAGTATCAAAAAAAGCCTTCTTTCCAGTACGCTTCCGGATACACCCAGGCAGGCTAACAAAGTTGTAGGAGCTACCGGCGTGGTGCTTGCGATAGTATTAGCTGCGGTTGCGTTCCTTCATCACGAACAGACAGAAGGCGCCGATACCGGATTATTTTATTTTTCACTGGCATTTGCAGCCATACATCTAATCATTTTCGGAATGAGAATAGGTAAGAAATAAACATAAATATATTGCCTTAAATTTGCAGCCCATTACCCGCCGCGGCGGGCAATGGGCTGATTTATTCTACTGACATTGTATTAATTATTATGGGACGCATTTTTGAAGTTAGAAAAGCCTCCATGTTTGCCCGTTGGGACAGGATGGCCAAGCAGTTCACCCGGATCGGGAAGGAAATCGTGATAGCAGTTAAAGCGGGTGGCCCTGATCCCAATACCAATGCCGCCCTTCGCCGCTGTTTCCAGAATGCCCGTAGTGTAGGTATGCCCAAAGACCGTGTAGAGGCAGCCATTAAAAGGGCCCAGGGCAAGGAAATGACCAATTATGATGAGATCCTGTATGAAGGATATGGTCCGCATGGTGTGGCAGTATTGGTAGAAACGGCTACAGATAACCATGTGCGTACTGTTGCTAATATCAAATCCCTTTTCAATAAAGGCGGAGGCACATTGGGTAATAGTGGTAGTGTAGCCTTTCAATTCAAGAAGATGGGTGTATTCAAACTAAAACCTGAAGGATTAAATACAGATGATCTTGAACTGGAGCTGATTGATTTTGGACTGGAAGAACTGGGTGAAGGAACAGGCGAAAATAACGAACCCGTATTGGTGATCCGTGTTGGCTTTACCGATTTCGGCAATATGCAAAAAGCACTTGAAGAAAAGAATATCACTCCTATCAGTGCTGAATTGGAATGGATACCTTCTACTACTGTTCCCGTCAATGATGTTCAGGCGGAAGACGTGAGCAAGCTTATTGAAAAGCTGGAACAGGATGAAGACGTGCAGAAGGTATTCCATAATATGGGATAGATCATCTCTGTTTTTCTCAATACCAACAATTACTCATTATTATGGAGTAGTTACTCCCAATGCTGTAGCAATTGCATCGATATTTTGCTGCACATTCAATACAGGTGGCCTTCCGCCGGTAAGTGTGATTGGCGCTGCTCTTCTCACTATATCTTTTCCAACTGTCCAGTAAACATTGGCCCAGTCATCCGAAAGACTTCCTTCAAACATAGCTTTGAACTGGCTCACCGAGGTACTTCTATAATAAGTGAAATAATCTGCAAGGGCTAATGCAAACAGGTAGGGCATAGATGCTCGTGAAGTGGTACGTATATCATTCATCGTAACCCCATCCGGAATGGCTGTATTCGACAGGGCCTCCATCCATCGCGCACAGGCGG
>Ga0207648_10007441_pt1 | contig 10768 bp, 9 predicted proteins | sample KBSMisM32_FD_184310 | JGI IMG/M metagenome (GOLD analysis project Ga0207648, IMG submission 184310) | Miscanthus rhizosphere microbial communities from Kellogg Biological Station, Michigan, USA - KBS Miscanthus M3-2 (SPAdes) (version 2) | ecosystem: Host-associated > Plants > Roots > Rhizosphere... | reverse complement strand
AAGGGCGAATCGACCTTCTCTCCGCAGGACCGCATCGGCCAGCTGACGATGCGCAACCTCGACATCGCCGACACGCGCGACAAGCTCGGCATCTATGCGGCCAGCGGGCTGCTGTCGGGCGACGCGTCGACCGAGATGCTGCGGCTGGGCGACAAGGGCTCCGCGCAGCCGGGCTGATGGAACCGAGCCGACTGCAACCCGGCTGACACATCCGCCCGCTACCATCGCCGCCGATGGCCCCGACCCCTTCGCTGCTGAAGAAGCTGCTCGCCCGCTGCGCATTGGCGCTGCTGCTGGTGTTCGCGCAGCAGCAGGCGTCGCTCCATTGGCTGTCGCATGCGATCGACGCGACCCATGCGAAGGCCGGCAGCGCGGCACTCGCCGACCACTGCGACGACTGCCTGGCCTTTGCCGGGCTGGCCGCCGGGGCGACCAGCGCGCAGGCGGCCCCGCCGGTCGCGCCGGCACAGCATGCGGCGATCCTGCTGCCTGCGGTGGCGATCGCACCCTGCCCGCTGCGACTGGGCTTCGAATCGAGGGCGCCACCGATCCTGTCCTGAGCCGTAACGAACGCGCGCGCGCAACCGCACGCGCGCGCCCCATTGCTCCGAGACAGGATCACCATGTTCAAGTTCACCCCCTTGGCGGGCGCCGCTGCGCTTGCCATCGTCTGCGGCCCTGCGCGCGCCGATGACACCGCCGTGGCGCCCGCCGTGGCTGCCCTGCCAGCCGGCACCGCCAGCGCGTCGGCAGCGGCGCCCACCACCACCGTGGCCGCGACGCTGCTGCCGCGCGTCGAGGTCAAGGCGACGCGGCACCGGCTCGACGAGGCGCGCAGCTCGCTGTCGCCCGACACCGGCAGCACCGTCTACCGCTTCGACCAGGCCGACATCGACCGGCTGCCGCTCGGCGATGCGACACCGCTCAACCAGGTGCTGCTGCGCGCGCCCGGCGTGGTCGGCGATTCCTATGGCCAGCTGCACGTGCGCGGCGACCACGGCAACCTGCAGTACCGCATCAACGGCGTCGTGATCCCCGAGGCGATCAGCGGCTTCGGGCAGGCGCTGGACACGCGCTTCGCCGACCAGGTCAACGTGCTCACCGGCGCGCTGCCGGCGCAGTACGGCTACCGCACCGCCGGCGTGGTCGACATCACGACCAAGGGCACGGAGCTGTCGAATGCCGGCAGCATCGACCTGACGGTCGGCAGCCGCGGCCATGTCGAGCCGAGTCTGCAAGTCGGCGGCACAGCGGGCGACCTGCAGTACTTCGTCACCGGCTCGTTGCTGCGCAGCCGCATCGGCATCGAGAACCCGACGCCCGACGCGAATGCGCTGCACGACGACACCCGCCAGGGCAAGGGCTTCGCCTACCTGAGCGCGCTGCTCGGCGCGCACAGCCGCCTCAGCCTGACGCTGGGCAACGCGCAGAGCCGGTTCCAGATCCCGAACGTGCCGGGCGAGACGCCGGCCTTCACGCTCGCCGGCGCGACCGCCCCGGACTCGCGCAACCTCGACGCGAACCAGCGCGAGCGCAACAACTTCCAGGTGCTGAGTTTCCAGTCGCGCTTCGACGACGCGACCGACTACCAGGTCTCGCTGTTCAACCGCAGCACCAGCGTGCACTACCAGCCCGACCCGGTCGGCGACCTGACGTACAACGGCGTCGCGGCCGACGTGACGCGCCGCAACGTCGCCAGCGGCCTGCAGTTCGACCTGAGCCGCACCCTCAATGCGCAGCACACGCTGCGCGCCGGCGCGTTCGCGCAGCACGAGCGCGGCTCGGTCGACAACCGCTCGACCGTCTTCCCCGCCGATGCGCAGGGCGACCAGACGAGCGACGTGCCGCTGACCATCGCCGACGACAGCCGCCTGCGCGGCCACCTGTTCGGCCTGTACCTGCAGGACGAATGGAAGCCGACCCAGGCGCTGACGGTGAACGCCGGCGCGCGCTACGACCGCGTCGACACGGTCGTGGCCGAGTCGCAGCTCAGCCCGCGGCTGGGCGCCGTCTATGAGCTCGATGCGAACACGCGGGTGCACGCCGGCTATGCGCGCTACTTCACGCCGCCGCCGAGCGAGAAGATCGATACCACCTCGGTAGCGAAATTCCTCGGCACCACGAACGCACTGCCGTCGGACGCGAATACCGCGGTGCGCTCGGAGCGCTCGAACTACTTCGACATCGGCGTGTCGCACCAGCTGACGCCGAACCTGACCCTCGGCGCCGATGCCTACTACCGCCAGGTCGCGCACCTGCAGGACGAGGGCCAGTTCGGCAACGCGCTGATCTACTCGGCATTCAACTATGCGCAAGGGCGGATCTACGGCATGGAGCTGTCGGCTTCGTACAAGGATCCGCACTGGTCGGCCTACGCCAACCTGAGCCTCACCGCGGCCCGCGGCAAGGGCATCGAGACCGGCCAGTTCAACTTCGACGCCGACGAGCTGGCCTACATCCAGAACCACTGGGTCCACCTCGACCACGAACAGAAGCTCGCCGCATCGGGCGGCGTGTCGTACCGCTTCGCCGACAGCACCGTGCTCGGCGCCGACCTGCTGTACGGCAGCGGCCTGCGTCGCGGCTTCGCGAACACCGAGCACCTGCCGAGCTTCGTGCAGGTCAATGCGTCGGTGTCGCACGGCTTTGACGCGCCGGGCTTCGGCAAGTTCGACGTTCGGGTCTCGGCGATCAACCTGTTCGACCGCAGCTACGAGCTGCGCGACGGCAGCGGCATCGGCGTCGGCGCGCCGCAGTTCGCGCCACGGCGCACGCTGTACCTGTCGCTGAGCAAGCCGTTCACTTTCTGATTGCGGCCGGCCCGGCGCGCGGCGCCGGGCCGAGGTCATGCCAAAATCCGGTGGATGAACCTGTCGCAACCCGTTCGCCGGCACTGGCTGGCCGCCGTCGCGCTCAGCTGGCTCGGCCTGCACGGCGGCCCGGCGGCGGCGCTCGATGCGCCGTCCGGCAAGGTGATCCTGACGCTCAGCGGCAAGCTCGCCCAGAGCAACGACAACGGCAGCGCCGCGTTCGACCTGGCGATGCTGCAGGCGCTGCCGCAGCACAGCTTCGCGACGCGCACGCCGTGGTTTTCGCAACCGCGCAAGTTCACCGGCGTGCTGCTGCGCGACCTGGTCGATGCGGTCGGCGGCAGCGCCGCGAGCTTGCGCGCGATCGCGCTGAATGACTACCGCGTCGACATCCCGGCCGACGACCTGCGGCTGCATGGCGCGATGGTGGCCTACCTGATGGACGACAAGCCCATGACGGTGCGCGAGCGCGGCCCGCTGCTCGTGATCTATCCGTTCGACGACGCGCCCGAGCTGCGCACCGCCATTTACTACAGTCGCGCGATCTGGCAACTCAGGAGCCTGGAGCTGCGATGACGCCGGGCGCGGCTGCCGACGACGCGCCACCGCGGCGCGTCTGGCTGGGCGCGGTGGTCGGCGTGCTGTCGCTGGTGATGCTGGCGGTCGCGTATGTGCAGTGGCGCCAGTACAAGCTGCTCGATTCCGCGGCGCACTTCCAGAACGAAGCGCTGGGCTGGAGCTTTTCGCAGCTCGAGACCGAGCAGCTGCGGCTGCGCGTCCAGCTGGCCGACTACCTGAGCGATCCGCAGCCCGACAGCGCCGACAAGCTGCAGCTGCGCTACGACATCTTCGTCAGCCGCGTCGGCCTGGTCGACCATGAGCGCGCCGCCGGCATCATGCGCGACCAGCCGACCTACCGCCCGGCGATGGCGCAAGTGCGGGCGTTCGTGAAGCAGGCCGATCGCACGCTCGGCGACGTGCCCGCCCGCCCGCTCGACGCCGCCGCCGCCGCGCCGCTGATGCCGATGCTGGACGCGCTCAACGCGCCGCTGCACGACCTGTCGCTGGGCGCATCGCACCTGCTGTACGAGCGCGCGACCGAGCGCAACGATGCGGTGCGCCAGCAGACCGAGCTCGGGGTCGCGCTGACGGTGTTCCAGTGCGTGCTGCTGCTCGCGCTGGCGGTGATCGCGCTGCGCCAGGTGCGCGCACTGGCCGAGCGGCGGCGCCGCCTCGAGGCGCTCGCCGCCAACCTGCACACCGCGCGCCACGATGCGGAGGCCGCGAACCGCGCGAAGAGCGCGTTCCTCGCGAACATGAGCCACGAGATCCGCACCCCGTTCCACGGGCTGCTCGGCATGATGTCGCTGCTGCAGGACAGCCGCCTGACGCCGCAGCAGGCGACCTACCTCGACACCGCGCGCGAGTCGGCCCACCACCTGCTCACGATCCTGAACGACATCCTCGACATCTCGCAGCTCGAGACCGGCAAGCTCCAGGTCAATGCCCAGACGGTCGACCTGCTGCAGCTGATCGGCCAGGTCGAAGCGCTGATGCGTGCGCAGGCCAGCACCAAGGGGCTGCGGCTGCGGGTCGACGTCGGCGCCGACGTGCCGCGCTGGGTGCGCGCCGATCCGACGCGCGTGAAGCAGATCCTGTTCAATCTGCTGAGCAACGCATTGAAGTTCACGCCGACCGGCACCGTCGTGCTGCAGGTCGCCTGCGGCCCTCACGCGCGCATCGATTTCACCGTCAGCGACACCGGCATCGGGATGGACGAGGCGACCCTGGGGCGGCTGTTTCAGCGCTTCATGCAGGGCGACGACACCCCGTCGCGGCGCGCCAGCGGCACCGGCCTGGGCCTGGAGATCTCGCGCGACCTGGCGCGCCTGATGGGCGGCGACATCACCGTGCGCAGCCAGCTGGGCGCCGGCAGTGCGTTCACCGCCGCGCTGCCGCTGCCGGCGGTGGGCGCGCCTGCGCCGAGCAGCGATGCCGCCGCCGCCGAGACCGGCCGCTCGCGACCGCTGCGCGTGCTGGTCGCCGAGGATCACGCGGTGAACCGCGCCTACCTCGAAGCGGTGCTCGACAAGCTCGGCCACCACGGCGTGTTCACGACCGATGGCGACGGCGCGGTGCAGGCGGTGCGAGACCAGCAGCCCGGCGAGGAGTTCGACGTCGTGCTGATGGATCTGCACATGCCGGGCATGGACGGCTTCACCGCGGCGCGCACCATCCGCGCGATGCCGCCGCCGCGCGGTCGCGTGCCGATCGTCGCGCTCACCGCCGATGCCTTCCAGGAGTCGCGCGAACTCGCCCGCGAGGCCGGCATGGAAGGCTTCCTGACCAAGCCGGCCCACCTGCCGCAATTGCGCGAGGCGCTGCAGCGCTACAGCGCCGGCGCGAGCGCGCACGAGGCCGAGCCGGTCGACCGGCCTGTGCCCGCGGCGCAGCAGTCGGCGTCGCCGCTCGACATGCTGACCGTCGACGATGTTCGCCAGGCCTTGTCGGCGGCCCGCTACGACACCGTGCTCAGCGGCTTCTTCGAAAGCAGCGTCGCCCAGGTCGGCGCGATGCGGCGCGCCGCTGCGCAGTCGGCCCACACCGATCTGCAGCACCGCGCGCATTCGATGAAAGGTGCGGCCGCCAGCCTCGGCTTGCGCGCGATCGCCGCGGTCGCGCAGCAGCTGCAGTCGCCCGCGCCGCACACCACGACCGACGAACTGACAGCCCTGCTCGACCAGCTCGACGAGCAGTTCGCGCTGAGCCGCGATGAATGCCTGCGCGCCGGGCTGATCGGCGGCGGCGGCAGGGCCGTCACACCACCAGTGGCTCGGGCTCCAGCCTGATGCCGAAGCGGCCGTAGACGCTCTCCTGGATCGCGCCGGCCAGCAGCATCACCTCGGAGCCGATCGCGCCGCCGCGGTTCACCAGCACCAGCGCCTGCTTCTCGTAGACGCCGGCCTGGCCCATCGACTTGCCCTTCCAGCCGCAAGCGTCGATCAGCCAGCCGGCGGCCAGCTTGATGCTGCCGTCGGGCAGCGCGTAGTGCACGATCTCGGGGTCGCGGCCGATGATGTCCAGGCACTGCTCCTTCGTCACTACCGGGTTCTTGAAGAAGCTGCCGGCATTGCCGATCACGCGCGGATCGGGCAGCTTGGCACGGCGGATCGCGCAGACCCAGTCGAAGACCTGGCGCGGGCTCGGCGCGGTGATGCCGGTCTCGTGGATCTTGCGCTCCAGGTCGAGGTAGCCGAGCACCGGCTGCCACGGCTTGGGCAGGCGAAAGCGCACCCGCGTGATCACGCTGCGGCCCGCCAGCGCGTGCTTGAACACGCTGTCGCGGTAGCCGAACGCGCAGATGCCGGCGCGCAGGGTGACCGAACGACCGGTGACGAGGTCGACCGCATCGAGCGACTCGAAGCGGTCTTTCAGCTCGACGCCGTACGCACCGATGTTCTGCACCGGCGCGGCGCCCACGGTGCCCGGGATCAGCGCCAGGTTTTCCAGCCCCGGCCAGCCGTTGGCGAGCGTGAAGTCGACGAACTCGTGCCAGTTCTCGCCGGCGCCGGCCTCGACGATCCAGGCATCGGCCTGCTCGGCGACCAGCCGCATGCCGCGCACCTCGACCTTCAGCACCACCTGCGGCATGTCGCGCGTCAGGATGATGTTGCTACCGCCGCCGAGCACGAACTTCGGCGCCGTGCCCAGCGTCGGATGATCGACGACGCGTCGCACGTCCGCGTCGCTCGTCACGCGCACCAGCGTGCCCGCCACTGCGGGCAGGCTGAAGCTGTTGTAAGGTTTGAGGCTCACGCCGACCTCGATTTGCATGCCACAATTTTCGCCTCTATCGGCGTGCCCCGCAAAACGGGTGTGTTTGGCGGTCGCGGCGCCCGCGGCACACCTCTCCTTCGACTTCATCAGGCTCTCAACATGCCCAGCTTCGACACCGTACTCGAACCCAACCTCGTGGAGGTGCGCAACGCCGTCGACCAGACCGCCAAGGAGATCGGCACGCGCTTCGATTTCAAGGGCTCGTCGGCCAAGGTCGAGCTCAAGGAGAAGGAGCTCACGGTCTGGGCCGACAGCGACTTCCAGATCGGCCAGGTGCTCGACATCCTGATCGCCAAGCTCACCAAGCGCAGCGTCGACATCCGCTTTCTCGATCGCAGCGCGAAGATCGAGAAGATCGGCGGCGACAAGGTCAAGCAGGCGATCGTCGTGAAGAACGGCATCGACAGTGACACCGCGAAGAAGATCCAGACCGCCGTCAAGCAGAGCAAGATGAAGGTGCAGGCCGCGATCCAGGGCGACGTGGTGCGCGTGACCGGCGCCAAGCGCGACGACCTGCAGGCCGCGATGGCGCTGATCCGCAAGGAGATCGCCGACGCCCCGCTGTCCTTCACGAACTTCCGTGACTGAGCCCGTGCCGAGCCAGCGCCTGCGCGCTGGCCAGAGACTGGCGAAGGCCGCCGGCCGCGGGCTCGCGGCCGCGGCGCTGCTCGCCGCCCAGGCCGCGCTCGCGCAGACCGTCTCGATGAGCGGCAGCCTGGGCGACAAGGCACTGCTGGTGATCGACGGCGCGCCGCGCACCGTCGCGACCGGCGCCACGGTGCAGGGCGTGAAGCTGGTCAGCGTGACCAACGGCGCCGCCGTCGTCGAGGTGAAGGGCAAGCGCCTGGCGCTGACGCTGGGCGATGCGCAGGTCAACCTCGGCGGCGTCGCAAGCGCGGGCGGCGGCTCGCAGATCGTGCTGACGGCCGGCAGCGGCGGGCATTTCACGACGCTGGGCTCGATCAACGGCAAGTCGGTCGACTTCGTGGTCGACACCGGCGCGACGATGGTGCTGATGGGCGCCGCGCAGGCCGAGCGGCTCGGCATCGATTTCGAGAAAGGCCAGCGCGGCACCGTGATGACCGCCAACGGCCCGGTCATCGTCTACCGCATCAAGCTCGCATCGGTGCGCGTCGGCGATGTGCAGGTTTACGACATCGATGCCAGCGTGGGCCAGATGCCGCTGCCGTTCGTGCTGCTCGGCAACAGCTTCCTGACGCGCTTCCAGATGAAGCGCGAGAACGACACGCTGACGCTCACGAAGCGCTACTGACGACATGGCGCACCCCGGCGGCGGGGTACCCGACGCCACCCGCCGGGCGGGTCTCAGGCCGCTTGAGAGCGGCCCGGCGCCGGCCTGAGTGCCCTCGCGTCGGCTGCGGGATTGTCAGGAGGCGCGCTGTCACGGATCGGACAAGAAAAATGGCACGGTCGTGCTAAAACAGCCGACCGACGCCAAGTCGCATGCGCCGCGAGGAGACACGCCGATGGACCTGAATTTCACGCCCGAAGAACAAGCCTTCCGCACGCAGATTCGCGCCTGGGTTGCCGAGAACCTGCCGAAGGACATCAGCCACAAGGTCCACAACGCGCTGCGCCTGACCAAGGAGGACATGCAGCGCTGGGCCCGCATCCTCGGCGCCAAGGGCTGGCATGGCTGGGCCTGGCCGAAGGAGTTCGGTGGCCCGGGCTGGAGCGCGATCCAGAAGCACCTGTTCGAAGAGGAATGCGCACTCGCCGGCGCGCCGCGGGTCGTGCCGTTCGGACCGGTCATGGTGGCGCCGGTCATCATGGCCTTCGGCACGCCGGAGCAGCAGCGGCGCTTCCTGCCCGACATCATGAGCGGCAAGGTCTGGTGGAGCCAGGGCTACAGCGAGCCGGGTTCGGGCTCCGACCTGGCCTCGGTGAAGACCAAGGCCGAGCGCAAGGGCGACTACTACCTCGTCAACGGCCAGAAGACCTGGACCACGCTGGGCCAGTACGGCGACTGGATCTTCTGCCTGGTGCGCACCAGCAACGAGGGCAAGCCGCAGACCGGCATCAGCTTCCTGCTGATCGACATGAAGAGCCCCGGCGTTTCGGTGCGCCCGATCATCACGATGGACGGCGAGCACGAGGTCAACGAGGTCTGGTTCGACAACGTCGAGGTGCCGGCCGACCAGCTCATCGGCGAAGAGAACAAGGGCTGGACGTATGCCAAGCACCTGCTCGCGCACGAGCGCACCAACATCGCCGACGTGAACCGCGCCAAGCGCGAGCTCGAGCGGCTCAAGCGCATCGCGAAGGCCGAAGGCGTCTACGACGACGTCCGCTTCCGCGACGAGATCGCGAAGCTCGAGGTCGAGGTGGTCGCGCTCGAGATGATGGTGCTGCGCGTGCTCAGTGCCGAGAAGAGTGGCAAGGCCGCGCTCGATGTCGCCGGCCTGCTGAAGATCCGCGGCAGCGAGATCCAGCAGCGCTACAGCGAGCTGATGATGCTGGCCGCCGGGCCGGCGAGCGTGCCCTTCATCCGCGAGGCGATGGAGGCCGGCTGGCAGGGCGACATGGCTGGCGTCACGTTCGTCGCGCCGCTCGCAGGCACCTACTTCAACATGCGCAAGACGACGATCTACGGTGGCAGCAACGAGGTGCAGCGCAACATCGTCGCGCAGACGGTCCTCGGCTGACCGCGCGGCACGAACAAGGAACGACCATGGACTTCGACTTCAGCGACGACCAGGAAATGCTGCGCGATACGGTGCGCAAATGGGTGGCCAAGGCCTACACCTTCGAGCGCCGGCGCGAGATCGTCAAGGCGGGTGGCTTCTCGAAGGACGCCTGGGCCGGGTTGGCCGAGCTCGGCCTGACCGGGCTGGCCGTGCCGGAGGCGCAGGGCGGCATGGGCTTCGGCCCGGTCGATGCGATGGTCGTGATGGAAGAGCTCGGCCGCGGCATCGTGCTCGAGCCGTTCGCGCCGGTTGCGCTGGTCGCGGCGAGCCTGCTCGGCGCCGGCCCCGCGCCGACCGCCGAGCCATGGCTGCGCGGCATCGCCGAGGGCCGTGAACGGGTCGTGCTCGCGCACCAGGAGCGCGCCGCGCGCTACCGCCTGGCGCATGTCGAAACCACCGCGACGCTCGCCCGCGGGGCATGGCAGCTGAACGGCACCAAGACAGTCGTGCCGGGCGGCACGCATGCCGGCGCGTTCATCGTGCCGGCGCGCGTCAGCGGCGCGGCCGACGACGCGGCAGGCATCGCGCTGTTCCTCGTCTCGCGTGGCACGGCCGGCGTCACGCTGCGCGGCTACCCGACCCAGGATGGCGCGAGCGCCGCCGACCTGACCTTGAGCAACGCCGAGGCGATCGAGCTGCTGCCGCCCGGCCCGGCTTTCGAGGCGCTCGAGCACGCCATCGACATCGGCATCGCGGCGCTGTGCGCCGAAGCGGTCGGCGCGATGGACCAGCTGGTCGCGGTCACGGTCGAGTACATGAACACGCGCAAGCAGTTCGGCGTCGCGATCGCCACCTTCCAGGCGCTGCGCCACCGCATCGCCGACGTCAAGATGCAGCTCGAACTCGCGCGTTCGATGAGCTACTTCGCGAGCCTGAAGCTGAACGAGCCGGCGCCGGCGCGGCGGCGCGCGCTCGCGCAGGCGAAGTTCCAGCTCGGCCAGTCGATGCGCTTCGTCGGGCAGCAGTGCATCCAGCTGCACGGCGGCATCGGCGTGACCGACGAGTACAGCGCGAGCCACTACTTCAAGCGCCTGACCGTGATGGAGATGAGCTACGGCGACGCGATGCATCAGCTCGGCGAAGTCTCGGCGCGCATGCAGGACACGGCTGGCGTGTTTGCCTGAAGTTGATCCAGCCCACAACCTGGCCGCCGCGATGTTCCCCGCCGGCAGCCTGACCGACGTGCGCGGCCTGCGCGTCGGCCACTTCACCGACAGCCGCCGCCCGACCGGCTGCACCGTGGTCCTCGCGACCGACGGCGCGGTCGCCGGCGTCGACGTGCGCGGCGCCGCGCCCGGCACGCGCGAGACCGAGCTGCTGTCGCCGCTGAACGCGGTCGACCGGGTCCATGCGCTGCTGCTGGCCGGCGGCAGCGCTTTCGGGCTCGACGCGGCCGGCGGCGTGATGCGCTGG
>Ga0207648_10007440_pt1 | contig 10768 bp, 8 predicted proteins | sample KBSMisM32_FD_184310 | JGI IMG/M metagenome (GOLD analysis project Ga0207648, IMG submission 184310) | Miscanthus rhizosphere microbial communities from Kellogg Biological Station, Michigan, USA - KBS Miscanthus M3-2 (SPAdes) (version 2) | ecosystem: Host-associated > Plants > Roots > Rhizosphere... | reverse complement strand
CGCGCGCTTCCTTGGCTCAAGATCAGCCAACCCTACACCTTCGACTCGCCGCGCGGTCGCGTCTCGCTCGCCGACCTGTTCGAGGGCCGCAGCCAGCTCATCGTCCAGCACTTCATGCTCGGGCCCGGCTGGGAGGAAGGCTGCAAGAGCTGCTCGTTCATGGCCGACCACGTCGACGCGATGCTGCCGCATCTGGCACAGCGCGACGTCGCGTTCGTCGCCGTCTCGCGCGCATCCATCTCCAAGATCGAAGCCTTCAAGAAGCGCATGGGCTGGAGCTTCGACTGGGTCTCGTGCGGCGAGCGCGGCGACTTCAACCACGACTTCCAGGTCCCCTTCTACACGGAGGACTACGAGGACCGCGAAGGTATCAGTGTATTCTACAAGGATTCCTCCGGCACGATCTTCCACACGTACGAGGCCTACGCGCGCGGGATCGAGCCTCTGAACGGCGCCTATCACGTGCTCGACATGGTGCCGATGGGGCGCGACGAAGGCGAGGGCGGGCCGGGCTGGGTAAGGCACCACGATCGCTATCCGTGATCTGATACTCTTCGAGCGTGGGCACGAAAAACGACCTCGGCACCCCGCTCGTCCGCTTCTGCCTCGCGATCGAAGAGCACAGGCGCACGCCCGAAGGACGCGTGCGAACGCCCGCGCAGTTCATCGAGCATTTCTTCATGGTCTCGAATGGCGCCGCGAAGGACGAAGTCTTCCGGCACATGCCGAAGGACGTCCGCGGGCCGATCCTCTCGGGTTGGGGCATTCGCGGAGCGAAGGCCGCGCTGCGTGACGAGGACGACAAGGTCGCGACGGTCGTCGTGGATGCGCTCGCCGCGGGAGACCTCGACGCAGACGCGTTCGAGACCGCGCTCGGTCCGGACAAGCTCCTCGCGTGGGTGCCGCTCACGAGCTTCTGGGCGTTCTGGCGCGCGGGCGCGATCAACAAGCCTGCGCTTCTTCGCGCTTTCACGAAGGCGTACGAGCTGAAGCTTCTCGACGCGAAGGCGTTCGTCGAGGACTTGAAGGCGCGCGGCGGCGAGCTGACGAGCACGGACGTCCTCGCGAGCTCTCTCACGAAGGACGATCTCATCGAGTGGGTGCGGAAGATCCACGCGGCAGGCGACGGATCGCCCAAGGGCATCGTCGAGGCGCTCGGCTGGGAGAAGATCATCGCGAAGACGCCGACCGAAGCGCTCCTCGGCGCGCTCGACGCGCTCGCCGTCCGTCTGGGCATCGCCGACGCGCAAATGCAGACGGCGACGTCCGAGAACGTCGCGCTGAAGCCGCCCCCGAACGTCGAAGAAGAAGAGACCTCGAAGACGGACCCGCCGCCGCCGGACGAAGAAGAAATCGCCGTGCAAGTCGCCGCTCCCGTGACGGATCTGGCGAAGACGGGTCCGTACACGTCGTCGGTGCCGATTCGCGCTTCCACCGACGAAGAAGAAGACGACTCGGCCGAAGAAACGAAGCTCTATCGCCAGCGTCCCCCGCTCCGGCGTTGAAATGATCTAGAACGCGTCCATGCGACGCGTCTGGATCACCAAAGCCGGCCCTCCCGAAGTCCTCCAAGTCCGCGAAGAGCCGGACCCCGAGCCGAAGGACGGCGAGGTTCGCATCCGCGCGAAGGCGTGCGGGATCAACTTCGCAGACTTGATGGCGCGCACCGGCATGTACCCCGATGCGCCGAAGATCCCGTGCGTGATCGGCTACGAGGTCGCCGGCACGATCGACCGCATCGGCAAAGGCGTGACGGGATTCGCCGAAGGCGATCGCGTGATGGCCGTGCCGTATTTCGGCGGCTACACCGACACGCTCTGCATCTCCGCGCCGCAGGTCTTCAAGCTGCCCGAGAAGATGTCGTTCGAAGAAGGCGCCTCGCTCCCCGTCGTCTACGGCACCGCGTTCAACATGATGCTCTTCTGCGGAAACCTCCGCGAAGGCTCGACCATCCTTCTTCACTCCGCCGCGGGTGGCGTCGGCCTCGCAGCGATCGACATCGCGCGCACGCGCAAGTGCACCGTCATCGGCATCGCGTCGTCGAGCAAGCACGAGTTCCTGAAAGAACGCGGGTGCCAGCACACGATCGGCAACGACGAAGACTACGTCGCAGCCACGCGCAAGATCGTCGGCGACAAAGGCGTCGACCTCGTCCTCGATCCGGTCGGCGGAAAATCTTGGCAGGAGGGCTTCGACTTGCTCGGCCCGTGCGGCCGCATGGTGTGCTTCGGATTCTCCGCGGCTGCGAGCGGCAAGACGCGCAGCTTGTTCAACGCCGCCATCAACTTCATGCGTGTCCCGAAGTTCTCGCCCATGCAGCTCATGGATTCGAACAAGACCGTGAGCGGCACCAACATGGCGCACCTCTTCTCGCGCCTCGAGCTCCTCGCGGGCTCCTTCCAAGAGCTCATGAAGATGTACGAGCGCGGCGAGGTGCGGCCGTTCGTCGACAAGTCCTTCAAATTCGACGAGGCGCCGGCAGCCCATCACTACATCCACGATCGGAAGGCGCGCGGAAAAGTCGTCTTGGTTCCTTGACCGGGTGTCCTACATTGGATACAAACCCGGTCACCCAATGACGCGGCCGCTCATTTTCGCCGGTTTTCTCGCCCTCGCAGCGTGCAGCTCGCCCGCCGAGGAGACGTTCGTGCAGGTCGACGCGGTGACGTTCAGCCCCGGCTGCGGCGTGAAGCAAGAGGCCGACTGCGCCTTCGGTTTCGTCATGAGCTACGTGAAGAACCGCGCCAACGTTCAAGCGAGCGTCACGCACGTCACGAACAACGACGCGCACACGGTCGACATCACCGTGCAGACGGCTCCGGTCGACGGCGAGGGCGCGCAAGCCATCGCGCACGCCGACGCGGATCTCGGCCTGCTCGACGTGAAGGTCGGCCAGACGTACGCCGTCACCGTCTTCGACGCGAAGCACGCCGTCCTGTGGACCGGCAGCGTCGACACGATCTATCACCTGTAAAGCTGCTGACCGCAGCCGACGCGAAGCTCGCACGTCGGGCGATCGTGCGCATCACCACGGATCCGTGCTCGGAGCTCCGGTCGCTGCGAGCGGTGAAGGTCACGCGGGCATGCGCGGCCGCTCGTCCAGGCGCACGAGACCGCGCCTTCGCCAGCCGACCGCGCCCAGCCAGGTCTCGGGCAGTCGCGTCGGTGACGGACCATCGCGCGGCGCGTGCGCGACGAATCCGTCGAACCATGGCGCGGACGAGCACGGGTCGACGTCGAAGTCGAAGCCGTGCTTCTTCGCGTTCATGAGCACGTAGACGAGCGCGTTCCGCACCGAGCGCGGATGAGCGAGCTCGCGCGAGTGAAAGCGCTCTCCCCAAAACCCACCACGGATGCCGAGCAGCGCGTTCACCCGCCGGGCCAGACGAATCGCCAACCCCTGCACGCCACGCGCGAGCGCTCTCGCATCGGCGGCTTCGACGATCATGTGAACGTGATTGTCCTGAACGGAGAAGTGAACGACGCGAAAGACATCGCGCAACCGCTCCGAAGCGTTCGCCTCCGCGATGCGCCGCCGCATCTCACGCGCGATGCTCTGCCCACGAAACGGCGGCAGCCCGCTCCGCGCGCGGAGCGTGACGTGCACGGGATGCGCCTTGCGATGCCGTTCGCGACGCCTGTGCGGAACGTTGTCGCGCCCAATCGCACGAGGCCGCCCAGCGCCATCACGCCGCCCACCCCATTCGTAAAACTCCAAGTCGAGCTGTTGCACTTGAATTGAGCATATATATAATACAGGCGCTTGCTTTGTCAAGGCGCGGTCCGACGAAGCCGCCGGTACAGACCGGATAGATCCCTGACAGATCGGACCGAGGACATCCCTGACACTCACGTCGCGTAATCCGAGGACATCCCTGACAGTGGCGCATGCCCTGAAGGAAAGGGATTCGATGACGGAGCGAGTGCTCACGCCGAACCGGTAGGTCTGTCGCATCACCGTTCGGAACCGAACGATCGCGGTCGATCCCAGGGCTTTCCTGCCGTCAGCGCAAATGGACCAGGCCGTCGTCGGGCGAAGCTCGGGGAAATCCGGCGCCGCGTCCGGGCGACCGTCGGGAACCGAACGATCTCGGTCGATCTCAGGGATTTCGTGGGCGATTTTCTATCGCAGGCGGACGGTTACCGTGGCGGACTTTTCCGGGGGTTCGTACGGCTTCACGAGTAGGCGGTGGAAGACGGCGTGGACGCAGGCGCCGGCGGCGCTCGTCGCGATGCGATCGGGCTCGATGTCGATCGCGGTTTGGTAGCCGCCGGGCGCGGGCGTGATGCGGACGATCGCGTCGCCGGTTTCGTCGCCGGTGCAGCATCGCTGCGCGTAGTCGCGTGACGTGGCGAGCGCGGCGTCGAGATCGTGGACGTCGATCGCGGACATCGGTTGCGGGGCGCACGCGAGATCGCCGAGGCCCGGCGTGGTGCTCGATTGATCCGAGACGGGCGGGAGCGGCGCGGGGAGATCGACGTGCGAAGTTTTGGTGCTGCCGCCGCAAGCGACGACGAGCAAAACAACAAAACGCCTCATTCGGCTTCGAGCAAGAGACGCATCACGAAGAGCGACTCGGCGAGCTCGACGGGCTCGACGGTGGAGAGCGCGACGGGCTTGTCGTTCACCTTCACCTGGAGCGTGAGCTTCGTGACGCTGTACTGGCGGTTCGCCCACGTCGTCTGGTGATCGATGTGCGCGAAGCCTTTGCCGCGCGTGAGCGGGCGGCCCGACGAATGGTGCTGCTGGTGGACGATGCGCTTGTAGACGTTCCACGTGAGCGGGTGCCCGACCTCGCGCACGATCTCCGTCTTCGCGAGCTCCTCTGGCGTGACCGCGATCGGCGTGCGCCCGAGCTGGGCGACGGGCTGCATCAAGCCGTAGTCGCCGAGGATCGTCGTCCAGCGGCTGACGATCTCGGGACCGAGCTCGGCGGGGTGCGGGACGCGCACGAAATCGGTCGGCGCGAGGACGAGCTCGTGATCGTCCATGTCGGCGAAGGTGCTGTCCTCGGCGACGTGGAACGTGACGAGCTCCGTCTTCTCGTTTTTCACGCGCTCGACGGCCCACACGACGCCGCGCGCCTGGTGCTTTCCGAGCGGATGCGTCGCCCAACCGGAGATGAAATGCGGCGCCGGAATTCTGCGCGCGGTACGCATCGCGTTCTCGAGCGCCGTCACGCGAAGGTGCGCGATCGCGCGGACGTCTTCTTTCAGCTCGTCCCAGCGTTCCTTCGCGAGGCGGATCGCGACCGGATCGTCCGCGGGCTTGGCGCGCGGGAGCGATCCGAGGCGCTTCTCGCCGTTGTAGAGGACGGGCGCGAGCGTGGTGTCGAAGCCGACCTTCAGCGTGAGGTTGCCGTAGACGAGCGAGGTCGTGCCTTCGGCCTCGAGCTGCGTCGTCGGGAGCATCGTCTCGACGAGCTCGTCCGCGCTGATGTTCTTCGCGGTCGCCACGCGCTCGAGCGCGTTCGAGACGTCCTCGCGCTCCTGCGCTGTCGCCAGCTCGATGATCGCGGCGCGCTCACCGTCGCGCGCGAGCGACTCGAGGACTTGATAAATCGTCGAGTGCTTGAGCGCGGGCGTCATGCGGCGGATGACCTCGTCGTCCGCGAGGTGGCGGAGCGACCAGCGCATCCAATCGGGGAAGCGTGACTGGGCGCGCTTCACGCCGTTGCCGTCCGCGAGCGCGGCGAGATCCCACGCCATCTCCGCGAGCGAGCGCGGATCGCACGCGGCGAGCACGTCCTCGATGCCGGCGTACGTGTCGTCCTTGGGCGACATCGCGAGCATCTCGAGGATGCGACAGATGACGTCGTCGGCGAGCGCACGGCCATCCTTCAAGCGCGGGCGCGAAACGCCGTGCGTCGTCGTCTCGGCGGGGACCTTCGCGACATCGAGGCGGCGATCACGGGCGAGGAGCGCTCGCACTGCGGCAGGGTCTTTCGTCTTGTCCGCGACCTCGAGCACGACGGCCTCGTGACCCGAGCGCGCGAGACGTCGCACGGCGATCGCCGCGAGCGGCTCGCGATGCGCGGCGGCGAGCAGGCCGACCGCGGCGGAGCGAGGATGCGCGAGGTGCCACCAGAAATACGACGGATCGTGCTGGATGAGCGGGACAGCGAGCCGAGGATCGTCCACCGCGCGAATGATGTCGTCGCCGATCCATCGCAAGTTCCCGAGCATCGCGATGAAGCCGGGAGCCGCCTTCGCGCCGAACTTCGACAGGAACGGGACGAACATTCCCCAGCCGCCTTTTCCGGCGTTCCACCGCTCGAGGAGGACCTCCTCGGGGATGCATTTTCCTTCGAAGGTCGCGCCCGGAAGCGTGTTCTTGCCGTGATCGATCAAGAACTTCTTCGACTCCTCCGGCGTCATCGTCTCGGCGTTGCCGCGCTGCTGCTTCCACCACTCTTCGCCTTCGCGCATGCGGGCGGCGGGGAGATCGATCGCGACGGGCCACGCCTCGATGTCGACGCCGAGGTCCGCGACCGCCGGCTGCGGCTCGCGCCACGGAGCGTCCTTCAGGATTTGCGGCACGGCCGGATCCGCGAGCGCGACGAGCGATTCGGCCTCTTCCTTCGGCGGGCCTGCGATCTTGACCAAGAGCGCCTTCGCGAGCGCCGCGTTTCGCGACGCGCCCGTCGCCGCGAGCGGCAGCGCCTTCTTCGCGAGCGCCGTGTGCTTGGTGAACCAATCGGTGATCAGATCGCGCGTCGTCGGGTGCGAGATCGTCGTGGAGAGCTGGCGCGCCGACTCTTCGCTCAGGATGACGCTCAGCGCGAGCGCGTGCGACAGGTGCGGATCCGTTCCGCGAACGGCGGGCGCGAGCTCGAGCAAGATCGGGAGCGCGGCCGCGCCGATCGCCGCGACGATCTCCGTGTACTCGACGTTCGCGTTGCCGTGCCCTGCGAGGAGCGCGCGGACCGACGCTTCGTCTCGCGCGAGCGTGAGCTGGGCGTTGTCGAAACAGGGCTTCTGCTCGAGGACCTCGGCGAGCGCCTGCTTGCGAAAATCCTCGTCGAAGAAGAACGCGAACGCGAGCTCCTCGTGATTCTTCACGTCGCCTTCGTCCCAGAGCGGCTGCGCTGCGGCGCGCGCGGCGGCACGCTCGTCGGCCTTCGCACGGACGAGGAGCCTGCGTAGCATCTTCACGTCCGGCACGCCCTTCTTCTTCGAGACGACCTGGCCGCCGCTGCTCCACTCGTTCGCGAGCTGCGGGCGCGCGAGGATCGGGACGAGCGTCGCGATGCCGAAATGCCCGGCCGCCCACTCGCTGACGCGCTCGGTGCCGAGCACCGCAGTGAGCACGTGGAGATCGAGCGGGTCGACCGTCTTCGGCGGGCCCGGATCCGCCCACGCTTTGACGCGCTCGATGGCTGGCGTGACGCCTTCTTCTTGCGACGTCACGGTCTGGAAAGACTGCGCGATCGCCGCCTTCACCTCCGCCCACGTCTTGCAGTGCCAGTAATAGCTGCGATTGCTGCTGCCGAAATCGTCGGCGTTGCGCGGAGCGATGCGCGCCTGGGCGCGCGCGTGCCATTTGATCTCGACGTCCTTCATGCTCGAATCCGATCTCGAATCGCGAAGAAGATCACACACGACAGAGCGATCGATCCAGCCGCGACGGCCCACTCTTTCGGCTCGGCGCCGCTGACGAGGGCGATCGCGACGAGGACCGTCGGGATGGCAGGCCACGCCTCGCGGAACGTGAGGTCGCGCTCGCGGTTGACGGCGAACTTGATGAGCGCGAGCGCCACGAGCAAGTACTGCATGACGACCGACAAGCTCGAGAGCGCGAGGAGCTGGCCGAGGCTGCCGAGCGAGATGAGGATCGACACGAGGAGCCAGGTCGTCACGAGCGCGAGCCGCGGGACGCCGTTCTTCTCGACGCCGAAGCGCGTCTTCGGGACGAGCGCCGAGAGGAAGCGCGGCGTCGTCGCGACCATGCCGAAGCAGATGCCCATCGCGGAGACGCTCGTGCCGATCGCGACGATGCGACCGAAGCCTTTTCCGCCATAAGCGTCGCCCATCGCGACGAGCGGCGCGCCTTGATTCGGAAGATCGGGAACGCCGACGACCGCGCCTCGCTGGAGCAAGAGATAGAGCACCGTCGAGAAGAGGAGCGAGCCGATGACCGCGAGGCGAATCGTTCGACCGGGATCGCGAGCTTGCCCGGCGAGGACGGGGACGATCTCGAAGCCCTGGAAGACGAACACGGCCGTGAGCGCGGCGCGGCCCCAGTGCACGGCGCCCCAATCCGTCGGAGCTCCGGCCATCGCGTGCGGCTTCACGAACGTCGCGATGATGGCGAGACCAGCGAGCGGCAAGAGCTTGAGGACCGTGAGCGTGTTCCAGACGCCGGCCGAGACGCGGATGCCCGTCGAAGCGATGATGGAGAGCACGGTGAGCAAGCCGATCGCCGCGAGGCGGCACCCGAGCTCGCCGAACGGGAGCACGGCCGACATGAAGCCGGTCATGACGCTGCCCATCGAGAAGAGCGCGGCGACGTACGCGAGCCAGCCGACGACGAATCCCGCGAGCTCGCCGAACGCGGCGCGTGCGTAGAGGACGGGACCGCCGTCTTCGTGGAAACGTGCGCCGATCGTGGCGACGGCGAGCGCGACGGGGACGAGGGCGAGCCCCGTGACGGCGACGACTGCGACGCTCGACCAACCGGGCGCGAGCGCTGCGATCTTGTTCGGCGTGAAAAAGATTCCGACGCCGACGATGCCGTTCACGCCAAGCGCGAGCAGCGATGCGGTGCCGAGTGGGCGTGATTGCGCGCTCAAGGAGGCCGACAGTACCATCAGGAACGGGGATGGCGATCGGGGACGATTACAAGAGGTTCACCAACGCGCTTCCGCAGGTCGTCTGGACGTGCGACGCCGCGGGCGAGCTCGAGTGGGTGAACGATCGGTGGCTCGAGCTGACGGGCCTGACGCGCGAGGAATCCCTCGTTGAAAAGGGCGCCCTCGTCGCCGTGCATCCCGACGATCGCGAGGTGATCCAGGAGCGCTTCGCGCAGGCGGTCGCGACCGGCTCGCCGTGCGAGATGGAATACCGAATTCGCAACCGGCAGGGTGCGTATCGCTTTCACCTCGCGCGCGTCGCGCCTTTGCGTGACGAGCACGGCGCCATCACGAGCTGGGTGGCGGTCGCGTTCGACATGCAGGACCGCCGCGATGCAGAGCAACGGTTCGAGACGGCGTTCAATCTGAACCCGCAACCCACGGCGATCACGCGCCTGTCGGACGGCGTCTACTTGAACGTGAACGACGCGTTCCTGAAGATGACCGGCTATTCGCGCGAGGAGATCGTCGGCAAGACCACGATCGAGCTCGGCATCTGGACGCCGGCACAGCGGGAGGCGTTCGTCGCGTCGATCCGTGCCGCGGGAGGGCTCGAGGTCGAAGTTCCGTACCGCACGAGGAACGGGCAGACGCTCACGCTCGCGCTGCGCGCCGAGCGGCTCGATCTGGGCGGCGTCCCGTGCTTGATCAACGGCGCCACCGACGTGACGAAGCGACGCGCGATCGAAGAAGGGCTGCGCGCGGCCGATCGTCGCAAGGACGAATTCCTCGCGATGCTCTCGCACGAGCTTCGCAACCCGCTCGCGCCGATCCTCACGTCCGCTCAGCTCATGCAGCTGCGAGGGGACGCGACGTCGCCGGAGGAGCTCGAGGTGATCGTTCGACAGTCGCGGCATCTGAAGCGGCTCGTCGACGATCTGCTCGACGTCTCGCGCGTCGTGAGCGGAAAGATCACGCTCGAAAAGGCGCCGGTCGAGATCGGTCGCGTGGTCGCGCAAGCCGTCGCGGAGATCGCGCCGCTCGTCGAAGAGCGGAAGCACGAGCTCGTGGTCGCAGTACCTTCGGAGGGCCTCGTGGTCGAAGGCGACGAGCTGCGCCTCACGCAAGTCGTCACGAACCTGCTCACGAACGCCGCGCGCTACACGCCCGAGGGCGGCCGCGTGGAAGTCAGCGCCGCGCGCGAGAACGGCGCTGTCGAGCTGCGCGTACGCGACAGCGGCATCGGGATCGATCCGGCGCTCCTACCGCACGTCTTCGACACGTTCGTCCAAGGTGCGCGCGGGCCAGATCGCGCCGGCGGAGGGCTCGGGCTCGGCCTCGCGCTCGTGCGCACGCTCACGACTCTCCACGGTGGAAGAGTGACGGCCCACAGCGACGGCCCAGGTCGGGGGAGCCTCTTCACCGTCGAGCTGCCCGCGTCACGACTTCGACCGCGCGAGGTCGCGTCGGCTCCCGCAGCTCGTCCGACGATCGGCGCGAACAGTCGGCGCATCCTCATCGTCGACGACAACGAGGACGCCGCCGCAATCGTCGCCTCGGTTCTCCGAAGGATCGGGCATGAAACGCGCGTGGCGAACGGCCCGTCTCGAGCGCTGACGATCGCCGAAGAGTTTCGCCCGCAGATCGCGCTCCTCGACATCGGCCTCCCCACGATGGACGGCTACGCGCTCGGCAGCGAGCTTCGTACCCGGCTCGGCGCTTCTGCCCCGCTGCTCGTCGCGCTCACGGGCTACGGTCGCGCCGAGGACAAGCTTCGCAGCAAAGAAGCCGCGTTCGCGCTCCACCTCGTGAAGCCCATCGAGCTCGACGATCTGCTCCGCCACATCTCCGACCTCGTCGCGCAGACCACGGCCTGAGAAGCGCGTCAGAGCTCCTCGCGCAACAAGATGCCGCAGATGCGCGCGACGATCGCAAACGCAAAGAGCGACACGACCTGGCTCACGAGCGCAATGAAC
>Ga0207648_10007437_pt1 | contig 10771 bp, 13 predicted proteins | sample KBSMisM32_FD_184310 | JGI IMG/M metagenome (GOLD analysis project Ga0207648, IMG submission 184310) | Miscanthus rhizosphere microbial communities from Kellogg Biological Station, Michigan, USA - KBS Miscanthus M3-2 (SPAdes) (version 2) | ecosystem: Host-associated > Plants > Roots >... | reverse complement strand
CCGGAAGTAAAGATTGGCTTTGTACCCGCAATGGTTCTAGCCATCCTGCGTCGGAACATTTCAGAAAAGCGGGCCTTCGAGTTAGTCACGCGTGGTGAAGAAATCTCTGCAGCACAAGCCAACGAGATCGGATTCGTTAATCGAGTGTTCGACGATGAAACCTTTGATCAAGACGTCACGACCTACGTTAAGAAGTTTGAGCAAATGAGTAAGTCAGCACTCACGCTTACAAAGTCACTTTTCTACCAGATCGATGGCCTGGCGTTCCGCGAGGCCCTGGAGACAGGATCTGATGTCAATGTGATCGCTAGGATGAGTGATGACTGCCGAGCTGGAATATCGGGCTTCCTGAAAAAGAAGTGATTACCTGCTGTTGGCGATGGAAAGCGCTTCTTCAATTACTGGATCAAAAATGCCTGTAATCAACCCAATCCTCAGTGCTTCGTTACTCACCAAAAGTCGAGCCGTAACAAAAAACTCAATCGCTCGCGCTTTGCCTATGAGGCGGGGGAGTCGTTGTGTGCCGCCCCATCCGGTAATGATTCCAAGTCGTGCGCCTGGATGCGCGAAGACTGCAGTACTTGCAGCAAGGCGAATGTCGCAGGCAAGCGCAAAATCTAATCCGCCACCCATACAGTAACCGTTGATTGCTGCGATGGTTAACTGCGGTGCGTCAGTTAGTCTTTGAAAAAGCTTCTGGCCCAGTGAGGAGAACTCACGAGCAGTGACAGAATCGAGCGATGAGAGCTCACGAATGTTTGCTCCCGAGAGGAAGACATCCTCTACGCCCGTGAAGATTAGTGTTTTAAGAGCAGGTTTGTTAACGAGAATCGATAGCAGACTATCCAGTTCAGACAGTGTAGCGATTGAGAGTGAGTTTCGAGACGCGGGTCGGTTAAAAGTGACTATTGTAGTGAAGGGCGAGAGATTGGTAAGAAGTAGATCGCCATCCATTCATTCAATCGTTATTCGCGAGGTTTTACGTTCTCACGAAGAAACTTCACAATATTTTCTGTAGAGCTTCCCGGTAGAAAAACTTCGGCAACTCCGACCTCTTTAAGTCTTGCTAGATCTTCCTGAGGAACAATTCCGCCAACCAGGACCAGGCACTCGTTCATACCTTTTTCCCTGAGCAACTGGACAATGCGGGGGCAGAGTGTATTGTGTGCTCCGCTGAGAATTGATACTCCAACGGCGTCAACATCTTCTTGCAACGCTGCTGCTGCGATCATCTCGGGGGTTTGGCGCAGACCGGTATAGATGACTTCCATTCCCGCATCTCTCAATGCGCGCGCAATCACTTTTGCCCCCCGATCGTGGCCATCAAGCCCCGGCTTGGCTACCAGGACACGGATCTTCCTTTCATTCATGTCAGCATTCTAACCTTAGCTGTCGAAATGCCCAATCGTTAGTCGCCTTTGTCTGGTTAAGACGTGAGAGTAGTCTTCTCTTGTGAAGCTAACAAAACTATTCGGTTTTTAGACAAGCTTTAGCGAGAAGTTAGAAAGCGGGTTCTTCGTACAGTCCATACACATCGCGGAGAGCTGAGCAGATTTCACCTAATGTGGCGTATGAGCGAACGGCGTCGATAATCGGGGGCATTGTGTTTTCGTTTTTTTGTGAAGCTTGTTTGAGTTTCTCGAGTGCAGTCTTAACGGCTCCATTATCACGGCTTGAACGTGTTTGTTCGAGGCGTTCGACTTGATGCCCGCGGACGGACTCATCTATTACTAGAATCGGGATTTCGGATGACTCACTGCTCATCGTGTACTTATTAACTCCGACGATGACTTGTTCCCCCCGCTCCACAGCTTTCTGGTATTGATACGCCGAATCCTGGATCTCGCGTTGCGGAAAGCCCTTTTCAATTGCCGAGACCATTCCACCCATACCATCGATCTTGCGAAAATATTCGAGCGCCTCTTGCTCCATCTTTTCGGTTAGCGCTTCAAGGTAATAAGAACCACCCAGAGGATCCACGGTGTTAACTACACCCGTTTCCTCAGCAATGATTTGTTGTGTTCGTAGGGCGATCAGCGCTGCCCGATCCGTAGGTAATGCAAGTGCCTCGTCGTAGGCATCGGTGTGCAGACTTTGCGTGCCGCCTAGAACGCCAGCAAGCGCCTGAATCGCGACGCGTACAATATTATTCAGAGGTTGTTGGACTGTTAGTGAAACACCAGCTGTTTGAGTATGAAAGCGGAGCTGAAGAGTGCGTTCGTTGCTACTGCCAAATCTATTCTTCATTTCCCGCGCCCAGATTCGTCTTGCTGCACGATACTTCGCTATCTCTTCAAAGAAATCGTTGTGCGCGTTGAAAAAGAACGACATTCTGGGAACAAATTGATCAATCTCTAAACCAGCTGCTAATCCCCACGCGACATACTCGATTCCATCACGTAATGTGAAAGCTAGTTCCTGAGCGGCGGTGGCCCCGGCTTCACGGATGTGATAGCCACTGACGGAAACTGGATTGTATCGGGGCACCCTATTGGTGCAGAACTCGAACGTGTCGATGACTAACTTCATCGCGGGCCTGATGGGGTAAATCCATTCCTTTTGCGCGATGTACTCTTTCAAAATGTCGTTCTGCAATGTGCCCGAGATCTTGTTCCAGTCAGCACCTTGCTTTTCAGCGACCACCAGATACATCGCCAAAAGTACAGAGGCCGGTGCATTAATGGTCTGGGAGACGGTGACTTGCTCTAAAGGAATGCCATCGAATAAGACTTCCATGTCTGCCAGTGAGGAAACGGCAACACCACATTTACCAACTTCCCCCTCAGATAAAGGAGAATCGGCGTCGTAGCCCATTAGTGTTGGTAAGTCGTAGGCGACAGATAAGCCCGTCTGACCTTGTTCGAGCAGGTACTTAAATCTGGCGTTTGTCTCTTCTGGGGTGCTGAAGCCGGCAAATTGGCGCATGGTCCAAAGCTTGCCGCGGTAGCCTGTTGGATGAATGCCGCGTGTATAAGGAAACTCTCCGGGGAAGGAGATGTCGGTGTCGAAATCAAGATTATCGATATCGGCCGGAGTGTAGAGTCGATCGACTTCCTCCAGTGAAACGGTTTGAAAACTCTTCTGACGCTCCGGACGACGACTTACAGCCGGCTCAAGAGTTTGCTTTTCCCATCGTTCGACGGCTTGTGCGGCTGAAGAATGTTCCTTCGTTTCAGGCAATCTAACCTCGTCTGCTTACCAAATTCCTAAGAGAATCCGGATATTATGTTACAGGTTAGGGGGTGTCAAACCTTGATTGATCAAGCCCTTCAGACGGAGGGGTTAATAATCCCCACCTCATATAAGGCTTCTGAGGTATTTGGTAGATTGCGGCAGGTGATTGTCTATAAGAGGAGAGCGCGGCTGCGATGGCAGTCACAGCCGCGCGAACTCGGAGGGAACCCCAATTATGCGGATATCGAGCAGATTGCTAAGCGGCAGGCTTCGGCAGGTACGGAAACTAATCTTTTCGAAGAAGTTGTGCTCAATCATTCGGTCGGCACCAAATATTCGTTGCTGCGAATCATGTTTAGTCGCGAACGCGCGGCTAGTTCGATTGTTCTCGGATCCGTTTTCAACCTCTGCACTTCGAGTTTGAGTGCATGATTGATTTCTCGGAGCGACTCCACATCCGACTCCATCGTCGAAAATTGACCCGCCGCGAGTTGCGCCTTGGCCCGAGTTCTCATATTGACGGTGACGCAAACAGCAGCGGTGGCCAAGAGAATCATGCTGAAAATCACCCAGGACGGAAGAATTCCCCCGCGGCGTCTGATCTCCGTTTTAGTACCAATAATGTCGATTGACACCTGTTGAACTGAGGTCATCGTCATTGCTGAGTTTGCTCGCGGCGCCACTCGCTGCGCTTGAATTCGTTCATCGACCCAATAATTATTTGCGACCCTGTTCACGTAACACCTCCCAGTCCCTCAATCAATTCTCGTTCCGCCTTAATACGTAGCCATGGGTCGGGCCCGAAGAACGCACCATGCGAAAACAACCTAAATCCATGTTTTTAAAGGATTCCTCTTTCAATTTATCCAACTTGTGGTCGGCGCAGTTGCCGTCGCTGGCGGCAAATTCGTAGAGAAGCCATCTTGCGTCTTATTGTCACTTTTGAGTTTGAATCCCGATAAATCCGTTGGGTCGAGAGTTTTAGTTTCATTGGGGTTCTCCGTACAGGTCCGTCTCTGTTACAACAATTAGCTCCTTGCCTCTCAAACGCGCTCGCTCACCCGAACCCTTTGAATTAAGAATCTGCTTAACCGGTCCCTTGTCGCGCAGCCACAAGATAGTCGATATTGCTTTACTCTCAACCACAAGACTATGTGCTTTGCGTACCCCCAATCCGTTATCAGTCAATGACTTAGTTTCAGGGTGGCCGGAATGTAGCATCCGTGCTTAAGCGTGTAAAGACATTTTCCCCCAATGTTTTAAGCCCGTAAGTTGAACATCTACTTGAACTAAGAGCGCTTAAGAAGTTTTTTGGCGTACGCTTGGCGAACGAGAATTTGAGGTTCAGGGCCTTGCGTTGAAACTTGTTGACACCTTGAGTCCAGCCGCTTAGACTCCCAAGCGGTCGGTTGGTTGCTACTCAGACTCGACCAATCAACTAAGAAAGCTCAGCAGAACTGCTTGTCCCCGACTTCAAGAACTGAGGTGTCCTCCCCTCTATTCCCATGTGGCACTCTCAAGAATCTAAGAAAGGGCGTCGATGTCTGACTCATTGCCGTTAGATCCACTCGTTCCTGTGTCCGATTCAGATCTAGTCAAAATTCCAATACATTCAATCGTCAGAGCCGTCTGCGAAGCTGCTGCTGAAGGACCGGAGGTCCTTTACGAAGTTATGCTCAAGATGAGCCTGATGGTTGAGGCGACCGCCCCAACCTATGGCCTTTCGATCTGGACAGGTTTGCAGGGAGCAAAGCCCAGTCTGCGTTGGGTGGAGGGGTTGGACGAGAGCGAAATTGATTCTGCTGAAGAGTTCGTGAATGGAATCTTTGCGAATAAGGGCAGGCCAGCGCCGGTCTGCACTGGCGACAATTCGATCTGTCTTTTGCTTGCTCTTCCCACCTGCACTCGAGAAGGCGCGGCCTTGTATGGTAGATGCGTACGGCCTCTAACCGATACCCAGGCTAGGGAACTGAACGGATTGTGTGACCTCGCCTTTCTGGCCCATGCTCATCAACTGACTGCTGTTGCGACGGAGGCGAAACTTGCTTCGTCAATGACGTCCGCCAGCGTGCTTCCCGGCATGGTTTTTCGTAGCCGGGCGATGTCGGAAGTGGCCAGAAGTGTCGAACGCATCAAGGATTCCGACTCAACAATTCTAGTTACAGGCGAGTCGGGCACGGGGAAGGAGCTGATAGCCCGAGCCATTCACCGCCTTAGCCGCCGAGCAGAAAGTCAATTCGTTCCGTTCAACTGTTCCGCCGTTCCTGCTGAATTAATTGAGAGTCTTTTGTTTGGTCATCGTCGAGGGACATTCACGGGAGCATCGTCTGATCAAACAGGGCTTATCCGGTCTGCTGAGAACGGAACTCTGTTTCTCGACGAAATTGGGGACTTGCCTCTCACTTTGCAACCCAAACTTCTCAGGTTTCTACAGGAAGGGGAGGTTCACACGTTAGGGGATAACGCACCGCGGAAAGTAAACGTTAGAGTGATCGCCGCAACGCACAAGGACCTCGAACAGTTGGTAAAGGAAAAACTCTTCCGAGAAGACCTTTATTACAGAATCGCGACCCTGAACGTAAAGGTTCCCCCATTGCGCGAAAGACCAGAGGACATCTCTACGCTTATCTCTCACTTCATCAGCTTGTATGCGAGAAAGAACGATCGCCAGATTTCTGGAATAACATGGGAAGCCATCCATATTCTAGAAGATTATTTGTGGCCGGGAAATATTCGGGAACTGGCAGGAGAGGTCGAGCGGTTGGTGCTTTATGCGGATGACGATGGATATATCCAACCCCGCGACATCAGTTCGCGCATCAGGCCTGATGGTGCGTCGAACGAGACAACGGATGAAAAACTTGACAACCTTTTAGAAAGTTATGAGAGAAGAGTCATTACGGAGACGTTGAAAAGACATGATTGCAACGTTGCCAAGGCGAGTGAAGCGCTCGGTCTTGGTTCACGCCAGACGCTATACAAAAAGCTCAAGCGACTCGCTATCGATGTCAGTGACTTCCTTCAGGAAGACTCCGAACCCGGGCTGCAGTTCCGTTCGCCACAACGTTAGACCACATCCCTGCGCTACTTGGACGACCTCATGAGTCGCCTACCCGAAACCCCGAAAACAAACTCATACGATGCTGGTAGGGTACATACCTTTTTTTGTTCTTGCTTTGATTTTACATGAGGCGGGCCATTTTATTGCGGCATATGCCTGTCGGGTAAAAGTCACCGAGTTTGGCCTTGGCTGGGGACCAGAAATCTACGCATTTCGCTTCAGACAAGTCACGTATGGGATCAGGATGCTGCCTCTAGGAGCCTACGTACGTCTAGACCTACCCGGGTTATTGAGCCGGCCCTTACTACAACAGGTCATTGTCCTGCTTGCCGGAATAGCTGCCAACCTGATCGCCGCCATCCTGACAGACGGTACCCGTTTTAGCCTTATGAACTACCTTCTCGCGGTTACCAACATCCTACCCCTTTATCAGCAGGACAGTTGGAAGTGCGGCATTGTTGTCCTTCGCGATGTTCTTCAGCGCAAGAGCCCAATCGTAGAATGGACCTTCACCATTGCGGGCAGCTCCCTCAGTTTCATTCTTTTCGTTGCGCTCATAATACGCCGCATAAAGGGCCTCTAGCTTCATCCTGGACGTCGACGCTCAACCGAGCGGGGCCGAATGATTGGGCCTCTTCGTGCATCGCGGTGTGTGCGAGCAATTTCCCACGGTAATCTGCCAGGACGACTATTGTTCAGCTTCAACCTCTTCGAGTGTCCCTGAGTTGATCCTTTGAACAGATGTTGTCAACTCCAGGGGACAACCTGATTTTCAAGCATAACAAAGCATTATTGTTGTCCTTCCTCTCCCGTCCTGACCTTAGTTTGGTTTTTCTTGTACCCCTCAGGCTACAAACTCACGCCAGTTTCTCAGGAAAACCTCAAATACGGGATGTTCTATTCACGGCACACCCCTTGTAATGGACCAAGTGCCGGGGCTAACCCGAGTAGACAGAGGCTTATCACTAAGCAGGTTGGACAAGACTTATGAAAAGTGAAAACCGAAAGGTTCAAATGACGCTGTTAGGGGTGGTAGTCACAACACCATTCCTGGTCCTTGCTTCGGTGGTCGGTGCCCATATTACTTCGCTTGCCGACAATGTGAGAGTTGACGTTCTTTGCGTCGCAATCGCATTCGTCAGTATCGCGATGAAGATGGTTGATGGGCTTGCATTTCGAGGCAGAACCGAACAGGAACAATGCGGCGATGTTGAAACTAACGGCAACACTGCTCTGCGCGTCGAGTCCACTACCAGGCTTAGCTGAAAAATCCAAGTTGTCCTTCCCCATCAAGCTCGGAAGCCTCGTGGTGGAACAGGGCGCTTAACTCTTAACCGAAGTATCAATCCTAAGGAGCAAAACATGATTAGAAATTTCTTTCGCGACGAAACTGGTCTTGAACTTTCAGAGTACGCGGTTGCCGCAGCCTTGGTTGCTATCGCCGCCGTCATTGCCTTCACGACATTGGGCAATGCGATCAGCACGAAGATCAACACGCTTGCAGCAACTATCAGCGGTTGATTCTATCCGTCGCAATTCGCCAAGCGCGCTTTAGTTGAGACGAATTCGCTAAAGCGCGCACCTGGCACTTCAGCAATGCGCTAGAAATACTTCGGAAAGGAGCAAGGACATGTTGAATTTTTTTCGAGATGAAAGCGGGCTTGAACTATCAGAGTACGCAGTTGCCGCAGCCCTCGTCGCGATAGCAGCAGTGGTTGCATTCACCACTCTTGGAAACGTTATCTCTGCCAAAATCAACACCCTCGCCGCAACCATCAGTGGCTAGTTCCAAATCGGAATTTCTGGCGCGCTGGGTGAGGTTACTCACCTAAGCGCGCTGCCGCCCCTTTGGCTCACCGATAGCTCTTTCCAGAAACAAAGCTCGAACGACACCCAGACAAATGTCAGTAGCGCCTGCACAAATAATTTTCCTGATCCCCCTGGCAATCATCATTGCCTATTACGACGTTCGCTATCGTCGCATTCCTAATCCGTTTGTACTGGCGACCTTTATTAGTGGCGTTGCCATCAATGCCATCTTTGGAGGCCTGTCCGGCGCTCTAGCAAGTTGTGTCGGGTGCGGGTTGGCTTTTGTTCTGATGTTTCTGCTCCACGTGTTTGGAGCAATGGGAGCAGGTGATGTCAAGCTTTTCGCCGCCATTGGAGCTGTTTTGGGTGCGCACATGGTCCTGCCAACTTTTCTGGTTGTGATTCTGACAGGTGGCTTACTTGCGATCATTTCAGTTATTCGAGCCGGGGCCGTATTCACAACAATGCACCGTGTTTTACAGATACTCGTCGGGCTTTTACCAGGATGGGAAATGCCGAGATTTGCCGTTCCCGCAGATCGCCGAACCACGATTCCTTACGGCGTAGCAATCACAATCGGCAGCCTCATTTCAACCGTTATCTTTCGCGTGTGAGCGCGATTTCGATCATGACTGATCACATGGAGAGTCAACTATGCGCAACAAACGCTTTTTCATTGTTTTAGTCGGAGCACTTCTTTTCGGATTGCTGGCAGCTGTGTCAGTCAGTAGGTATTTATCGAGTGCTCAAGCCACTACGAAAGAATTCAACCGGGTAACTGTTGCCAAAGTGCCGATTCCTGTGGGGACGAAGCTCATTCCCGAACAGTTGATGGTGGTCCAATTTTCAAAAGAATCGACGCCTGATGGGGCATTCGAATCGCCGGACAAGTTAGTGGGACGCGTCGCAGTCACCAACATTGCAGTGCGAGAACCCGTCACGGAAACGAGACTCGCACCGGAAGGTACTGCCGCTGGGCTGTCGGCAATTATTCCTGAAGGTTACCGAGCGATGACGGTCGGGGTAAACGATGTGGTCGGCATCTCAGGTTTCATTATGCCTGGAACCCTGGTGGACGTTGTGGTGGTTATCGATCCTCAGCAGAGCAATGGTGTGCAGCAGGGACCAATATCCAAGATCGTCTTGCAGAACATCAAGGTGCTGGCGAATGGTCAGAACATCGACAAGCCTGAAAATCAGCGCGATGCAAATAGCGTCAAGTCGGTAACGCTTCTTGTTACACCAGAACAAGCAGAGAAACTGGCGCTAGCATCCAGCGAAGGTAAGTTGCAGCTCGTCATGCGCAATTCAATTGATCAAGGTGACGAACAAACCAAGGGCATCGACAAGCGCGGATTGCTTGGTGGTGATAGAGCTGTTCCCGCACCAGAGCCCGGTTCATTAAAGAGTGAACAACCCAAAGTTGAGCCAAAGGTTGCACCGCATCGCGTCCGCGCGGCGGCTGAAACTAAGCCAGCTGCGGCGCCGGCACCGCCTCGGGCATCTGTGGAGATGATCGAAGGCGCAAAGAAACGAAGCGTCGATTTCCCGTAAATGTGCATGGAGTGCGTGCGGGAGTTGATTAACTTATTCATCACAGGAAGCCAAAGGAGCTAGAGAATCATGCACAGCCGTTCCACGATCACACGCCGGGCCAGTCTAATACTGGCGTCATTGGTCATCGTTCTAATCAGTTCAGTTACTCACGCGCAGGAGACCTCCTATAAGGCTTCCTTCAAACAGAATAAGGAAGCGATAGCGGTCAACGTCCTTGTAGGACAGTCACGTGTCATCAACTTTGACAGACCAGTTGGACGATTCTCCGTTTCAAATCCTGAGATCGCCGAGGCTGTGCTCGTTACCCCTGATCAGGTGCTCGTCAACGGTAAGGGCTTTGGGCAGGTCAACTTTATCGCCTGGGAACAAACGGGCGGCGAGTTTCTGGTGTTCGATGTTTACGTGCGAGCAAATCTTTCTTTGATCGATTCGCAAATGAGGGCACTTTTCCCGAAAGACGACATACGCCTGAGCCAGGCTAATGGCTCGGTTGTCATGTCAGGAAGCGTTTCCGATCCGAAGATTGCAGCTCAGGCACAGAGCGTCGTTGAGGCAGCTGGATTCAAGAGCGTTAACATGCTTGCTTCTCCAGTAAAAGGCATGACTCAAGTGCAGTTGCAGGTTCGAGTAGCGGAAGTTAACCGAAGCAGGGCGACTGATTTGGGCCTTTCCTATGCTTACCAGGCCAGCCCCGGCACCGGCACTTATCTCAACAGCGGCCAGGGTCCCAGTTCGTTGGGCAACGTCGTTAACGGCGCTATGCAAGGCTCGCTTTCAAGCGCACTGAATCTTTTCGTGATGGCCGGTAACACCATGAGCATGATTCGAGCGCTACAGACACAAGGTGCTCTGCGCGAACTTGCTGAGCCGAATTTGATCGCGATGGATGGCTCACAGGCGAGTTTTCTCGCTGGCGGAGAATTTCCAGTTCCTGTCGTTCAGGGTGGCGGCGGTGGTGACCATGATGAACAGGGCCACCAGGCTCGACAGGCCCATGCCGATGTAGGTGTCGATGCGGATGCGGCGGAACTCCGCGACCGGAACGCCGAGATAGTGACAGAGCGAGGCGCGAATGATGTCACCGTGCGAGATGAACAGTGTGCGCTCGCCGGCGGCGGCACGCGCCAACGCCGCAAGGCCGCGGCGCTGCACGTCGAGGATCGTCTCTCC
>Ga0207648_10007435_pt1 | contig 10774 bp, 7 predicted proteins | sample KBSMisM32_FD_184310 | JGI IMG/M metagenome (GOLD analysis project Ga0207648, IMG submission 184310) | Miscanthus rhizosphere microbial communities from Kellogg Biological Station, Michigan, USA - KBS Miscanthus M3-2 (SPAdes) (version 2) | ecosystem: Host-associated > Plants > Roots > Rhizosphere... | reverse complement strand
AGCGGCGAGCGCCGTGAAGTAGGCGGTGATGGTGCTCCTCAGCAGCTCGCGCGTGCACGCGGTCGCGCCGCTGCCGCCGCTGCCACCGCTCGCTGATCCGCCCCGGCCGCCGGCGCCGGCGGCTCCGCCACCGCTGCCACCTCCGCCGCCCCGACCGGCGCTGCCGGAGGTTCCGGCGCTGCTCGCGCCGCCCGCGCCACCGCCGCCCGTTCCCGCGAGGCCACTCGTGCCGGCACTGCTCGATCCGCCCGTACCCGCGGCGCTGGATCCGCCGGTGCCCGCGGCGCTGGATCCGCCGGTCCCGGCGCTGGCCGATCCCCCGGCGCCCGCGTCACCGGGCGTGGTGGATCCGCCGGTGCCCGCGGCGCTGGAACCACCCGTCCCCGCGGTGGATCCGCCGCTCGCGCCCGTGCCCGCGGCGCCGCCGGTGCCCGAGCTCGATCCGCCGCCTCCGCCGCACGCGCCGAGCACGAGGACCGCCGCGAACAGGCTTCGCCAGTTCCGGATACCCATCATGGTCGCCTACGTTAGCTCCATTCCCGGGCGCGTTCGGCTTGATCGAATTAAGACGGGAACCCTGGAGGGTCGCTTACGCGCGATCGGGGCATCGAAGCTGCGCTGCGATGTACCCTTTCCTGCGATCTCCCCGGCCGGATCAGGGAATACCTGCCCGGGATGCTTCGCGTGCAGGATGTCCGATCGGCTCGGGGCGCGCTGGTGGCGGGCGCGTGCGTGGGGTTCTGCCTGGCCGCCTGCCAGGCACCGGACGAGTATTTCCGGGGCAATGACTTCGGGCAGGCCGGGAACACGACCCTGGGCGTGGCCGGGAATGGCGCGGGGGGCAGCCTCTCGCCAACAGGTACAGCGGGCGCCACCGGCGCGGCGGGAAGCATCGCGCCGACCGGCGCGGCGGGAAGCTCGACAGCAGGGACAACCGGCGCGGCCGGGACGACCGGAGCGGCCGGGACGACCGGGGCGGCCGGGACGACCGGGGCGGCCGGGACGACCGGCACGGCGGGGACCACCGGCGCGGGCGGCCGGGGGACGGGAACCGGCGGCGCTGCGGGCACCACCGGCGCCGCGGGCCGCGGGGGAACAACGGGCGCCGCGGGCCGCGGGGGGACGACGGGGACGGCCGGTCGCGGCGGAACCACGGGAACCGCCGGGCGCGGTGGGACGACAGGGGCGGGCGGCGCCAGCAATTCGTGCCCGCTGGGCGGCAGGCTGGACTGCTCGGCCGCCGGGTCGCTGGACATGACGCCCGATGGGATGGTCGCCGACTTCTCGACCGGGCAGTGGAACGCCACCACCGCGAAGTTCTGCGACGCGCACGGGCTGGACGGCGGCGTGTCGTTCTACGCGGGTACCGGCTCGACGGCGATGGCGGCCGTCGACACGATGGCGCAGAACCTCAAGCTGAACTTCATGGTCTCGGCAGGGCAGTACGCGGGCGGCCGCCTCAACTTCGACTCGTGCGTCGACGCGCGCATGTTCAACTCGATCCAGTTCACGGCGTCGGTGAGCGCTGGCAGCCTCACCGGCTGCACCCTCCAGGTGCAGCTGCAGACACAGGATCAGCGTCCGATGACGGCGATGAACCCGACGGGCGGCACCTGCACGGCGGCGACCTGCGAGCGTTACCCGGCGGCCGCCCTGACGGCGCCGACCGGGACGGCGGCCATGGTCACCACGCGGTTCACGGCGTTCGACAATCCCGCGATGTCCGCGATCGCGACGGCGGGTCAGCTCACCGGGATCCAGTGGCAGGTCAATTCGGGCAACAACGGCTCCGGGACGTGCACCGTCGAGCTGCGCATCGACAACATCAGATTCGTCACCCAGTAGGTCAGGCGGCGAAGGCGCTTCGTTTACAGCCTGCGGGCGTTTTCGATCTCGCGCTGCTTGAGAAACCAGCGGCACTTCGTCTTGCCGAACTCGCGCAGCTCGTCGAGCAGCGCCGGACTGCGATCCAGCTTCGACCGGTAGCCCAGCTCGCGATCCATCGGTATGCGCTGGACGTTGATCGGGTGGTAGCGCGTATCCATCAGCTTTCCGCCGGTGATTGCCCGATTGAGCATCTCGATGAACGCCAGCTCCTGTTCCAGCGACAGGTTGCCTGACAGAGAGTTGCGGCGGTCGAGGATCTCGTGGGTCTCGGTGGGCACGCGCGCGCAGGTGCTGGAATTGATCTGGATGACCCAGATCTCATCCACCTCGTAGTCGATGAAATCGTGGATGGGCGGATTCTGAGAAAACAAGCCATCCCAGTACACGCCGCGGCCGGGGACGTGCACGGCCCGGAACAGCTCGGGGATTGCCGCCGACGCCAGCAGCACCTCGGGGGACAGGTCGTCGCCCGAGAACAGCTCGAAGTGGCCGCTCAGGACCTCGACGGCGCCGATGCGCAGGATCGGGGCCCCGGGTTTGAGGGCAAGGTCGCGCAGCTCGGCGAAGTTGAAGTACTCGTTCAAGATCGCGCGAAACTTATCCTCGCCCCAGGTCGGAAGATGGTAGGGGCTCACCTCGGGCATGACCATGCGATCGCGCAGGTCCATGATGCCCAGCAGCGCTTGATTGATGACCTGATCGATGGGCTCGCTGGCGGACATCGCCTTCCAGAACCCCCGTAGCTTTCGCACGGCCAGATCGGGATCGTTCCGCACCAGGCCGTCCCACGCGAGCGCCGCGCAGATCGCTCCGCCCGAGGTGCCGCTGAGCGCGACGATCTCGGCGTCCGCGGGGAGCTTGGCCATCAGTCCTTCGAGGACACCCGCCGTGAACGCCGTGTGAGAGCCGCCGCCCTGGCAGGCGATGGCCACGCGCTTACGGGCCGGGGTTGCCATCGAGCCCTCGACCGTCATCGTCGCCATGAGGCGGCACAATGCAGGCGGCGTGCCCGCGCGCAGCGTGAATGCGCGGCGGTGCGCATTACCGTCCCGTGTCACGGACCGCCGAGGCGTTTCGTACAGCGAACGATTGCTGCGCCCGCCAGGCGTTCCCACCTTGTGACTTCATGGGCGCGGCGCGACCTGCTCCGATCGACGACGGCATCGTCCGGCGGTTCACGCGCGGAACGGAAAATCCGCGCGGGGTCCTCTGGTTCGGCGCGCGGTCGTTCTGGGGGCACGTTCGCCACCTGGTGTCGGCGGCGATCGCGTCCGAGAGCATCGATTCGCGCGACTGGATGACGCCGGACGATCCCGAGACGCTGCGTTCACGAATCGCGCGCACCCTCGGGGGAAGCGGGGCGGGAAGCACCCTGACCGAAGGGATGGAACGGGACGTCTACATCGACTTCGTGGCCGACACCGGAGACGACGCGGCCGTGAGCCGCGCGGTCGCGACCCTGGTGTTCGCCCCTTACGAGCTTCCCGATCCGGATCGGCCCGGCGAGGTGTTGACCGCGCCTCGCGGCGACATTCTCCTGTTCGGCGGCGACACCGCGTACCCGGTCGCGACCGCGCAGCAGATCCTGAATCGCGTGATCGTGCCCTGGAATCAGGTGTTGCGATCATTGCCCGCCGACAATCGGCCGCGCGTCTTGCTGGGCATCCCCGGAAACCACGACTGGTACGACGGGCTCGACGGCTTCTCGCGCATGTTCCGCTGGCGGCCGGCGGCCGGGGCGCTTCACGGCCCGGTCGTGGGCGTCTCGAAACCTCTCGCCGGCCACCTGGTCGCCTGGGCACGCGAATTCCTTCACGGCGGCGCGGTGGAGAAGCCGCGCGATCTCATCCTGGAGGGCTACACGCCGGTCCAGAGCGCCAGCCACTTCGCCTTGCGGCTGGCGCCCGGCATCGACCTGCTCGCGGTCGATCGGCAGCTCACGGTTCTGGATCCGCGCCAGCAGGAGTTTCTCGGCGATCAGTACCGTGCTCATCCCGATGCGGCGACGATGCTGGTGATGCCGGATCCGGTGTTCGCGTTCGGCGTTCCAGCGAAGTGGGGCGTCCAGGTGATCGAGAAGCTGAACCTCGATCTGGAGCGGCGCGAGACATTCGTGCTGACCGGCGACCTCCACCATTACGAACGCCTCGAAGGCGGCAAGGCGTTGCACGTCATCGCCGGTGGTGGCGGCGCATTCGTTCATCCCGCGCGCATCGCCAGCGGCGGCGTGCCGCCGAAGAAGGTGTGGCCCAGCCGGGCGCAGTCTCGACGCCTGCTGCGCGGGGTTCCCTGGAAGCTGGCGCTGGGGCGTTCCGGGTGGTTGGCCCACGTCTGCCTGCTGGTCCTGTTCGCGCCCGCGATCCTTCTCGCCCGGCGGTACGGCGGGCGCTTCGACGTGAACGTCGTCGGCGAGATCGTCATGACGATCATTCTCACGGGCGTTTTTTCGTTCATCGGCGGGGCCGTTCAGCGGAAGGCGGTGGTCCCGATCGCGCTGGCCGCGGCCGCCGTCGTCGCCGCCATCCCCATCGGGGGCGCCGCGCTGGTGCGATTCGCGTTCGCGCACCTGGGGCAAACGCCGTCATGGCTCGCGATCTCGTGGCTGACGCTGGTCATCGCCGCGTTCGCCGGCACCTTCGTGTTCGGCGCGTTCCTTTCGCTGCTGACGTTGCTCGGTTACGAGCACACGCAGGCGCTCACGGTGCTGGACCACCCGGGGTTCAAGCATTTCGTGCGGCTGCGGGTGCGCGCCGACGGCAGCGGCATCGACGGCTGGTGCATCGGCGCGACCGATCCGCTGCGCGCCGACCAGAAACCGGAACTGGTCGACCGCTTCACCTGGCGCCCGCGCTCCCGGGTCGGCTGAGCATGTCGTTCCTAGGGCGGCTCCCCGGCGTCTCGAAGGCTCGCCGTGTCGTCAGCGAGACGGCACGCGCGGCGTGGAGCCGCGACCGAGCTCAGCTGGGATGGTTTCGCGCTCTGGGCAACCGGATGTTCCGGATCGCGATCCTCGTGCTCCGGGGTTTCGTCGCGCACCGCGTGACGATGCTGGCGGCGTCGCTGACCTTCTACACGGTGTTCTCGGTCGTCCCGATGCTGGTGGTGGTCCTGTGGACGCTTAAGCTGACCGATCACCTTCCGGTGGCGCCGGTCGAGCTCTACGCACAGCAGCCTCTGGTGACGGGCGATCAGCTGCTGCACGTCGCGCTCGCCGAGATCTTCGGCGCCGTGGAGCGGGCGGGCGAGGTGACGGGGCTCGTCGGCCTGCTCGCGCTTCTCTACGTCGCGGGCAAGATGTTCAGCTTCACCGAGCGGGCGCTGTACACGATCGCCGGTTCAGGGCGACAGCGGCCTCGTCCCGCGCGCGCCCTGGGATACCTCGCGCTCTTGTTGATGCTGCCGGTGGTGGTGGGCGTCGTCGGTGTTCTGCAGGCGGCGGCTCGGAGATCGTTCGGGCGGGAGCTGGACCGCGTGCTCGGTTGGATCCCGGGGCTGGATCTGGCGCTGGTGGTGGCCGTCGGATTCTGCGTCCTGTGGCTCGCGGCGACGCTGCTCTACTGGGCCGCGGTGCGGGCCCGGATCCCGTTCGTGTCGGCCTGCGTGGGCGGGTTCGTCTCGGCCGTCGCGCTGCCGATTGTCTTCTGGGCCTACGTGAACCTGCAGGTCGGCGTGTCCCAGGCGAGCACGCTCAGTTCGGGGTTCCTGGCGTTTCCGGTCTTTCTGATGTGGTCGTTCACGTCGTGGTGCACGGTGCTGATCGGAGCGGAGATCGCCGTCGCGCATCACGTGGACGACGTTCTCGTCCACGGCGCGCGGGCCTTCAGCCTCGATCTGGCGGGGGAGCGCGAGGCCAGCCTCATCGTCCTGATCCGCCTCGCGATTCGCGCCCGAACGGCGAGCGGGTCCGCGCTTTCGGACGATCAGCTCGCGCGCTCGCTCCGGCTTCCACCGCAGCTGGTCCGGAACCTGTGCGTCCGGCTGGTCGATCGCGGATTGCTTGTCGAAAAAGGGCAAGCGTTCGAGCTCGCCTTCGATCCGGAGCAGGCCACGGTCGGGACTCTGGTCGACGCGATCGAACGAGATCCGGCGCTCTCGGCGGCGCATCGCGACGCCCCCCGCGCTCGCGGGAGCCGCGCCTTGCCGCGGAGCCTCACCCTCGCGCAACTCGCGAAGGCGACCTAGCTCAAAGCGAGCGGCGCGCGGGGTTTTGGGGCCGATTTGACAGGTATCTGGCGATGGCGGACTCTTAAGAGCCTGTGATCTCGCGGCGATTCACCAGATGGCAGCAAACGGCGGCGCTCGCGCCCGCCCTCCTGCTGCTGGTGTATCTGCCGGCGCAGGTGTTGATGCGCTGTCGGATGGACGGCTTGCTGCGATCGGCGTGCTGCTGTCCGCAGACCGAGGAGAAGAGCTCGGGGCCGGCGTTCGAGGCGCAGGACTGCTGCGCCCGCGAGATGGTGTCCGACGGCCAGCGGCCCGAGGCGGACGTGGCGCGACCGTCGACCCGTCTCGCGCCGGACATCGCGGTCGCGTTTTTCATTCCTCCCTCGGCGCCCGTGCTCGCGCCCGCGTCCGATCGCTTCGATCGGGCGGCGCAGAGATACGGACCCGCCCGCGAGGGTCCGCCGCTCGTTCTCCTGAAGCACGCGTTCCTGATCTGAGGCCGGATCACGACCGGGCTGACCCGTGCGCGGCATGCGCGCGGTCGGTTCTGAGCCTTCGTTTATCCGCAACCTCAACGATCGGGAGCGCTTCATGAGATCCGTCTATTCGATTGCACTCGTCACCTCATTCACATTGCTGACAGCGCGCGGCGCCCGCGCCGAGTCCGGCGACGACGCCGAGCTGGCGAGGAGCGCCCGCCTGGAGACGATTCTTCGCGTCGCGCTGGAGCGAAACCCGGACGTGGCGGAGAACCAGGCGCGGGCACGCGCCGCGCTGGCGCGCAGCGACGCCGCCTCGCGACTGCCCGATCTGGAAGCGAAGTACGAGCAGTGGGGTGTCCCGCTGCAGCGGCCCTACGCGCTGGACGAGGCCCAGATGTTGATGATCGGCGTGCGCCAGACGTTTCCCGCCTGGGGATCGCTGGACGCGCGCGGGCGCGCCGCGGCCGAGGACGCGGGCAGCGCGCAGGACGCATCGCGCGCGCGACGGCAGGAGGTCGCGGCGCAGGTCCGGCGAACCTTTGCGACCTACTACAAGGCCGACCAGGAGCTGCGCCTGCACCTCGAGCACGTCGGCCTGACGGCGCGCGTCCTGGAGCTGGCGAAGCTGAATCAGCGCACCGGTCACGGGAGCTTGCAGGACGTGCTGCGGCTGGAGCTGGAGCTCACCCGGCTACACACGGACGTGGCGCAGGTAGAACGACAGCAGCGGTCCAGTCGGGCGCTGCTGAACGCGCTGATGAACCGGCCGGCGGATGCGCCGCTGGGACCGCCCGAGGACCTGTCGGTGACGCCGAACAGCGACCTTGCAGCGTTCGAACGGAACATCGATGGCAACCGGCCCGAGGTCGCCGCCGCTGCCCGCAACATCCGGCGCGATGAGGCGGCGGTCGACGTCGCGCGCCGGTCCGCGCGTTTCCCGCAGGTCATGGTCGGCCTCGACTACTGGTACATGCCCCTCTTCCCGTCGGACATGCGGCACGCCTACAGCGCGATGGTCGCCATCAACCTGCCGTGGCTCTCGAAACGCAGAGGCGCCGAGCAACGCGAGGCCGAGGAATCGCTGCAGGCCGACAGGCTGGCGCTGGAGTCCACCCGGAACACCGTTCGTTACGAGCTGCGCGACGCGGCCGCGCGCGTCGAGTCGGCGCGCCAGTCGTTCAATATCATCGACCAGGACGTGCTCGTGCAGGCGAAGCGAAGCCTCGAAGCGACCCAGGCTGCGTACGCGGCCGGACGGGGCGACGCTCTGGGGCTGCTCGACGCGCTTCGTTCGTACTTGCAAGTGCGGATCGAACGCGTGCGTGCGCTGGCAGAGCTGGCGATCAGCGAGACGGACTTGAAGCGCGCGGCGGGCACGCTGGCGGTCGAAGGAGAAAAGCGATGACCAGCGAGAACATGCCGTCGGAGGAACCACCTCCGGAGAAGCCGCCGACCGGCGTGGCGACGATGTCGGTCGTGCGCTGGGTTCTGGTCGGTATCGCCGCGATCGTCGCAGTCGGCTCGATCTTCAGTTACACGGGCTTGCATCGCGCCGGTTCGGCAAAGAGCGAAGCGCCCGTGCAGCTCTACCAATGCCCGATGCACCCGTCGATCGTGCAGGACCATCCGGGCGAGTGCCCGATTTGCGGCATGACGCTGGTCCCGAAGCCACCGGGCGCGAACGCCGGAAGCGCGGCGGCGACGACTCCGTCGCCGGCAGACGCCAGTCCCCGCGTTCCCGGGCTGTCAGCTGTCGATCTCACGCCCGAGCGAGTCCAGCTCATCGGAATGAAGACGGCGACCATCAAGCGCGAGGCGCTGGGCGGCGAGCTGCGCACGGTGGGCGTCGTCGCGCCCAACGAGCGCGGCCTCGCCCAGATCACGACGCGGTTCTCCGGCTGGATCCAGAAGCTGCTGGTCTCGGAGACGGGCGAGCGCGTCCGTCGCGGCCAGGCGCTGGCGACCATCTACAGCCCGGACGTGCTGCGCGCGGAACAGGAGCTGCTGGTCGCAGCGGGGTGGAATGTCGGCGGGGGACCGGACGCGAAGCCGACCCACGGCGCCGATCTCCACGGCGGCGACGGCATCACCGCGGGTCTGGCCGCCAACGCCCGCCGGCGCCTCGAGTTGCTAGGCATCTCGTCACAGGAGATCGACGAGGTGCTGCGGACCGGGAAGGCCGTCGAGGCGATCGCGATCCGATCGCCGGCCGAGGGGTACGTGGTCGCCAAGAACGCGGTGGCCGGCGTGGCGGTCCAGCCGGGCACGGTGCTGTTCGAGGTCGCGGACCTCTCGCAGGTCTGGGTGACCGCCGAAATCTACGAGCAGGACATCTCGCGCATCCGCGTCGGCCAGGCCGCGCGCCTGGAGCTGTCTTCGTACCCCGGTGAGACCCACACGGGCAAGGTGCGCTTCATCTACCCCGTGCTGGATTCGAGCAACCGCACGTTGCGCGTCCGGCTGGAGTTCAAGAACCGATCGGATCGAAACGGCCCGCGCTTGCGGCCCGGGATGTACGGCACGGTCTACCTCGACCTTCCATCGACGACGGGGCTCACGGTTCCGGCGGAGGCGGTGGTGGACACCGGCGAGATGCACTACGTCTTCGTCGCGAAGGACGGTGGCCACTTCGAACCGCGGCTGGTGAAGATCGGCGGGCGGCTGAAGGACCGCGTCGAGATCCTGAGCGGCGTGTCGGAGGGCGAGACGGTCGTGACGACCGGCAACTTCCTGATCGACTCCGAAAGCCGCCTTCGCGCCGCCATCGAGGGCCAGACCTCCGGTGCGGGTGCGCCCGCGGGCGGCGCCGCCGCGCCCGCGTCCGCCTGCGACGGCGTCATCGACGCCGGGAAGTTTCCCGACAAGTACCAGGCGTGCCGCGCCTGCGAGATCCAGCACCGCGGCATGGGAACGATGGAAGAGGACTGCAAGAAGGCGATTCCGAAGCCCTGGAAGTGAGAACGCCGCCATGGTCGAAAAAATCATCGAATTCTGTGCGCGCAACCGCCTTCTCGTCCTGATCGGCGTCGGCTTCGCGCTGCTCGCGTCGCTGGTGTCGATCAAGCGGATGAAGCTCGACGCGATCCCGGATCTGTCCGACCCGCAGGTGATCGTCTTCACCGAGTGGATGGGGCGGAGCCCGACGCTGATCGAGGACCAGGTCACCTACCCGATCGTCTCGAAGCTGATCAGCACGCCGCACGTCACCGACGTGCGCGGGTTCTCCATGTTCGGGATGTCGTTCGTCTACGTCATCTTCGACGAGGGGACGGACATCTACTGGGCGCGCAGCCGCGTGCTCGAATACATGAACGGCCTGCGCGGCGCCTTGCCCGACGGCGTGAGCCCGACGCTGGGGCCGGACGCGACGGGGATCGGCTGGACGTTCCAGTACACGCTGACCGACAGGACCGGAAAGCACAGCCTGGACGAGCTGCGCACGTTCCAGGACTTCACGCTGCGCTACGCGCTGGGCAGCGTCCCCGGCGTCGCCGAGGTGGCCAGCGTCGGCGGCTACCAGAAGCAGTACCAGGTCACCGTCGATCCGAATCGCTTGCGCGCGTACGGCGTGACGCTGAGCGAGGTGATCGACGCCATTCGCCAGTCGAACAACGACGTGGGCGGCCGCATCATCGAGTTCTCGGGCCGCGAGTACTACGTGCGCGGGCGCGGCTACATCCACGACCTCGGCGCGATCGAGAAGATCGCCCTACGCGCCAGCGGTCCCAGCGGTACGCCGTTGCTGGTCAAGGACGTGGCCACGGTCCGCTTCGGTCCCGACATCCGGCGCGGGCTGCTGGAATGGAACGGCGAGGGCGAGGCCGTCGGCGCGGTGGTGGTCACGCGCTACGGCGAGAACGCGCTGGACGTCATCGAACGCGTCAAGAAGAAGATCGCGGACCTCAAGCCCAGCTTCCCCGAAGGCGTCGAGCTGACGATCGCGTACGACCGGTCCGGTCTGATCGAGCGATCGATCGACACGTTGAAACACGCGCTGAGGGAGGAGGCGATCGTCGTCAGCCTGGTCATCATGCTGTTCCTGCTGCACTTCCGCAGCGCCTTGCTGCCGATCCTGTCGCTGCCGATCAGCGTCGCGCTGGCGTTCATCCCGATGGCGTTGCTCGACATCCCGTCGACGATCATGAGCCTGGGCGGCATCGCCATCGCGATCGGCGCCACCGTCGACGCCGAGATCGTGATGATCGAGGCGGCGCACAAGCGGCTCGAGCATGCGCCCCATG
>Ga0207648_10007434_pt1 | contig 10775 bp, 10 predicted proteins | sample KBSMisM32_FD_184310 | JGI IMG/M metagenome (GOLD analysis project Ga0207648, IMG submission 184310) | Miscanthus rhizosphere microbial communities from Kellogg Biological Station, Michigan, USA - KBS Miscanthus M3-2 (SPAdes) (version 2) | ecosystem: Host-associated > Plants > Roots >... | reverse complement strand
GACCGCCAACGTCAGCGAAATCGCGAGTGCACTCGATGCAGCCCACGCCTCCGGCCTGGTCCACAGGGATGTCAAGCCGGCCAATATCCTGCTCGAAGGCGAGCCTGGGCACGGTTCCTCATACCTCACGGATTTTGGCCTGACCAAGGGACGCGATGCCGCCCAGCTGACCGGAGCCGACCAGTGGGTCGGAACGATCGACTACGTGGCACCGGAGCAGATACAGGCCGGCCGCATCGATGCTCGCACCGACGTCTACGCGCTCGGATGCGTCCTCTACGAGGCCCTGACAGGCTCGGTTCCCTTTGCCGGCAGCGACATGCAGAAGATGTGGGGACACATCAACAAGCCTTTCCCCCTACTCGAACCCGGAAAGGAGTGGCGGACGCTCGGCGAGGTAATCGCTCGCGCGACGGCCAAGGATTCCAATGATCGCTTTCCATCCGCCGGTGACTTCGCTCGTGCGGCAACCGCCGCGGTTGCAGGTGCTCCGGTTGAGACACCGGAGCACAGCGTCGCCACCGGCGCGGCGGCCAGCGGGCTCGACGAGACGAGCATCGGAGCGGGTATGGGGGCCGAAGCGAGTCAGACGGTTACCGGCAGGTCGCCGGCTCCGGGCCCTCGCGACATGCCGACCGCGCGGATGCCGGCGCCCGATCCAAACCGTCCCCATCGACCGGAAGGAAACCTGCGAACCGCCGCGATCATCGGAGCTTCGCTCGTACTGGCCGCCGGCCTGGTAGCCGCAGCGTTCGTTGCGTCCCGAGGCAGCTCGAACGGTAGACGCGACAGCATATCGAGCAAGCCACAACGGCAGGCGAAAGCAACCGGAACGAAGTCCCAACCGGCGCTTCCGCCAAACGTCGAACCTTGCAGTGCGACCGTCTACGTCAAGGAAAGGGTCGCCGGACAGCCATACACGTCTTGCCCCTTTGCGCTCGAAGTCGAGCGTGCCTACTACCGCAGCGGCGAAAGCGCACAAATATCGGCATACAGCCCGATTACGCACAAGCTGTATCGAATGAGCTGCAAGAGATTCAACCCGGTCACCTGCAGCGGCGGCACGGGCGCACTGGTGTACCTCACATCCTCCACGCCAGTTGAATCGGAACCTCCCCAAAGCCAATCCGAAACCGGAGCCGATCTGGGCGACTGGCCAGGTGGAAGTGGCTACTCGGCGATGCTCGGCGCGTTTACGGTTGAAGCACATGCAAGGGTCAGGCAACGCGAAGCAGTCGAGCACGGGCTCGAAGCGGGGATTCTCTACAGCAGCAATTTCAGTTCGCTGACGCCGGGATACTGGATTGTGTTCTCCGGCAGCTTCGGATCGATCGAAGAGGCAGCCTCAAGGGCGAGCGAGGCACGATCTATTGGCTTCACCGACTCCTACCCCAAACTCGTGGCCCCCTGAAATGACGACGGAGCAAACCCAGCTCGGCCCGGAGGATCGGCTCGCGGAGTTTCGGATAGTCCGGCGTCTAGGCGCCGGTGGCATGGGAATCGTCTATCTCGCTCATGACGAGCACCTGGACCGACGCGTCGCACTCAAGGTCATCGCCCCCCATCTTGCCCACGATCCCGAGTTTCGACGCCGCTTCGAGGCCGAGGCCCGCAACACCGCTGCGATCGACGGCCCCCATGTCGTTCCCGTGTTCTCGGCAAGCTCGGCGAACGGGGTGCTCTACATCGCGATGCGCTATGTCGACGGCACCGACTTGCGCAGCTTTCTCGGCCAGGCCGGCCCGCTGGATACTCGAACAGCGCTCGCCGTCCTCGGCGACGTCGCCTCCGCCCTAGACAGCGCCCACGCCGCCGGCTTCGTCCACCGCGACGTCAAGCCGGCCAACATACTGCTGGCCGGCGAAGCCGGAAGAGGTGATGTCTTCCTCACCGACTTCGGTCTGACGAAGGGCGTTCAGGGCGGTACGACCCAGCTGACGGGAACAGGTCAATGGATCGGAACGCTCGACTACGTCGCGCCGGAGCAAATGACGAGCGGACGCATCGACGCTCGCAGCGACGTCTATGCCCTCGGCTGTGTGTTCTACGAGATGCTTTCGGGAACAGCGCCATTTTCCGGCCCCGACGTACAGAAGATGTGGGGACACGTCAACGACCCGGTTCCACCGGTGCGAGGGGCCCCGGAAAACCTCAATGCAGTTATCACCCGTGCTACGGCTAAGGACCCCGATGCCCGCTACCCGTCGGCAGGCGACTTGGCCCGCGCGGCTGCGGCGGCTCTCGACGGAACCGAGGTCACCGCCCCAGAGCACAGCGTCGCGACCGGTGCCGCCGCATCGGGCGTAATCGAAGCTCAAACCTCGTCCAGCACGCGCACGATGCAATCTCCACCTCCCGGACGCGAGCAAAAGACGACTCGGATGGCGCAACTCCCGGCACCGGGTCGACCCCCGAGGAAAGGCGGCGGGCCCATTCTACGCACCGCAGGGGTCATCGGTGGTTGCCTGCTGCTAGCGGCGGGTCTGATTGCAGCGGCCGTGATCCTGGCGGGGAGCGGCAAAGGCGAACACACTCGCACGGCGGTCAATCGACGGGTCGAAACGGTGCCGAAAACGTCTCCACCCAAAGCCGCATCGTCCAAATCTAATGGCCCCGAAGAAGCAGAAGCAAGTGCGCTGCCGGGCTGGACGGCCTACACGCAGGGGCTTTACAACGTCGAAATCCCTAGCGGATGGGAACAAGAAGAGAACGACGAACCGATCAGCAATTATCTCGAGAGCACTTGGCGCGACCCCGCCGAACCAAACACCGCCGTCCTGATCGACTCTCAGACCCCTGGCGGCTCAGGCTCGCCTCTGGTCGACGCCGAATCGGTGCGATCCCAGACGAGCCGATCGTCCGGCTACCGGGAAGGTTCGTTGACGACCACGACGCTGAACGGGCTTCCTGCCGCGCGGTGGGTCTTCGACGTCGACGAAGATCGACGGGTCGATTACTTCATCGAGTCGTGCGGCGAGGGCATTGCCGTGCTCGGCTCGACCTCGCCGTCGCTCTTCGGATCCCTCGCAGGAACGTTCCACGGAGTCGCGTCCTCGATTAGGGTGCCTTGCGCCGAGTAGCGGTCTTCGTGGGCCGAGTCGTGCTGATGTCGCTGGCGATCCTCGTCGTCGTCGGGGCGGCCATCCTCCTGCTCCGCACGGGCGGATCCGACAGTCGTGACGGCACGGCCCGAGCAAAGCCCCCGATCCCTCCGCGGGCAGAGAAGAGCAATGCGAAGACCGTCGGCCCGCCTGACATTTGGCGGTCCGGTGCAGGGGACTCTTGGGCGACGTTCTCCCGCTCCGTCCCCGCCCAGCTCGGCATCGCCGCTGCCCCCCTTGGCGCAGGTCCGGGGAGATCGTTCGGACCGCTTCAGCAGGGGCACGCCTGGAGCAGCATCAAGGTCCCGATCCTGGTCACGCGAATGCGCGAAACGGCCGGCACCGGTATGGACACCGAAGAATCGGCGTGGGCAAGGGCGGCCCTGACCGAATCGGACAATGCCGCCGCAGCCGCGCTCTTCGAGCACATCGGCGCTGCCCAAGGGAGTAGCGACGCCGCTGCCCTCGCTGTGCAGTCGGTGCTACGGAGAGCCGGGGATCGTGCGACGACGATCGCCACCGCCCTACCACCTTCGGGTGCCGTCTCCACGTATGGCCAGTCCCTCTGGTCGCTTAGCGAGTCGACCGTTTTTTTCCGCTCCCTCAGCCGTGGATGCCTACTCGATCCCGCCGCCACCCTGTACGTGACCGGCCTGATGGAAGAAGTTATCCCCGAGCAGCGGTGGGGTCTGGGCGAAGCCGCATTCCCGGCCCACTGGCAGATCGCGATGAAGGGCGGCTGGGGCCCAGAGGGGTCGGCGAGCGGCCCCTACCTGGTGCGGCAGTCAGGCCTCCTTCGCGACGGCAAGGCCGGCATCGCTGTAGCGATGATGGCCCAAGGCGACTCTGGCAGCTTCGAAGACGGCGTCTCCGCGATCGATCATCTGGCCGAATGGCTGCGCGCCAACCTGCGCGGCCTCGGCGGCCCAACAGTTAAATGCTGAGCCAATTTCCGGATCTACCGGCTCCTCAGCGCAGGATGAGATGAGCTTCCCGCTCCTGCCGTTCTTCTCGAGCGGTGTAGTGCTTGATCACCTTCGTCAGGCCCATGCTGTTCAGCGTGGCGCACAAAACCATGGCGATGACAATGACATCGCCACCCGCGCCGAGCAGCACCAAGCCGGCGATCAACACTAGGAACGGCACCAAAATCGCAATCCCCACGAGCACCATTGCCTTGATCTCGCTCATGACTCCATCTTAATCGATAGCTGCAGACAAAAAGATTACAGCGAAGGCGAAGACGCAGCCGATCACGCCGCCAACGGCGGTAGCCCACCGAATGTTGGCCTCTGGAGCATGGGACAGCGCTGGCCAAGCGTGTGCGAGAAAGCCGAATATCGCGATCGACGCCGCGATGAGACCAGCGTCGGTGGCGGCGCCGCTCGCGATCGAGCCAGTCGTAACCATCGTTCCACCGTAAGGGCTCGCCACACACGCATGGTGCGCACATCGCGCCAACTCGGCAACGAGTCAGACAAACTCGGCGGGGAGCCTTCGACGTAAACCAAGCTCAGGCGACGAGCTTTACCGGGAGACGGAACGCGTCCGAGCGGGTGCGCCCCATACCTGCTCAGGTCTCCTGATACAGCGGCCCGTCGCCGCCCTCGGGCAGCGTCAGGCGCCCGCCCTTGGCCGTGATCGCCCCGCACTGCACGCAGTTGGAGGCGGTGACGTGGACGTCGACCTCGGCGGCGCCGTTTTCCAGTTGCTCCTCCGGGATCTCGTAGACCTGCGCCGGGCACATCGAGACCCAGGTCTGGGCGACCTCCCGCGGCACCCTGGTCTGGATGCGGACGTGGTTGGGCGCGTCGTCGCGAGTCGCGTTGCCCGAGAGGAAGACGGAGTCGAGCTTGGCGAAGGTGAGCTCGTTGTCGGGCTTCGGGTACTTGTCGGCGGCCTTGCCGATCTGCACCGGCACCTCGGCGTTGTCCTCGACCTTCCAGTGGCCGCCGGGGAAGGCGCCTTTGGTCGCGACCATCGCCGAGCCCATCATGCCGCCGAAGATCAGCCCCCGCGTCAGCGGCTGCTTCATGTTGCGCGAGCGGTAGAGGTCCTTCTCGATCTGCGAGTCGCGGATCTTCTTGTCGTAGGCCTCGAAGTTGACCGAGTCGATGTCGTTCTTGAGCGACTCGACGATCGCCTCCGCCGCGTAGATGCCGGCGTGCATCGCATAGTGGATGCCGGCGAGTTCGGCGATGTTGACCATCCCGGCGCAGTCGCCGGCGATCACCATGCCGGGCACCGAGAAGCGCTTCGGCAGCGCCCAGTAGCCGCCGGAGGGGATCGTCTTCGCGCCCCAGCCGACCCGTTTGCCGCCCTCGATCAGCTTCTTCACGAAGGGGTGGGTCTTGAACTGCTGCAGGGCGTCGTGGACGCTGAAGGTGGCGTCGGTCGTGTCGAGGCCGACGACCAGCCCGAGGCAGATCTTGTCCTCGCCCATCGGGTAGATGAAGCTGCCGCCCGCCTCCTTGAAGCGCGGGCTCCAGCGCAGCGGCCAGCCGAGCGTGTGGATCACCCGATCGAGCGGCTTGGGCACCTCCCAGACCTCCTTCACGCCGAGCTCCCACGCCTGCGGGTCGGAGCCGTGCATGTCGAAGTAGTCGTAGGCGGCGTAGGTGAGGTGGCCGATCGTCCCCTCGGCGAGCACCGTGGCCTTGGCGACGACGTCCGAGCCGGGCTCGAAGTTGCCCAGCTCCTCGCCCTCTTTGCCGCGGCCGCGGTCGCCCGAGCGCACGCCCTTGACGATCCGGTCCTCGACCAGCAGCTTCGTCGCCGCCGTCTCGGAGAGGATGTAGACGCCCGCCTCCTCCGCCTTCTCGGCCAGGAAGCGACCCAGTTTGGACACCGAGAGGGTGTAGTAGCCCTCCTTGCGGAAGTTGGGCGGCGGCGGCTTCAGCGGCACGGCCGCCTTCGAGGTGAGGAAGTAGGTCGCGTCCTTGGTCACCTCCTGATAGACCGGCGGCCAATCCGCCGGGTCGAGGTCGGGGAAGAGCTCCCGCATCGCCGAGGGATGGACGTTGGCGCCGGAGAGCAGGTGCGCGCCGGCGACCTTGCCCTTCTCGATCACGGCCACCGGCACTTCGCCCAGCTTCTCGGTCAGCTCGGGCTCGTCCTCGAGCAGCTGCATGACCTTGTTGGCGCAGGCGAGCCCGGCGGGCCCGCCGCCGACAATCGCGATGCCGACCTCGATTCGCTCGTCCTCGGGATCCGTCGGCGGGCCGATCGCGTCGGCCGGGTCGAACGGAGGCGGGAACTCGCTTGGTGCTACTGCCGGCATCGCTTGCTCCTTTCGTTGGGTGAGACGGCGTCCGGGGGGCCACAACCCCCGGAGCCAAGATCAGCCCTTCTTGGCCTTGATCGCCTCGGTCAGCTTGGGGACGATCTTGTGCAGGTCGCCGACCACGCCGAGGTCCGAGAACTCGAAGATCGGCGCGTTCTGGTCCTTGTTGATCGCGAGGATGTTCTCCGAGCTCTGCATCCCGACCTTGTGCTGGATCGCACCGGAGATGCCGGCGGCCAGGTAGAGCTTCGGCGCGACCGTCTTGCCGGTCTGGCCGATCTGGGCCGCGTAGGGGTACCAGCCGGCGTCGACCACGGCGCGGGTCGCGGCGACCGCCCCGCCCATCGCCTCGGCCAGTTCCTCGCACTGCTTGAAGCCCTCGGCAGCGCCGAGCCCGCGCCCGCCGCCGACGAGGATCTCGGCGTCCTCGATGTTGACGTCGGCGCCGCGCTGTTCGCCGCGCGTCACCATCTTGGCTTTGGTCGACCAGGGCGAGAGCTCGACCGCGACGTCGACGACCTCCGCCGTGCCGCCGCTCTCGACGGCGTCGAAGGCGTTGAGGCGGCCGATGATGATCCCCGGCTCACCCACGCACTCGACGTCGGCGACCTTCGAGTCCTGCAGGATCGGGCGCTCGGCGACGAGCTTGCCGTCGGAGACCTTGACCTTGGTCACCTCCATCGTCACGCCGGCGTTGAGGCGGGCGGTGAGCCCGGCGCCGATCTCGAAGCCGAGCAGGCCGCCGCCGAAGAGGGCGTAGCTGAAGCCCTCGTCGCCGATCACCTTCGCCATCGCGTCGACGATCGGCTGGGCGAGGCCCTCAGGCACGTCCTTGGCCCGGTAGACCTTGGTCGCGCCCCAGTTGCCGAGCGCGGCGCAGGCGTCGTCGGAGATGTCGCCGACGACCAGCGCGGCGGCGTCGCCGCCGATCTCGCTGGCCAGCCTGGCGGCCTCGGAGATCGCCCCCTGCGAGTTCTTGTTGAAGTTGCCCTCGTCGTCGTGGAGGGCGTAGGTCAGGATGCCTGCCATCTAGATCAGCTTCCTCTCGTCGAGCCAGGCGACGATCTTTTCGACCGTCTCGTTGGTGTCCTCGTCCTCGATGATCTCGCCGGCCTCCTTGGCGGGGGGATCGCTCAGGCCCAGGACCTTCGTCTTCGAGCCGCCCTCGCCGACCATGCCGGCTTCGATGCCGACGTCGCCGGTCGCCTTGGCGTCGAGGGGCTTCTTCTTGGCGCCCATGATCGCCTTCAGGCTCGGGTAGCGGGGCTCGTTGATCGCGTCGCCGACGCTGATCACCGCGGGCAGCTCGACCTCGACCGTGTCGTAGCCGTACTCGGCCTGGCGCTCGCAGCGCAGCTTGCCGTCGGTGACGTCGATCTTGATCACCTGCGTCAGCGAGGGCATCTGCAGGTGGTCGGCGACGACGGCGCCGATCGTGTAGCACTCGCCGTCGTCGGACTGCTGGCCGAGCAGCACCAGGTCGGGGCTCTCGGCCTCGAGCACCTTGGCGAGGGAGTAACCCGTCGCGCAGACGTCGGAGCCGGCGAGCGCCTCGTCGGAGAGGTGGACCGAGCGGTCGGCGCCGAGGGCGACCGCCTTGTGCAGGGCGCGGACCGCCGAGTCGGGGCCCATCGTCACCGCGACGACCTCCTCGACCGGGATGGCGCCGCCCTCCTTGATCTGCATGGCGGCCTCGATGGCGTGGGTGTCGAAGGGGTTGAGGTTCTTCTCGCCGCTGCGGTCCAGGCGCATCGTGTTGGGGTCGATGCGCTTCTGAACGGCGGCGTCCGGTACCTCCTTGACCAGGACGCAGATCTTCAAGTCAAAGCCTCCTTGGGAGCTGGGTTCTGCTGGTTGACTGACCAGTCAATCAGTCTATCTATACATGATGTCGTGTGACATTGAGAGTGCCTCTCGTCACGCTTCGTGGCGCGCCTCGGCGCCCTCGCGGATGAACTCGACGATGTCGTCGGTTCCCGCCCCGGGCGTGAAGACGCCGGCCACGCCGAGCTTCTTCAGCTCGGGGATGTCCTCGGCCGGGATCGTGCCGCCGACCGTGACCATGACGTCGTCGACCCCCTGCTCGGCGAGCAGCTCGACCACACGCGGCACCAGCGTCATATGCGCGCCGGAGAGGATCGAGAGCCCGACCGCGTCGGCGTCCTCCTGGATCACCGTCTCGGCGATCTGCTCCGGCGTCTGGTGCAGGCCGGTATAGATCACCTCCATCCCCGCGTCGCGCAGCGCGCGAGCGATGATCTTCGCCCCGCGATCGTGCCCGTCCAAGCCAGGCTTGGCGACGACAACGCGGATCTTGCGGGCGGTTGCGGTGCTCATGCGGAGCGGAAGATTAGCGCTGCTGCTGCAAACCTCCATGTGCCGCGCCGATGGGTGGACTGCTTCGTGCCGTCGAGGCCCGGATGGACAAGGGCCATCCTCCTCATCCCCACCCTCCGAGGTTTCATTGGCGAGCAATAGACCCACTGAGTTTTGATCGCGCGGGTAACGACAACTTGTTACCGCGCGCCCATTACTGCGCTCGATTTCTCGGTGCGGCTCTTCTAGTATGGAACTGAATCGCTCCCTGGGCATAGTCCCTGGAAGACCGGCCATGTGGTCCAGATACGACATCCAGCGGATGGAGGAACGCAGGCGCAATGACAGCCTGCGCAGCAAAAGGCATGAGCATGCCGTGAGGCGATACGAAGCCGAACTTGCGGACCAAGAGCAACAGCGAGTGGAACGCGAAGAGCGGTGGAAGTTGGAGAAGATGGAACGAGAAACCAAGCTCGTCTATAGCTCTTGGAGAGAACGAGTCGAGATTGGCACGAATCTCGTCGGTCTAGTTTGCGTGATCGTCCTGCTAATTGCGGGAATTAGTTCCGGTCAGGCGGTTCTCGGCGGATCAGGGGTTGTAGGCCTCTTTTCGGTTCTCTGGATGCTGCACAGCTCTCTTGGCCGAAGGAGGGAATCTACGGTGCGAAGGTCGAACCCTCCATTGACTGCTGACGGGTAGTGGCCTCATTCAGGGACTAGCTCGACCTCTGACCACCGGAAAGCTTCTCGACAGCGCAGTCACAAGTGGAAGGTCGCTGACAGTGCGGTAACCAGCGCCAAGATCGGAAACGAAGCTGTCAGTGCCTCGAACTTTGCCAACCCCCGTACACGCTGGAAACGGACTAGAAGACCGGTGACTCAGTGTAGGTCCCGAAGACCTCCTGCAGCGTGCTGATCATCTCGCCCTCGGTGGGGGCGCGGGCGGCGGTTAAGGCGGAGTCGCGTTTGGCGCGGGTCGTGGTGAGCCGCTCGACCTGCTTGCGCCCCAGGGCCGAGTCGATGCGGAGGATCGGGGTTGGATCTAGGCAATGCTCTCGGTCATCGACCAAGAGCATTGCTTGCCCACCGACCAACTTCATCGACCAGCCCGACAGTCGTCTCGCGATCGAGCGGCTCGGCGTCGAGCAATTCGTCGTAGCGCATCGGCACGGCGTAGATGGTCAGATCGTCGAGCTGCTCCGCATTCGCGGGCAGCTCGGCGCCGTCGTTCTGCAAGAGCTGGAGAAGACGGCCGATGTCGTGGATTCGGACCTCGTCCATGCCCCGGCGCGCTATCAGCGCCTTCAACCACTTCTCGATTGCCTGCTGGGCGTGGAAGCCGATGATCTCGTCGGTTATTTCAGGGTTGCCCGCGAGTTCGCGGACGGCGACGGCATCGGCCTGCGCCTTCCGGGCCAGGACGGCCACCTGGTTGGCGGACTCAGGCATCGACGAGGACACGGCCCTCTCGGAGGGCCTCGTTGACCATCGTGCCTGGGACATTGCCCCATTCGTCGATGTGGCTAGCGCTGACGACGACGACGTCGAGGGCAACTTCAAGGCTGCGCAGCTCACGACGCAGCCGAGCCGACTCGGCTCGGCGCTTCGTGACCTCGCCGGGCTCAATGACGAGCAGGTCGAGGTCGCTGTCAGGGCGGGCCTCGCCCCGGGCGCGCGAGCCGAAGAGGATCACCCGCGCTCCGGGCGCCGCCTTGGCCAGTCGCCTACCGGCCTCCTCGATCAACCTCTCGTTCGTCATGAGATCAAGCTAGAAGACCGGCGACTCCGTGTACGTCCCGAAGACTTCTTGCATCGCGACGATCATCTCGCCCTCGGTGGCGCGGGCGCGGGCGGCGGCAATGATCGGCGGCATCAGGTTGTCGGTGCCGGCGGCGGCGCGCTTCAGCGCGGCCAGGGCGGACTCGACCGCGACCGAGTCGCGCTTGGCGCGGGTCGCGGCTAGGCGATCGACTTGCTTGCGCTCCAGCGCCGGGTCGATGCGCAGGATCGGGGTCGGCTCTTCGCCCTCCTGGGTGAAGTCGTTGACGCCGACGACGATCCGGCGCCGCTCGTCG
>Ga0207648_10007428_pt1 | contig 10781 bp, 11 predicted proteins | sample KBSMisM32_FD_184310 | JGI IMG/M metagenome (GOLD analysis project Ga0207648, IMG submission 184310) | Miscanthus rhizosphere microbial communities from Kellogg Biological Station, Michigan, USA - KBS Miscanthus M3-2 (SPAdes) (version 2) | ecosystem: Host-associated > Plants > Roots >... | reverse complement strand
GGTTATAGCAGCTCCGATCCCCGGCGCATTAGTTTGACTTCAGGTGCCGTCCCCAGTGCTGGATCGCGTTCCCTCGCGGGAGATCGCGGTGAACGACAGCCACTCGTCGGGTGGTGGCCGCTTGCGCAGCCACGGGTCGGGTGGTGGCCGCTTGCGCAGCTCGCGTGCCCACCGGTTCGCCCTGGACGTGCCGCTGCGATACCGGGCGCGCGGCGAAAAGCAGTGGCATGACGCGCAGACGGAGAACATCAGCCGCTCGGGCGTGCTCTTCCGCACCCAGGGCGTGCTGGACATCGCCACGGAAGTCGAGATGACCTTCGTCCTGCCCGGGCTCGAGGAGGCGCCGGCCATCGTGTGCCGCGGGCGGGTGGTGCGCACGGTCCTGCCCGGCGGCATCGTCCGCTGGCCGGGGATCGCCGTGACCATCTCCCGATTCCGTTTCCACCGGAGACGGCCCGCCGCCTGAGATTGTCGCCGCCGGCTGTTGCCAAGACGGCCGGCACGAGTTCATACTCTCTTTCCCCCTCCGGGCGTTCCACAGTGCGACGACCAACGAATGTCTTCCGTGGCATGACGGCGACCGAACGGGCCCATGGGCACTCCTGAAGGCATCCGCGTCCTCATTGCGGACGATCATCCGATCTTCCGCCAGGGTCTCCGCACCATTCTCGAAGCCGAAGACGGGTTCGTCGTCGTGGCGGAAGCCGCGGACGGCAACGAGGCGGTGCGGCTGGCCCGCGACTTCCAGCCGGACGTCCTGCTCCTCGACCTCGCCATGCCCGGCGTCTCCGGCATGGAGGCACTGGCCGAGCTCGCGGCGGCGCCCACTCCGGTACGCACGATCATGCTGACCGCGGCCATCGAGAAGGCGGAGATCGTGAAGGCGCTCCAGCTCGGAGCCGCCGGCGTGGTCCTCAAGTCCTCCTCGACCGACCTCCTCTTCAAGAGCATCCGCAGCGTCATGGCCGGACAACATTGGATCGGGCGCGACGCGGTGTCGGACCTCGTCCAGGCCCTCCGTGCCCAGATCGGCACCGCTCCGGAGAAGCCCGCCCGGGAGCGCTTCGGCCTCACCCGGCGCGAAATCGAGATCACGTCCTCGGTCGTGGCCGGCTTGAGCAACCGCGAGATCGCCGTGAAGCTCTCCCTGAGCGAGGACACGGTCAAGCACCACTTGACGAACATCTTCAACAAGATGGGCGCTTCCAACCGGCTCGAGCTGGCGCTCTTCGCCGTCCACCACCGGCTGTTCGACTAGCCCCCGCCACCGGGGTGCCGCGCCATGGCTCGGCGGTGCCATCCCGCGCCACCCGATGGTGCCATTGCCGGCCGCGGTGTGACGAAGAACACTGTTTCCATGACGAAGAAGCTCGTGCTCGTGGTCGACGACGACGACGGCGTCCGCCGCTACCTGTCCCACCTGCTGTCTTCGCTGGATTACGAAGTGCGGGGCGTGCCTTCGGGCGAAACGGCGCTCGCCTCCCTGGCCGCGGGTACGGCGCCGGCGGCGGTGCTCCTGGACCTGGCCATGCCCGGGATGAACGGGCTCGAGGCACTCGACCGCATCCGGGCCAGCCATCCGCGCCTCCCGGTCATCGTGCTGTCCACCACCGCCCAGATCAGCACCGTGGTGGACGCCATCCGGCGCGGGGCGTCCGACTACCTCACGAAGAGCTTCCAGGACGAGGAGCTGCAGCTCGCGCTCGAGAACGCCATCGAGAAACAGCAGCTCCGTCAGGAGGTCGCCGTCCTGCGGCGCCGCCTCGACCGCGAGGAGGACGGCTTCGTCTCCACCAGCGCGCGGATCCTCCGCATCAAGGAGATCGGCCGCCAGGTCGCCGACACCGATGCCCCCGTCCTGATCCTCGGGCAATCCGGCGTGGGCAAGGAGGTCGTCGCCCGCTTCATCCACGGCCAGTCGCACCGGGCCGGCCAGGCTTTCGTCAAGGTCAACTGCGCGGCCTTGCCCGAGGACCTGCTCGAGTCGGAGCTCTTCGGCTACGAGCGCGGCGCCTTCTCGGGCGCCCTCACCCAGAAGCCGGGCCTGTTCGAGCTTGCGGACGGCGGTACGATCCTGCTCGACGAGCTCGGGGAGATGACGTTCCATCTCCAGGCAAAGCTCCTCCACGTCCTCCAGGATGGCGAGTTCACACGCCTCGGGGGCCGGCAGCCCGTCAAGGTCGACGCGCGCGTGATGGCCTCCACGAACGTCTGCCTGGACGAGGCCGTCGCGGCCGGCCGCTTCCGCGAAGACCTGTTCTTCCGGCTGAACGTGATCCACATCGAAGTGCCGCCGCTCAAGGACCGGCGCGAGGACATCCCCCTCCTGGCCCGCCATTTCCTGCGCCAATACGCCGTGCGTTACCGGAGCGCGGTGACCGAGCTGCCCCGCACCCTGGAGGAGGCCTTCCTCGCCCACGACTGGCCCGGCAACGTGCGCGAGCTGGAGAACGCGGTGCGCCGCTTCGTGATCCTCGGGGAAGCCGAGACCTCGCTCGCGGAGCTCCGGCGCAGCCGCACGGTGGCGGAGGTCCACTCGCCAGGCCGCGACGATCCTCCTCACGCCGACGCGACGCACGAGGCTCGCCCGTCCGACGGCCTTTCCCTGCGAAAGGTGGGAGCGCAAGCCGCGGAAGACGCCGAGCGGCGGCTGCTCCGACGCGTCCTCGATCAGACCCGGTGGAATCGCCGTGAGGCCGCCCGCCAGCTCAAGATCTCCTACAAGGCCCTGCTCAACAAGCTGAAGAAATGGGAGGTCGCCGATCCGGCCCGGCGGCCTCTCGGCGAGAGCGCGGCGCCCGCGGCCGCTCCGGCGCGCGCACGCGATCGTGCGGCCGTCGCCTTCCCGGCCGTGGCCGGCGTCCGGGGGCGCGGCGGCGAGGGACCCGCGCCGTGGGACCAGGGCGCGGCCAAGAGCCACCGTCGCGAGGAGGTCGTGCTGGCGCCGAAGCGATGGGCGCGGACGGTGACGAGGTAACGTCGATCCTGGCACCACCAAAAAAAGATCGACGCCGCCCGTCGCGAATGGTGAGACCTATACTGAGGGGCGAAGTCACTCGGGGAGGCCTACGTTGGGACATCGCCCACTGAAGCACGTGCTGGTCGTGGACGACGATCCGGACCTGCTGGCGGTCGTCTCGCTCTCGCTCACCGCGCTCGCGGGCTACACGGTCCAGACCTGCGACAGTCCCCTCCAGGCGCGCGCGGCCGCCGAGAGCTTCGGCCCCGACCTCATCCTGCTCGACGTGATGATGCCGGGGCTGGACGGCTTCGGCGTGTTCAAGGCGATGCGTGATTCCCCGTCTACCGGGCGCATCCCCGTCGTGTTCATGAGCGCCGTGGGCGACCGCCGGCAGATCCTCCAGCACGAAGGCGTCGACTGCCTCGGCGTGATCTCCAAGCCCTTCGATCCCGTCCGCCTCCCCGAGGTCCTGGAGGAGTTCTGGCAGGTCCACGGCCAGCGTCGCGCGGAGGCCCACCGCCGGGAGTTCGAGAGCCTCCGGTCCTCCTACATCGGCGAGCTCGCGGAGAAGATGACGGCGATGCAGGAGATGGCCGCCGTCCTCGCCGCCGAGGGCTGGGACCGCTCCGCCCTGCAGTCGCTCGCCCAGATCGCCCATCGCACCGCCGGATCGGCGGGCCTCTATCGTCTGGCCGCCCTGAGCCGCTCCGCGGGAGCGCTCGAGGAGATCATCAATCGCATGTTGAGCGGAGCCTGGCCCCCGGCCAGCTCGCCCTCCGACCTCGCCCGCCTCGTGCAAGCGGTCGGCCGGACGGCGCGCACGGAGGCCGGGGGCGCCGCCGAGGCGGCCGCCCACTCGACGCCGAGCGGAGACGCGGGCCACTCGCTGGCCGCGCCGCGCCCGCTCAGTCCGAGGTGACGCTGATCCCGAGCACTTCGCCCGGCCGGCAGCGTACGAAGACCTCCATCGGCCGGCAGCACACCGCGCAGTCCTCGAAGTAGCTCTGCTCCTCGCCGGCCGTGGTGTCCACGTCGAGGGCGACCGGTTCCCCGCAGGCCGGGCACTGCACGATGATCTCCTCGATCACGCCGTGCCTCGATAGAACGCGCTCGCGAGGTAGGCGTCACGGAGATCGGCCCAGAAGACGGACAGGGCCGCGGTGGCGGGCAAGGCCACGAGCATCCCCATGAAGCCGAACGCGGTACCCCCCACGAGCACGGCCAGGATGACCACGACCGGATGGAGGCCGATGCGGTGGCCGACCAGCCGCGGTGAGAGGACGTTGTGCTCGAGGAGGTTCGAGACCGCGAACAGGATGACGATCGTGATCAACCGACGCGGGCTCTGATCGTCGATCCAGGACAACAGCAGCACGATGGGCAGGCCCACCGCGCCCGCCATGAACGGGATGAGGTGGAAGAAGCCCATCACGAACCCCACCAGCAGTCCCATGGGCACGCCCAGCACGGTGAAGCTGATGGCGTAGAAGGATCCCATCACCAGGCAGAGGGTCATCAGCCCGCGCGCGAACGCGGAGAGGCGGTCGTCCACCTCGGCCATCCGCGAGTAGACGTACGGACGATGCCGCGGGGGCACCAGCTCGGCCAGCCCGCTCTGGATGTGGTTCATGTCGTGGAGGAGGTACAGCGTGAAGACGGGGATCACGAGCAGGTGGAGGACGGCCAGCACGAAGCCGAGGGCGCTGGTGAAGGCCAGGGTCGCGGCGTGCGTCATCGGCGCCACCACGCCCGGGAGCTTCTCGTTGAGGGCGGCCAGGAGGCGCTGCCGCAGCTCCTCCGCCTGCTCCGGGTAGCGCAGGTTCAGGCGCTGGTAGAGAGGCTCGAGGCGGCCGCGCAGCTGGCGCACCCAGTCGGGGAGGCGGCCGATGGCGTAGGTCACCTGGCGATAGACGGCCGGGAACACGAACACGACCACGCAGACCACCACGAGCAGCACGAGCACCGCGATGAGCATCACCGCCGCCGTGCGCGGATGCATCCGCCCCCCGCGGGAGAACGTCCGCTCGAGCAGGGTGACGAGCGGGTTCAGGAAATAGGCCAGCGCGAAGGCGATCAGGAACGGCGTGATCACGTCGCGCAGGGTCCCGAGCGCGCGCAGCAGGAGCACGATGCCGGCGATGGCCGCGATGAGGCGGACCCACGGGTTGCGGAAGATCTCGTTCATGAAGGAGCCACGCCCGTGCGGCCGGTGGAGGCAAGGTACACGTAGTGCAGGGCGGAAGTCACGGTGAGCACCACCGTGATCAGGAAGATCCAGCGCACGGGCCCGAAGGTCCAGCGGAAGGCGTCCAGCAGGAGTACGACTCCTACCGTCACGAGCTGGCTGACCGTGGTCAGCTTGCCCAGGACGGACGGATAGAACATCCGCCGTCCGTGTGCGAGGTTCACCGCGGCCACGCTGATGATGATGATGGCGTCCCGGGACAGGGTCACGACGGTGAGCCAGACCGGCAGCGGGACCATGAGGTCCGGGCCCCAGGTGAGCGCGATGAAGCAGGACGTGAGCAGGATCTTGTCCGCGATGGGATCGAGCATCGCTCCGAGCGTCGTGCGCTGCTCGCTCCAGCGCGCGGCCAGGCCGTCCAGGAGATCGGTGAGGCCGGCCAGCACGAACACGCCCAGCGCCCATTGCATCTCGCGCTGGAGCACGAGCACGACGAGCAGCGGCGCCAGCCCCATGCGGAGCAGGGTGATCTGGTTGGCGAGAGTGAGGATGGGCGCGGCCAGGCCGCGATTATAGACAAGAAGAAAGGGCCGCCCGTGGGGGCGGCCCTCGAACGTCAGCGCGGCTTGTCGGACGTCTCGTTACTCGAGACGGTCCTTCTTGGCCACGATGGCCGCCACCAGCGCCTTGCAGGCCGCTTCCTGCGCCTCGCCGATCGCGCTCTCCTTGAAGTCGCTCGTGTTCTGGCCGTAACCGCCGAGCCCGCTCTTGGCGAAGCTGAAGCCGCCGCCCTTCTTGGAGACGCCTTCGCCCTTGGCGGAGAGGAGCACCTCACCCGTCGAGGTGTCCACCATGCGGGCGGTCACCGTGACCTCGGTCTTGGCCTTGCCGACTCCGACGCCGATGCCCTTGATGCGGCCGCCCTGGGCCTTCTGCTCGCCGCCGAATTTCGTGATGGAGCCCGTGATGATGTACTTCACGCCGAGGACCTTGCCCAGCTTGGACAGCTTGGCTGCGCCCGGATCGGCACGGTCGCTGTGCGCGAAGTCCTGCTCGGCGAGGATGGTGTCGAGCTTCTTGCGCTCGACGACGCGGAACGAGCCTTCCTCGAGCAGCTGGTCCATGACCTGGTCGGCCATGCCCTTGCCGATGTCGTAGTCGCCCCACCAGTGGTAGCCGACGGTGCCGTAGTCGAAGTCGGTCACCGCGACCAGCGGCCGCTTGGCTTTCGGGGTCGGCGAGTCCGCCGCCGACGCCACGCCGGCAAGGGCGATGACGCCCGCCGCCACCAGGCCCGCAAACAACTTCACTCTCATCTTTGGTCTCCCTCCGGTACCGAAACCCGCTGACTATAGCCGAGCGTCACCCCACCCGCAAGATTCGTGGGCGGCCGGTGTGCGCGGCGTCGCGCGTTCTCCCTGTCCGGTTCGAAACTGTTCTACGTAAGGGGGTTGGCCGCGGATCGTGCGTGCCCTCACAGGCCCCGGCGCGCGTCGTTTCGCGGGTGAGCGGGGTCAGTGCCCGAGCTTCTTCAGCTCCTCGAAGAGCTCCCGCTCGCGGTCCCCCAACTTCGCCGGCAGGTCGACGCTGAGCGAGGCGAGGAGATCGCCGCGGCCGCCGCCCGCCTCGAGCCGTGGGAGGCCGTGATTGCGCAGCCGGAAGAGGCGCCCGGGCCGGGAGCCGGGCGGGACCTTGATCCCCACCGGCCCGTCGAGGGTCGGCACCTGGACCTCGCCCCCGAGCACGGCGGTGGTCAGGGGCACGGTCACGGGCACCTGGAGGTCTTCGCCTTTCCGCTCGAACAGCGGATGCGGGATGGTCTTGACGCGCATGTACAGGTCGCCGCGAGGACCGCCGCGCGCGCCCTGCCCGCCTTCGCCGGCCACGCGGACGCGCGAGCCGTCGCGCACGCCGGGCGGGATCTTCACTTCGACGGTGCGGCTGCGCGGGCCTTCGCCGATCTGCACGGTGCGCGTCGCGCCGCGCAGGACTTCGTCGAGCGTCAGCTCGACCGGCGTCTCGACGTCCTGGCCGGGGATCGGTCCGCCCTGCTGCTGGCGGAAGACCTCCTCGAACCCGCCGTACCCACCCCCGGGGCCCGTGGCCCGTCCGCCTGCCCCGCCCGCGCCTCCGAATCCCCCGCCGAAGATCGTGCGGAAGAAATCGGAGAACCCGCCCATGTCCTCGCCGCCGAAGTCCACGGTGTAGGTGCCGCCGCCGGGTCCTCCGGTCGGTCCGCCCGGCCCGGGACGATACGAGGACCAATCGCTGCCGAGCGCGTCGTAGCGCTGGCGCTTGGAGGGATCGGACAGGACCTCGTTGGCCTCGTTGATCTCCTTGAAGCGCGCCTCGGCCTTGGGGTCGTTCTTGTTGACGTCGGGATGGTGCTTGCGCGCGAGCTTGCGGTAGGCGGCCTTGATCTCCTTGTCGGTGGCCGTCTTCGGCACGCCGAGGATCTTGTAGTAGTCCTTGTATTCGACGGCCACGCTACCAATATAGCGCACGGCCGACATGGGAAAGGTCGGCGCGACCGGACGCGCCACGCCCGTTCAGGGCGACGGCATCAAGCCTGGCGGACCGCCGCCCCGATGGGCTCACCCTTGTCGTTGAGAGAGTACGCGTACGCTTCCTTCATCTTGACGTTCCCACTGTCGGTATAGACGACCAGCCGTTTGCCGTCGGTTCGCACCTTGACGAGGCCGTAGGATGTCCGCTCAAAAGCGAAGAAGCGGCTCCCAGCCTTCTTGAGCTCGACAACCTTCCCCCGTTTCATCACCAGAATCCCGGTGTCGTCCATCTGGTGTCGTTCCGGATCGACATATCCCTTCACGGCGAAGAAGGCCACCAGCTCCGTAACCAGAATCAAGGGTTGATCGAGCCGAGAGTGGCGGCCCAACGACCCCATCAGTGACGCTCGAGGGTGGATGTACTCCTTCCGAGCGCTTTCGTCGCCCGACGACACGACGGACAGCACGGGACACACGGCCTTGAGGAACTCGCCCGAGAAGTCCGCAGATCCGTGATGTGGGACCTTCAAGACTTCGGCACGAAGGTCCGCCGGCCTTCGTTGCGTCAGATCCAGTTCGGACTCCTCATTCAGATCGCCCGCCAGCAGGAAGCTGAACCCACCGTACGTGACGCGCAGCAATACTGAATGGCCATTGATCGTGTGGGATGCGGAGTACCCCGTGAACTGACGCCCCTTGGGCTTCTTGGGGTCCAGGCCGATGTGGGGTTCCCCCTTCGGCGGATTGCCGAGAAAGCGAAGGCCAGAGCGATCTCCCACCTTCGTCGTTATGGGGCCGAGTACCTTGACCTCGACGCCGTCCTCTTTCAAGAACGCAAAGGCGTCGTCGGCACCTTCTTCCAACCTGCGGATCTGCACCGGAGTCTTCTTGTAGCGCTTGCGGTAGGTCTCCAAGACCTTGCGCCATTGCTTGAAAGGGAGGTTCATGCTCGCCGGATCAACGTCGTCCACGAGGTCATCGACCAGGTCGACGATCACCTTGCGACCATCGACTTCTTTCGTCTTCCCGAACATGGCCGTCTCCGCGACCGCCTTGCCATCCATCTTCGACGGCCGCTTGACCAGTCCGTTGTGGAACACGCGGTGCGGTCGAATGAACAACCGCTTCCACTCGGTCTCGTTACCTTCCGACTCCATGATCTTGGTAAGGCCGAGGAAATGGTCGGCGTCGCCGTGCGTGACGAGGATGCAGTCGACATCCAGAGGCTTTTCCTCGCTGGTGTTTGCGAAGCGACCGGCGAGGTAGCGAGCGAAGAGTTGGTTGTCGCCGCCATCCACCAGGATCACCTTTCCACGTTCCTTGTCTCGCTTGGGCGTCTCGATCACGGCACCGTCGCCTTGCTGGACATCGATGAAGTTCACCTTCAGCACGCGACTGTCTTCCGCTGGAATGACGAGATCCTTGGCCGACATCCCAGGCTTGGGCGTCAAGTAGGCGGTGATCGGTTGGGGCTTGCTGCCGTCCTTGCGGTCGACAAAGCGCGTTGTCTTGATGCGGACTCCATCGCTATCCATCTCCTCGACTTCAACGAGGTCCCCCCAGCCGAGAATCCGAATGAAGTCCTTGCGCCCTGGTTTGCCCCAGACCGTCGCCAGGTCAACGTTCACGGCGCCCGTCCATGCCATATCCGCCTCCTCGTGACTTCAGCCAACGGGATCGGAGTATACGATTCACGTCAACTACTTAATCGACCATGAGGACCGGGTCCTGGCATCTGCGCCGCGGCCTTCAGCGCCCCCAATCACCACGGTCCCAATCAGAGCGCCGAGCTTCGCCGGAGTCCGCACGGCTTCTCTTGAACTCGATTCGGACGCGATGAGCTTGCTGCGCGGTCGCGGGAAAAACTGTCGCAACAAGACGCCGCGTTCCCATCTGGGCTTTCGTTGTCGACTGGCGGCTCGGACTTGCCATCCTCGCCGAGTACGGGGCGTTGGCGTTCGGCGTGTGGCGGGTGTCCAAGCAGCGGTAGGCCGCGAGGCCCCGCGGGCGGCGGGTATACTCCCGCTATGGAGCTGCGCGGCGCGTCTGCTCTGGTCACGGGCGCCGGGCGGGGCATCGGCCGCGCCATTGCCCTGGCCCTCGGGCGTGCCGGCGTCGGCGTGACCGGCGTGGCGCGCACCGCGTCCGATCTCGAATCGCTCGTCGTCGAGATCCAGCGCGCCGGCGGCCGCGCCGTCGCCCATGCGGGTGACATTCGCGACCCCGCCGTCGCCACGGCCGCAGTAGGGCGCGCCCGCGAGGCGCACGGCCGCCTGCAGATCCTCGTGAACAACGCCGGCGTCGGCAGTCACGCCCCCGTGGCGGAGACGACCGACGAGGCCTGGCACCGCATCCTCGACACGAACCTCACCGCCGTCTTCCGCCTGACCCGGACCGCCCTCCCCCAGCTCACGCAAGGCGGCGGGCATATCTTCATGATCTCGTCGCTGGCGGGCGTCAATCCGATCGCGGGCATGGCCGCGTATTGCGCGAGCAAGGCCGGGCTCGATCACTTCTCGGCTTGCCTCATGCTGGAGGTCCGCCAGCAGGGCGTGAAGGTCACGACCATCTGCCCGGGCTCGGTGGATACGGACTTCGGGGACGACGGGCGTTCGGGCGACGCGTCCTGGATGCTGCGCGGTGACGACATCGCGGCCACCGTGCTCGACCTGCTGCGCGCCCGCGACGAGGCGCTGCTGAGCCGCGTCGAGATGCGCCCGCTGCGGCCCGCCCGCCGCGGATGATCCGCGCGTGACATGGCGGTGATCCGCCGGGCCGCGCGGCTGGCCTGGCGCGCGTTCATGCGCTACCAGGACCACAACGGTCCCGATCGCGCCGCCGCCGTCGCCTACTACACGCTGATGTCGCTGCTCCCGATGTTGATCTTCCTGATCTCCGTCGGTGTGGCCGCCGTCGGCTCTTTCGAGCGCGCCTATCGCGGGGCGCTGTTCCTCATCAGCGGCGTCGTCGTGCACCTGGACCAGCGCACGCTGGACGCACTGCGCACGTTCGTCGAGCGCTCGCTCGCCTTCCGCCTCCCCGCTCTCGTCCTGCTGGCCTGGACGGCGCGGCGCATCTTCGCCTCGCTCTTCTCCGCGCTCGAGCGGATCTTCGGCGTGCCGGGCCG
>Ga0207648_10007427_pt1 | contig 10784 bp, 7 predicted proteins | sample KBSMisM32_FD_184310 | JGI IMG/M metagenome (GOLD analysis project Ga0207648, IMG submission 184310) | Miscanthus rhizosphere microbial communities from Kellogg Biological Station, Michigan, USA - KBS Miscanthus M3-2 (SPAdes) (version 2) | ecosystem: Host-associated > Plants > Roots > Rhizosphere... | reverse complement strand
GATGCGACGCCGCTGTTCGTCGCGCTGGCTGGTGCCTATCACCGGCGCACCGGCGACCTTGCGTTCATCCGGACCATCTGGTCGAACGTCGTCGCCGCACTGGACTGGATCGACACCTATGGCGATGCGGACGGCGACGGCTTCGTCGAGTACGCACGCAAGAGCGAATCGGGGCTGCTGCAGCAGGGCTGGAAGGACTCGCACGACTCGGTGTTCCATGCCGACGGCCGCCTGGCCGACGCGCCGATCGCGCTCTGCGAAGTGCAGGCCTACGTCTACGAAGCCCGGCTGCTCGCCGCCGAACTGGCGACCGCGCTCGGCGAAGACGAACGCGCGGCTCGACTGCGCGAGCAGGCGACGACCTTGCGCGCCCGTTTCCAGGCCGCGTTCTGGTGCGAGGAGATCGGCTGCTACGCGATCGCGCTCGATGGCGCGAAGCAGCCGTGCCGGGTCGCCTCGTCGAACGCCGGCCATGCGCTGTGGACCGGCATCGCGTCCGATGCGCATGCGGCGCGCATGGCCGAGCGCTTCGTCGAGTCGGATTTCTTCAGCGGATGGGGCATCCGCACGATCGCCAGGGGCCACGGCCGCTACAACCCGATGTCGTATCACAACGGCTCGATCTGGCCGCACGACAACGCGATGATCGCCGGGGGCCTCGCGCGCTACGGGCATACCGATGCGGCGCTGACGGTGTTCCGCGGCCTCTACGATTCGAGCCTGCATTTCAATCAGCACCGGCTGCCGGAGCTGTTCTGCGGGTTCGAGCGCCGAACCGGCGAAGGGCCGACGCTGTATCCGGTCGCCTGCTCGCCGCAGGCCTGGGCGGCGGCAGCGGCGAGCAGCCTGCTGCAGGCCTGTCTCGGACTGAACATCGACGCGATCGATCGCGTGGTCTCGTTCCATGCGCCGCGCCTGCCGGACTTCATCGATTGGGTTCGCGTGTCGGGCCTTTCGGTCGGCTCGGGCAGCGTCGACCTGAAACTGCAGCGCTACACGCGGAGCGTCGGCGTCGAGGTGACCCGCAACGAGGGCGGCGTCATCGTGCGCATCGATGTCTGACGGGGCACGGAAGCGGCGAGCGTCGCCGGATTCCTGCAATCCGGCACGCATCTCGATCGCGTCACTGAGTCGCTGAGCGAGTGCCGCGTCAGTCCACCGATTCGTACACGAGGATCGCCGCGGCAAGGTCCTCGAGCGCACTGCCCACCGACTTGAAGACGGTGCGCTCCTCGATGCCTCGGCGCCCCGGCGCCTCGTTTCGACACAACATGGCGAGGGTTCCGCGCACTTCGCCCACGCCGAACACGCCGCGCCCCATCGGACCCAGCAGGTCGCCGCTCTTCTGGAGCGCTTCATCGGTGTCAACGTAGAGACCGGCGCCGGCGAAGCAGGCGTCGTCGGCTTCGCGCATCTGCGGCGTGAAGCTGCCGATCAGGTCGAGGTGACTGCCCGGCGCAAGCAGTCGTCCCTGCACGATCGGCTCGGTTGCCAAGGTCGCGCAGCTGACGATGTCGGCGGTGCGCACGTCCGGCCGCGGACCGCCGACGGCGCGGGCGGCAATCCCTTCAGCGAGCAGCGCGTCGACCATCGCCTGCGCCTTCGCGATGTCGCGGGCCCAGACGCTGATCGTCTCGACGTCGAGCACCGTGCGATACGCCGCCGGCAGCAATCGCGCGACGCGCCCGGCGCCGACGACGAGCAGGTGGTGCGCCTCCTTGCGAGCGAGCATCGAGGCGGCGAGGGCCGACGCGGCGGCGGTGCGGCGGGCCGTGATCTCGCCGCCGTCGATCTGCGCGAGCGGCGCGCCGGTCGATGCGTCGAACAGCAGATAGACCGCATGCAGGCCGGGCAGGGCGCGCGCGGCGTTGCCGGGTGCGACGTTGACGACCTTGAGCCCGTAGTAGCGCCCGTGCTGCCAGGCCGGCATCACCAGCGACGTCATCGTGCCGAGGTCGTGGACCTGGCGCGGCGGCACCTCGCAGCCGCTCGCGAACAGCGTGCGCAATGCCGGGATCAAGCGGTCGAACGGCAGCGCCGCACGCGTCGCGGGCGCGTCGATGATCTTCACGAGCAGTGATCGAGGAGTTCGTCGGCTTGCTGCATCGCCGGATTGTCGCGTGGCAGCTGCCGGGTACGGACGGTTTCGGGGCCTGTCGGAGCCTCCGAACGGAATCCGGAAAACGTGCGAATGTGCCAATTCCATCGCCGCGGCCGGCAAATCGCGCGAAGCCGTTAAGTTGTACTGCAACCGTCCGATACAGCACCGGTACCCTAGCGGGATCAACCACGGAGTTGACTGCGCAGACGTGCCCGGATCGATCCGATTCGCCGCGGCTCCGCTTCAAAAGGATGTTCATGGGGGCCTTGCCCGTACGTCTCGCGTTCGTCGCGATCGCGTTGCTGCTCTGCCTGTACCTGCCGTATCTGGCGCTGGACATCGTTCGCCGTGCGCGCACGAATCGTCATTCGCGCCCTTGGAACTGGCTGATGGGCGGAGCGGTGTCATGGGGCACCAGCCTGTGGGCCGCGACCCTGTTCATGCTGCTGGCCCGCCACGGGACGCTCGAGCTGTCGCATGACCCGGCCTTGCTGATTGCGTCGTGGCTGGTCGCGCTCGGCACGGCGTTCGGCGTGTTTGCGGCCGCATCGGTCACGCTCGCCAACTGGCGTGGCTGGCTCGGCATCAGCGCCGGCCTCGCATTCGGGCTGAGCGCGTTCTTCAGCCTGCTTCTCGTGTCGCTGCAGCCGGTCAACCCGTGGGCCTGGCTGTGGGCGCAGTCGTGGGGACTGACGGCGGCGGTGCTGGTCGCCAGCGCGCTCGCGATCTGCCACATCATGTCCAGCGAGGGGCTGCTGCGCCTGCCGCGCTGGCAGGCCAGGGTCACGCCGCTCGCGACCGGTTCCATGCTGCTGGTCGTGCTGGCGCAGGCGTTCGGCAACGACGTGTCGTCGCGCGCGGTCGACACGGCGATCGGCCTGCCGACGACGCACGCGGCCATGCTGGCCGGCGTCGCCGCGATCGTCGCACTGTCGGTGTCGCGCTTCATGTCGCGCATCGAGCGCCATCTCGTCGATCGTGCCGATGGACTCGAGCAGTCGCTGCGCAAGGCGAATTCCGACCTGCAGAAGATCGCCTACTACGACGCCCTGACGAAGCTGCCGAACCGGCTCGTCTTCGAGGACAAGCTGCTGGCGGCGGTCGGTCGGGTCGACCAGCAGAAGTCGCGTCTGGCGGTGCTGTTCATCGACCTCGACGGCTTCAAGCCGATCAACGACTCGTTCGGCCACAGCAGCGGCGATGCGGTCCTGCGGCAAGTCGGCGAGCGGCTGCGCAGCCTGTCGCGCTCGGCCGACACGATGGCGCGCGTCGGCGGCGACGAGTTCCTGATGCTGCTCGAAGGCGAGGCCGACGAGCAGAGCGCGGCCCAGGTCGCGACCCGCATGCTGGCGACGCTGAGCGAGCCGTATTCGATCGGCAGCCGCGAGGTTGCGGTGTCGGCGTCGATCGGGATCGTGTTCTATCCGGACGGCGGCACGCAAACCAAGCTGATCGCGCGCGCCGACGCGGCGATGTATGCGGCCAAGCGCTCCGGCGGCGCCTGCTACTGCTTCTTCGAGCCGAGCATGGAGGCCGACGCCCACGACCAGCTCGACCTGCAGCGCGATCTGCGCCTGGCGCTCGAGAACAAGGAGCTCGAGCTGTTCTACCAGCCGAAGGTCGATGCGATCAGCGGCAAGATCACCGCGGCCGAGGCGCTGCTGCGCTGGAAGCACCCCAAGCGCGGCATGATCGGTCCGGCCACGTTCATTCCCGTCGCCGAGCGCTTCGGCCTGATCGGCTCGCTCGGCAACTGGGTCATCGAGGATGCCTGTCGGCAGTCGCGCGCATGGCGCGACAAGGGCCTGCGCATGCGCGTCGCGATCAACCTGTCGGCGTTCCAGATGCGACAGGACGATCTGGTCGAGCGCATCACGACGGCGCTGGCCCGCCACCGCATCGACCCGTCGCTGCTGACCTGCGAGATCACCGAGTCGGTCGCAATGGAGGACACCAAGGCGACCCAGCAGACGTTCCGGCGCCTCGGCGAAACCGGCGTGCACCTGTCGATCGACGACTTCGGCACCGGCTATTCGAGCCTCGCTTACCTGCGCAAGCTGCCGGCCGAGGAGCTGAAGATCGACCGCAGCTTCGTGATGGACCTCGAGACCAGCGCCGATGCGCGCGCCGTTGTCGACGCGGTCATCCACCTCGCCCATGCGCTCGGCCTGAAGGTCGTCGCCGAGGGCGTCGAATCCGAACGCCAGCGCGACGTGCTGATCCAGATGGGCTGCGACGAGCTGCAGGGCTACCTCTTCGCGAAGCCGATGTCGGCACGCGCCCTGCTGCTGTGGGCGAGCGACGACCGGGAACGCGTGACGGCCTTCAAGCCGTCGCTGTTCGGTCAGACCCGCCCGATGCTGCCGTCCGACAGCGCCGGCGTCGCGCATGCCGCGGCATCGACCGTCGGCGTGTCGAGCCGGCCGAGCAGCAGCAACGGCTTTCTCGAGACGCTGAAGGCGAGTCGGTTCGGAACCTGATCCCTCACGAGCGCCCGTGAGATGCGGGCGCTGGGCAACCCGATCGATGTGCGACAACCTGTCGATGCCAATCGATCGATCGGACCAGGAGACTCCCGGCCAGTGGTGGGCGACACCTTGAGTGCCGCCGCGTCGGCGAGGAAGCGTTAGACCGTCGTCGCGAAATAGCCGACGCGCTGCGGCACGTTCGATGCCCACACGTCCTGGGCCAGCCGCGCCAGGGCGCTGATGATCTGCGTCTTCGGTGACAGCACCGGCATCACGCTCGATTGCGCGATCGCGTGGACTGCGCTGAGCTTGGCGATTCGCGCCGGGTTGTCGACCGCGACGATCAGGCGCTCGCCCGACAGCATCAGCGGCAAAACCCGGTAGCCGACCGCGATGCGCTGGGGCAGCTTGGCGAGCGCCGCCGGATCGATCGGGAACCGCGTCAGGTCGACCATCGGATAGCCCATCTTGTGGGCGATTGCCGTCTGCAGGTCGGCACGGCTGATGATGCCGTCGGCGACGAGTCGCTCGCCGAGCGGCACCCGCTCGTTCTTGCTCGCCAATGCGCGATCGAGCTGATCCTGATTCAGCAGGCCGAGGGCGAGCATCGACTGGCCGAGCGGCAGCACCGGCATGCGCTGCTGGCGTTCGATCGCTTCGAGCAAGACGCGGGGCTCGGCGATCCAGCGGGCGGCGGCGATCTCTTCGATCGACTGTCCGAACTCGCAGCGCTCGTATGCCGAGCGCGGAACGAACACGCGCTGCAGCGAAGTGTCCTCCTCGATCGGCGCGAACAGATAGAGGCCGTGCTCCGTCTCGACATGGCCGGCGGTCCTGCCGACCAACGGCGCGGCATGGTCCTTCGAATAAAGGCGGTATTCGCGTTCCTGTGCGGCCGACGGCAGGCGCTCCACCGGCGCGCCCGCCATCTGCGGGGCGGCCTGCAACGGGGTGCTCATCGCCAGGCGGCAGAAGCGCGCGAACGGAATCTTGGCGGCCGGACCGTCGGCCGAGGTGCGGAAGGTCAGCATCCGGTCGATCGGGTCGAACGCCAGCATTTCGCCGTGAACGATCGCACCGCCGACGCTTTCGATGAAGCACGGCTGGATCACATCGTTGGTCGGTGCCGGCAGATGGCGCCATGCGAACGGCGGCACCGGCCATTGCCAGCGCTCCGGCTCATCGGCAAACAGGACGGGGAAGGGGGTCGAGGGCTTTGCCAAGGCGGTGTGTGAGGTCGAGGCTCCGTCCGGTGGAGCAGTGCCTCACCATAGCGCGACCGAGCCTTTTCAGCGAGGAAAAAAGCCGCATGAAAACGGCCCTTCTGCGGGCCTGCGGACGCTAGATCGCGACCGGTGCCTTGATCGCCGGATGATGGCGGTAGTCGACGAATGCGAAATCGTCGAATTCGTAGTCGAAGATCGAGTCGGGTCGGCGCCGGATCGACAGGGTCGGATAGGCGAACGGCGCGCGCGACAGCTGTTCGCGGACCTGTTCGGCATGGTTGTCGTAGATGTGGCAATCGCCGCCGGTCCAGATGAAGTCGCCGACGTCCAGATCGCATTGCTGCGCGAGCATGTGGGTCAGCAGCGCATAGCTCGCGATGTTGAACGGCACGCCGAGGAAGATGTCGGCGCTGCGCTGGTAGAGCTGGCAGCTCAGCTTGCCGCGCTGGCCTTCGGCTTGCGGCGGCGCGACATAGAACTGGAAGAACGCATGGCACGGCATCAGCGCCATCTCGCCGAGCGCGGAGACGTTCCAGGCGCTGACGATGATGCGCCGCGAGTCCGGGTTGGTTCGCAGCTGGCGCACCACGTCGGCGATCTGGTCGATGTGACCGCCGGACGGCGTCGGCCAGGAACGCCACTGCACCCCATAGACCGGCCCGAGATCACCGTCCGGCTTGGCCCATTCGTCCCAGATCGTCACGCCGCGCTCCTGCAGCCAGCGCGCGTTGCCGTCGCCGCGCAGGAACCAGAGCAGCTCATAGACGATCGACTTGACATGCACCTTCTTGGTCGTCACGAGCGGGAAGCCCTCGGCCAGATCGAAGCGCATCTGGTAGCCGAACACGCTGCGCGTGCCGGTCCCGGTGCGGTCGCCTTTGGCGACGCCGTGCGTCGCCACATGGCGCATGAAGTCCTCGTATTGGGAACGGATCGGGCGTGCGGTTGCGGCGGTCATGCGAGGTCAGGGTGGTATGACAAAGGCGTGAAGTTCGGATGTCAGCAGCCGGCTCAACCCAGACTGCCCGATCAGGCCGCAGGTTCGCGCAGGAAGATCTCGACGCGCCGGTTGCGCGCGCGCCCGGCTTCGGTGCTGTTGTCGGCGACCGGCTCGCGCTCGCCGCGTCCCGCGGTCTCGACCCGCGACGCCGACACGCCACGGTCGACCAGGTAGTCGCGCACGCTCTGCGCGCGTGCCACCGACAGCGGGTCGTTGATCGCGGGCGTACCGGTGTTGTCGGTGTGGCCGACGATGTTGATGCGCGCGGTCGGGTCGTCGCGCAGGCTGGCGGCGAACGGATCGAGCACGCCGCGCAGCTGCGGCTTGATCGCGGCACTTCCGGTATCGAACGAGACGTCGTTCGGCACATTCAGCTTGAGCTGGTTGTCTGCCGTGCGGCTGACCTCGACGTTGGTGCCGCGGGTTGCCTGCTCGAGGGCCCGCTTGCGGTCCTCCATCCGCTTCGACCAGAGGTTGCCGGCGACCGCGCCGACCGCGCCGCCGATGACCGCGCCGGTGCCGACCCGCCCGCCGGTCACGCCGCTGATCACGGCACCGGCAGCCGCACCGATGCCGGCGCCTTGCGCCGTGCCGCGTTCGCGCTCGCTCATCTCGGCGCAGCCGGTCGCCAGCAGGACGACGATCAGTGCGCCCGAAGCAGCGCTTTCAATCGAACGACGGTTCATGCAAATCTCCTCTGACAGGGACGGCGGGGTAATCGCGTGTGGATCAACGGCCGGAAGGCCAGGGCGATGCTGGATTCTGACGGTTCGACCGGCATCGGCCAACGCTCACCGCACATCACCATCTCGGCAACGGCGGCGCCGAATTCACTGATCGAACTGCAGCGCAGCGAGGCGCGCATAGAGACCGCCGGCCGCTGCCAACTCGGCATGCGTTCCGGTCTCGACGATCTGGCCGGCTTCCATCACGACGATCCGATCGGCACGCTGCACGGTCGCGAGGCGGTGTGCGATGACGAGCGTGGTCCGGTCCTTCATCGCCGATTCGAGGGCGGCCTGGACCATCCGCTCGCTCTCGGCGTCGAGCGCGCTCGTCGCCTCGTCGAGCAGCAGCAGCGGCGGGTTCTTCAGCATCGCCCGGGCGATGCTGATCCGCTGCCGTTGTCCGCCCGAGAGGCGCACGCCGCGTTCGCCGAGGAAGGTCTTGTAGCCCTTCGGCAAGGCGGTGATGAAGTCGTGCGCGAACGCCGCCTTCGCGGCCGCCTCGACCTCGGCGTCGCTCGCCGACGGCCGGCCGTAGCGGATGTTCTCGAGCGCATCGGTCGAGAAGATCACGCTGTCCTGCGGCACGATGCCGGTCCGTTCGCGCAGTGCGGCGAGCGACAGCGCGCCGACCGGAATGCCGTCGATCAGCACCTGACCCGTCGTCGCGTCGTAGAAGCGCAGCAAGAGCTGGAACACGGTGCTCTTGCCGGCGCCGCTCGGGCCGACCAGCGCCACTGTCTCGCCCGGCCGCACCTCGAGGTTGAAGTGGGCCAGCGCCGGCTGCTGGGGTCGCGACGGGTAGCGGAAGGTCACGTCGACGAGGCGCAGCGACGAGCCGCCGATCGCCGGCGCCAGCGCCTGCGGATGCGCGGGCGAGGCGATCGGCGACTGCATGTCGAGGAGCTCCATCAGGCGCTCGGTCGCACCCGCGGCGCGCAGCAGGTCGCCGTAGACCTCCGAGATCACCGCGACGCTGCCCACCAGGATGATCACGTAGACGACGGTCTGACCGAGGTGACCGGCGCTGATCTCGCCATGCAGCACCGCCTGCGTGCCTTGATAGAGCCCCCAGAGCAGCGCACCGAAGGTCGCGCCGATGATGAAGGCGACCAGCACCGATCGCATTCGCGTGCGCCGGATCGCGGTCTCGAACGCGTTCTCCGTCGACGCCGCGAAGCGCTCGGCTTCGCGCGCCTCCTGGGTGTAGCTCTGGACCACCGGGATCGCGTTCAGCACCTCGGCGGCGATCGCGCTCGAGTCGGCGATCCGGTCCTGGCTCGCCCGCGACAGCTTGCGGACACGCCGGCCGAAGTAGAGCGACGGCAGCACGACGACGACGAGGATGCCGAGCACCTGCGTCATCACGTAGGGGTTCGTGATGACCAGCATCGCCATCGCGCCGATGCCCATCACCGCGTTGCGCAGTCCCATCGACAGGCTCGAGCCGACGACGGTCTGAACCAGCGTCGTGTCCGTGGTCAGCCGCGACAGCACCTCGCCGGTCTGCGTCGACTCGAAGAACTCCGGACTCTGCCGTACCACGTGTGCATAGACCGCATCGCGCAGGTCCGCCGTCACGCGTTCGCCGAGCCAGCTGACCATGTAGAAGCGCAGCGCCGAGAACACGCCGAGGGCGACGCCGACCCCGAACAGCGCGAAGAAATGCTCCCTCAACGCCATCACGCGGGCGCCGGGGTCGCTGGCGATGAAGCCCTGGTCGATCAGCGACTTCAGCGCGATCGGGAAGACCAGGGTGCTGAGCGCCGCCAGCACCAGGAAGAGCCCCGCCAGTGCGATCCGTACCCGGTACGGATGCAGGAACGGCAGCAGGCCGCCGAGCGATCGGACGGCCTTGGGACCGAGCTTTGCCGGCGACCGGATCGGAGGCTGGGCGGCGAGCGTCGACATCCGAACGAGTTTAGGCGAGCGCGATCGGAATGCCGCCTGGACAGAAAAAGACCTAGCAGAAGAAGCCTTGACATTCTTTGCCTAGGCATGTATATTCACGGTTCCATGAACACGACCGTTTCTTCCTCCCGCAGCGCAGACGCCAGTCGCCCGGCCGACTTCTATTCGGCCGACGGCTACTGCGCGAACGACAGCGTCGGCTACCTGATGCGGCGCGTCCTGCTGGCGCTCACGCAGGACACCGACAAGCGCCTCGAGCCGCATGGCCTGACGCATGCGCAATGGGGCCCGCTGTTCATGATCCGCAAGAGCGGCTCGGCGACGGTCGCCGAGCTCGCCCGCGAACTGCAGATGGATCCGGGGGCGATGACGCGGCTGCTCGACCGGCTCGAAAGCAAGGGTCTGTGCAAGCGGCTGCGCTCGACCGACGACCGTCGCGTCGTCAACCTCGCGCTGACCGACGAAGGCAAGAAGGCTGCCGACAAGGTCCCGGTCGCGTTGGCCGAGGTGATGAACGCCCATCTGGCCGGATTTTCGAAGGCGGAATGGCAGACGTTGAAGGGCTACCTGCGGCGCATGCTCGACAACGCCGAGTCGTGCCGCGGCGCGCGCTGCGCGCCCGAGACGCGATCGGCCGAAACGGAAGCGAGGGCGCGATGAAAGTCGAACACGTCCTCGAGCTTCCGCGATCCGCCCTCGACGATGACTGCGGGCGTCCGATCGAATGCGTCAAGCGGCGCCTGCCGACCGTCGCCGCGCTGGTGATCGCGGTCGCGTCGACGATCGTGCTGACATTGGCCGGCTGCGCCAGCACCGAGGGCATCTCGTCGCAGGCCGCGCCGCTGTCGGCGACGCGTGCCGGTCTGCCCGAAAGCGCTGCCGTGCCGGCCGTCGCGCCGGAGTGGTGGCGCGCGTTCGGCGATCCGGCCCTGACGGCGCTGATCGAACGCACCTTGACCGACAGCCCCACCTTGAAGGCAGCGCAGGCGCGACTCGCCCGCGCGAGCGCGAACGTCGGTGCCGCTGACGCCGCGCGTCAGCCGCAAGTCAACGGCGGGCTCGACGTCACACGTCAGCGCTTCAGCGCGAACGGCCTCTATCCGCCGCCGCTCGCCGGCTCGACGCAGGACACCGCGACCCTGCAGGCGACCGGCTCCTGGGACCTCGACCTGTTCGGGCGCAACCGCGCGGTCCTCGATGCGGCGATCGGCGTCGAGCGCGCGGCCGCGGCGGATCGCGAGGCGGCGCGCGTCCTCCTCGCCAGCAACGTGGCGCGCACGTATCTGCAGCTCGCCCGCCTGATCGAACAGCGGGAGGTCGCGACGCGCGCGCTCGCGCAGCGCGACGAGCTCC
>Ga0207648_10007426_pt1 | contig 10785 bp, 7 predicted proteins | sample KBSMisM32_FD_184310 | JGI IMG/M metagenome (GOLD analysis project Ga0207648, IMG submission 184310) | Miscanthus rhizosphere microbial communities from Kellogg Biological Station, Michigan, USA - KBS Miscanthus M3-2 (SPAdes) (version 2) | ecosystem: Host-associated > Plants > Roots > Rhizosphere... | reverse complement strand
TGGGCCAACCCGAGCTCGTGAGGCAGGTGCTGGTGGCGCTGCTCGCGCGCGGGCACGTGCTCATCGAGGGGGTGCCCGGCGTGGGCAAGACGCTGCTCGTGCGCTGCCTGGCGGCGGTACTGGGAGCGGAGTTCAAGCGCATCCAGTTCACGCCCGACCTGATGCCCAGCGACGTCACCGGCGGCAATGTGTTCGATGCCAGCAAGGGCGCCTTCCACTTCGCCCGTGGCCCGGTCTTCACGCAGCTCCTGCTCGCGGACGAGATCAACCGCGCCCCCGCCAAGACGCAGTCCTCGCTGCTCGAGGCCATGCAAGAGGCGAGCGTGACGGTAGACGGCACGAGCCGGGCCCTGCCCGCGCCGTTCATGGTCATCGCCACGCAGAACCCGGTCGAGTCGCAGGGCACGTACCCGTTGCCCGAGGCTCAGCTCGATCGCTTCCTGCTGCAGCTGCTGGTGACGCATCCGTCCCAGCAGATCGAAAAGCAGATCCTGCGCAACTTCGTGGGCGGCTTCGACGCCGCCCGGCTCGAGCGTGCGCAGCTGCGGCGCGTGGCGGACCCCGCGACCGTGCTGGCGATGCAGGATTTCGTGAGCCATGTGCTCGTGGATGAACAGGTGCTCGACTACATCAGTGAGCTCTGCGCGCGCACTCGCGCGCACCCCTCGATCTACCTCGGCTCCTCGCCGCGCGGCGCGCTCGGCCTGGTCTCTGCGGCGCGCACGCACGCGGCCGTGCACGGTCGCGACTTCGTGATCCCCGACGACGTGCAGGCCTACGCAGCGCCCGTGCTGCGCCACCGCATCATGTTGCAGCCCGATGCGGAGTTGCAGAACCAGCGCGCCGACGACGTGATCGAAGCCATCTTGCGCGAGGTGCCGGTGCCGCAGGGAGTGCGCTAGCTCGGTGCGCGGCTGGGTTCCGTCCCCCAGGTTGGTCGGGGCGCTGGTGTTACCGGCGCTGTTCTCGCTCTGGGTCTGGTTCGAGCCCGAGTCGCTCAGCTACCTGCTCGCGCTCGATGGCCTGATCTTGCTCCTGGCCGTGTTGGATGCGCTGACGGTGCGGCGCTCGCTTCTGGTCGTGCAGCGCGAGGCGCCGGCGGTGCTCTCGATCGGCTACGCCAACCCGATCCGCTTCTCCCTCCGCTCGCGCGCGCGCCGAGCGCTCGCGATTCAGCTCGACGACGGCCTGTTCGCGCACTCGCGCGCAGAGGGCCTGCCGGCGGCCGGGTTGCTCGGCTCGCACAGCAGCCTGACGCTCGAGTACCGTCTGTTCCCCGAACGCCGCGGCGCGTACGAGCTCGGCCCGTGCCGCGTGCGCTACGCCTCCGTGCTCGGGCTCTGGACCCGGCAGCTCGACGCCACGTTGCCCCAGGCCGTGCGTGTGTATCCGGATCTGGTCCAGCTCCGCCGCTTCGAGCTGATGGCGCGCGAAAACCGCGCGGCAGACCTGGCGCGCGCCACGCGCCGCAAGGGCGGCGAGACCGAATTCGCGCGCCTGCGCGACTACGCGCCCGACGACGAGTACCGCAGCATCGACTGGAAGGCGACCGCGCGCCGCCAGAAGCTGACCGCGCGCGAGTATCAGCTGGAGAGCAATCAAGAGCTCGTCTTCCTGCTGGACGCCGGCCGCATGATGAGCGCCGAGGTGCAGGGCCTGACCCAGTTCGATCACGCCCTGAACGCGGCGCTGATGCTGGGGCACGTGGCGGCGCGCACCGGCGATCGAGTCGGCCTGCTCGCGTTCGGCGCCGGGCTCGAAGCCTATGTGCCGCCCGGGCGCGGCAAGAAGGCAGCGGGCCGCCTGATTCAGGCAGTGTATGATCTACACCCTCAGCTGGTCGAGTCCGACTACGAGAACGCCTTCCGCACGCTCGCGCTGCGCCAGCAGAAGCGCGCCCTCTGCGTGCTGTTCACGCAGGTCGTCGACGACGCCGTGGCCAAGACGCTGCTGCTCGGGTGCCGGGCGCTCTCCCGGCGCCACCTGCCGCTGGTCGTGCTGTTTCGCGACCTCGACGTCGACGCCCTCTTGAGGCCCGTGCGCGACGACCGCCCGGAGCTCTACGTGCGGGCTGCCGCCGCGGAGCTCTCGCGCTGGCGCACTGGCTTCATCCGCGATCTGCGCCACGGCGGCGCGGTGGTGCTCGACGTGGGCCCCAAGGAGCTCACGGGCAAGCTCATCGATCGCTACTTTGAGATCAAGGCCAGGCACCGGTTGTAGCTGCCCGCTACAGGCCGGGTGGGGGAGGGCTCGTGCAGCGCAAGATCTACCATCTCCAGGCCCCGTCAGCCACGACCCTGCCTCGAGCCGAGCCTGCGCATCTCGCGCCATCGCAGAACGCGAGCGAGGAACTCAGGTTCACCCGGCTATCGCGCTTGACGTGGGCCACTCTCTACCAGAGGGTCTTCGACATCGATCCTCTCGAGTGCTCGAGTTGCGGCGGCCGGATGCGCTTCGTCGAAGTGATCGAAGACGTCGGCAGAGCACGCAGCGAACTCCGCCGTCGAAACCTCCCCGCGGAGCCGCCGCCGTTGTCGCGAGCGCGGTCACCGACTGGGCTGATTGAAGCGCAGACCCCCCATTGGGGTCTGACCCTCCAAAGCACATCGGTCCGCTCCCACCACTCGGTCGACAAGGATTCGGTCAGGGTGGCTCCGGGTGATGCCACGACGACACGAGAGCCAGTTCGTTTACGAACCGCAGCCAGTTCGTTTACGAACCGCAGCCAGTTCGTTTACGACGAGCACGAGCCGAGTCCCGCGCTCCAAAAGAGGGGCCGGACCAAGCGCCAGCGGAGCGTGTAGCGGGGATTCCTGGTGGGGAATGGGGTCTGGCGTGCGGGCGCGAACTGGCTCACGAACAAGACCGCAATCGGAAGCAGCCCAGCGTACCAGCAGCCTGATGTCCTCAGCCTCGGGCCGCTTTGATGGCTTACCCCGCGCGCCGCCCCGGTGGTCGAGCGCGGGCGTTCTGTTCGGACTTCGCGATCCGCGCTCGGACGTTGTCGGAAGTGAGCTCGCGCAGCGCGTCCGTGGCCGCCCAGCGCGCGCTGCGTGCAGCAGCGTCACCGCCGCGCTGTCCTCCAGCACGCTGGTTCGCGGCGGCGAGGATCTGCTCGGCGCAGGCGATAGCGGCCGTGTTCAAGACCCGGTTGCGCTTGCCGATGCTGCGCAGGGCCCAGTTCTCGAGCGAGCTCGAAACGAAAATCGGGTCGTGGGCTACGCTGGACGCCGATTTCCACGCGCTGCTTGCGACGTCTGCTGCCCGAGAACCTTCTACGCTCGTCGAGCTGCACGTCGTCGGAACAAGGATAAAGAGCGCCTTTTGAAGCTTCTTCCCGTGATCGTAGGAGCGCTGCTCGCTGGCGTGGTGCCGCGCAGGGAGCCCCAGCGGTGCCCCAAGAAGGCCGTGCGCGGATCAACTTCAACGCAGCTTGGCGGCTCATGCTCGGCACGGTGAAAGACGGGCAACGCCACGATCTCGACGATGCCGGCTGGGAGCGGGCCGGTTTGCCGCACAGCTTCAAGGGAACGGTTCCGGGCAACTCGTGAGCGAGTCGATCCAATCCGAGAGCAGCGCGGCCCCCCGCGCGTCCACGATCGTGCTCGCCAGCGGCGGCATCGCGGCGGAGCTGCCGCGCTGGTTCATGCGTAGAAGGACCACGCTGGCGTCGCGGTTTCCCGGCGAGAACAGCTTCGCGTTCGGCAAGCCCAGGTCGCCGAGCGTCGGATTGACGTTGCACATGCCTTTGCTCGCGAGCGACGTGTCGAAGCGCGCGTCCATCGGGCCCCCGCCGATGCCACCACCAGGGCGGTGGCAGCTCGAGCAGTTGACGTGCAGGTACGCGAGCCCGCGCCTTTCGAGAGACACCGTCCCGTCAGCGATGTCCGCGAAGGGCGCGAGCGCGGCCTTGTTGCCGCTCAACATGCCGATGTAGTCGAGCGTGTACTGCTGGTTCGCGGTGCGCCCGGTCGAGGGGTAGAAGGCGTCGATGTTGAGCTGGCGCGTTTCGAGCCCGAGGCTGAACTGGGCCGCCGCGCTGTGGCACGCGAAGCATTGGGCGCGCGAAGGGTACGACCACGTGAGGCCCGCGATGCTGCGCGTGGCACCCCCTGGCGGCACCAGGGTGGCCTGCGTTTGCGCGTCGTTCCACTGGTACGTGTAGCCCGAGTACGTCCCGTCCGTGTGGCGCACGAAGAAGCGAGTCTCGAAGAGCTGCCCGTTCAAACGGAAATTCTTGATGGTGACAGCGCCGGGCGGGAGCACCCAGTCGCCGCTCGAATCGATCGAGATTTCCGTATCGTTCGGCAGCGCGAGGAAGCGCTCCTTTTGTGCGCCATCCGACCAGAACGGCTGCGCGACGGCGTAGGAAATGACGCCCGAAACCAGCTGGGTCGGTGTGGTACTGTCGAAGCAGCCCGTGGCGCTGAGCTCGGCCGGGAAGTCCGTGGCGCCACCGCCCGAGCCGGCGACGAGCTGCTCGATGCGCCCGGTGCTGTAGCGGACCACGTAGAGCTCGCCGTCGTTGCCCTCGCCGAAGCCAACCACTGCGCCACCGCTCGCGGTGTTCGCGATGTCGGTCTTCAGGCCCGTCGCGCGATCGAAATACGAGAGCTGCCCGGTGACATAGTCGCCGAATACGTACTTGCCGTAGAGGGACGGAAGCGCAGCGCCGCGGTACACGAAGCCGCCCGAGATCGACTGGGAGCTCGTACCGCCGCCGTACTTGCCGGTCGGCGCTGTGTAGGGCGTGCTGCAGTCCGTCGCGCTGCCCGTGAAGCACGAGGTGCCCTCGTAGTAGGGCCAGCCATAGAAGCCGGGCGTGACGACATTCATCTCTTCCCAGGTATCTTCCCCGACGTCGCCTTCCCAGAGCTCGCCCGTGACGCGATCGAAGCTGAAACGCCACGGATTGCGGAAGCCGTAGGCGTAGATCTCGGGCGAGCCGCCGCCGCTCGCGAATGGGTTCGAGGTCGGGATCGAATACGGGCTGCCGTTGTTGACGTCGATGCGCAGAATCTTGCCGAACAGGTTGTCGGTCTGCGCCGCTTGGCGGGCGCGCGTGTAGTCGAGGTACGCGTCGTCGCCGCTCGACATGTAGAGGTAGCCGTCGAGGCCGAATGCGACTTGCCCGCCGTTGTGATTGAACTCGACCGCGTGCTGGATCTGCAGCACGACTTGTTCGGTGCTCGCGTCCAGCGTGGCGCCGCCGTCGGTCGACTGGAAGCGCGACAAGCGCTTCAGGCGGTTGCTGGTCGTATAGACGACGTAGGCGTAGCGATTGGTGGCCCAATTCGGGTGAAAGGCCATGCTGAGGAAGCCGCCGTTGCTTCTCGTGACGACGTTGCTCAGGGTGAGGAAGGTGGTGGTTTCACTGGAGCTCGTTGCGCTGATGGGCACGCTCCGGGCCGTTCCGGCGCGCTGCACCACGATCAGGCGCGAGTTGTCGCCGGGTGGCTGCACCGCCTGCATCGGATTGTTGAAGGTGACGTTCGGCCACTTGTTTTGGGTCACGAAGTTCGCGGCGAGCGGAGCCGGCGAGACGCAGGTGGTGTTCGAGGGCCGCGTATCGAGACCCGGCACCGGGCAAGCACCGCAATCGCTGCTGCAGCTCGAGCAGGTCTCGCCGGTTTCGCAGGTGCCGTTGCCGCAGGTCGCGCAGATGCCGCCGTCGCTGGCGCAAGGCGTCCAGCTCTTTCCGCCTTGCGACGTGGTGTAGTTCTCGGCCTCCATCGAGAGGAGGCCACCCGTCTCCGTGAAGGTGAGCGCCTCGCTGACGGTTATGCTCGCTTCCTCGGAGTTCGCGCTGCTCTCCTCGTAGGCGGTACCGCCACAGGCCGTGGCAAAAAAAAGCAAGAAAGGAATGACTGGCCGGGGCACTCGCTGGGACATCAGGGTCTCGCTTTGTCCCCATACCTGGAAACAGATCGAGCTGATGCGCGAACTCGTGCAGCACGACGCTGGGCGAACGCCCGGGATGCTTGCCGCACTGGAGCGCATCGAGGCCCTGCAGCGCGCCTACTTCCGCGAACTGCGCAATATCGTGGCTCAATCCGAGCCCATGGAAAATGTCGCCGTCGTCAACCTGCAACATTGCGCAGGATTGCTGGCGCGGCCCCGTCGAGTGTCGCGCCGGGCGGAGCCTCGCGAGCGGCGCAGCAGCGGGTCGTTGCTGAACGCAGTCAAAGCTCGTTCAGAAATGCGAGCAGCGCGGGCCGCTCCTCGGGCGTAAACGGTCGGTCCCAGACACCCGGTGTCGGGAGCGCAACGCCTCGCCGCGGCGATCGAACGGGACTCCCGAGCAGACGGGCAAGCCATCCGCCGACGGCGCTATGAGGCGCGCCGGCTCTTCGCTGCGCCGCCGCGTGCGCCGCCCGGCTCGTGCTGGGCGACGGCGGTACGAGCTCTCGGCTCGGGGGGTGGCATCTGGGGACCCCATCCCGCGAAGTGCAGAGCGCGGGTGAGGAGCTCGGGCTGTCGGCGGAACGCCTGGAGCGGCTCGCCTCGGGCCTGTAGCGCGGCTGCCCTCAGAGCCCGAGCCAGTGCTGCAGGGCCTGGTCGAGCGGCGCTCCGTGGCGGGCCAGATGTCGGATCATGCCCATCTGGACCAGCGCCATCTGTTCGAGTGGCAGCTCGTAGCCGCCGCCCGGTGTCCGCGGCGGATCGGCAATCAGTCCATCCAGCAGGCGCGCTGCGGGCGGGCTCAAGGTGTGGTGCGGCTGCGCCAGCACGCGCTCGGCAAGCACTACGCTCTGCGCCAGCACTTCTGGCTCAAAGGCCCGGCAGTAGGCCACCGCCAGCGAGTTTGCCGCGAGCTCCTCCTGCCACACGTCAGTGCCGAGCCGCCCGGTTTGATCCCGGTAGTAGTGAAACAGCTCGTGCGCCATCACTGCGGGCGCCTGTGCTGCAATGAGCTGGCCGACGACGCTCAGATCGGTCTCGCCGAACAGGGCTGCTTGGAACGGCAGCGTCTCTTCCGGCACGCCCTCGATGTCGGCGTAGTAGATCACCTTACGACCCGGTTCATAGAGCCACTGGGGCAGGTGCCACGGGATGAGCGGTGGCAGCGCGGGCACGTCGTAGGAGCTCAGCCGTTGCGTCAGGCTGCGCGCGTGCCGTCGAACCAGCTCGTGCCAGCCTGCCTCGGTCCCTGCGAGCGGCTGGGCCTCGGCTATCGGCTGCGGCGGGTAGACGCTCGCGGCCAGTCCGTCGACGGTAAACAAGAGCATTCGCAACCACGCCGAGCTCCGGTCAAGGCCGCTCACCTCGTGGTAAATGGCGCGCCGGAAGTGCTCCAGGGTTTCGGCGACGCGTTGCACGCTGCCGCTCTCGTAGAGCAGCATACGTAGCTCCCGGAGCGGAATCGGGCGCTGCGCGCGTAGTTGCTCGAAGCGCGCGCGCTCGTCCGGGCGGGCATGCTCGAGGAAGCAGGCGAGGGGATAGCTGGGCCGGCCCCGCTCGAGATCAGGGCTCTGGCGCTTGCCAAAGATGTCCCGCAGATCGTCGAGCACTTGTACGAACAACGAGAAGTTTTCGCCCACGCGGCGGTAGCGATCCCGCCGTTCGACGTCGGGCGTGGCATGGAACGCCGCCAGCTCGCAAATCAGCGCCAGGCTCGCGGTTTTTTCGCGGGCGATCTCGAGCACCTGGGCGGGGGTCGCCCCCGTGTCGACCGCCAGATCGCGATACTGGCCGCGCCCCGTGCGCAGGCCGACGCGCGCCACCAGCGACAGGTATTCCCGTCCGCCCTCGGCGCTGCCGCGCATGCCCCGCTCGAGCGCTGCCAGCCCCAGGAACAAGAGGAACAGGGCGCTGTTCAATGCCACCGCTGCGCCGGCTTCTGCGTGTGGCTTGCCTGCCAGGTCCTGATCCTGGACGTCGTCGAACAGGTCGAGCGCCAGGAGGTAGAACTGGCAAAAGACCGCGAGCTCGACGCCCGTCTGGCTCGGCACGCCCCGCTCGACGCGATGCACGACGTAAAACAAGCTCAGCGGATCCGCGAGCGGGTTCCGCTGAACGTGGGCGCGAAACCGCTGCACGGTCGCGCTGAGCAGCGCGTGCTGGGCGACGTCGAGCCCGGCGGAGTCGATGGCGCTGTCGACACCCTCAGAGACCCGATGCAGGAATGCCGCTATTCCGTCACTCGATCCCATGCAGTGCTCAGCCTGGCGCGGCCTCTCGCAGCCACCCTCTGCGAGAGGCTCGTCGCTGGGTCACAAGATGGCAAAGCCCGTCGGCGACGCCATGGCGAAGCCCGTCGGCGACACCATGGCGAAGCCCGTCGGCGACACCATAGCGAAGCCCGTCGGCGACACCATAGCGAAGCCCGTCGGCGAGAACACCGCGTAGCCGGTCGCGGACGGCTGTTCGGAGCCCTGCGGCGCAGGCTCTGCCTGGGTCGACAGATTCCGCTCGAGCACTTCCAGCGGGTGGACGTTGATCTTTTCTTCGTGAGACAAGTGGCACCTCCAGAGGTTGCACGCTACCCGGCGCTCTGTTTCGGAGCAAGCTCGCGCGCGCAGATGTCGCCGGCAGACAGCTACAGAGCGGGCGGCAGCCAGTAGCGCTTGCCCCCGGTACGAGAACGCGCCGCTGCCGCTGCGTCGCGAGCTCGGCACGCCGCGCCCGCTCAGCCGCCAGCGGCTGCGTCAGTGCCCGCGTCGGAGATGGTGCCAGCGTCTGGACCTGCCCCGCCAAGCCCGCCGCCCGCTGCCGTCGCTCGGCCCTGCGCGACGCCTCGGGGCGCGGCGCGGTTCGTCCAGAGGGAGTCACGCTGATGACCAAGGATCGATGACGGTCACGCCGCAATTCTCAAAGTCGGACACGTTGCGCGTTGCCAAAGCGGCTCCGGATGAGCGGGTGATGGCGGCCACTTGAGCATCGAATTGCGAAATCGGCCGTCCGAGGCGACGGCGATCTGATGCGATGAGTGCATACATCCTCGCCGAATCGCTACCGAAGGGCAGCGTCCGACCGGCAAAGTCTTGCTCGAACATCTCCGTCGCAGCGTCGTCCAAGCTCGTGCGGCGGCGGCCTTTCGGGAGCAGCATGATTCCATGGAATATCTCCGCCCGAGTGACCGTGGTCGTGAACAAGCTGGCCGCAGGCTGCGTGCCGACCCAACGTATGACGGCGGCTGCCGGTGTCCGCTTCATCAGCTCGGAGACCACATTGGTATCGAGCACGATCACTTGTTCGGCTCGGGCGGCTCACGCATGGGCTCGCGAGGTGCCACCTTCAAATCGACGCCACCGATTTGCTTGAAGCGCGCTCTGATGCTTTCTGCAAGATTGGTCTGCCCGAGATCCTCTCGCGCCAACGCCTCACGCAAGATGTGGCGTGCCTCGTCCTCCATGGACCGCCGCCGCTGCGCGGCTCGGACACGCAGCCGTTCCTTCGTTTCGGGATCGAGCTTTCTAATCGTGATGCTGGCCATCCTGCAATCAATGCTAGCATTGCAATCACTGATGTCAATTGCGCTGCAAGCTCGGGGCAAACCGAGGCATGAGAGCAGCGCGCAGCAGAACGGCGCGGAGCTTCTGGCGCCGGGACTCTCGCGAGCGAAGGAGTGAGCTGGACGCCGGCCGCATGATGAGCGCCGAGGTGCAGGGCCTGACCCAGTTCGATCACGCCCTGAACGCGGCGAGCTCTACGTGCGGGCTGCCGCCGCGGAGCTCTCGCGCTGGCGCACTGGCTTCATCCGCGATCTGCGCCACGGCGGCGCGGTGGTGCTCGACGTCGGCCCCCGGGAGCTCACGGGCAAGCTCATCGATCGCTACTTTGAGATTAAGGCCAGGCACCGGTTGTAGCTGCCGGCGCGGCATCCGTGGGGGAGGGCTCGTGCCGGTCGGCGCTGCCGTCACCAGGATGGCCGCCCTGCAATGGCTCGCCAACATCAGTGTCCGCCGCCCGCGCTTGCCCTGCGCCTGCTCAGCCGCGATACTTCCGCGCATGGTCACTCTCAACCGACGCCTCACGGCCAAGCTGGATGGCGACTTTGTCGTGTTTCTCATCGGCGCGCGCATCAACCGCTGGTGGAAGCTGCCTCAGCACCTGTGGTTTCTCGGGACGATGCCGAAGATGCTGAAAGAGCTGGCGGCGAATCCGGCGTCCGGCTTTCTCGGCTACGAGTCCCTCTCGCTGACGATCGTCGTGCAATACTGGCGCTCGCTCGAACAGCTGATCGCCTACGCCCGCAACCGAGACCACTCCCACTACCCCATGTGGGTCAAATTCAACAAAGCCATCGGCTCGAACGGCGACATTGGCATCTGGCACGAGACGTATCTGGTGCGAGCGGGCGAGTACGAAGCCATCTACAACAACATGCCCGCCTACGGCTTGGGCAAGGTCGGCAAGCAGCTCGACGCCGTGGGCGCCCAAAACACCTCGAGCGGGCGGCTGGGGCGCAGCGATGGTGGCGATGCTCCGATTGCGCCGTCGGGGGAGAAGCTGAGCTAGGGCTCGATGTGCGCTGGCGCGTAGAAGTGGGAGCCAATCAGCCCTTGGCCGTCTTCACCCCAGGCACTGGCCTACGGCTCGCCGCGCGGCCGCGCTTGCTCCCAGACCAGACGCACGAGTATCGAGCGTGCAACACGGGTGTGTAGGTTGCTTCACGGCACTGGCGGCCGTGCTGAATCGGCCTTTTCGGGGTCCGGAGCTGGGGCTTCGCGTCCGGTCGGGGGCATGCGATAATCGGCCGCATGGCGCGCGATGAGCCCCTCGAAGCGGCGTCCGGCGAGCGCTTCGCGCCGTTTCGGAGCGCCCTGTCGTTCGGAGGGTGGC
>Ga0207648_10007424_pt1 | contig 10787 bp, 10 predicted proteins | sample KBSMisM32_FD_184310 | JGI IMG/M metagenome (GOLD analysis project Ga0207648, IMG submission 184310) | Miscanthus rhizosphere microbial communities from Kellogg Biological Station, Michigan, USA - KBS Miscanthus M3-2 (SPAdes) (version 2) | ecosystem: Host-associated > Plants > Roots >... | reverse complement strand
CTCGTGCCCACAGACGGTAGCCCGGTGGGGTCGCTCCGACATGTGCCTAACTCCAGCGTTAACGGTGAACTGGCGTGAGCCCTCTCAAAGCCCCCAGCCTCCGGCAGCTTCGCCGCTACGCGATCGCGCGCAGCCTCTTCGAGGCCACCAGCCTGCCGCGGGCCATCGCGCGCCTGGGCTTCGTCCAGGCCGACCCGATGCGGGCGCCCGCTCGCGCCCAGGACCTGATCCTCGCGCACCGCGTCAAGGGCTATCGCGCCGGCGAACTGGAGCGCCGCTACCCGCGACTGGCCGTCGAAGAGGCCTTCTTCTTCAACTATGGTTTCCTGCCTCGCGCGACGATGGCCCTGCTGCATCCGCGCGGGGAGCCGCGCGCCTGGGACGCCTGGGACGCCCGGATGCAGGCGCGTGCTCAGGAGGTGCTGGCCTTCGTGCACCAGTGTGGCCGCGCCCGCCCCAAGGACGTGCAGGCGCATTTCGACCATGGCCGCATCAAGCGCTGGGGCGGCAACCTCAGCGCGAGCACGCACCTGTTGGAGGGGCTGCACTATCGCGGGCTACTGCGAGTGGCGCGGCGCGAGGCCGGCACCCGCGTCTACGAGACGATCGAGCACCCGCCGCAGGACGACAGCTCCGAGGCCCGGCTCGCGCGCGCCGGCCGGTTGCTGGATATGGTCGTGCATCTGTACGCGCCGCTGCCTGCGGCCAGCCTGGGCTATCTGTGCGGACTGGTGCGCCATGGAGTGCCGTACCTGGCCGCCGAGGTTCGGCAGGTCCAGGAGCACGCCAAATCCCGCTACGCCCATGCCCACGTCAACGGCCTGTCGTGGTTCTGGCCGCAGGACGAGAAGCTCATGGCCGCCGAGCATGAGGTCGACGACAGGCTGCGCTTCCTCGCGCCCTTCGACCCCGTGGTCTGGGACCGACGGCGCTTCCAGTTGTTCTGGGGCTGGGAATACAAGCTGGAGGCCTACGTGCCGGCCCACAAGCGCCGCATGGGTCATTACGCGATCCCGATGTTATGGGGCGATCAAATGCTGGGCTGGGCCAATCTGAAGGTGGTCGATGGCCGGCTGCAGCACGAGTTGGGCTTCGCGGGCCCTCGTCCACGCGGCCGCGCCTTTCGGTTGGCCCTGGACGAGGCGTTGCGGCGGATGCGGGAGTTTCTGGGGCTCTAAACGACGGCGAGGCGCCTTGCCGCCCGGCGGGCAAGGCGCCTCAAGCCGCAGGAACCTACTGGACGGCCGGGAGCAGCATGCCGATGAGGACGGCGATGATGGCGATCACGACCAGGTAGCTATGCATTTTCATATCTCCTTTGCTTGTCCGTCGTGGAGACCGTACGGACCGGCGGCCGGGTCCTCCGTGTGGACCGTCACGAGTGAGGGAGAGCACATGACGGCGACGAGGCAGGCCCGGAACGACTTCGCGATCAGCGGGTCCTGGGGTTAGAGTCCGAGCGCCGGCTCCGACATCCGGAACCACCTAGGCCCATGAATGAGCGATGCTAGCGGGTCGCGCCGGGCTGATCGCCAGGGCCGCCGGCGCACCGACCAGAAGGAGGGTTCATGCTCTATCGCCGATCGTACGTCGTGCTCGTGGTCGCATTTCTCGGGGCGTGCGGTAAACACGACACACCGACGGCCGTGAGCTCACCCTCGCCCGCTCCGGTCGTCGTCGCGACGCCGACGCCCGTACCTACTCCCACGTTCCCGGGCGCCAGCAGCTGCGCGAGGCTGCCCGTTCAGACGAAGGACATCGGCAACTGCCCGGTCGAAGGTGCGAACTTCCAGAAAGAAGTGGAGACCGCGATCGCGCAGGTCCGAGCCCAGCACCCCGACATCTTCGCGGACGCGGGCGAGAACACGCTGGTCCTCAGCTCCGGCCGGCTCCTCGTCGGGGTCATCGAGAACCTCGACAAGATGGGCCTCTGCGCCGGGTTCGACAGCGAGGAGATCCAGGTCACCAACGACGCGAGCTTCAACGACCAGTACCACCTCATCACCTCGCGCGGTTACCTGCGGACCGGCCCCTCGATGTACCGCGCCACCTGCCATCCGGCGGCGTTCCCGACCCCTCCTCCGCCCTTCAACCCCACGAGCCCGGGGTGCAAGCTGCCGTCGAGCCTCGACATCACCTGCGGCCCCGAGGATGCCGTCTACGACCACGACGTCGAGAGCGCGCTCGACGAGGTCATCCGTGCGCACCCGGAGGCCTTCGACGACTCGCGGTCACACAACCCAATGGTCAACGACGGTTACCTGAACATCTACCACCAGTGGTTCATCGACGCCATGGTCAAGAAGGGCTACTGCGGTTGGTGGGACAGCGAAGAGGTCCAGGTCAAGAAGGAGAACCGCTTCTCCGAGCACTACAAGATCTTCCTGAGCGACGGCCGCGTGCGGCGCGTCGACGGAGGCGCCTACCGCTCGACCTGCTGGCCGGCGGCCTTCTAGGCGACGGCGAGGTGATTCCGCAGCGCAGCCCCCGGACCTGATCGAGGCCGCATCCCGGTGCGTGTGCGAACATCGCACACGGGTGATCATGCGGCCTTGATCCCGCCTTCGGCTTACCGTTAGACTCCGAGACGCCGCCGTCGCCGGAGTCTGCGCGTGAAGCACTGGCAGGAGCTCGGGCAGATCCTCGATCGAGTGCTGCGCTGCGCGCGGGAGGGCCGCCCCGCCGCCCTCGCCGTCGTCACCCGCATCCAGGGCTCGGCCTACCGGCGTCCCGGGGCCCGCCTCCTCGTCGACGAGAGCGGCGGGCTGCTCGGAGGCGTCAGCGGTGGCTGCCTCGAAGAAGACGTCCGGCAGGTCGGGCTGCAGGTCCTCCGCAGCGGCCGCACGCGCGTGCTCCACTACGAGACGGGAGACGACGACAGCAAGGTCTGGGGCCTGGGCCTCGGCTGCGACGGCGCGGTGGACCTCGTGATGCAGCCGGTTCTTCCGGAGGGGGCAGCCGGCGCCTGGACGCTCGTGCGGGCCCTGCTCGAGGGCGACGAGCCCTTCGCTCTCGCCATCCCCGTCGCGGAAGGCGGCGCCGGCGAAGTCGTGGTGCTCGACGCGTCCGGCCGCCGGGCCGGCCGCCTCGCCGATCCCGCCGCGGACACGGCCATCGATGCGGCGGGGGCGGCCGCGCTGCGGGCGGGACGGTCGGTGCTGCATGTCCAAGACGGCGTCACGACCTTCATCGAGGTCCTGGTGCCGCCGTTGAACCTCCTGGTCTGCGGCGCCGGCGACGATTCGCGGCCCCTGGTCGAGTTCGCGGCCGCCATCGGCTTCCGCGTGGTCGTGGCCGATCACCGCGCCGCCCATCTGACCGCGGAGCGCTTCCCCCGGGCGCGGAAGCTGCTGCTCCTGCGCCCCGACGAGGACGCGGCCGATCTGCCCCGCGACGCCCGGACCTGCGCCGTGGTGAAGATGCACTCCTTCAAGCGCGACTCGGAGTGGGTGCACCGGCTGGCCGCCACCGACGTGCGGTACATCGGCGTGCTGGGGCCGCGGGCGCGCACGGAGCGGATCGTCGGGGACCTGCCGCCGCGGAGTCGAGACCGCATCTTCGGTCCCGTCGGCCTCGACCTGGGCGCGGACGGCCCGGAGCAGGTGGCAGTGAGCATCCTGGCCGAGCTGCTCGCGGTCAGCACCGGGCGCGAGCCCCAGCACCTCCGCGAGCGGCAGGTCTCCGTCCATGCCTGAGCCGCGCCGGACCGTTGCCGCCGTCGTGCTCGCCGCCGGATCCTCCACGCGCATGGGCCGGAACAAGCTGCTCCTGCCTCTGGACGGGGAGACGCTGGTCCGGCGCGCGGCGCGGGCGGCCCTCGCCGCCGCCGACCGCGTCGTGGTCGTCCTCGGCCACGACGAGGCGAGGGTACGCGCAGAGCTGGACGGGATCGCCTGCGCGGTCGTGGTGAACCCCGATCATGCGCGCGGAGTGGGCACTTCCGTGCACACGGGGGTACGCGCGGCCGCGAGCGCGGACGTGGACGCGATCGTGGTCGTGCTCGCGGACATGCCCTTCGTGACCACGGACATGATCGCGGCCCTGGTCGGCCGCTACCGGGCCACGGGCGCCCCCCTCGTCGTCTCCCATTACGGCGACGTGCAGGCCCCCCCGACCCTCTACGACCGATCCCTCTTCGCGGAGCTGCTCGGCATCGACGACGAGCGTTGCGCGAAGCAGGTGGTCCGCCGCCACCGGGACGAGGCCGACGTCGTGGCCTGGCCGGAGAGCGCGCTCCAGGACGTCGACTCGCCCGCCGACTACGACGGCGTCGTGTCCCAGGGGCGCCCCGCGCGCGGGGCTGAGTGATGCGACGCGAGCTGCTGGATCTCGCCGCCGAGCTCGCCCGCCGCGGTGAGCCCTTCGCCCTGGCCACGGTGGTGGCGCGCAAGCCCCCGATGTCGGCGCAGGTCGGCGACATGGCCCTGGTCACGCGGGACGGCTTCCAGGGCTGGGTCGGAGGGAGCTGCACGCGACCCACGGTGACGGCGGAGGCGCGGCAGGCCATCGAGGACGGGCGGCCGCGGCTGGTGTGCCTCGATCCCGATCCGGAGTCGCAGCGCCGGCCCGGCCTCAGCGTTTTCCCCATGACCTGTCACAGCGGAGGGAGCGTGGAGATCCACATCCAGCCGGTCCTGCCCGCGCCGCGCCTGCTCGTCTACGGCGTGGCCCCGACCGCGCGCGCCCTCGCGCGCCTGGCCAAGGCGATGGGCTATGCCGTGTACGCGGTGGACCCCGTCGCCGACGCCTCCGCCTTCCCGGGGGCCGACGTGGTGGCGGCCGGCCCCGCGGACCTTCGCCTCGAGCCGACGTCGGTGCCCGTCTTCGCGGTGGTGGCGACGCAAGGCCAGTGGGACGAGGACGCGCTGAGGGCGGCCATTGCTCACGAGCCCGCCTACGTCGGCGTCGTGGCCAGCGCGAAGCGGTTCGGAGAGATGCGGGCGCTGCTGTCCGGCCAGGTGCCGGAAGCCGCCCTGGCCCGCGTCCGGAACCCCGCCGGCCTCGACATCGGCGCCGCCCTTCCCGAGGAGATCGCGCTGAGCATCCTGGCCGAGATCGTCCAGGAGCAGCGCGCCGCCTCCGCCCGTCCTGCCCATCGCCCGCCGGCGCCCGTGGTCGAAGAGGCGCGTGACCCGGTGTGCGGGATGACCGTGCGCGTGGCCGGGGCCGCCCACACCGCGGCCCACGGAGGCCGCGAGTTCTACTTCTGCTGCGCGGGATGCCGCGAGCGCTTCCTGCTCGCTCCCGAGCGCTACCTGGCTGTGGTCACGCCCCCGTGAAGGCCGAGATCCAGGAGCTCCTGGACAGCCTGGAGGCCGCGGGCTACATCGCGGATGCGCCCATCGCCACCGCGGTGTTCCTCGCCCGCACGATGCGCAAGCCGCTGCTCGTGGAAGGCGACGCGGGGGTGGGCAAGACGGAGCTGGCCAAGGTGCTCGCGCGCCTGCAGGGCACGGAGCTGATCCGGCTCCAGTGCTACGAGGGCCTGGACGTCCAGACCGCGCTCTACGAGTGGGACTACCCGCGCCAGCTCCTGCGGTTGCGCATGGGGGAGGGCCGGGGGGAGGACCCGCGCGAGGTGGAGCACAGGATCTTCAGCCGCGAGTACCTGCTGGAGCGGCCGCTCCTGCGCGCGATCACGCACGCCGACCGCAGCCCCGTGCTCCTCGTGGACGAGATCGACCGCGCCGACGACGGCTTCGAGGCCTTCCTGCTGGAGCTGCTCTCGGACTTCCAGGTCACGATCCCGGAGCTGGGGACCATCCGCGCCGCGCATCCTCCACAGGTGGTGCTGACCTCGAACCGCACGCGCGAGCTGGGGGACGCGCTGCGCCGGCGCTGCCTCTACCTCTACGTGGAGCACCCGAGCCTCGAGAAGGAAGTCCGCATCATCCGCGCGCGCTGGCCGGGGGCGCCGGAGCGGCTGGCCCGCGAGGTCGGGCGCTTCCTGCAGGTCCTCCGCCAGCGGCGCCTGGTCAAGGAGCCGGGAGTGGCGGAGACGCTCGATTGGACGGAGGCGCTGCTCACCCTTCGGCAGGCTTCCCTGGAGCCGGAGGTCGTCACGCAGACGCTCGGGTGCCTGCTCAAGGACCGCGCGGACCTGGAGACGATGACGCCGGAGGAGGTCGCCTCCCTCGTCACCTCCGTGCGGGAGCCCTCGTGAGCGACCTCGCCTTGCGGCTCGCGCGCCTGGCCCGCGCCCTCCGCGCCCATGGCGTCGGCGCGACCCTGCGCGACGAGCTGGACGCCGCGGACGCCTTGCCGCTCGTGGATCTCGCCGACCGCGATGAGGTGCGTCGTGCCCTGCGCATCGCCCTCAAGGTGCGGCGCGGCGACTTCGAGACCTTCGATCGCCTCTTCGCCGCGGTCTGGGAGGGCGGCGCGGAGGAGACGGCGGTCGCGGTGCCCCGGCGGGACCCGCCCCCGGCTCCCCGCGGGCGCGCTCTGCACTGGGATCCGGACGCGCGCCGCATGGGCACGGAAGGGGGATCGTCGGGGGACGGCGAGAACCCCGGTTACAGCCCGGAGGCGCGGCTGCGACGCAAGCCCTTCGAAGAGGCCTGGACGGGCCGCGACCTCGTCACGATGGAGCGCCTGCTCGCGCGCCTGGCCCGCCGGCTGGCCACGCGCCGGAGCCGGCGCCTCGTGCCCACGCGCGGGCGCGGCCGAGCCGACGTGCGCGCCAGCTACCGGCGGGCCCTCCGCACCTCCGGCGAGCTCGTCACGCTGGCGCGACGGGCGCGCGCGGTCGAGGAGCCGCGCATCGCCTTCCTCCTCGACACCAGCGGGTCGATGGACACGCACAGCCGCTTCCTGCTCACCTTCGCGCTCTCCTTGCGGCGGGCCGCGCCGCGGGCGGAGGTGTTCGCGTTCAACACGGAGCTGGTGCATCTCACACGTGCGCTGGCCCCGGGCAAGGTCCGCTTGACCCTGGATCGCCTGGCCGCTGCCGTGCCGGACTGGTCGGGCGGGACGCGCATCGGTGCCTGCCTCGCGCGATTCCACGAGGAGTACCTGGCCGCGCAGCCTCAGGGCAAGACGGTCGTGGTGATCCTCAGCGACGGCCTCGATCGGGGCGATCCCGCCGCGCTCGCGGGGGCGGTCCGCCGCATCCAGGCGCGCGCCCGCCGCCTCGTCTGGCTCAACCCGCTCCTCGGGGACGCGCGCTACCAGCCCGCGGCGGTGGGGATGCAGGCGGCCCTGCCCTTCGTCGATCACTTCGCGTCCGCACACGACCTCGAATCCCTGGAGCGGCTCGTCCCCTACCTGGCGGGTTGAAAGAATGGCTCTGCAGTTCGAGCACGCGTTCGTGGTCAAGGCCTCGCCGGACCACGTCTGGTCGTACCTGACCGATCCCTACCGGGTCGCTCCGGCCCTGCCCGGGGCCTCCATCACCGAGAAGGTGGACGACCAGACCTACAAGGGCGGGATCACGGTGAAGGTCGGCCCCGTCTCCGCCAAGTACCGCGGCACCGTGCGCTTCGAGAAGCTCGACCCCGCGACGCGCACGGCCGAGATCGTGGCCAGGGGCCAGGACACCAGCGGACGCGGGGGCGCGGACATGCGGATGACGAGCCGCATCGTCGAGAAGGCCGCGGGCGAGTCCGAGGTCCGCGTCGTCTCCGAAGTGAGCGTGACCGGGATCATGGCCCAGTTCGGCCGGGGCCTCATGCAGGACGTCTCGGACCAGATGCTGCAGCGGTTCACGGAGGCGATGCGGGCCGAGCTGGAGAAGCCGGAGGCGGTCCCGGCCCCGGTCGCGCCCTCGCCGGACGTGCCGGCGGCGGCGCCACCCATCGAGGTTCTCTCCTTCGGGAGCCAGGTCGCAGGCCACGCCATTGCGCGCGGCGCGCGGCGTCCGGCGTTCTGGATCGTCGTGGGAGTCCTCGTCCTCGTCGGCTTGTATCTGCTACTGACATGAAGGAGCACGCACGATGATTCCTCCTCCCTTCGATTACCACGCTCCCAAGACGCTTCCCGACGCCCTCGCCCTGCTCGGGCAGTTCGGCGACGAGGCCAAGGTCCTCTCCGGCGGACAGAGCCTCCTGCCCATGATGAAGCTCCGATTCGCGCAGCCCGCGCACCTGGTGGACATCGGGCGCATCCCCGGCCTCGACTACATCAAGGAGGAAGGGGGATTCCTGAAGATCGGCGCTCTCGCGCGGGAGGCGGGGCTGGAGGCGTCGGAGATCGTGCGCTCGAAGTACCCGATACTGGTCGACACCGCGTCCGTGATCGCCGACCCCCTCGTGCGCAACCTGGCCACGGTGGCGGGCAACCTCGCCCATGGCGATCCCGCCAACGACCATCCGGCCACGATGCTCGCGCTGGGTGCGGAGGTGGTGGCCACGGGGGCCAAGGGGGCGCGCACGATCCCCATCACCCAGTTCTTCACCGGGCTCTTCACGACGGCCCTCACTCCGAGCGAGGTCCTGACGGAGATACGGATTCCCTCTCCGCCGCCCGGAAGCGGTGGGGCCTACGTCAAGCTCGAGCGCAAGGTCGGCGACTTCGCCACCGCGGGTGCGGCCGCCTTCCTCGTCGTCAAGGGCGGCGTGATCGAGCGCGCGGGCATCGGCCTCACGAACGTCGGCCCCACGCCCATCAAGGCCACGGAAGCGGAGAAGTTCCTGGCCGGCAAGAAGCCGGAGGAGGCCACCTTCGCGGAGGCGGGACGGCTGGCCGCCGCCGCCACGAAGCCGGGGGCGGACCGCCGCGGCTCCGTGGAATACAAGAAGGACATGGCGCGCGTGCTCACCGTGCGGGCATTGCGCAAGGCCGCTCAGCGCGCGGGAGGGAAGTAGCCATGGCCAAGCACAACGTCCACGTCACCGTGAACGGAGCGGCCCGCGAGGCCAGCGTGGAATCGCGCCTGCTCCTCGTGCACCTCCTGCGCGAGGACTTCCGCCTCACGGGCACGCACATCGGGTGCGACACCACGCATTGCGGGGCCTGCACCGTGCTCCTCGACGGCGTGCCCGTGAAGTCCTGCACCGTGCTCGCCGTCCAGGCCGACGGCCGCAATGTCACCACCGTGGAGGGGCTGGAGAAGGACGGCAAGCTCGATCCCATCCAGGACGGATTCATGCAGGAGCACGGACTCCAGTGCGGGTTCTGCACGCCGGGCATGATGCTGACCAGCTACGCGCTCCTGGAGAAGTCGAAGAACCCCCAGGAAGACGAGATCCGCCACGCCATCTCCGGCAACCTCTGCCGGTGCACGGGGTACGTCAACATCGTCAAGGCCGTGCAGCACGCGGCCGGGAAGCGGTAGGAGGCACTCATGACCACCACGCCTCGCACGAGCCCCGAAGTCGGCGGCATGGGCCATTCCCTCAAGCGCAAGGAGGACCCGCGCTTCATCCGCGGCCAAGGCAACTACGTGGACGACGTCGTCCTGCCCGGGATGCTCTACATGGACATCGTGCGCAGCCCGTTCGCGCACGCGAAGATCAAGAAGATCGACACCGCGGCCGCTCTGAAAGTGCCGGGCGTCCTCGCCGTCATCACCGGGGAGACCCTCGCCGGGTTCAAGCTGCACTGGATGCCCACGCTGATGTCGGACACCCAGATGGTGCTGCCCGTGGAGAAGGTGATGTACCAGGCCCAGGAGGTGGCGGCCGTCATCGCCACCGACCGTTACGCGGCCGCGGACGGCGTGGCCGCGGTAGAGGTGGACTACGACCCGCTGCCGGTGATCGTCGACCCCTTCAAGGCCCTCGAGCCCGGCGCGCAGGTGCTGCGGACGGACAAGCCGGACAAGAAGGACAACCACATCTTCCACTGGGAGGCGGGAGACCGCGGCGCCACCGAGCAGGCCTTCAAGTCGGCGGCGGCCGTGGTCAAGCAGCGCATCTACATCCCGCGCATCCACGTGGCCTCCATCGAGACCTGCGGCTGCGTGGCCTCCTTCAACAAGACGGACGGCAAGCTCACCGTCTGGATGACGACCCAGGCCCCGCACGCGATCCGCACCGTGTTCGCGCTGGTGGCCGGGCACGTCGGCCTCTCCGAGGAGAAGATCCGCATCATCTCGCCCGACATCGGCGGGGGATTCGGCGGCAAGGTGCCCGTGTATCCCGGTTACGTGATCGCGGTGGCGGCGTCCGTCGTCACCGGCAAGCCCGTAAAGTGGATCGAGGACCGCATGGAGAACCTCCAGGCGGACTCCTTCGCCCGCGACTACCACATGGACGCGGAGCTGGCCGCGAACAAGGACGGCAAGATCACCGCCCTGCGCATCAAGACGGTGGCCGACCACGGCTATGCCGACGCCGCCGCCAACCCGTCGAAGTTCCCGGCCGGCCTCTTCTCGGTCGTCACCGGCTCCTACGACATCAAGGACGCGTTCGTGGAAGTGGACGGCGCGTACACCAACAAGGCCCCGGGGGGAATCGCCTACCGCTGCTCGTTCCGCGTCACCGAGGCCGCCCACGCCATCGAGCGCCTGACGGACATGCTGGCCCAGGAGCTGAAGACGGACCCGGCCGAGTTCCGGATGAAGAACTTCATCCCCGCCGACAAGTTCCCCTACAAGTCGGCCCTGGGCTGGGAATACGACAGCGGCAACTACCAGGGCGCGCTGAAGAAGGCCATGGACCAGATCGGCTACGCCGCCCTGCGCAAGGAGCAGGCGGAGAAGCGGGCCAAGGGCGAGCTCATGGGGATCGGCATCTCGAGCTTCACCGAGATCGTGGGCGCGGGGCCGTCGAAGCACTTCGACATCCTCGGCATCAAGATGTTCGACTCGTGCGAGCTGCGCGTGCACCCGACTGGCAAGGCGCTAG
>Ga0207648_10007423_pt1 | contig 10788 bp, 5 predicted proteins | sample KBSMisM32_FD_184310 | JGI IMG/M metagenome (GOLD analysis project Ga0207648, IMG submission 184310) | Miscanthus rhizosphere microbial communities from Kellogg Biological Station, Michigan, USA - KBS Miscanthus M3-2 (SPAdes) (version 2) | ecosystem: Host-associated > Plants > Roots > Rhizosphere... | reverse complement strand
TCCTTGACCGTGCGAAACGGATGTATGCCCTTGCCCGAGCCCATCATCGCAAAGCTGTTCGGCGTCGAGTAGAACTGGTTGAGGGGCAGCAGGTGATCGGGGAAGCGATATCCGTCGACCTCGAGCTCGCGTGCCGACTTGAAGACGTCGTAGGACAGCAGGTCCTGTCCCGTGAGTCGGCTGCGGTCAATCGTGGCAAGCCGCGCGAGCGCGTCCCGCTCGACACGTTCGGCGCGTGCCCGCCACTCAGGCGCGATCGAGACCTCGAAGCGGTCGTTGTATCGCGGATCGCCGATCGAGGTCGCGAGCAGCGGGTTAAGCTCGAGCTGCTGCTCGAAATACTCGTCGACGAGCGCGTGCAGGCGCTGCGACTCGGCGGGCGCGTCGACGACGGCCGCGGACGCCGGAGGGCTCGCGCCCGCCGGAGCCTGCACCGAGTCTGTGGCGCAGGCCGCAAGGAGAGTGGCGGCACAGGCCGCCAGCATCACGTCGAATCTCACGCGGTGCCCCGGGTCTCGACTACTTCGGCTTGACGAACTTGAGCGTCATGCGGTCGCTTTCCCCGATGGCCACGTACTTCGAGTGATCGAAGGAAGGGTCGGTCGCATCCGAGTCATAAGGCGTCGACCGCAAGGTCGGCGGCAGGGTCCATACGCCGAAAGGATGATCTTTCGTGTCCTTGGGATTGGCGTTTATCTCGGAGCGCGCAGCGAGCTTGAGCCCGGCCTTCTCGGCCTGCTCGATCACGAACGCTTCGGTGACATAGCCGCTCACGGCCTTCATGTCCTGCGGACCGGGGTTCGCGCGGTGCTGCTCGAGCGCCAGGATTCCGCCCGGCTTGAGTGCGCCGGCGAAATCCTTGAACGCCTTCTCGACCATGCCGGGGTTGCGTATCCAGCCATGCACCGAGCGCGCGGTGAGAATGAAGTCGAAGGTATTGGCCGGTAGCGGTGGAGATTTCAGGCCCCAGTTGACGAGCTCGATCTTTCCGTACACGTCCGGCTTGGCCGCGTAGCGCTGCTCGAACTCGGCGCGAGACTGGCGCGCGGCCTCGGGCACCTCGGGGTTCGAAAGGTCGACGGCAGTGGCATAGAAGCGCCCGCCGGTGCGCTGCACGTAGGGCGCGAGAATCTCGGTCCACCAGCCGCCCCCCGGCTGCACCTCCAGCACCGTCATGCCGGGGGAGAGTCCCCAGAAGCTGAGCGCCTCACTGGGATGCCGATACTTGTCCCGGGACTTGTTGTCCGCGCTTCGCCAGTCGCCGGCCAACACGGCCGCGAGCGCCGCGTCGGCGGATGCCGGGGTGTCCGCCTTATGGTGATCGGCGAACGTCGCGGCGGGAGACAAGGCGACCGCCAGGGTGGCGAGCGTGCTGTACAGCTTCATCGAATCCTCCGGGGTGGGGCGCGGCTGAGGCGCGGAATGATACGCGGTCCAGAAAGCAAAGGGCCCCGGCGCTCGCGCGCCAGGGCCCCTGTTAGTCCGCCGGCTCAGGTACCCGTGTCGGTCCGGATCAGCAGGACGCGACGATTCTGCTGGCGGCCTTCATCGCTCGCGTTGTCCGCCACCGGCTCGGTCTCACCCTTGCCGACGGACTTGAGACGCGCCGGGTCGACGCCGCGCGAGGTCAGGTAGTCGAACACGGACTTCGCGCGACGATCCGACAACGCGAGGTTGTAGGCATCGGCGCCCACACTGTCCGTATGACCCTCGATCAGCGCGGTCGCGAACGGAACGTCGTTCATGAGCTTTACCAGCCGCTCGAGCTCGTTGATCGATTCGGGCCGGAGCTCCGCGCTGTCGAAATCGAACAGCACCTTGAGCGTCTGCGAGAGCGGGCAGCCGACGCTATCGACGCGCGTGCCTGCGGGTGTTCCCGGGCACTTGTCGTCCGCGTCGCACACACCGTCATTGTCGCCATCGGCGCACTTCTCGGGCGGTGGCGGCGGAGGTGGCGGCGGGGGCTCCTCCGCGACCGGCTCGGGCAGTGGCTTCTCCGCGCCGAAGCGATAGCCAACCGCGATGCCATAGATCCACGGGTCGATTGTGGCCTCGCCGAATGGAACTGTCGTGAAGCCGAGACCGGCCGGAACCCTGCCCTCGACGTCCGTGTTGAGATCGACGTAGCGCACATCCAGGTTGAGGAACCAGCGCTCGCTGGTGCCGATGTCGACGCCAGCCCGGCCGGCGAGCCCCCAAGCCTGGTCGATCTCGAGCCGTGAATTCGCTGGAACCGCCGGACCAGACACCTTCTCTCCGGAAAAGTCCGACCAGTTGACCCCCACTCCCAGGTACGGCCTGATCGACCCGTCGACGTTGAAATGCCAGTTCAATCCGAGGATGGGGGCGAAGAGATCGGTCTCGCCGATCTTCGCGGAGCTACCCAGGCTCGTGTTCTTGAGCTGCAGGTCGTGCGAGGTATACAGAGGAACGAAGAGATCGGCGCCGATGTTCCGGGTGAGCATGTACTCCGCGTCGATCGTGAAAGTCTCGTCCTTGTCGAGCACGACGTTGCCGCCAAGAACGCCGGGCAGGTTGTTCTTGTCGGGATTGATCTGATGAACGCCGGCTCGCAGCAGCCAGTCACCGTCTTCGGCGGGGGCCACGGCTGGCGCGCACGTCGCCAGGACCAGCAGCAGATGGACCAACAGTCGGTTGCGGGAAAGCATCGGCACTTGCTCCTTGCTGGTCCGAGGTGTTGCGAATAATACGCGAGTCTGCGCCAGTCGGTTCCAGTGGCTATGCTTGGCGCCCTGCATAGGAAGGCATCGAGGATCGCGCCCATGAGGCTCGAACACGTTCGCACCGTGCGCACGCGGCGCTGGCTCGCGACCGCTGCGCTGACGCTGATCGCCTCATGTCCGTGGCGTGCGGGTCTCGCCGACGAGGCCCTGATCCCTTACGAAAAATTCAATCTGGACAATGGCTTGACCGTCATCGTCCATACCGATCGCAAGGCGCCGATCGTCGCCGTGAATCTCTGGTACCACGTCGGTTCGAAGAATGAGCGCTTGGGAAAGACGGGGTTCGCGCATCTCTTCGAGCACCTGATGTTCCAGGGCTCCGAGAATTACAACGACGAGTTCTTCAAGCCCATGGAGGAAGTCGGCGCGACCTCGATCAACGGCACGACGAACTTCGATCGCACCAACTATTTTCAGAACGTGCCGACCACCGCGCTCGACCTCGCGCTGTGGATGGAGTCGGATCGCATGGGGCATCTGCTCGGTGCGATCGACCAGGCACGGCTCGACGAGCAGCGTGGCGTGGTGAAGAACGAGAAGCGCCAGGGCGAGAACCAGCCGTACGGACGTGTCTTCGCCTCGGTGGTGAGCGCCAGCTTTCCGGCGGATCACCCCTATCACTGGCTGCCGATCGGCTCGATGGAGGATCTCGACGCCGCGAGCCTCGACGATGTCAAGGAGTGGTTCCGCACCTATTACGGCGCGGCCAATGCGGTGCTGGTGCTCGCCGGCGACATCGATGTCGCCACTGCGCGTACGCAGGCGCAGAAGTACTTCGGGCACATACCGCCTGGCCCCGCTACCACGCGACCGGAGAGCTGGGTTGCAGCGCGCACAGAATCCACGCGCGAGACGATGTACGACCAGGTGGCCCAGACGCGCCTGCACCGGTTCTGGAACACGCCTGAGGACGGCACCACGGAAGCCGATCTGCTGGTCCTGGCGGGCGAGATCCTGGGCAGTGGAAAGACATCGAGGCTTTATCAGCGTCTCGTGTACCGCGACCAGATCGCGGACAGCGCCTCCGCCGGCCAGAGCGCGCTCGAGATCGCGGGGCTGTTCGCTATCACGGCCGACGTGAAGTCCGGCGTCGACGAACGAAAGGTCGAAGCGGCGATCGAGGAGGAGCTGCGCCGCTTCATGACAAGGGGCCCGACGAAGGCCGAGCTCGATCGCGCCCGGATGGCGGTGCGCTCCAGTTTCATCAAGGGTCTCGAGCGGATCGGCGGCTTCGGCGGCAAGGCCGACGTACTGGCATCCTGCGAGGTGTACGAAGCGGACCCGGGCTGCTATCGACGATCGCTGCGCGCGGTCGAGGAGGCGACGCCCGAGCAGCTGCGGCTGGTTGTCGAGCGCTGGCTCGCACAGGGCGACTACACGCTCGAGGTGCGACCGTTTCCCGCCTATCACGCCTCCGCGACCGACGCCGTCGATCGGAGCCGCGGATTGCCCGTGATCGACACGTACCCCGACCTCGCTTTCCCGACGCTCGAGCGCGCGAAGCTCGCAAACGGCATACCGGTCATCCTTGCCAGCCGACCGAACGTGCCGGTGGTGCGGGTCGCCACGCTCTTCAATGCCGGCTACGCGGCGGATCGTGAGCCGAAGCTGGGAGTCTCGAGCTACACGATGGCGATGCTCGATGAGGGCGCGGGCCCGCTCGACGCGCTCTCGATCGCGGATCGCGCCAAGACGCTCGGCGCGGATCTCGCCGCCAGCTCCTCGCTCGACACCTCCGCCGTCGGAGTCTCGGCGCTCAAAGAGCGCCTCGACGAGTCGATCGGCCTGCTTGCGATGCTGGTGCGCGACCCGACGTTCCCGCAGCACGAGATCGATCGCGTGAAGCGCGAATGGATCGCCGGGATCCAGCGCGAGAAGGCGAGTCCCGACGGGCTCGGGCGCCGTCTACTACCGCCGCTGCTCTACGGCGCAGGGCATCCGTATGCCATCCCGTTCTCGGGCTCGGGAACGGAGACCGCGATCGCAGCCATCACCCGCGAGGACCTGCTCGGGTTCCAGCGCGACTGGCTGCGACCGGACAACGTCACGCTCATCGTCGTCGGCGACACGACGCGCGAGGCGATCATGCCGGTGCTCGAGAAGCACTTCGGCGCGTGGTTCCCGCCGGCGACACCGCGGCCGGCCAAGGCTATCCCCGTGGCCGCGCGGCCCCCGGGCGCGCGCCTGTACCTCATCGACAGGCCGGATGCCGTGCAGAGCAGCATACTCGTCGGGCTCGTCGCGCCATCGAGCGCGGCACAGAACGCCATCGAGATGGATACGATGAACGACGTGCTGGGCGGAACCTTCACGTCGCGTCTCAACATGAACCTGCGCGAGGACAAGCATTGGTCGTACGGCGTGCGCTCGAGCCTGCCGGACGCGCTGGGCGAACGCCCGTGGCTGCTCGCTGCGCCGGTGCAGACGGACCGCACGGTCGAGGCGATGCGCGAGCTCAAGCGCGAGATCGAGGAATTCGTCGGACTGCGACCGTCGACGACCGCTGAGATCCGCAAGGTCATGAATCGACAGGTACGGGCGCTGTCGGGCCGTTACGAGACGAATGCCGCAGTCGCGAGCGCGATCGCCGAGATGATCGTGTTCGACCGCCCCGACGACTACGTCCGCACCCTCAAGGACCGAATCGAATCGCAGACCGACAGCGCCGTGCAGGCTGCCGCGCGCGAAGCCCTGGAGCCGTCGCGCCTGACCTGGATCGTCGTCGGCGATCTCGATGTCATCGAGCGCCCGATCCGCGAGCTCGGTTTCGGCGAGGTGCGCGTGCTCGATGCCGACGGACGAACCGTGCGCTGATCGTGGACGCACCAATGAGTCTCGATCATCGACCGCGCGCCGGTTGCGGCGCGCTCGTGCTGGCCGCGCTGCTGCTGCCTGCGCGCAATGTCGCCGCATCCGAGGCGCTCGACCCCGCCGCGGCGCAGCGCTTTGCCACGCTCGCGCTCGCCTGCGTGCACAAGGAGTATCCGAACAAGATCGCGCATGTGCTCTCGGGCGACGGGGACGTGCAGCCGCCGCGTTTGCTGACACCGGCGTTCTACGGCTGCTACGACTGGCACTCGGCGGTGCACGCGCACTGGCTGCTGGCGCGCATCGCGCGTCGATTCCCCGGCAGCGAAACCGCGAACGCCGCGCGCGCCGCGCTGGCGGTCAGCCTTACCCCGGAGAACATCGGCCCCGAGGTCGATTACATGCGCGGCCAGGGTCGGACCAGCTTCGAACGCCCGTACGGGCTCGCGTGGCTGCTGGCGCTCGCCGCCGAGCTGCGTAGCTGGAACGACCCGCAGGCGCGCACCTGGGCGGCCGCGCTGTCGCCGCTCGAGGCAGAGGCGGCCGCGCGAATCGCGAGCTGGCTGCCGAAGCTCCATTACCCGATCCGCATCGGCGAGCACAGCCAGACGGCGTTTGCCTTCGGACTGATCCACGACTGGGCACGCATTGCCGGCAACTCGTCGATGCTGGCGCTGCTCGAGAGCCGCGGGCGTGATTACTACCTCGGCGACCGCGACTGCCCGCTCGCGTATGAGCCCTCCGGCGAGGATTTCCTCTCACCCTGCCTGGCCGAGGCAGATTTCGTGCGCCGCATTCTGCCCGCGACGGAATATGCCGCATGGCTCACCGGCTTCCTGCCGCGCATCCCGCGCACTGCGAGCGCGGACTGGCTCGCCCCCGGTGTCGTCACGGAGCGCAGCGACCCGAAGCTTGCGCACATCGACGGTCTCAACCTGAGTCGTGCGTGGATGCTCGAAGGCATCGCCGCGGGTCTGCCGAAGGGCGATCGCCGGGTCGCAGCGCTCGCGGCGGCGGCCATGGCGCATGCCGCGGCCGCGCTGCCGGCGGTGACAGGGGAGCACTACGAAGGCGGACACTGGCTGGGCACTTTCGCCACGTACTACGCGACGCGCGCGGGGCTCCCCGCGCCGGATGCTCGCTGAGTCCAGTCGGCCGTCGCCAGGCCACGGTCGCTGCTCGCCGGTGCGCCGCGATGGCTGCTCGCCGACGCTCGGCCGCGGTAAGTACTCGCCGCCGCCCGGCCGCGGTGTATCCGCAGCCGCTTACCACGATTCAGGATCGTTGCAGGGCTGAAGATGGGTGCCCCGCACGTTCGGTCGGCGTACCCCGAACGGTTGGCGGTGTCGCGGAATCGGCGCGGCAGTCCTTCGCTAAGAGTGCCCGCGACATCCAACTACGGGCACGGAGCCCTGCTTCGCGGCTGGGATAACACCGCGTCCACGCGCCGGCTCGTGATCCCCCAGTGGCGTCGGTAGGCCGCATCACCGTGGTATCGGCGAGCCGGCGTTTGGACCGGGTGTCTCGTGGGCCGCGAGCACGCTTCCGCGGCCGCAGGTAGACGTCGCGGACTACTCGGTAATCATGACTCCGCGACGATTCCGCGACACCTCCGAGGGTGTGGAGTGCGCCGACACGATGTGCGGGGCACCCTCCTTAGCCTTGCAACGACCCTCAATCATGGTGACCGGCCCAGCGAGGCAGCCGGTCCGAGCGGCGACGATCACCTACCGTGGCCGACCATCGGCGAGCAGTCGGCGCATCTCCTGCAGCACGCCCCCGGTCTCCGGCCCGACGAGGAGGTGGATGCTGAGCGGCGACGGCCGCGCGATACCGCGCAGACCCATCGCGCGCAGGTCGTCTTCCCTCGCGAGCGCGCCGTCGCGAAGCGTCGCGAGAATGCGCGTGGCCGATCCCTCGAGCGCCGCGACGTTGCGGTCGCCGCCCAGCGCATCGAGCAGGCGCCGGCACAGCTCCCCGTCGGCCGGTGAAACCGTGGTGGCTACCACAGGTGCACCAGCGCCCGACGGAACCGCCGCAGTCGCTGCGCCGCCATCGCGCAGGACCGCGCGCAGCTCGCCCGCCACCTGGTCCGCGATCGGCCCCAGCACGACCTGCAGCGATTCCGCCGACGGACGAACGAAGCCGCGCGCCCCGAGCCCACGCAGCGCCGCCTCGTCGACGGCCGACTGGTTCGCGACCTCGAGCCGCAGTCGCGTCGTGCAGGCATCCAGCGCGCGCAGGTTCGCGGCCCCGCCGAGCGCGGCGATCATCGCCCGTGCACGCTCGGTCCCGGTCGCCGCCTGCGTGGCAGCGGGCGCATCGGGTTCTCGGCCGGGTGTCGTCAGCGAGTATCGGCGGATGAAGAAACGGAATCCGGCGTAGTACGCGACCGCGTACGCGAGCCCGACCGGCAGCAGCATCCAGGGACGCGTCGCCTGGCCGTAGTTGATCACGTAGTCGAAGAGCCCTGCGGAGAAGCTGAACCCGAGGCGCACGCCCAGCGCGTCCATCATGACCATCGCGACCCCGGTCAGAACCGCGTGTACGCCGTAGAGCAGCGGCGCCAGGAACATGAAGGTGAACTCGATCGGCTCGGTGACCCCGGTCAGAAACGAAGTCAGTGCCATCGACGCGAGCAGGCCGCCGGTTGCGAGCCGACGCTCGGGCCTCGCCTCGTGATACATCGCCAGACAGGCGGCGGGCAGGCCGAACATCATCACCGGGAAGAATCCCGACATGAACGCGCCCGCCGTCGGATCACCGGCGAAGAACCGATTGAGGTCCCCCGTGGCGCCGCCGTAGTCGCCGATCAGGAACCACGCGAGGTTGTTGAGAATGTGGTGCAGGCCCGTGACGATCAGCACGCGGTTGAGCACGCCATACGCGAAGAGTCCGAGCGGGCCTGCGCCCAGCACTGCGCGGCTGAGTGCGTCCATGCCACGTTCGAGCACCGGCCAGCCATAGCCGAACGCCGCGGCCACGACCAGCCCCGCGCACCCGCTCGCGATCGGCACGAAGCGGCGGCCGCCGAAAAAGGCGAGGTAACTCGGCAGGCGGATGTCGGAGTAACGGTTGTAGAGGAACCCCGCGATCACCCCGGAGATGATCCCGGCCGGGACGCTCAGCTTCGCCAGCTCGCGCGACTTGTACGCGGCGACGGCGAGATCGCGTGCCTGGCCGGCGAACTCCGCGACGGCCTCCGGTGGCACCGCGATCAGGACCTCGGCGCCCTTGGTCGCGACCAGGTACCCGACGACGCTTGCGAGTCCCGCTGCGCCATGGTTCTCTCGCGCGAGACCGACGGCGACGCCGATCGCAAACAGCACGCCGAGATTCGAGAACACGGCCTGGCCCGCCGCTGCCAGCATCGGGATACCGAGCAGATCCGGCTGGCCGAGCCGGAACAGCAGGCCCGCGATTGGCAGCACGGCGATCGGCAACATGAGCGCACGGCCCAGTTGCTGCACTCCCGCGAAGGCGCGCTTCACGGCAGCACCGCCGATGCCTGCGGATGCGTCCGGCGCTCGGCGTCGCGCAGCAGCGCGCGCACTTGCGGCGCGGAGCCAAGCGCGAGCGCCTGTTCGGCGAGCGCCCGGCAGTCCGCGTGTGTCAATGTACGAATCTGCGCCTTGATGCGCGGGATGAGACCGGGAACGACCGACAGCTCCAGCACCCCGAGCCCGAGCAGCACCGGCACGGCGAGCGGATCCGACGCCAGGCCGCCGCAGACCGCGACATGCCGGCCCCGCGAGCGGGCGGCCAGCGTCGTCGCCGCGATCAGCTGCAGCACCGCCGGATGCAGACCGTCCAGCTCGCTCGCGAGCTCGGGATGCGTGCGGTCCATCGCCAGCGTGTATTGCGTGAGATCGTTGGTGCCGATCGAGACGAAGTCCGCGACCTCGCAGATCTGCGCGGCGGAGAGCGCCGCCGCGGGTGTTTCGACCATGACGCCGAGCGCCGGGGGCGCGTCAACGCCGAGCCGCGCGGCGGCGGCATTCATGAGCTCCCGCACCCGCTCGACCTCGCCGGGCTCGTTGACCATCGGCAGCATCACGCGGCAGCTCGCGAGCGGCCGGATGCGAAGCACCGCCTCGAGCTGCGCCGCGAGCAGCTCCGGATTTCTGAGACTCACGCGGATGCCGCGCACGCCGAGCGCCGGGTTGTCCTCGCGCGCCTGCGGCAGGTACGCGATCGGCTTGTCGGCACCGGCGTCGAGCGTGCGGATCACGACGGGGCGGCCTGCGAACCCGTCGACGACCTTCTGGTATTCGCGGGCCTGGGTGGCCACGTCGGGGGCACTGCGGCGGTCGAGGAACAGGAACTCCGTGCGCAGCAGTCCGCATCCCTCGGCGCCCCGCGACACCGCCTCGGACGCCTCGGCCGCGGAGCCGATGTTGGCGAGAACTGCGATCTGTACGCCGTCCGCCGTCACCGCCGGCATCCGCGCCGATGCGCGGTCGGCGGCTTCGCGCGCGGCACGCTCCGCGAGTTCACGCTCGGCCGCGGCGATCCGCGCGCGCGGCGGGTCGACCTGCAGGCGGCCACCCTCGGCGTCGAGCCAAAGGCGCGTTCCGGGCTCGATCCCGAGAATCGCCGCGCCCAGACCCACCAGCATCGGCTTGTCCATCGCCGCTGCGAGGATCGCGACGTGCGAGGTCGCCCCGCCGCGCGCCGTGCCGATACCCGCGATGCGGGCCGCGTCGAGCGCGATGAGTTGCGAGGGCAGGAGCTCGTCGGCGAGCACGATCGCGCGCTCGGGAAGCTCGACTGCCACGCTCCCCGTCTCACCGGCGAGCGCCGCGAGCACCTGCGATTCCAGGTCCAGGAGATCGTCCGCTCGCTCGGCAAGGAGCGTGTCCCCCAGATCACGCAGGGCGGCGATGCTCGCGCGCACGGCGCTCCGCCAGGCGTGGCCCGCGCTCTCGCCACGCGCGATGGATTCCGCGGCCGCAGCGACCAGATCGGGATCGTCGAGAAACTCCAGGTGCGCCGTGGCGATCTCGCTCCGCGGGCCCGGCTCGCCGGCCGCCAGGACGCGGAGCCGCTCCCGTACCGCATCGCGCGCGCGGGCAAGCTCGGCGGACTCGTGCGAGGCACCTGCACCCCTCTCGGCAACGCTGCGCTCGGCACGCGCGATGAAGGCCGCGGTCCCGATCGCGACGCCTCGCGATGCGACGACGCCCGGCAGCGCGTCCCCTGCGGCAGGCCGCGAGGCGGCCGCCCCGGTGTCTTG
>Ga0207648_10007422_pt1 | contig 10788 bp, 13 predicted proteins | sample KBSMisM32_FD_184310 | JGI IMG/M metagenome (GOLD analysis project Ga0207648, IMG submission 184310) | Miscanthus rhizosphere microbial communities from Kellogg Biological Station, Michigan, USA - KBS Miscanthus M3-2 (SPAdes) (version 2) | ecosystem: Host-associated > Plants > Roots >... | reverse complement strand
GCGCACGGCGATCGCCGCGGCGATGATCATCGCCGCCGTCGCCGGCGTCATCCTGGGAACGGCGAAACGCTAGAACGAATCAGTAAGGGCAGCCGCCCGTGATGCAGTTCTGGTTCGCGCAGGCGGCGACGCCCGGGCCCCAGGTGAGCACGCCTGATTGGTGCATCTGGATGCAGTCATCCAGGTGCATGGTGCATCCCATCGCGCACTGCCAGATGGCGTTGCAGTCCGTGTTCGCCTGACAGGCTGTCAGCTGGGTGGCGCAGTTCGTCTGCACGCACTGGATGCACATCTGACAGTTGCCGCCGGAGCCGCCGCCGCCCGAACCGCCGCCGGCGCTGGTGCCGCCACCGCCGCCCGAGCCGCCCGACGATCCACCGCTGCCACTGGCGCCGCCGGTGCCCCCCGGTCCGCCGTCGCCGGGCGATCCGCCGCCGCCGCACGCGACCAGAAACGAGAGGACGATCGAGATGGCCCAGGCGCGAGATGTTGTCATGGCTCCTCGTCGCGAAAGTAAACCCGCGCGCCTGTGACGGCAAGAAACGTTGCCCCCTTTTGCCGCGCGCGTTCCGATGTATCCTGCCGGCATGAACTTCGCGCGCGCCGCCATCGCCGTCTTCGCGCTGTGTCTTGCGATCTCGTGCAGCGACAGCGGCACGGGTGGGACGGGCGGCACCGGCGGCGGGGGCGGCACGGCCGGTTCCACCGGAACCGCGGGCGGCGGCGGCGGGGTGAACGGATCCGCCGGGACGACCGGGACGGGCGGTGGACCGGCAGACTGCCAGGCGTGCGTCGTGTGCGCGAACACGAACTGCGCGAACCAGGTCGCCGCCTGCCGGGCGAACACCGGCTGCAACATGATCTACCAGTGCGCCGCCAACTGCACATCGTCGATCCAGACCTGCGTCGAGAACAACATCTCCGGCGCCCAGACGTTCTTGTCGTCCGTCGGTCCGTGCATCAGTAGCAACTGCGCCGCGCAGTGCATGCAGTGACGCGAACGATCGAGCAGACGCTCGACGAGATCGAACGCTTCTTCGAACGGGCGGCGGAGGTCGAGGGGATCGCGACCTCGGCGGCGACTCGCCTGGAGCCGACGAGCGACGCCGCCATCGACGCGCTGGCGAAAAAGTTCGACTTCACCATCCCCGACGACGTGCGCCGATTCTGGCGGCGCGGGCTCAATTACAAGGAGCTGAGCCTGCGAGGCGACAAGCCCGCTTTCGCGGGCTTCGACTGGTACAACCTCGAGTACCTCGCGCGCGACATGCCGGACAGCCGGGAGCTCGCCAAGCTCTACGAAGCGGACGAGCCCGGCCGGCGCGTGCTCGAGAAGGGCATTCCACTCAGCTATTCGTCGCCGCAGATCATCTGGGACCCGGGTGGCGGCATCGTGCACTTCTCCACGCACAACGATCTACGCCCGCCGATCGCGGATTCTTTCACCACGTTCCTCGAGCACTGGCTGGAAGCGGGCTGCCACTCCTCCCACGCGATCACCCGCTGGCTACCGAAGGTCCAGCACCTGGTCCCCGGCCGCATCCCGCCCGAGAAGAACCTCTGGATCACGTACTACACGCAGGAGTTCGTTCCCTACGCGTGAAGCGCGGGGACCGCTAATCCGCGAACAACCGTCCCTGCCGTGGGTCGCGCTCGTCGGGCAGGGCCTGTGACTTCGGCGGGCCGGGCGGGCGGGGCGCGCCGATCAGCGCGCGCAGGCGGGCGAGGTTGCGCGCGAAGGACGGTTGCTTGTCGGGACCGGAGGGCGTCTCCAGCACGCCGGGGACGGACGCGAAGCGCGGGTCGTTGACCAGGCGCCAGAAGGGCAGCAGGCCCAGGTAGCCGTCGCCGATCTCGGCGTGGCGGTCGACGCGGCTGCCGGCCGGCGTCTTGGAGTCGTTGAGATGGAACGCGCGCAGGCGATCGATGCCGATGGTGCGTGCGAAGGCGTCGAACACGCGCTCGTAGCCTTCTTCCGTGCTGAGGTCCATGCCCGCCGCGTGCGCGTGGCAGGTGTCGAAGCAGACGCCCAGGGTGTCGCCGCCGCTGGCGCGCTCAATCAACGCCGCCATGTCGTCGAACCGGCAGCCGAGGCAGCTCCCCTGGCCGGCGGTGATCTCCAGCAGCAGCCTGACGCGCATGCCGCGCGTCCGCCGGTGCACCTCCGACAGCGATTCGGCGGCGGTCTCGATCCCGTCGTCGCGCCCGGCGCCCACGTGCGCGCCCGGGTGCAGGACGACGAAGTCCAGGCCCAGGTTCTCGGCAGCGAGCATCTCCTCGACCAGCGCGTCCCGGCTCCTGTCCAGGATCAAGGGATCGCTCGCGCACAGGTTGATGAGATACGACGCGTGCGACATCGTCGGCCAGCCGACGGCGGCGTGCTCGCTGCGGAACATCGAGACCTCGACCGGATCCACCGGCCGCGCCCGCCACTGCTGGGCCGGCCGGGCGAAGATCTGCAGCGCCTCGCAACCGTCCGCGCGACCCCGGGCGATGGCGTTCCAGGCGCCGCCGGCGACGGACTCATGTGCCCCCAGCAACACACGAAAATAGTAGCCCCTCCCATTGACTCGGCCCCCCCGATTCGGTAAACGAGCCGCGGGCTTCCGGGCATGAATTCAGCGTTGGCTTTCCTACTGACCGCGGCGCCAGAGGCGCACGAGCCGCAGCTCATCGACATCGACCACACGGTGTTCGTTCAGCTGGGAATTTTCCTGGTTCTGTTCCTGGTGCTGAGCAAGTTTCTCTGGAAGCCGTACCTGCGCGTCCGGACCGAGCGCGTCGCGCGCGTCGAGGGTTACCGCGAGGAGGCCGCCAAGCTGGAAGTGGACGCGCAGCAACGGCTGAACCGCGCCGACGCCGCGCTGGCCGAGGCGCGCCGGGTGGGCGCGGGCGAGCGCGCCGTCGCTCGCGCAGAAGCGCATGCGCGCGAGCAGACGCTGCTGGCCGAGGCGACCGCCGCCGCGCAGCGCAAGCTGGCCGACGCGCGCACCCGGCTGACGGCTGCGATCGCGGCCGAGCGCAAGAAGCTGGACGCCGACTCGTCAGAGGTCGCGGTGTCCGCTGCCCGCAAGATCCTGGGCCGTGAGGTGAGCGCGTGAAGCTGCTGCGGTTGCTCGCGATCGTCGGAGCCCTGTCGCTGCCGGCCCTCGCGTTCGCGCAGGAAGGCGAGCACGCCGCCGCGGGCGAAGCGCACGAGGCCGCCGGGGAAGGGCACGGCGAGGGCCACGGTGAGCACGGCGAGGCGCACGAGGCGCCGACGCTGGACTGGGGGCGGCTGGGCTGGCAGATCTTGAATTTCGGCGCGCTGCTCTTCCTGCTCGTGAAGTTCGGCGGTCCGCCCGTCGCCAAGGCGCTGGCGGCGCGCCACCAGCAGATCAAGTCCGACCTCGCGTCGGCGGCCGAGACGCGCGCCGCCGCCCAGGCGCGGTTCGAGCAGCAGGAGAAGCGGCTCGCCTCGCTGGAGCAGGAGATCGCCACGATCGCCGCCAGCATCAAGCAGGAGGCCGAGGCCGAGAAGGCGCGGCTGATCGCGCTGTCCGAGGAGCGCGCCCGCCGCATCCGCGAGGAGTCCGAGTTCATCATCGAGCAGCAGATCAAGCAGGCGGAGGAAGATCTGCGCCGCGAGGTCGCCGCCGCTGCCGTCGCGCTGGCCGAGAAGATCGTCCGCAGCCAGATGGGCCCCGGCGATCAGCAGCGGATGATCGATTCGTTCGTGGGCGACATCGCGACGCCCAGCGGCGCGCGGACCAACGGCACGCCGCATTCGGGTTCCGCCAGCCCCGGCGGGCGCGGCGCGCCCAGGAGCGAGATCTAGAGATGGCGGTCATGGGCGGCTCCGTCGCGCGCCGCTACGCGCGCGCGCTGTTCGGCATCGGCTTGGACGCGGGCAAGTTCGAGGCGCTGGGCAACGAGCTGACCGGGCTCGCGGCTCTGTGGAACGAGTCGGACGAGCTGCGCATGGCCCTGGAGAACCCGGTGTTCAGGCCGGAGGAGAAGCGCGCCGTGCTGGAGAGGATCCTGCCCCAGGTGGCGCCCACGCCGGAGGTGCAGCGATTCGTGCTGCTGCTGCTCGAGCGCCGCCGCATCGTGCTACTGCCCGCGATCGCGCGCGCTTACCGCGATCTCACCGACGCGGAGCTGGGCCAGGTGCGCGCCGAGGTGACGTCATCCCAGGAGCTGGCGCCCGCCACGCTGGATCGCGTGCGCCGGTCGCTGGAACAGCGCACGGGCAAGAAGGTGATCGTCACTTCCACGGTCGACCCCGAGCTGATCGGCGGTCTGGTCGCCCGCGTCGGCGACCTGGTGCTGGACGGCAGCGTTCGCACCCAGCTGGAAGATCTTCGTACGAGGCTGCTCAACTAAAGGAAGAGAACGGAAGACACGCCATGCAAATTCGCGCCGAAGAGATCAGCCAGATCATCCGGAAAGAGATCGAGGGCTTCGACAAGAAGGTCGCCGTCACCGAGACGGGGACCGTGCTCGAGGCCGGCGACGGCATCGCCCGCGTCTACGGCCTGGACGCCGCGATGGCCGGCGAGCTGCTGGACTTCGGCCACGGCGGCGTCGTCGGGCTGGTGCTGAACCTGGAAGAGGACAACGTCGGCGTCGCGCTCCTCGGCAACTTCGAGGAGGTCAAGGAAGGCGACCAGGTCAAGCGCACGGGCAAGATCGCGCAGGTGCCGGTGGGCGACGCGCTGATCGGCCGCGTGGTCAACGCGCTGGGCGTGCCGATCGACGGCAAGGGCCCGATCGGCGCCGCCGAGTCGCGCAAGATCGAGGTGAAGGCGCCGGGCATCATCGCCCGGAAGTCCGTGCACGAGCCGATGCAGACGGGCATCAAGGCGATCGATTCGATGATCCCGATCGGCCGCGGCCAGCGCGAGCTGATCATCGGCGACCGGCAGACCGGCAAGACCGCCGTCGCCGTCGACGCGATCATCAATCAGAAGGGCCAGAACATGAAGTGCTTCTACGTGGCGATCGGCCAGAAGCAGTCGACCGTGGCCGCGGTCGTCGAGAAGCTGCGCGAGTCCGGCGCGATGGCCTACACCTCGGTCATCGCTGCGACCGCGTCCGAGTCGGCGCCGCTGCAGTTCCTCGCGCCGTACACCGGCGTCACCATGGCGGAGTACTACCGGGACAGCGGCCGCCACGCGCTGATCATCTATGACGATCTGTCGAAGCAGGCCGTCGCGTACCGCCAGCTGTCGCTGCTGCTGCGCCGCCCGCCGGGCCGCGAGGCGTATCCGGGCGATGTGTTCTACCTGCACTCGCGCTTGCTGGAGCGCGCCGCCAAGCTGTCCGACAAAGAGGGCGCGGGCTCGCTGACGGCGCTGCCGATCATCGAGACGCAGGCCGGCGACGTGTCCGCGTACATCCCGACCAACGTCATCTCCATCACCGACGGCCAGATCTTCCTGGAGAGCGACCTGTTCTACTCGGGACAGCGGCCGGCCGTGAACGCCGGCATCTCGGTCAGCCGCGTCGGCGGCGCCGCCCAGATCGCGGGCATGAAGGCGGTCGCCGGCAAGCTGCGGCTGGAGCTGGCGCAGTACCGCGAGCTGGCGGCGTTCGCGCAGTTCGGTTCGGACCTGGACAAGGCGACGCAGCAGCAGCTGGCGCGCGGCGCCCGCATGACCGAGCTGCTCAAGCAGGGGCAGTACGTGCCGCTGCCCGTCGAGAAGCAGATCCTGATCCTGTTCGCGGTGACGAACGGCTTCGCCGATGCGCTGCCGGTCGATTCGCTGGGGCGCTACGAGCGCGATCTGTACGCGTTCGTCGACGCCCGCCACGGCGGCCTGTGGAGCGAGATCGCCACCAAGGGCACCGACAAGAAGGCCTGGAACGACCTGACCGGCCGGATGAAGTCGGTCCTGTCCGAGTTCGGCAAGGAGTTCGCGCCCGACGCCGCCGCGTAAGCCTCTCGCCCGATGCCCTCACTAAAAGCCATAAGAACGCGGATCTCGTCGGTCAAATCGACGCAGAAGATCACGCGCGCGATGAAGCTGGTGTCGGCGGCGCGCCTGCGCCGCGCCCAGGACGCCATCGTGGGCGCGCGGCCCTACGCGAACGCGCTGGCCGACGCGATCGTCGAGGTGGCGCTGCGCGCCGGCGCCGACGCTCACCCGCTGCTGGACAAGCGCACGCCCGAGCGGCTGACGATGGTGCCGCTCACCTCCGACCGCGGCCTGGCGGGCGGGTTCAACGCCAACGTGTTCCGCGCCGTGCAGCGCTTCACCGACGAGCAGAAGCGGGCGACGCCGCCGGCGCGCGAGATCGCGCTGGAGATCGTCGGTAAGAAGGGGCGCGACTTCTTCCGCCGCCGCAAGGCGACCATCGGCCACGAGCTGCCCGGGCCGACCGCGGAGACCGCGTTGAAGATCGCGCAGGAGATGGCCCACATCGTCGCCCACAGCTTCCAGAACGGGCGCACCGACGCCGTCTACCTCGTCTACAACGAGTTCAAGTCGGCCGGCACCCAGCGCGTCGTCGTCGAGCCGCTGCTGCCGATCACGGGCGCGAACCTGCGCGTCCCGGAAGGCAGCGCCACCACCGCGACCGATTTTCTCTACGAGCCTTCGAAGGAGCGCCTGCTGGACGCTCTCCTGCCGATGTACGTCGAGTCGCAGATCTACCGCGGCCTGCTGGAATCGATGGCGTCGGAGTTCGGCGCGCGCATGACGGCCATGGAGAACGCGACCAGCAACGCCAAGGAAATGATTTCGTCGCTGACGCTGCAATACAACCGCGCCCGCCAGGCGGCGATCACCAAGGAGTTGATGGAGATCGTCAGCGGCGCGGAAGCACTCAAAGGATAGAGGACCAGAGGACACATCATGAGCACGCAAGTCACCAGCCAGGGCAAGATCGTTCAGGTCATCGGTCCCGTCGTCGACGTGGAGTTCACCGGTGGGCTGCCGGAGATCAACACGGCGCTTCGCATCTCGAACCCGTCGATCAGCGACAAGCCGGGCAACCTGGTCGTCGAGGTCGCGCAGCACCTGGGCGAGAAGAACGTCCGCTGCATCGCGATGGACACGACCGACGGTCTCGTGCGCGGAATGCCGGTCGAGAACACGGGCGCGCCGATCCAGGTCCCGGTCGGCCGCGAGGTGCTGGGCCGGATCATGAACGTCGTCGGTGACCCGGTCGACGAGAAGGGTCCGCTGACATCCACGAAGATGATGCCGATTCACCGCCCGCCCCCGAAGTTCGTCGACCAGTCGGTGCGCGTCGAGATGTTCGAGACCGGCATCAAGGTCATCGACCTGCTCGCCCCCTACCGCCGCGGCGGCAAGATCGGCCTGTTCGGCGGCGCCGGCGTCGGCAAGACCGTCACGATGCTGGAGCTGATCAACAACGTCGCCAAGAAGCACGGCGGGTTCTCGGTGTTCGGCGGCGTCGGCGAGCGCACCCGCGAGGGCCGCGACCTTTACAACGAGATGTCGGAGTCGTTCCTGTCCGACAAGAGCACGGTCCTCTCGAAGACCGCGCTGGTCTACGGCCAGATGAACGAGCCGCCGGGCGCGCGCGCCCGCGTCGGGCTGTCGGCGCTGACGGTGGCCGAGCACTTCCGCGACGAGGAAGGGCAGGACGTGCTGCTGTTCATCGACAACATCTTCCGCTTCACGCAGGCGGGGTCGGAGGTGTCGGCGCTCCTCGGCCGCATCCCGAGCGCCGTCGGTTACCAGCCGACGCTGGCGACGGACATGGGCGAGCTGCAGGAGCGCATCACGTCGACCAGCAAGGGATCGATCACCTCGGTGCAGGCGATCTACGTGCCCGCCGACGACCTGACCGACCCGGCGCCGGCGACCGCGTTCGCCCACCTGGACGCGACGACGGTTCTCTCGCGCGGTATCTCCGAGCTGGGCATCTACCCGGCTGTCGATCCGCTCGACTCGACGTCGACGATCCTGTCGCCGGAGGTCGTGGGCGCGGAGCACTACCAGGTCGCGCGCCAGGTGCAGAAGATCCTCCAGAAGTACAAGGAGCTGGTCGACATCATCGCCATCCTCGGCATGGACGAGCTGTCGGAGGACGACAAGCTGACCGTGCAGCGGGCGCGCAAGATCCAGAAGTTCCTGTCGCAGCCGTTCTTCGTCGCCGAGACGTTCACCGGCACGCCGGGCAAGTACGTCGAGGTCAAGGACACCGTGCGCAGCTTCAAGGAGATCGTCGACGGCAAGTGCGACGACATCCCCGAGCAGCTGTTCTACATGCAGGGCGGCCTGGACGACGTGCGCGCCGCGTTCGACAAGCAGAAGAAGGAAGCGGCCTAGGCTTCGCCGATGCGACTGTCGGTCACCACACCGCGCGGCGCGCTCGTCGACACCGAGGTCGACGAGGTGACCGCGACCGGCGAGCTGGGCGAGTTCGGCGTGCTGCCCGGGCACGTGCCGCTGATGTCGGCGCTGAAGGCGGGCGTGCTCTGGTACAAGGGCAAGGACCACTCGGGGGTGCTGGCGCTGGGGCAGGGGTTCCTGCAAGTGGCGCCGATGCCGCAGGCGGACGATCACAAGGGTGGGCGCGACCGCGTGCTGGTGCTGGTCGATCAGGCGCTGACCGCGAAGGACGTCGACCGCGCCCGCGCCGAGAAGGATCTCTCGGACGCCGATCGCGAGCTGGCGGCGTGGAAGGGCGAGCTGGACGGCGCCCACCAGGCCCTGGTCGAACGCCGCGGCTGGGCCCAGGCCCGCCTCGACGCCAGCGACCGCATCTCCACGCACTAGGAACCTTGCTCGAGGGCGCGGGCCCTCACCCCGACCCTCTCCCGCAAGCGGGAGAGGGAGATCAGATCAGATCCCCTCGCCCCGCGAAGCGGGGAGAGGGCTAGGGTGAGGGGCCCACGACCTCAGCGGTCGTGCGATCATCTCCTGGATGACGTCGACCGCATTACTGCCGCTGCCACTGGCCCTGGCGCTCCTCGCAACGCCGGACGGTCCCGGCAAACACGTCAGCATCCGCGACCTGCCTGACATCGTTCGTCCGAAGGGCCGCGCCCCGACGACCGCCGAGCTGAGCATCCGCCACAGCCCCGGCCCCGATCGGAGGCTTCCCGGGGGCTTGCGGATCACGACTCGCTGCGAGGACAGCTGCTGCGTCGACGGTCTGATGGCCGGCGACAAGGCGCTGCTCGCGCCGCAGGTCGACCCTGACCTTCGCGATCACTGCGCCAACGGCTGGTACGAACGCGTCGTGCGCGTCGCCTATCAGGACGAATCCGCCGTGTCGATCTATGTAGCTGAAAGCTGGTTCTACGAAGGTGCCGCCCACGCCCATAACCGGCTCCGTTGCCGGAGCTTCGACATCGCAACGCGGAAGCAGCTGAGGCTCGCCGACGTCCGGCCGGGCGCCGCCGCCATCCGTGCGCTCGCCCAGGCGCGCCGGTTGATCCGCGACACGCATGACTTGCACGGCTACACCCCGAACGCGGCGGGCATTCGCTTCCGCGGCCCCCGCACCGGCAAGGCGGCACAGCTCGGGCTTCAGTTCTGCGCCGAGGGCCGGGACGACAGCGTCGACGTCGTCGAGATCGACGGCTGACGACTCGATCCGGTCCCCTCGCCCCGCGAAGCGGGGAGAGGGTTAGGGAGAGGGGTCCGTGCCGTGCGATGATCCCGTCATGGGTGGCTGGCGTACAGGACCGCTCGCGGTTGCCCTCTTGCTGGCAACCACCGCCGCCTGCTCGTCCGCGACGGCCCCCTGCGACGGCCCGCCGTACCTTCGATGCACCGGAGGCATGATCTACATGGGCGGTTGCGGCGCCGCCGACCGGTTGGTCGGCCAGTGCGCGCAAGGCTGTCTCACCGACGGAGCGTTAGCCGACGGCAACGGATGTCCGGCGGCGATGTGTCGCGAGAGCCTTCCCAAGACGGAAGGCGACCCCTGCCAGGCCGCCGCGGATTGCCTCCCAACGCTCGCGACGTGGTCGGCGACCGCGGTCGAGAACCCGCACCTCGCCTGCGACGTCGGGTCGCACACCTGCGTGGCCGCGGATCCTCCGGTCGTCGCGGGCTGGCTGCAGGCCTGCAGCGCAGACCTGATCGGGCCGATGATGGACGGGCAGACCTACGGCTTCGACACGGCGGTGCCGGATCCCGGATGCGGCGAAGGTTGGTGCGCGGTCTACCGGGAGGTCGGAGCGACCTGCGTCGCCAACGCCTGCACGCGCCCCTGCACGGGCGATCACCAGTGTCCCGCCGGCGCGACGTGCGTGGGCGTCATTCCGGGCGGCTGCATCCGCGCCGTTCGGGCGTACTGCAAGCCCGGTGGACCGGCCTCCGTCGGCTTCACCTGCCGCTAGCGATTTCCCGCGCCCGCACTAAAGTACGCCCGCCGTGGCCGCCAAGTTCCGCTTCTTCGTCACCTGCGCGCGCGGCACCGAGGGCGCGCTGCGCCGCGAGATCGCGGCGATGCGGATCGCGGGCGCGAAGGGCGACTTCGGCGGCGTCTGGTTCGAGGGGCCGATCGAGATGGGGATGCGGGTCTGCCTGCGTGCCCGCGTCGCGGTCCGCGTGCTGATGCAGCTCGCGACGTTCGATGCGAACGACGCAGCGACGCTGTATGACGGCGCGCGCGCCGTTGCCTGGCGCGACTGGCTGACGGCGAAGAGCACGCTGTCCGTCCACGGCAGCGTCCGCGACACGCCGACGCTGACGCATTCGGGTTTCGCCGCGCTGAAGGTGAAGGACGCCGTCGTCGACGTGCTGCGCGACGCGTACGGCGCGCGGCCCGACGTGGACACGAAGTCGCCGGACGTCGGCATCGTCGTGCACATCGCGG
>Ga0207648_10007421_pt1 | contig 10789 bp, 10 predicted proteins | sample KBSMisM32_FD_184310 | JGI IMG/M metagenome (GOLD analysis project Ga0207648, IMG submission 184310) | Miscanthus rhizosphere microbial communities from Kellogg Biological Station, Michigan, USA - KBS Miscanthus M3-2 (SPAdes) (version 2) | ecosystem: Host-associated > Plants > Roots >... | reverse complement strand
CCCACCACTTGGCCATGTAGGGGTGGTCGCCGTCGGTAATGTGAATCGACCGCCAGCCGCGCAGGTTGCCCGCGTCGCGATGGTCGAAGTAGGAGAGCCGGTGCAGGTCGTGCAGGTCCCAGGCGATCGAGGCGTGCTCGCCGTTGATCTCGAACGTGTACAGCGCCTTGTGGCCGCGGGCGTAGCGCGTGGCCTCGAAGGTGGCCAGCGAGCCGTTATCGAAGCGCGCCAGAAAGAGGCTGGCGTCGTCGATGCCGACAGGCTCCACCTTCCCGGTGAGATTGTGTTTGCGGCTCTTGATGAAGGTCTCAGTGACGGCCGAAACTTCCGTGATGCCGCCGTTCAGCCACATCGCGGTGTCGATGCAGTGAGCCAGCAGGTCGCCGGTGACGCCGCTGCCCGCCACGCTGGCGTCCAGGCGCCAGGTGCCGCGACCGCCCTGCGGCACGTCGGCCGAGATGGTCCAGTCCTGCAGGAACTTGGCGCGGTAGTGAAAGATCTTCCCCAACCGGCCTTCATCGATCAGCTGCTTGGTGAGGACGCTGACCGTCGACGGCATAAGGCCGCTCAGCTCGACCAGGTCGGCGCGAGAGATGCCGTCCTGCCGCCGCAGGAGGCGCATCAGCGCCATGCGGTTGACTGTCTTGACGAAGTGCCGATCGCCCTTGATGGATGACGCTGCCAAGGGGGATTCCGTCTGAGGGACTCAGCGGCCACCTGAGACACGGAGGTTGGCGCCGGTGATGTAGGAAGCCGCATCCGAAAGGAGGAACATGACGCTCTGCGCGATTTCCTCCGGCTCGCCGATCCTCTTCATCGGAATCAGCGGCACTACCTGGGCGACACGGGCCGGCTCGTTGACCCCGGTGTCGGTCAGTCCGGGCGTAACGGCATTGACGCGGATGTGGTCATCGGCAAGCTCGAGGGAAAGACCCTTGGTGGTCGTGTCGATCGCACCCTTCGACGCGGCGTACCACACGTAGGTGCCGGGCGCCCCGAGGGTCGCGGTGATCGACGAGATGAGGACGATGGCGCCGCCTTGACCGCCGTGCTTCGTCGACATGCGCGGAATGGCGGCGCGCGCCGCGAAGAATGCACCAAAGACATTCAGCTCAAACACACTGCGGAGGGCGTCAGTGGGCATCGACTCCACACGCCCCATCGGACCAGGGATACCGCTGTTGTAAACCAGGTGGGTGAGCTTGCCGAGCTGCGCGTCAACGTGCTCGAAGACGCGCGTCACGTCGGCTTCGTTCGACATGTCGCCCTGGACGGCAATCGCGCGAGATCCGGCGCTGGTCACGTCAGCGACCACCCGAGCCGCTGCCTCAGCGTCCGCCTTGTAGTTCACGGCAACGTCGTAGCCGGCGCTGCCGGCCAGGCGCGAGACCGCCGCGCCGATGCCGCGGCTGCCCCCAGTGACTAGCACGATTGGTCGTTGAGCCATCGATCGTCTCCGAAAAGGCGGGACTCGGCGTATCCCCTAGTGGGGCGCCTCAAGGCAGTATGGCACATTTATTCGATCACCGAACAAATGAACGCCACCGACAACGCACGCCGCGCCAAGCGGCTCCGCCTCTCGCCCATGCTTGCGATGTCGCCGACCATCGTGATCGTCGGCGCGGTCTACGTCGGCTGCCTGCTCTGGACGCTCTTCGTGTCGTTCACCGACTCTCGCTCAATCCCCGACCTGACGTGGTCAGGCTTCGGCCAGTGGTCGCGTCTTTACGCCGATTACCGCTGGCGCAATGCGTTCCACAACATGTTCCTGTTCGGCGCCCTCTACATCGGCGGCTGCCTGCTGCTCGGATACGTGCTCGCCGTGCTGATCGACCAACGCGTGAAGGGGGAGAACTTCTTTCGCACCGTCTTCCTCTGTCCACACGCGCTTTCGTTCATCGTCACCGGCCAGTTGTGGAAGTGGTATCTCGATCCGGAGTTCGGACTGCAACGCACCGTGCGCGAGCTCGGCTGGTCGACCTTCACTTTCGACTGGATCGCCGACCGCCATCTTGCCATCTACACGATCGTGATCGCCGGCATCTGGCAGAGCGTCGGCGTCGTGATGGTCCTGATGCTTGCCGGACTGCGCTCCATCGATGAGGACATCTGGAAGGTGACACGAGTCGACGGCATTCCCGCCTGGCGCGTGTACCTGAGCGTGGTGCCGCCGATGGTCGTGCCCTCGATCCTCACAAGCGTTGCCCTCCTCGGAACCGGCGCTGTGAAGAACTACGACCTCGTCATCGCAATGACGGACGGCGGCCCGGGCATCGCGACCGACGTGCCATCGAAGTTCGTCATGGAATACCTGTTCGAGCGCTCCAATATCGGTCTGGCGGCGGCGGGCGCGACGACGATGCTGATCACCACCATCGCCGTCGCAGCACCGCTTCTTTTGTGGCAGGCCTGGCAGCGCCGCCGAATTGCGCGAGGTGCCGCGTGACGGCGCTGACAGCCCGTAGCGCCGCGTTTCCCAGTCATGCGGCAGGGCCGTTGCCGTGGCAGGCCACGCCAGCGCGATTCGGCATCTACCTGTTCCTTGCACTTGCCACCGCCTTCTTCCTCTTGCCGATCTACATCATGACGGCGACGGCCTTGAAGACGATGCCCGAGATCCGGGGCGGCAGTGCCCTGCTCTGGCCGGCCTCGCCTGACCTCGCCGCATGGGCCAAGGCCTGGTCGAGCGCCTGCATCGGGCTGGACTGCACTGGCATACACGTCGGCTTCTCCAATTCCGTGAAGATCGTCGTGCCGAGCGTGCTGTTGGCGGTCGCTCTCGGCGCGATCAACGGCTACTGCCTTTCGTTTTGGCGCTTCCGCGGTGCCAACGCCGTGTTCGCCATCATGCTGTTCGGAATCTTCATTCCCTACCAGATCTTCGTCTTCCCGATGATCGGAATGTCAGCCTTTCTCGGCCTCTACGGCACGCTGCCCGGCGTCGTCCTCGTCCATGTCGTGTTCGCGCTGCCGATCATGACGCTGATGTTCCGCAACTACTTCGCCACGCTGCCGATCGAGATCTTCAAGGCTGCGCGGGTCGACGGTGCCGGCTTCTGGCGCATTTTCTGGAGCGTGATGTTGCCGATGTCGATGCCCATCGTTGTCGTTGCCGTGATCTGGCAAGCCACGGCGAGCTGGAACGACTATCTGCTCGGCGTCGTGTTCGCGGGACGCGAGCACCTGCCGATGACGGCGCAGCTCAATCTCCTCGTCTCCGCAGAAATGGGCGCGCACGAATACGACGTCGACATGGCAGCGACCCTGCAGACCGCGCTCGTGCCCCTCCTCATCTATTTCGTTTCCGGTCGCTGGTTCGCGCGCGGCATTGCCGCCGGAGCCGTGAAGGGATGATCGTGAGTCCCAAGATCGAAGCCCGGGGCCTGTCGGTGGCGTTCAAGAACGTCGCCGCGCTGAAGGGCGTGGACCTGTCGATTGCCGAGGGGGAGTTCCTGGTCCTGCTCGGGCCTTCTGGCTGCGGCAAATCCACTCTGCTGAACGCCATCGCCGGACTGCTCGATCTGAGCGCCGGAGAAGTCTGGATTGGGGGCCGCAACGTCACCTGGGCAGAGCCCAAGGACCGGGGTCTCGCGATGGTTTTCCAGTCTTACGCGCTTTACCCGGCGATGGATGTTTACGGAAACCTCGCGTTCTCGCTGCGCGTTGCTGGCATGAAGAAGCCCGAGATCGAGACGCGCGTGGCTCGCGCGGCCGAGATGCTCTCGCTGACGCCGCTGTTGCGCCGGCGGCCGTCCGAGCTCTCCGGCGGCCAGCGCCAGCGCGTCGCCATCGGCCGCTCGCTCGTCCGCGAGGTGGACGTCTTCCTCTTCGATGAACCCCTGTCGAACCTCGACGCGCAGCTTCGCGCCGAGCTGCGGGTCGAGATCAAGCAGCTCCACCTGAAGCTCGGCAACACCACGGTCTACGTCACCCACGACCAGGTGGAGGCGCTGAGTCTGGCCGACCGGATTGCGGTGATGCGCGGCGGGGTGATCCAGCAGCTCGCCGATCCAGACACGGTGTACCAGCGACCCGCCAACCGCTTCGTCGCAAGCTTCCTCGGATCCCCGCCGATGAATTTCGTCTCGGGGGAGCTTGTGGTCGACAACGGCCTACCAGCATTCCGCTCCGGAGCGACCGTCATGGCGCTGCCGTACGCGCCGGCGTCGAGCGGCACGCAGAGCGGTCGCCGTGTGACCCTTGGCATTCGTCCCGAGGACGTTCTCGTCGGCGAGGAAGCGGCCGGGTGCGACGTCCGCTGGGATGCGAGCGTGGACCTCCGGGAGTCCCTTGGCAGCGAAACACTGCTCTGGAGCTCACTCGCCGGCGCGCGCATCGCGATCAAGACGTCGGCCCGCGTCGCTGCCCGCATCGGCGACAGTCTGCCGGCAGGGTTCGCATCGAACCGCGTCTCGCTGTTCGACGCGACAACGGAAGAGCGCCTCTGAGGCGTTGCGAATCGAGACTTACGACCCGATGACGAAGACATCCACAGGAGACCGCCCATGAAGACCCGTTCCCTCTTGGCCGCTGTCGCGACGATTTGGATCGCCGCTGCAAGCGTGCCTTCCCACGCGGCCGAGCCGCTGTCGGCCGAGCTGATTAACGTCTGGACCGGCGCCGGCGAGCGGCCGCTCTTGAAGGTTCTCGCCGACAACTACGAGGCGGCCGGCGGCAAGTTCGTCAACACCCCGACGCCGACCGGCAACAACGTGATGGCGATGACCGTGAACCGCATTGTCGGTGGCAACCCACCAACCGCGAGCCAGTTCGCCTTCTCAAACATCTTCACTGACCTCTTGAACAAGGGACAGCTCGCGGACATCGACGATGTCGCCAAGGCTGAAGGGTGGGCCAACGTCTTGCCGAAGGAAATCCTCGACGGCATCTCCTTCAACGGCAAGGTTTACCTCGCGCCCGTAGACATCACGAGCATGAACCGGCTTTATTACAACATCCCCGTGCTGAAGAAGGCCGGCATTGACAAGCCGCCGACCGAGCTCAACGAGGAGTTTTTCGCCGCCCTCGACAAGCTGAAGGCGAGCGGCGTCATCGCGCTCGCGCTGGGCGGCAACGCGCAGCAGTACCGCTGGACCTGGGACGCGGTCATGTCGGCGGTCGGCGGGAAGGAACAGTGGCTCGCCGTGTACGTGCGCCGAGACCCCAAGGCAATGAAGAACGAAACGCAGCGCAAGGCCTTCGAGACATTCCGGCGCCTGCGCAACTACATCGACAAGGGAAGCTCCGGTCGCGCCTGGCAGCCGACCACGAATCTCGTGATCTCGGGTCAGGCAGGCATGCAGATCCTTGGCGACTGGGGCAAGGCGGAATTCGCCGCCGCCGGCAAGAAGCCGGGGGTCGACTTCGGCTGCGGACTGCCCGGGGGGCTTTTCGTCCTCACCGGCGACGTAATCGCGTTCCCGAAGCAGAAGAGTGCCGATGCCGAGAAGGCGCAGAAGCTCTTCGCAAAGGTGGCGATGTCGCCCGCCGTCCAGCTCGACCTCAACCTCAAGCACGGCTCGATTCCGCCGCGTACCGACATTCCGGTGGTCGGCAACGCCGGCTTCGACGACTGCGTGCAGGCCGCAGCAAACATCTACACGAAAGGCGCCAACGTGGTCCGGAATTCGGCGCTGATCATCTCGCCCGATGCGATGGGATCGATCGTCGACCTGCTGAGCGAGTACTTCAACAGTGACATGCCGACCGACCAGGCGCTCGACCGCTACGCGTCGATCCTCACCAGCGGGAAATGAGCGCATGACGAAGCAGAGGGTCCTCTACATCGGTGGCACGGGCCGGCTCAGCTGGTCGTGCGTCGAGCGCTCCCTCGTGAAGGGGTTCGACGTCTATGTGCTGAACCGCGGGCAGAACAGCGCACGGCCCCTGCCGGACGGCGTTCACTTTCTCGAGGGCAACGCGCGAGACCCCGAAACCGTGCGCGCGGCGATCGCAGGCCTGGATTTCGACGCGGTGGTCAATTTCGTCGCCTTTACCGCGGCTGACGTCGCCGCCGACCTCGATCTCTTTCGCGGCCGGACCGGACAATACATCTTCATCAGCTCTGCGTCGGCGTACCAGACGCCGCCGGCGCAGCTGCCGATCGTCGAATCCACGCCGCTGCACAACCCGGTCTGGGCCTATTCGCAGCACAAGATCAGGGCGGAGGAACGGCTCATAGCCGCCTATCGCGAGGAGAACTATCCGATCACGATCGTCCGGCCGTCCCACACCTACGACCAGGGAGTCGTTCCGATGATCGGTGGCTGGACCTCGATCGCGCGCATGCGGGCCGGAAGGGAGGTCGTCGTGCACGGCGACGGCTCCTCGCTCTGGACGCTCACCCATGCGCGCGACTTCGCCAAGGGCGTGGTCGGCCTGCTCGCCAATCCGCTCGCCTACGGAGACGCGTTCCACATCACCTCGAATGAGGCGCCTTGCTGGAACACGATCGTGCTGACGCTCGCGCGCGCGGCCGGCGTACCGGAGCCGAGGATGGTCCATGTGCCCTCGGATGCGATCGCGGCAGCCGACAAGGACTGGGGCGACGCCCTCCTCGGCGACATGGGACACAGCCTGGTCTTCGACAACAGCAAGATCCGAAAGCTCGTGCCGGACTTCGTCTGCACGACGACATTCGCCCAAGGCGCGCGCGAGATGATGGCCTGGTTCGACGCGCACCCAGAGCGGCAGATCGTCGACGCGGCCAAGGACAAGACGATGGACTGGCTCGTCGACGCCTACCGCCCGCGCAAGCCTTGATAGACACGAGCACGCCAATGAGCCTTCCGACGATGGGCAGCGACCGCTTCCTGAAGGTCGCCGGCGACCACCTGGTCGACGCCAGCGGTCGCCACGTCACGCTGCGCGGCTACAACATCGGCGGCCACCTCAACATGGAGAACTTTCTCACAGGGTTCCCTTCGACCGAGTCGCTCCAACGCGGCGCGATGCTCCGCGCCCTCGGCCGCGAGCGCTACGAACTGTTCTTCGACCGCTTCATCGAAGCCTTCTTCGGCGACGACGACGCGGCCTACCTCGCCTCGCTGGGTCTCAACCATGTGCGGGTACCGTTCAATTACCTTCACTTCGAGGACGATGACCGTCCGTTCGAGCTCAAGCAGACGGGGTTCCTCCTCCTCGACCGTGTCATCGACAGCTGCGAGCGAAACGGCTTGTATGCCATCCTTGACCTGCATGCGCTGCCGGGCTGCCAGAACATGGATTGGCACAGCAACAACCCGACCCATCACGCGCAGTTCTGGGTGCACCGTCACTTTCAGGATCGAGTGGTTCGGCTGTGGGAGGCGCTCGCGGATCGCTACAAGGGGCGTGCCGCAGTCGCCGGCTACAACATCATGAACGAGCCAGGCGACGCGACCGGTGCGCGCATCAAGCCCTTCTACGACAGAGTCGTGGCCGCCGTGCGCAAGGTCGATCCCGATCACGTCATCTTCCTGGACGGCAACCGCTACGGCACCGAGTTCGCGGCGTTCGAAGGCGCCGACGTTTACCCGAACACCGTCTACGCCGCGCACGACTACAAGACGCCCGGGATGGTCTTCGGCGGACCGTATCCGGGCATCACGCGCGGCGTCTTCGTCGACCGCGCCAACGTCGAGGAGACCTTCCTGCGGCGGACGGAATTCATGCGGAAGACCGGCACTCCGATCTGGATCGGCGAATTCGGCCCGGTCTTTGCGAACGATCCGGAGCGAGACGATCACAAGTACCGTCTGCTCGCGGACCAGCTCGACATCTACCAGGCGCATGGAGCGAGTTGGTCGATCTGGGCCTACAAGGACATCGGCGGCGAAGGGCTCGTCTACGCCCGACCGGATTCACCGTGGATGCAGCGGATCCGCCCGGTCGTCGACAAGAAGGTCCGACTCGGCGTCGACAGCTGGGCGACGACAGACGAGGCGATCCGCGACGTGATGGCGCCGATCGAGGCGGTCTTTGCGCGGGAGTACCCATCGTTCGACCCGTTTCCCTTCGGCCAGCAGCGCTGGATCCAGACGCTGGTGCGGAGCATCCTGCTCGCCGAGCCGATGGCCGCGGACTTCGGCGACTGCTTCATCGGTATCGACGACGAGCAGGCGATCGCACTGGCCGAGTCGTTCCGGTTCGGCAACTGCCTGCGCCGACGGCGCCTTGGCGACCTGATCGCCGCGAAGGCGTCGCACTGAACAGCCAGCGAAAAAGCTCACTCCCTCATGCCGGTCTTCGCCAACTATCCGAGCCTCGTGGACCGCACCGTGCTGGTTACAGGTGGCGCCACGGGCATCGGCGCCAGCCTCGTCCAGCACTTCGCTTCTCAGGGCGCGAAGGTGGGCTTCATCGACATCGACGCGGACGCGGGACGCGCCCTGGCAGCTTCGCTTTCAGGTGCACGCACCTCGCCGGTGTTCGTCGAAACCGACCTGACCGATACGCCGGCGCTGATCGCCGCGGTCGACGCAGTGCGAGGACGCCTCGGCCCGATCACCGCGCTGATGAACAACGCCGCCAACGACCAGCGCCACACGGTTGCCGAGACGACTCCGGAAAGCTTTGACGGGGGAATCGCCGTCAATCTCAAACAGCAGTTCTTCGCCGCGCAGGCCGTCGTACCTGACATGCAGCATGCCGGCGGAGGATCGATTGTCAACTTCGGCTCGGTGAGCTGGAAGTTGAAGATGGGTCGCATGCCTGTCTACGCCACATCCAAGGCAGCCGTGCAGGGCCTGACGCGTAGCCTGGCCCGTGACCTCGGAACCCATGCGATTCGGGTCAACACCCTGGTGCCCGGCTGGGTGATGACCGAAAAGCAGATCCGCCTCTGGCTCGATGAGGCCGGTAAGGCAGACATCTCGCGCGGCCAGTGCATTGATCGCCCGCTGTTGCCCGAGCATGTCGCCCGCATGGCACTCTTCCTCGCAGCCGACGACAGCAGCATGTGCACCGCGCAGGACTTCGTCGTCGATGGAGGCTGGACATGACGATCGAACTTGTCGTCGACGCACGGGCACAGCTCGGCGAGTGCGCTCTCTCTGATGCGAACGCAGCCAGTCGTCTTCTGGACCGACGTCGAAGGCTGCGCCGTCAGCCGCTGGCACGAGGGGGACGGGCAGGTCAGGACCTGGACGCTTTCTGAGCGCGTCGGCAGTTTCGCTCTGTGCAAGCAGGGCGACCCGTGTCGCCGAAGTGCCGCTCGCGCTCCCAGGCCCGAGGCCCGCCTCAACGACGGACGCTACGACCGGCGGGGCGTGCGTCTCGCCAAGACACGTGGCCACCGCCGCGCGGTCATTGCCGTCGCCCGCAAGCTAGCAGTGATCCTGCATCGCATGTGGATCGACGGGTCGCTGTTCCGCTGGGGAGCCGCAGAGACCCCCGCATAAGAGCAATCAACATTAACTCCGAGTCCTGAAGTAAGAGCGTCTGGGTGTGAACGATGGTCCGGCTGAAGCCGCAGATGACCGCTGCGCATCAAAGCGCGTCCATAAGCGTGGCTCCCCGCTCCGTCCGACCAATGCGTGCAGCGTCGATCTATATCGAGCCGACTGCGTAGAGAAGCGTGACTCACACCAAGACGGTCCTGACGTACTCAACACCGAAGGAGAACTCGACGCTTGACAAACACGCCCGATCAGAGAAGCGGTCTCTTGCCAGTTGGGAAAGCAGACCTGCCGGCGCCGAGTCTCAGCGGCCGTCGGCCCTAAAACCCGGCTCACTCGATGACGCGTGTGGCACGCAACAGCAGACTTTGCGGCAAGGTCACGCCGATCGCGCGAGCGGTTCGAAGATTGATGACGAGGTCGTACAAGTCGGGGCGCTCGACGGGAATGTCTGCCGGTTTCGCGCCGCGCAGGATCCGGTGAACCAGTCCGGCGGTGCGCCGGAACAAGTCAGGCACGTTCGCTCCATACGACAACAACCCTCCGGCATCGGCTTGCCCGGCCGGAACGAGCATCGGCAGTCGGTACTGAAGGGCGAGCGCGGCGAGCCGGTCGCGAACGTCGAAGGTCGACGGCGTGCCCGCATAGTCCATGGCAGCGCCCACACCAGCCTTGGCGAATGCTTGAAACGCCGCGCCGATGTCGTCTGGCCGGGTGAGTTCGAATTGCACCAGCTGCAGGTCGAGTTGTCGCCTAGCGTCCTCGAGATACTCGACCTTGTATCGATCGCGATTGCCGACCAGGACGCCGACCATCTTCAAACCGGGAACAGCGTCCTTAAGCAGGGACAGGAACTTCGTCCCCAGCTCGGGGCCACCGAAGCCGAATCCGGTCACGTTGCGGCCGGGGTGGGCGAGCGATTCGACGAGGCCGTAGCCGACCGGATCGACCCCTGCCGCAAAAACGATGGGCACTGTCGCCGTGGAGGCGGCCGCTGCAACGGCCATCGTGTCGAAGGGAGCGACGAAGACATCCGGCCGCAGTGCTAGCAACTCGGTCGTCAATGGCGCGAAGCGCGCACCGTCGCCATGCGTGTATCTCCGGTCGAGCACGAGGTTCCGCTGCTCGACCCACCCGAGCTCACCGAGCCTCGAACGAAACGCGTCGAATCCAGGGTTCGACCCCTCCGAAATGCTGAGAAGCGCGACGCGGCGCGTGGGGCTCTGCGAATTCGCGATCGCGAGCCAGGTGCCAGCCCATGTGGCAGCCGACGCTCTCAGCAAGGAACGACGATTCGGCATGCGTGCGGCACCTCCCGATCGACGCCCGCTACCACCCGTTGCTTCACGACCGCGGGACGAGGGCCGACCTCTTGGCCGAGATATTGAAGCACTAAACGAGTGCTTGGGCTA
>Ga0207648_10007419_pt1 | contig 10790 bp, 9 predicted proteins | sample KBSMisM32_FD_184310 | JGI IMG/M metagenome (GOLD analysis project Ga0207648, IMG submission 184310) | Miscanthus rhizosphere microbial communities from Kellogg Biological Station, Michigan, USA - KBS Miscanthus M3-2 (SPAdes) (version 2) | ecosystem: Host-associated > Plants > Roots > Rhizosphere... | reverse complement strand
CACGACGCGTCCTGCGCCTCCTTCACGATCTGTGAATACGTCGAGCGCAGTAGCGTGAGCTGGATTTCCTCGGTTATCGCGTTCAGTGCGTTGGAGAGAATCTCGAGCCGGTACGCGTCGAATGAAACTGGGTGTGGCGCATTCATCTCATTCACCTCTCATTTACCTTCACGCGTGATCATCAGGTTGCCGATGCGGTCGCAGCAGACCGTCCATCCCGGCGGCACGACGGTGGTCGAATCGGCGGCTTCGATCAGTGCCGGACCGGCCACCATATCTTCAGCGAGCAGCAAGGTGCGGTCATAGCATGCGCACTCGATCATGCCATGGTCGCGGAAATAAACCTTGTGCGCGGGCTTGCGCGCTTTTTTCGCGGTGCCGTCGCCCTGCTCGAGCGGCTTGTGTTCGAGCCGCCGCGTATTGCCCACCGCCGTGACCGACAAAGTGACGAACTGGATGAGGCCCGCGGTATCGCGCCGGCCGTACATGCGCTCGTGCAGTTGGTGGAACGCTTCGGCGATTTCGGGCTGGTCGGCGGGCGTCAGCTCGCGATCGGGCAGCCGCATGTTGATTTCGTAGGCCTGGCGGCGGTAGCGCATGTCGGCCGAGCGCTGAAATGTAATGCCGCTGTCGGCGAGCCCGTAGAGCTGAAGCGCTTCGCGCCCGCGGCGTTCGAGCTCGACGAACACGCGCTCGACCGATCCGATATCGCCGCCGAGGACTGCCTCGACATGCGTCTGGCGAAAGTCGTAGCGAATGTCGGCAACGAGCAGGCCCTGCGCGGACAGCAGGCCCGGCGCGGGCGGCACTATTACTTCACGCACGCCAAGATCGGCCGCGAGCTCGATGCCGTGCACCGCGCCGTTGCCGCCGAACGCGACGATCGCGAAGTCGGCCGGATCGCAGCCTTTTTCGACCGTCACGATGCGCAGCATCTTCAACATGTTCGCGTTGGCGACTTCGACCACGGCCGCGCATGCCTCCTCGACCGTGATGTTGAGCGGCTTTGCTAACTGCTCCTGCACGATGCGGCGCGCACGCTCGAGGTCGAGCTTCATTTCGCCGCCCAGAAAATACTCAGCGGGTATACGGCCGAGCAAAAAGTTCGCATCGGAGACCGTCACCCGGTCGCCGCCCAAGCCGTATGCGATCGGACCCGGATCGGCGCCCGCGCTATGCGGCCCGACCTTCAGGATGCCACCGCTGTCGAGCCAGGCGATGGAGCCGCCGCCCGCGCCGACTTCCGCGAGATCGACGGTCGCCGCGCCGACGTAATAGCCGCCGCCCTGCAGGATGCGCGAAATATTTATGCCTGCGCCGAGTTCCTGTCCCGGCGACTGACGCACTTCACCGTTCTCGATCAGCCCAGCCTTCGCGGTGGTGCCGCCCATGTCGAACGAGATCAGATTCTTGCGGCCGGCGAGCCCGCCGAAATGCGCAGCCGCGATGACGCCCGCTGCCGGTCCGGACTCGACTATGCGGCACGGCATCTTGGTCGCTTCCGCCCACGAGATGATGCCGCCGTTCGACTGCATCATGTGCAACGGGACCTTGATACCGGCCGCGGTCAGCGCGCCGCTCATGCGCTCGAGGTATGTCGACACGCGAGGACCGAGACACGCGTTGACCACCGTCGTGCTGGTGCGCTCGTATTCGCGGTACTGCGGATAAATTTCGCTCGACAGAGTGATGAAGCAGTTGGGCAGCAGTTCGCGCGCGATTTCGCCCGCACGCTTTTCATGAATCGCGTTACGGAACGAAAACAGGAAACAGATTGCGAGCGCTTCGATGTCTTCGCCGGCCAGTGTCTTTAGCGCAGCTTTCAACGCCTCTTCGTCCAGTGCCTTCACGACCGCGCCTGCCGCATCCATGCGCTCCGGTATGCCGAACGACAGGCGGCGCGGCACCAGCGGCGCGATTTTTTTGTACGACTGATCGAACAGGCTGTAGCGCTTGTGGCGCTGGATTTCCAGCAGATCGCGAAAGCCTTCGGTTACGAGCAACGCCGTGCGCGCGCCGCCCCCCTGCAACACGGTGTTCGATGCGACGGTGCTCGCATGCGTGAACTGGCTGACGCTCGCGAGATCGAGCCCAAATTCGGTATGCGCACGGCGCACGCCGACCAGCACGGCTTCGGAAGGATCGCGCGGCGTCGAAGTTACTTTCAGCGTCTGAATGCGGCCGCTGTCTTCGTTCAGGATGACAAGATCGGTGAAGGTGCCGCCGATGTCGACGGCAATGCGGTGACGTTCAGTGCTCATTGCTCTTCCACGTGAAAAGGACACGCCGCGCTCTTAACTTCTTGTCTGGGCGCGTCCCGGGCAAACCAAATCGGATAAACTATATTGTAACCGCACATCGATACGCGAGTGCGCGGCCGGAGGAGACGATGCGAATAAGATTTACATGCGTGCTCGCTGCGTGCGCGCTGACGTCGCCGGTTATCTGCGCAGCGCAGGACTGGCCGGCGAAGCCGTTGCGCTTCATCGTGCCGTTCGCGGCCGGCGGCTCGACCGACCAGGTCGCGCGCATACTCGGCGAGCGCCTGTCCGCGACGCTGGGCCAGCAGATCATCATCGACAATCGCGGCGGCGGCAACGGCGTGCTCGGCACCGAGCTCGCGGCCAAGTCGTCGCCCGACGGCTATAACTATCTTGTCGTGTTCGACAGCCATGCAACTAATCCGAGCCTGCAGAAAAATCTGCCCTACAACACGGTAAAAGACTTCACGCCTATCACGCTGATCGCGTCGTCGCCGATGGCGCTCGTCGTGCATGCGGCTGCGCCCTATCAGAATCTTGCCGACCTGATCGCGGCGGCGAAAGCAAAACCCGGCGAACTGATCCTCGGTTCCGGTGGCATCGGCAGCCGCGGACATCTTGCCGTCGCATCGCTCGAGCGGCGCGCCGGTTTCAAGGTCACGCAAGTGCCCTATCGTGGAACGTCCCTTATAACGACCGACTTACTCGGGCGGCAGATCACGATGCAGATGGGCACGGTCTTTTTCGTCGCGCCGTACGTGAAGGCGCAGCGGCTGCGCGCGCTCGCAGTGACTGTCGCGAGCCGCGTCGAGCAACTGCCCGACGTGCCGACGGTCGCCGAGCAGGGCTATCCGGGCTATGACGTCAATTCCTGGTGGGGCATGCTCGCGCCGGCCGGCGTGCCCAAACCGGTACTCCAGCAGTTGAACGCCAAGCTGCGTGAGATCTACGCGAGCCCGGTCATGCGCGAGCGCCTTGCGCAAGTCGGGCTCACGGAGCGCGCGTCGAACGCCGAAGAATTCACGCGCTTCATCGCTTCCGAAATGGATTTCTGGGGCAAGGTCGTGCGCGAGAGCAACATCACAGCGAGTGAATAAAAAGATGAAGAACCGACTTTGGCCAGCCGCGCTGTTGTGCGTGCTGTGTTCGCAGACTGCAAGCGCGCAGAAGTCCCCGCAATGGCCGACCAAGCCGGTGCGCTTCATTACCGCATTTCCGGTCGGCGGCTCATCCGACCAGGTTGCGCGCATCGTCGCCGAGCGACTGACAGCAATTCTCGGCCAGCAGATCATTATCGACAATCGCAGCGGCGGCAACGGGGTGGCGGGCACCGCGCTGGCGGCGGCAACTGTGCCCGATGGCTACAGCTTTCTCGTCGTGTTCGATTCGCACGCGACCAACCCGAGCCTGCAGAAAAACATTCCGTACGATACGGTCAAGGCATTCACGCCGGTCATGCTGTTCGCGAGCTCGCCGTACGCGCTCGCCGTTGCACCCACCGCGCCGTACAAGTCGCTCAACGATTTGATCGCGGCGGCTAAAGCGAAGCCCGGCGAGCTGACGCTCGGGTCGAGCGGCGTGGGCAGCCGCGGGCATCTCGCCATGGCATTGCTCGAACAGCGCGCGGGCTTCCGCATCACGCAGGTGCCCTATCGCGGCCCGGCGCAGGCGATGACCGACGTGATCGGCGGCCAGATCACCATGCAGATGGGAACGTTCCTGTTCGTGTCGCCGTTCGTGAAAGGACAGCGCGTGCGCGCGCTCGCCGTGACTTCAGCAGGGCGGATGGCGCAATTGCCCGAGATACCGACAGTCGCCGAACAGGGATTTCCGGGTTACGAAGTGCGCTCGTGGTGGGGCATCGTCGCCCCCGCCGGCGTGCCCGCGCCCATCCTGCAAAAACTGCATGCGGGCCTGAGCGCGGCGCTGAGCCAGGCCGAAGCGCGCAACCGGCTCGAGCAGCTCGGCGCGACCGTGCATGCGTCGTCGCCTGCCGAATTCAGGAATTACATTGCGCAGGAAATGGCGCTCTGGGGAAAAGTCGTGCGGGACAGCAAAATCTCCGCGACCGAGTAACCGGCGCCGCGACGGCGCCGGCAGATTGCATCAGACCGAGTGCGGCATCAGACTTCGTGCACCTGCATTTTGGCGCTCGTGCCGGATGGCAGCTCGGGCGGCGTTTCGGTCGCGGGGAAATTGAACTCGAGCTTGGTGCCGACCGGGTCGTGCAGAAATACCTGGTAGCCGGCCTTCGGGATGTTCTGCTCTTCGAAATACACGCCCACTTTTTTCAGCCGCTTGCGAAACTCGACCGCGCCGGTCGCCCTGAACGCAATGTGGTCGACGCTGCCGTTGTGCTTGTCGACCACGATCGAGCCCGCCGGAAAACGTCCGCTCACGTGCACGATCGGATCGTCGCCGTCGTATAGCCACAGCCCGTTGAACGGAAAGTTGGGGCGCGGACCGGCCGTCAGGCCGAGCACCTCGCCGTAGAATTTTTCGATCGCGGGCAGGTCGCTCTCCGCGCAGCGTATGTTGACGTGCTGAAAGCCGCTGATTGCCATTGCTGACTCCTCTGGTTGCCGTTACCGATGCCGGGTAAATATCTTACCGCAATTTCCGCTGCGGACTGTCATGGCGCGCGCGTCGCTGGCGAGCTATTCGGCCTTGATTTGCGCCTGCTTCGCGACTTTCGACCAGCGCTCGATTTCGCGCGCGAGCAGTGCCGCCGACTCCTCGGCCGACAAGCCGAGCTGATCGGTGCCGGCCCCGGCAAACCGCGCCCGCACGTCGGCCGAAGTGCTTGCTTTTACGGTTTCCGCCGCCAGGCGCTGGACGATTTCTTTCGGCGTTGCCGCGGGCGCAAACAATCCATACCACGAGCCCATCTCGTAACCGGGCAAACCGGATTCAGCGACCGTCGGCAAGTCGGGCAGCGACGGCGAGCGCTGCGGACTGCCGATCGCGAGCACGCGCACGCGTCCCGATTTAATATGCGGCGTTGCGCTCGGAACCGAGTCGAATACCAGCGAAGTATTGCCCGCTACCAGGTCGATCATTGCGAGCGGCAGTCCTTTATACGGAATGTGGCGGATTTTTATTCCCGCGCTCAACGCGAATAACTCGAAACCGAGGTGCGTCGAGCTGCCGATGCCGGAAGAACCGTAAGTCAGCTCGCCCGGATGCTTTTTCGCAAACGCAACGAGCTCGCGCACATTTTTCACCGGCAGCGACGGATGGACGCACAGCACGAACGGGGCGTTCGAGAAAATGGAGATCGGCGCGAAGTCCCGGGCCGGATCGTAGGGAAGGTTGGCGAGCACGGCAGGATTCGTCGCATGCGTACCGGTCGTGCCGAGCACCAGCGTGTAGCCGTCCGCGGCACTTTTAGCGACCATGTCGGTGCCGATGACGCCCGCCGCGCCCGCGCGATTGTCGACGACGAATGTCTGGCCCAGCGCGTCGCCGAGTTTCTGCCCGACGACGCGCGCCATGAAATCCGCGCCGCCGCCGGCCGGGAACGGCACGACGATACGCACGGGCCGCGCGGGATAAGCCTGCGCTCCCGCGCCGCTCGCGCAGCACGTCAGCGCGAGCACGACCACCGCCCGCACTGCCAGCCAGCCCGTCCATTCTTCCGGCTTCATCCGCTCTCCTCCGCTGCAATCGTTCTACTTGTTATGCGAACATCGCGCGCTCAGCCGCCACCGCGACGCGCGATCGCCGCCAGGATCGCGGCATTGTCCCATTGCGCCTCGCCCTGCTCGATGCAGTCGTGCAGCAGTTCCGCATACACTTGCGCGAAAGGCAATTGCTGACCCAGTGCCGCCGAATATTCGAGCATCAGCGAAAAGTCCTTGTAGCTTTGATCGACGCGGCTCACGGGTTTTTGAAATTCGCGCCGTGCCATCAGCGCGCCCTTCGTATCCATGACATGCGAGTACGCCGCGGAATTGCGCAGCACCTTGAGAAATGCCACGGGCTCGAGGCCCATTTTTTCGGCGAACACCAGGCCCTCCGCGATTGCGCCGCGGTTAAGCCCGAGCACGAGATTGACCGCGAGCTTGGCTTTGCCGCCGTTGCCGACCGCGCCCAGGTACTGACGGTTCGGGCATATCGCCTGCAGCACCGGCGTCGCCGCCTCGACAGCTGACCGGGTTCCGCCCACCAGGCCCACTCCCTCGCCGGCCGCGAGCTGCGCGCTGGTACCTGACACCGGCATCTCGATATAGTCGGCGCGCGATTCGATGCGCGCCGCGAGCTGGGCGATGCGATCCGGATCGCACGTGCTGGTGCAGATAAAAGCCGGCCGCGACTTGGCGGGCCCGCGCAAACTCAGCAGCCCGTCCGATCCCTCGATCACGGCCTCGACCTGATCGGTATTGAAGACTGCGAGCATGATCGTCGTACATTGCTCACTCAGCGCGGCGAGCGAATCGGCCGGCGCGGCGTTCGATTGCGCCAGGCGCGCCCGCTTGTCCGCATCGACGTCGTATCCCGTCACTTCGAAGCCGGCCGCGAGCAGGCGTTGCACGATCGCACTACCCATGAGCCCAAGACCTACCACTCCTATCCGCTGCATAGCTCGCTTCTCCCGGCTCAATCGTTCCGCGATGGTAATCCGCGTGGGTTCAGCTTGCCAGCCCGCCAGCGTTATGGGCGCGTGAAACCCGCGCTTATCAACGCATATGACATCGTTTATGATGCTGCGCGTAAACCTTGAGATTCAATCGAGACTCGCGAGGCCGCCGCCCGCACTTCGGAAGTGCGCTTGACGACAGGGCTCGCACCAATCCGGCAGGAGACCGACATGTCCGCATTGCAAAAACTTTCACCCGCTACCGGCGCCGGCTATAAAACCATGGAAGTGCGCCCGTTGAGCGGCACGCTCGGCGCCGTGATTACCGGCGTGGACCTGAAAGACCGCGCGAACAAGGCGATGTGGGAAGAGCTGCATCGCGCGTTTCTCGAGTATCACGTCATTGCGGTGCGCGGTCAGGACCTTGCACCTGCCGATCAGTATGAGGTGGGCCGCTTCTTCGGCGAACCGTGCTTTTATCCCTTCGCCAAAGGCATGGAAGGCTTTCCCGAAATGACGCGTATGGTCAAGGAGCCCGAAGAGCGCGAAAATTTCGGCGCCGACTGGCATACCGACACCTCTTATCTGAAAGAACCGCCGCGCGCGACGCTACTCTACGCCGTGGAAACCCCGCCGAAGGGCGGCGACACGCTATATGCGAACACGCGCGCCGCCTACGACGAGTTGTCCGACGGCATGAAGGCGATGTTGAAAGGCATCATCGGCGTGTTCAGCGGCGGGCTCAAGCACAAGAAAGGCGGCGACCGCGCCGCCCACCATGCACGCATCGCGCACATGGCCGTGCAAAAATCCGAAGAGGCTGACAAATACGAAGCCCGCCACCCGGTGGTGCGCACGCATCCCGAGACCGGCAAGAAAGCGCTCTACCTGAGCGCGCTGCATACGCTGCGTTTCGACGGCATGACCGAGCACGAAAGCCGGCCGATCATCCAGATGCTCAACGATCATTGCGTCGAGCCGCAGTTCACGTGCCGCGTGAGCTGGGAGCCCGGGCAGCTAACCGTGTGGGACAACCGCTGCACGCTGCACAACGCCATCAACGATTACCATGGCTATCGGCGCGAAATGCGCCGCCTGACGGTCGGGCCCGAAGTCCCGCGCTAGCAGACCCTAGTCGAGAATATGCGCGGACGGCTTTAACTCGCCGCGCTGCACCCGCAGGACGAGATCCACCAGCTTCAGGTTGTTCGGCGTCGGAATGCCGACTTCCCTGCCCTTGGCGGCGATATAGCCGTTCATGAATTCGATTTCGGTGCGGCGCCCCTTCTTCATGTCCTGCGCCATCGACGGCCGCTGAATGCCTGCGCGCGGATTCGATGCATTGCGCGCAATCATGATTTTTTCGACTTCTGCCATGGCGGCTACGTCGCCTGCGCTCGCTTTCGCGAGTTGCTCAGGCTGCATGCCGCCCAGCCCGACGAGCTTGACACCCAGTTTGTCTGCGACCTGCACGCCCTCACCGCCGAGCTTGATTGCGAAGCGGCGCGGCGATTCGCTGGTGTCGCATTCGCCGCTCGTGAGCCCAGTCACGGCGGCTACACCGTTACGCATGCTGTTCTGGATCAACTTCGACCAGCGCTCGCCGAGCAGGTTGGTCGTAGCCTTGGTGCTGTCGATCATCGAGAACATCGCGATGAGTTCGTTCACGCGGTCGGTCACGTTACCGCTCATCTCCCCAATACGAAACACCGTATGCTTGTCGCCGCCCTTGGCCGCCATGCGGCGTATCTTCCCCGCCTCATAGAGCTCGACCGAGATTATCGAGGCGATGACGCCGAGGGTTTTGTCGGCGCCGACAATAGCCGCGATCGTGTCTTCGTTAATGCAGTTCTGCAGCGAAACCAAGTAGCCGTCTGCCGCGAGGAACGGCTTGATCGCCTTGGTTACGCGCTCGGTGTCGTACGATTTGACCGATACGAACGCGATATCGACGGGTTTACCTTTGCCGAGCTCCTGGATTTTGTCGAGGTGCAGCGTCCTGTCGGTCTTGACGGTAAATTTTTCTTCGGGCGTCACGCCGTCGAGTTCGAGTCCCCGCGTGCGTATCGCATCGAGGTTATCCTGCCACATGTCAACGAACGTCACGTCGAATCCGTGGTGCGCGAGATTGCCGCCGATATATCCCCCCAATGCACCCGTGCCTACCATCACAATGCGTTTTGGCATTTTCTTCCTCGATTAATTGTCAGCGATTCATCAATCCACACGTGCGCCGGAATCCTTGACCGGCTTCGCCCAGCGCGCGTAATCCTCGCGCAGTGCTTTATCCAGCTCGCCGGGGGTCGACCCGATGACTTCCGCGCCGTCGGCGGCCATATGTGCTGCGACTTCTGCACTTTTCAGATTGCGCACGAGTTCGGCATTCAGTTTCGTGATGATAGCGCGCGACGTGCCGGCGGGCGCGACCACGGCGTAAAACGATTCGACCGCATAGCCCGGCAGGCCCGACTCCGCTATCGTCGGCAAGTCGGGCAGCGGACCGTAGCGCTTCACGCTGCTGATCGCGATCCCGCGCAGCCGGCCGCTTTTCACGTGCGGCAGTACCGGGACTACGCTCGAAAACCGCATCTGTATGTTCCCCGCCAGAAGATCGACGATCGCCGGCGCCGCGCCTTTGTAAGGAATGTGCACGATATCCACACCCGCCATCTGGTTGAACAGCACGCCGGCGAGATGGGTCGACGAGCCGCTGCCCGACGAGCTGTAATTCATCTTGCCGGGATTCGCTTTTGCGTAGGCGATCAGTTCCTTGATGTTCGTCGCGGGTATTTTCGGATGCACGACCAGGAAGTACGGTGAATTCGACGCAATCGTCACCGCCGCGAAATCGCGGAACGTGTCGTAGCGCAGCGACGAGTACAGGTGCGGGTTGATGGTGAGCACCGCGCTCGGCGTGACCAGTAGCGTGTACCCATCGGGAGCTGAGCGCGCGACGGTTTCCGCGCCTATGATGCCGCCGCCGCCCGGCCGGTTGTCGACCACCACCGGCTGACCCCACGCGTCGAGCAGCTTCTGGCCAAGTATGCGCGCGAGCGTATCGCTGCCGCCGCCGGGCGCATAGGGAGTGATCATGCGTATAGGCTTGACGGGATATGGCTGCGCGTTGGTTGCGCCATGTGCAAACGCCAGTGCGATTGCGACGACCCCGCCACTCACGAACATCGACGTCCAGAATTTCATCGTCTCATTTTTTCCGGCGCGGATCGTGCGCGAGCAGCGCCATGACCCGGGTGAAATTTCCCGGGCGCTCGAAGTCATTCAGCAGCTCATAGAGCTGAGCGGTCGCGTCGGGTCCCAGCACCGGCACTACGAGGCCTTCGAATTTTCCGCGGAAATCCGCTTCGCTCATCGGGTTGTCCGCGTGGCCGAGCACGATCGCGGTGTCCTCGTGCAAGTAAGTGCCGTCGTCCAGGTAAACATCCAGGTGCGCCTCGTATTGCGGCTGATCCTGCACGACTTCGAGCTCGATTCGCGGCAGCAGTTCCGTGACTGCGCGATCGGCAAACGTCGCGTCGGTAAAATCGGTTGCCACGACACGGTAATTGCGCAGGCCAAGCGCAATACAGAACGAAATGCTGAATTTACACTCGAGCGGCGTGCGCGGATTCAATTTGCCGGCTGCGACCATGGCATTTGGATGGATTTTCGCAGCGACGCGCGCGATTTTTTTGTCGCCAATCAGCGACGCCAGTTTTCGCGCAGCCTGGATTGATGCGTGGGTCGCGCGGCAGCTCGCATAGGGCTTGAACCCATTGCGCAATATTTCCCAGCGCGCGCCGAAGTCGAGCGGCGGCACGTTGACCTTGCGGTCCTGGATGATAGAGTCGAGCAGGCCCTTTTCCAGCTCTAGCAGGTGGGTCGCCGATTCGAAGCCATGAGCGGTGAGCTGGGCTGCAAGTATGCCGTCCATCGCCGCCTTGCCGCCATGA
>Ga0207648_10007409_pt1 | contig 10800 bp, 8 predicted proteins | sample KBSMisM32_FD_184310 | JGI IMG/M metagenome (GOLD analysis project Ga0207648, IMG submission 184310) | Miscanthus rhizosphere microbial communities from Kellogg Biological Station, Michigan, USA - KBS Miscanthus M3-2 (SPAdes) (version 2) | ecosystem: Host-associated > Plants > Roots > Rhizosphere... | reverse complement strand
GGTCGCGATGACCGCCTTGGTCAGCGGATTGAGCCGGTGATAGGCGCTCGGCGTGGGCGGGACCAGCCGGGCGATGAAGGACGCATCGACTGGATCGAGATCGTCGGCCAGGTCGGCCCAGACCGACGCCGCGCGGGCTACGCCCCCTCCAGGCTGACCGCCTTCTCACCTTGCGGGAAGCGGGCGATGAACCTGCGCGACAACGTCTGCAACAGGACGAACACGACGAAGAATGTCGCCGTCTTGTCGATCGGATCGGACAGCAACCCCTGCTGCAGGACCGCGGTCTGCAGATCCGAGCCGGCCTTCTGGAAGGCGGCGACGAGGAGATCCGTCCCCGAGCCCGTGACGCCGCCAAAGACCCCGGCCGCGATCGGTGCCGAGATGATCGCCGAGAGGATCCCGCAGACGAGCCCGGCGATCGCCACGAACGCGACGCCGATGTCGCGGCGGATGACGAGGAGGGCGATGAGTCCGAGGATCGACCCGATGATCAGGATCGCGATGACGTAGGCGAGGATCGTGAACAGCGTGTCGGCCTGCGTGGCCGGATTGAAGAACGTGAAATCGGCCCCGGCGTAGAACGGGATGAACCCGTAGAACCCGATCGCCCCGATGACGAGCAGGACCACGATCGCCGCAAGGATCACGCGGCCCCAGTCGGCATCCGGGCGGCTGCGCATGAAGCCCCACTGTGTGACGAGCCCCGAGTAGAAGCCGATGAACGACGCCGTGATCGCGAACGGCGCGGCGAAGTCGTTGTGGAAGGGTGGCGGCACCACGTACGTCCACAGGAGGTTCGATAGGAGGCCGGTCGCGAGACCCGGGATCGGACCTGCCAGCACGCCGACGAGCACCGTCCCGATCGAGTCGAGGTAGATCGGGATCTTGAGTACCGACGCGATGGTCTGGCCGAGGACGATGTTGATCGCGATCGCGATCGGCATGAGGACGAGGGTCCTCGTATCGAACCGGCCCCAGCTGAAGCCCATCCCGCGCACTCCTTGCCTGTCGCGACGACCGTCACGACGCGATCGGCGACCCCGCCGCTCTAGCGTGCCACAGCGCTCGTGCCGCGACGCGGCGGCCGGGCCGCGACCGGACGAAGCGGCGGGACGGGACGGACCGGCGGGCTAGGCGCCGTCGTCCTGGTCCTGACCCGCGCCGTACAACCGTCGCCGTGGCAGACCGGTGTCCGCGGCCACGCGTCGTGCCGCCTCCCCGCGAGCGACACCCTCGCCGACGAGTCGTTCGACGGCCCCTCGGGCTGCGACCAGATCTCGGGCGTTCCCTGTCGTGGGTGTCGCTTCGCCCATCCCCACGACGAGCACGAACTCGCCACGGGACGGGATCCGGCCCTCCGCGACGGCGGCCGCCAGCGAGCCGAGCGTGCCGCGCTCGATCTGCTCATGGAGCTTGGTCAGCTCGCGTGCGACGGCGCCCGTGCGCTCGTCGCCGCACGCCACCGCCAGGTCGCGGAGCGTCGCGGCCACGCGACCCGGGGCCTCGAACAGGACCGTCCCGCGCGGGTCACCGGCGATGGCCGCGAGCCGCTCGCGTCGATCCCGGCCGCTCCTTGGCAGGAACCCCTCGAACGCCCAGCGGGGTCCGGCGATCCCGGACGCAGCGACGGCGGCGAGGACGGCCGACGCCCCGGGTATCGGTACGACGCGACCGCCCTCGGCGGCCCACGCGGAGACAAGGTCGGCCCCGGGGTCGCTGATGGCCGGTGTCCCGGCGTCGGTCACGAGCGCAAGGTCAGCGCCGCCACGAAGGTGCGCGACCAGCTCGTCCAGCCGGGCCGGCGCGCTGCGAGCGTGGAAGCTGATCGAACGAGTCGGGATGTCGTGGCGCTCGAGCAGCCGTCGGGTAAGCCGTGTGTCCTCCGCCGCGATCAGCGGGACGTCGCGAAGCACCTCGATGGCGCGGAGCGTGATGTCGCCGAGATTGCCGATCGGCGTCGCGACCATGTAGAGCGTGCCGCCGCGCTCCGTATCGGGCGGAGGCAAGCCGTCAGCTGCTCGTCGAGCGAGCGGAGCCCGGCCGTCGACGGGGATAGAGGTAGTCGACGCCTGCCGTCCGTGGCCCGAGCTTGGCGATCGGTGGCACCTGCCGCTTGAACTCGGCACCGGCCACCATCCGATCGACGCGCTCGACCAGCTCGCGTGCGAACCCGAGCGCGACCATCTCGTCGATCGAGCGGCGCTTGTCGATGCGCCAGAAGAGCAGGCGATCGAGCGTCGGGTAGTCGAAGCCGCCCTCGGTCTCATCTGTCTGGCCCGGCCACAGGTCCGCCGACGGTGCCTTGCGGATGACCTCGTCAGGGACGCCGATCGCCGCTGCGAGCTGGCGGACCTGGCTCTTGTAGAGGTCACCGATCGGGTTGAAGGCGCAGGCGTTGTCGCCGAAGACCGTCGTGTAGCCGATGAGCGATTCGGTCTTGTTGCCCGTGCCGACGACCAGCCCGCCCCACGTCACGGAGCGGTCGTACAGGACCGCCATGCGCTGGCGGGCCATGAAGTTGCCGCGGCGGAGCGACGAGGCGTCGCTTTCCGGACCGAAGAAGCCGTCGACCATCGCCGTGATCTCAACGAGCTCCGATGGCGTGCCGAGGCGACGGACGACCTCCTCGGCGTCGTGCTGTGATGCCGGCGACGACGTGCGATACGGCATCAGGACACAGAGCAGCTTGTCCGCGCCGATCGCCTCGGCGACAAGGAACGCCACAAGCGCCGAGTCGATGCCGCCCGAAAGCCCGAGCACCGCCCGCTCGAAGCCGGCCTGCCGGAGCTGCCCGCGGATGAACTCCTCGATGATCCGTCGCGCTACATCCGTATCGATCGCCAGCTCGGTCGGCAGCTCGAAGGCCGCGGTCGCCGTCATCCGCCCGAGCTCCCGCTGGCGCGCCGGAACCCGATCGGGTGCGGCGTCCTGTCGCCAGGCGCGACGTCCAGCCCCGGCTCCGCGTCACGGTCGCCGGTCGCATCGCGTGCCAGCCCGGCGCGTTCCGCGACGATGCGCGACAGCTCGCGGACCTGGAATTCCGGCCGCTCGTCGCGGAGCAGCGGCAGCGCGACCCGCTCACGGCGGATGTCCGCTGTGGCGATGTCGGTCAGGAACAGCCCCTCGTCATAGAGGGGCGCCGTGAGGACGGCCGCTCCGCTCGGGCCGATGACCTCGGAACCTCCCCAGAACGAGATCGATTCGTCGATGCCGACCCGATTGCAGAACACGACGAACGTCGTCGTCAGCTGGGCGTAGGTCCGCATCAGCGTCCGCCACGAGTTCGCCGTCCCCAGCCCGACCTCGTTCGTCGCGGCGAGATCGCGACCCGGCGACGACGACACGTTCACAAGGATCTGGGCCCCGTCGAGGGCCAGGATCTGGGGCACCGTGAGATGCCAAAAATCCTCGCAGATCGCGATTCCCATCCCGATGCCCAGCCGCGACGGGACCGCCCGCAGGATGTCGCCCGGGGCGAAGAACCGTCGCTCATCGAACAAGCCGTAGGTCGGCAGGAAGAGCTTGCGGTGGACGTGGCAGATCTGGCCGTCCTCGAGCAGCGCCGCTGCGATGAACAGCCGGTGGTCCGCCGACTCCTCGACGAAGGACACGATGACCGAGAGGTCCTCCGTCGCCGCCGCGAGGTCCGCCAGCCGGGGATCGTCGAGGCGGATCGAGACCTCGGCCGCGAGGTCCTGGAGCTGGTACCCAGTGAGCCCGAGCTCCGGAAAGACGACGAGGTCAGCGCCCTTCGAGCGCGCCTCGCGGATCAGCTCGTGGTGCCGCGCGAGATTCGCGTCGAATTGGCCGAGCGCCGGCGCGATCTGCGCGAGGGCCACGCGCACCGTCTGCATGCGGCCGAGCATACGCGAAGCTGACTGCTAGGCTACGCGCCGATGCCACGACGACCACGGCCCGGCCGCCTGATCGCGGCCGGGTTGGTGACGATCAGCGTGATCGTCGGATGCGCGGGCCCAGCGCCGTCGACGAGCCCCGAGACGTCCCTTCTACCCGGTCCGAGCGGAAGCTCGGCGTTCCCCACCGCCCCACCCAGCACAGGCGTGTTCGAGCCGATGAAATACCCGGCAGAGGGCCCCGCGCCCTGCGAGGAAGCGGCGAGCTCCGACCCTGCCTACGGTCCATACACGGGCTCGCTCCGACGCGTGTTCGCCCGCGACGCGTCCACGGTCGTCTTCGAGCTGTGTGACGCCGACCCGGCGTTCCTCTCGAAGATCGCCTCACCCGCGCTGGCCATCGACGACACCGCCTGGCTCCAGAGCCATATCGACCCCAGTGCGCAGCAGCAGCCGATCCTGACCCAGGTCAACGGCACGGGCCCATACCGCCTCGATGCCTGGGACGGCTCGGGCGACATCACGCTCAGTCGCTACGACGGGTACTGGGGCACGCCGGCGTTGACCCCGTCGATCATCTTCGTTGGCGAGGAGGACGCGGGCCAGCGGTTCTCGAAGCTGCGCGAGGGGTCCGTCGACGCGGTCGATGAGCTGGCTCCGGGAGACGTCGAAGCCGCCCAGGCGAACCCCGACCTGACCATCACGCCGCGGCAAGGGCTGAACACGGCCTACATCGGGTTCGACAATCGATTCGCACCGTTCGACAACGAGACCGTCCGCCGGGCGATCGCCCTCGGCATCGACCGGGCCGCGATCGTCGACGCGAGCTTCCCGCCCGGAACGCAGCTCGCGACACACTTCCTGCCCTGCGCGATCCCGGCGGGGTGCGGCGGCGACCCGTGGTCCGAACCGGATCCCGAGGCCGCCCGCGATCTGCTGGCCGAGGTCGGTATGGCCGATGGCTTCACGTCCACGATCAGCTTCCCCGCGGAGCCGCGCGATTACCTCCCGGATCCGACCGCCACGGCTACGGCACTCCAGGCGCAGCTGAAGGACCAGTTGGGCATCACGACGACGCTGAACCCGATGCCGTTCGACGAGCTGGTGGCTGCAGCGGACGCCGGCAAGCTGGAAGGCTTCTATCTGTTGGGAGCGCGCGCGCGATACCCGGATGCGGGACTGCTACTGGAGAGTCATTTCGGCCCGGCGGCAAGCCTCCAGTTCGGCAACCGGTTTGACGACGTCGCGCGTTGGCTCGGCCGAGGGCGAACGGGCGACGCCAAGGCGCGTGCGAAGGGCTACGCGGGGGTCAACGACCTCATCCGCAAGCACGTGCCGATGATCCCGCTGGCCCATGTGGGCAGCGTCGGGGCATTCCGCACTGATGTCACCGGCAAACAGGCGAGCGCCACCGATACGGACCGCCTCTCGACCGTCGTGCCGGGCGACCGGAGCCAGTTCGTCTACATGCAGAAGGCCCGACCCGGAAGCCTGTTCTGCGCCGACGAGACCGACGACGTCGCCCTGCGGATCTGTGCGCAGCTCTCGGAGTCGCTGTACCGCCACGACATCCCGGAGCCGGGTCTCTCGCCGTCGCTGGCGAAGACCTGCACGCCGGATCCCGATCTGACCGTCTGGACCTGCGCGCTGCGCAAGGGCGTGACCTTCCACGACGGGTCGACCCTCGATGCGAATGACGTCGTCCTGTCGTACGCGATCCGGTGGGATGCCGCGCATCCGCTCCACCGGGGCCGCCAGGGGACGTTCCAGGCGTTCATCGACCGGTTCGGCGGCTTCCTCCACCCGCCCGTGGAGCCCTGAATCACGTCGTTCGACCCCTGAGCGAACCCCCTAGCAACGCGGGGATACGGGTGCTAAGGTTCCCGCGCACCGTCGCCGGAACGGACACCGGCGTCGATCCATGTCCCAGGTTGGTCGGCTCAGGGAGGATGACGGGCGACCCTCGGGACGCGTAGGAGGAGAACCAGCGCATGACTCGTTCTACGAGCCTGTCGCGCCGGTTGGCTGCCGTCATCGGCATCGCAGCGATCGTCGCTGCATGCACGGGCAGCACACCGTCAGCGAGCACGGCCCCGTCGAGCGCTCCATCGGCCAGCGAGCCTGGGGCCTCGGCATCCGGAGAGGCGTTCAAGGGGATCTCGTATCCGGAGTCCGGTGATGCCCCCTGCGGCGTCGCGCCGTACACCGGGACCATCAAGCGGATCACGGCCGTCGATCGGTTGACCGTCGAGTTCCAGCTCTGCGCTTCCGACGTGGCGTTCCTGCCGAAGGCGGCGTTCTCGACGTTCGGGATCCAGGACGCGGACTACCTCGCGGCGCACGCGCCTGACAAGTCGTATCTGACCCAGCCCAATGGGACCGGCCCCTACAAGCTGACCCAGTGGGATACCGGCAACCGCATCGACTTCGAGGCCAACCCCAATTACTGGGGCACCGCCGCGAAGGCGCCCAAGGCCGAGCTCCGCTGGAGCGACACCGCGGCGCAGCGCCTCGTCGAGCTCGAGTCGGGCACGTCCATCGATGGTATGGACAACCCGGGTCGTGACGAGATCGCCAAGATCAAGACCGAATCGAACCTGGCGTTCATGCCGCGTCCCGCGATGAACACGATGTACATCGGCATGAACCGCGCGGTGAAGCCGTGGGACGACGAGAACGTCCGCAAGGCCATCGCGATGGGCATCGATCGCAAGCGCATCGCCGACAACTTCTATCCCGAAGGGACGGAGGTCGCGACGCACTTCACGCCATGCCCGCCGCTCGTGCCGTTCGGCTGCGAGGGCGACAGCTGGTATGACTTCGACGCGACCGCGGCGAAGAAGCTCCTGACGGACGCGAACTTCGACTTCTCCAAGACCTATCCGCTGTCGTTCCGCGCGGCGGTCCGACCGTACAACCCGGATCCGCCGGTCATCGCGACCGAGATCCAGCAGCAGCTCGAGGCCAATCTCGGCATCAAGACCTCGATCGACCTCCAGGAGTCGGGTGCCTTTACCAAGGCCGTCACGGCCGGCCAGATGGAGGGTCTCTTCATCTACGGCTGGGGCGCCGACTATCCGGACGCGACGAACTTCCTCGACTTCCACTTCGGTGCGGGCTCGGGCAAGAAGTTCGGTGGCCCGTTCGACGACATCGCCGCCGCCCTGACCAAGGGCGCGACGTCGCCCGCCGATGCGGACCGCAAGGCGGCGTACACCGAGGCGAACAACCTCATCAAGCAGCACGTCCCCGTGGTTCCCATCGTCCACGGTGGCACCGGTACCGCCTACCTGGCGGACGTCGAAGGCGGCCAGGCGTCGCCGCTGACCACCGAGATCCTGGCCGATATGAAGCCGGGGACCCGGGACACGATGGTGTTCATGCAGGGCGCTGAGCCTCTCAGCCTGTACTGCGGTGACGAGTCCGACGGCGAGACGCTGCGCGCGTGCGAGCAGCTGTTCGAGTCGCTGTACGCGTACGAGATCAACGGGACCAAGCCGGTCCCGTCGCTCGCGACCGAGTGCACCCCGAACGACGACCAGTCGACGTGGACCTGCAAGCTGCGCGACGGCGTCACGTTCCACGACGGCGCCACCTTCGATGCCAACGACGTCGTCACGACGTACGCGGTCCAGTGGGACGCGCAGAACCCGCTCCATGTCGGTAACTCCGGTGCCTTCGAGTACTGGGGCGGCCTGTTCGGGGGCTTCCTGAACCCGCCCGCCTCGTAACCCTCAGGTTTCGGTAGATCGATCGGACAGGGACGCCCTCGCGGCGTCCCTGTCCGCTATCAACGACAAGGTGAAGGGGATCACCCTCCCCGATGACCAGGTTCATCCTCCGTCGCCTGGCGCTGACGATCCCGGTCCTCTTCGGGATCCTCTTCCTCGTGTTCGCCCTCGCCCGGATCGTCCCTGGCGACCCGTGTCGGGCGGTGCTCGGCGAGCGGGCGAGCGACGTGGTCTGCGACGCATTCGCCAAGCGCAATGGACTCGATCAACCCATCCCGGTCCAGTTCGCGATCTACCTGGGCCAGGTCGCCAGCGGCGACCTCGGTAACTCGCTCAAGCTTTCGCGGCCGGTCGGCCAGATGTTGATCGACCGATTGCCGACCACGATCGAGTTGACGCTCCTGGCGATGTTCTTCGCCGTCATCGTCGGCATCCCGCTCGGCCTGTGGTCGGCCGTGCGGCACAACTCGAAGGCGGACGTCGGCACGATGGTCTTCGCGAACCTCGGGGTGTCGATCCCCGTGTTCGTGCTTGGCCTGTTGCTCGCCTACTTCTTCGCCGTCGTGCTCAAGGGCACACCGTTCGCGTTGCCAGCATCCGGACGACTGAGCTCGGGTATCAGCGTCGAGACGATGGCGCAGGTCTGGGGTCTCAAACAGCTGAGTGGACCCGTACGCGGTCTCCTCGACTTCCTCTCTGGCATCTATATCCCCACGGCCCTCATCACGGGCCAATGGGGGGCTGCAGGGGACGCCTTCCGCCACCTGCTGCTGCCAGCTCTGGCACTGTCGACCATCCCGATGGCGATCATCGCGCGGATCACCCGCTCGAGCCTACTTGACGTCCTCGGCCGCGACTACGTCCGGACGGCACGAGCCAAGGGGCTCAAAGAACGGTCCGTCGTCTTGCGTCACGGCGCCCGGAATGCGCTCCTACCGGTCGTGACGATCGTCGGCCTCCAGCTCGGCGCCCTTCTGTCCGGCGCGGTCCTCACGGAGACGGTCTTCAATCTCGCTGGCGTCGGCCGGACCCTCTATGAGGCGATCACCGGGCGCGATTACGTGGTGATCCAGGGCTTCACGCTGGCTATCGCGGTCATCTACGTGCTCGTGAACCTCCTTGTCGACCTGTCGTACGGGATCCTCGATCCCCGCGTGCGCCAGCAATGAGCGGCGGCGGGCCAGCAGCAGGTGGCATGACGAGCGAAGGGCTCATCGAGACCGGCCGACCGACGAAGCCCGCGAGCCTGTGGCGCGACACCGGCGCGAGCATCCTTCGCCAGCGTTCGGCGGTCGTCGGTCTCATCCTTTTGATCGGGCTCGTCCTGATGGCGATCTTCGCGCCGGTCATCGCGACGCACGATCCGAACAAGTCCCTCCTCGGTCTCCCTGGCGAGCAGCGCCGGTCGGGACCTTGCATCCACGTCCTGGGATGCCCCGAGGATCAGGCGCAACACCTGTTCGGCACGGACGGGAATGCCCGGGACGTTTATAGCCGCGTCGTCTACGGCGCTCGCACGTCGTTGACCGTCGGGCTCGGCGCGGTCACCTTTGCGATCGTCATCGGCACCGCGATCGGCGCGATCGCTGGGTTCGTCACGGGCTGGGCCGACAACGGGCTCATGCGCCTGATGGACGTCGTCCTTGCCTTCCCCTCATTGCTACTCGCGATCGCGATCGTGACCGCCGCCGGGCGCAGCTTGTTCAACGCCCTCATCGCGATCGCCATCGTGTCGATCCCGGTCTATGCCCGGATCGCGCGCTCCGCCGTGCTGTCCACGCGCGAGCAGGACTTCGTGACGGCCTCGCGGGCCCTCGGCGAATCATCCATCGGCATCCTGACGCGACGGATCCTGCCGAATTCGTTCACACCGCTCGTCGTCCAGGGCACCCTCGACATCGGCACCGCGGTCCTCGGCATCGCCGCCCTGGCGTTCATCGGCGTCACCGGCGATCTCTCGAACCCCGAATGGGGCTCGATGATCGGTCTCGAGAAGGATCAGCTCTTCAACGCGCCGCACATCATCCTTGCGCCTGGCCTCGCCATCACGATCACCGTGCTGGCCTTCAACCTGCTCGGCGACGGTCTCCGCGACGCCCTCGACCCGAGGCTGAACCGATGACCGACGAGCAGTCGACCCCGGGCGCGGCCCAGGACTCAACCGTGTCCAAGCACATCGACGCCGCGCCCGCGACGGTGGTGGACGAAGGCACGACCCCCACGACGACATCGATCCTCGACCCCTCGGCCCAGGGCAACGTCATCGAGGAGCTCGTCCCGGCTTCACGTCGACGACCAAAGCACGAGCGGGGCGAGCGCCCACTGCTCGAGGTCGAGGGGCTGCGGACATCGTTCTACACGCGCGAGGGCGTCGTCCATGCCGTCGACGGCATCGATTTCCACGTCGATCGCGGCGAGATCATGGGGCTCGTCGGCGAGTCGGGCTGCGGCAAGTCCGTGACGAGCCTGTCGATCATGCGGCTGGTCGCGAAGCCCGGGCGCGTCGAGGGTGGCCGGATCGTGTTCGACGGTCAGGACCTGCTGACCGTGTCCGACGAGCAGATGCGCCACATCCGCGGCGATCGGATCAGCATGATCTTCCAGCAGCCGCAGTCGTCGCTCAACCCTGTCTGGGACGTGGGCAAGCAGATCGCCGAAGTCCTGGAGCTGCACCGGGGCATGAAGAAGGGACCCGCGCGCGACCGGGCACTCGACCTCTTACGGATGGTCGGCATCCCCGATCCCAAGCGGCGCCTCGACTCATACCCGCACGAGATGTCCGGCGGCATGGCCCAGCGCGTGATGATCGCGATGGCGCTCGCCTGCGAGCCCGAGTTGCTCATCGCCGACGAGCCAACGACCGCGCTGGACGTCACGATCCAGGCCCAGATCCTCGACCTCATGCGCAACCTGCGCGACGAGACCGGGACGGCGATCATCCTCATCACCCACGACCTCGGCGTCGTGGCCGAGATGTGCGACCGGGTCGCTGTGATGTACGCCGGCGAGATCGTCGAGCAGAGCGACGTGACGTCGCTCTTCCGGCGCCCGAAGCACCCATACACGCAGGGCCTGATCGCCTCCATCCCGGTGGTCGGTTCCGTCCAGGACGAGCTGAAGGTCATCCCCGGCAGCGTGCCGAACCTCATCGACCTGCCGTCGACCTGCCGCTTCGCGCCGAGTTGTCTGACCCGGATCGAGAAGGACGTGAC
>Ga0207648_10007408_pt1 | contig 10800 bp, 10 predicted proteins | sample KBSMisM32_FD_184310 | JGI IMG/M metagenome (GOLD analysis project Ga0207648, IMG submission 184310) | Miscanthus rhizosphere microbial communities from Kellogg Biological Station, Michigan, USA - KBS Miscanthus M3-2 (SPAdes) (version 2) | ecosystem: Host-associated > Plants > Roots >... | reverse complement strand
GCGCGTTGCGCGCCGCCGCCGCGCGCCTCGCCTTCGCCGAGCCGCAGCAACTCGGGCAGTCCGAGCTGAAGCGCCATCCGGTGCAGGCTGTCTTCGCGGACGAGATGGGCGCGAACCCGCGTCAGGTCGCCTTCGTCGGAGCCGGCGAAGCGCTCGAACAGGAGGCTCGAAATGACCAGACTGAGGACGGCGTCACCGAGGAACTCGAGGCGCTCGTTGTGATCGGCGCCGGAGCTGCGGTGGGTCAAGGCACGGTTCAGCAGACGAGCGTCCGAGAAGCGGTGGCCGATGCGCTGCTGCAAGGCGTCAACGCGGTATTCCATGGATCAGTGACGAAAGCGAAGCGTGCTCGAGGCCGGTCGGGCCCTGCACGCGGAGTCTACTTCGATCGGCCCTCGTACTTGATGAGCAGGTACACCGGCTTCACGATCTCGACCTCCTTGTCATAGGCGAACTGGATGACGACCTTGTCGTTCTCCTTCGTGACGACGAGGTCCTTGCCACTGATCGAGGTTATCGAATACTCAATATCCTTTTGCTTCTCGAAGGCACTGCGCACTTCGGGAACCGTCGTCGGGTTGTCGGCTGCGATCTTCTTGACGGCGCGCTGGATCGTGAAGTACTCGTTGAGCGTAGGCAGCACGCGCATGCCGATCAAGGCCACAAAGCCGACGATGATGGCCCAGAACATCAGGCCGAACAGCGTGATGCCGCGCTGTCTTGCGCCGCGTTGCCCAACGTACATGCCGCATTCCTTTCGCCGCCGCACCGACAACGCTCAGTGGAACGTGCCGATGCGTTTCAGGTTGCCGAAATTCATCCACACCAGAAACGCCTTGCCGACGATGTTCTCGTCCGGGACAAAGCCCCAAAAGCGCGAATCCTGGGAGTTGTCGCGGTTGTCACCCATCATGAAGTAATTTCCCGCGGGGACCTTGCAGGTCACGCCCTCGGCACTGTAGCGGCAGTTCTCGCGATGCGGAAACGAGATTTGGTCCTCGGGACCATAAAACGGCTTGGATTGAGGATTAATGAGGATGCCGTGCTGGACGCCATTCAGCGTCTCCTTGAACTCGGGGTAGTAGCGCAACGCATCCTCGTCGTAGTAGCCCGGCGGCGGCGTGGGAACGACCGGGACCTGCTTGCCATTGATGAACAGTTGCTGGTTCAGGAACGCCACTTCATCGCCCGGAACCCCGACGACGCGCTTGATGTAGTCGATGCTCGTGTCTTTCGGATATCGAAAGACCAGCACGTCGCCTCGTTGCGGGTCGTGGTTCTCGATGATCTTCTTGTTGATCACCGGAAGGCGGACGCCGTAGTGAAACTTGTTGACGAGGATCAGGTCGCCGACCAACAACGTCGGGATCATCGAGCCGGACGGAATCTTGAAGGGCTCGAACAAGAACGAGCGCAACAGGAAGACGACGAGGATCACCGGGAAGAGTCCCGCAGTCCAGTCGAGCCACCACGGCTGCATCAGCACCGATTGCCGTGCCGCCGCGACGTTGTCGTCGACCTTCGAAATGCCTTGCCGGGCAAGTTCCTCGCGACGCGAGGCGTCCTGTCGATCCAAGGCGGCAGCCGCGACGCGCCTGCGCGGAGCGAAATACAGACGCTCGGCCAGCCAGTACGCGAACGTGACGAGCGTCAGGATGAACAGAAGCAGCGAAAAATTGCCTGTCCACTTGCCCAGATACCAGCCGCCGAGGAAAACCGCCAGGCAGGCATACAGCAAACCGGTCAGAGAACCCATCAATCGTCCACCTGGAGTATGGCGAGAAACGCCTCTTGAGGCACCTCGACGGTGCCGATCTGCTTCATGCGTTTCTTGCCCGCTTTCTGTTTTTCCAGCAACTTGCGTTTGCGGGTGATGTCGCCGCCGTAGCACTTGGCGATCACGTTCTTGCGCAGCGCTTTGATTGTCTCACGCGCAATGATGTTGGCCCCGATCGCGGCCTGCACGGCAACGTCGTACATCTGCCTCGAAATCAGCTCACGCATCTTCGAAACGACTGCGCGGGCCCGGAACTGGCTCTGGCTGCGGTGGACGATGACCGACAACGCGTCGACCCGATCACCGTTCAGCAGGATGTCGACCTTGACGACGTCGGCCGAGCGGTATTCCTTGAACTCGTAATCCATCGACGCATAGCCGCGGGAGACGCTCTTCAACTTGTCGAAGAAGTCCAGCACGATCTCGGCCAGCGGCATTTCGTACGTCAACATCACCTGGCGGCCGTGATACGCCATGTTCATCTGATTGCCGCGTTTCAGGTTCGCGAGCGTCATCACCGGGCCGACGTACTCCTGCGGCATGTAGAGCTGAACGGTGACGATCGGCTCGCGAATCTCAGCGATCCGACCCGGGTCGGGCAGTTTCGACGGGTTTTCGATTTCGATGACGTCACCGCTGTTCAACTCGACCTGGTACACCACCGACGGCGCCGTCGTGATCAAGTCCTGGTCGAACTCGCGTTCGAGGCGCTCCTGCACGATTTCCATGTGCAGCAGGCCGAGAAAGCCGCAGCGGAATCCGAAGCCGAGCGCCTGGCTGACTTCGGGCTCGTAGCGCAGCGACGAATCGTTGAGCTTGAGCTTTTCCAAGGCATCGCGGAGCTGGTCGTACTCGCTGGCCTCGGTCGGATACAGCCCCGCGAACACCTGCGGCTGGATCTCCTTGAACCCCGGAAGCGCCTCGGTCGCGACCCCTCGGTTGTTGGGAAGCTTCTTCTCCAGCGTGATCGTGTCACCCACCTTGGCAGCCTGCAGCGCCTTGATCCCGGCGATGACAAACCCGACTTCGCCGGCCGACAACTGGTCGCGCGGCACCGAGTTCGGCGTGAAGACGCCGAGCTGCTCGACGCCGTACACCGCGTCGCTGGCCATCATCCGGATCCGCTCGCCCTTCGAGAGCGAGCCATCGACGACCCGGACGAGCATCACGACGCCGACGTAGTTGTCGAACCACGAATCGACGACCATGGCCCGCAGCGGACCATCCGGATTGCCGCGGGGCGCCGGCATCCGGTGAACGACCGCCTCGAGGACCTCGTCAATGCCGTCTCCGGTCTTCGCGCTGCACGGAATCGCCGCGTCGGCGTCAATGCCGATCACATCCTCGATCTCGGCGCGTGCCCGTTCGGGATCGGCTTGCGGCAGATCCATCTTGTTCAGCACTGGCACCACTTCCACGCCGAGATCGAGCGCGGTGTAGCAGTTGGCGACGGTCTGGGCTTCGACGCCCTGGCTGGCATCGACGACCAGCAGTGCCCCCTCGCAAGCCGAGAGCGAGCGGCTCACTTCGTATGAGAAGTCGACGTGCCCCGGCGTGTCGATCAGGTTGAGGTTATAGGTGCGCCCGTCTCGCGCCGCGTACTGGAGCGCCGCAGTCTGCGCCTTGATCGTGATGCCGCGTTCACGCTCGATCTCCATCGAGTCGAGAACTTGCGCTTCCATCTCGCGATCGCTCAGGCCTCCGCAGCGCTGGATCAAGCGGTCGGCCAGCGTCGACTTGCCGTGGTCGATGTGCGCGATGATGGAGAAATTGCGGATGTGATCCATGCTCTCGTGGCCCGTCGCATCGAGTGCGGACACAACGCATCAGCAGGCGCGTGCGTCATCGCCGGAAAAAGGCCTTCTGTGCGCGTCGCGCCGGCATTCGGAGGCCGCACGAGTGCCGATTGGGGATAAAAAAAAGGCACGTCGAATGAGTGACGCGCCTTCCAACAAAACGTATGGCAACTGCTTGTTGGGACTTCATTGTATCCAGAAGGCCCTGGCTGGAGACCGCGCCGTTGCTTGATTTCTTGTCGTTGCACGCCCCCAACATCAAAAGATATACACATGTTGTGCACAAAGTGCTGTGGACGAGATGGGGGTAATTTTGACCCCCACAGACCGGCCATGCGCCTCATCAACGGTCCGATGTCCCGTCGGTCGTTCCAAGCTCCTGCGGCTGCACGTCCCCGGCTTATGTGAGCAGTAACTAACCTCTGGATTTGTCTGCTAGGAGCAAGGGTCAAGGCGTGCGAACCGGACGAACGATGACGAAGTTCGCACTCTCGCCGCGCCGAACCAGCAGCGTCACCGGCTTGGTCTTGTCGGCTTTGGCGACCAGCTGCTCGAATTGCTTCGCGTTGCTGATCTCCGTGTTGTCGATCGCCATCACGACGTCCCCTTCGCGGAGCCCGGCACGTGCGGCCGCACCTTCCACACTGTCAACCTTGACGCCGCCCTTGATCTTGAGCTCACGCTTCTGGACGTCGGTGAGGTCGGACACGGCGACGCCGAGCGACGTCTGAGTCGGCACCGGCTTTGTCTCGTCGCGATCGGAGGTGCGGCGCGGGCGCTCGGCTTCGAACTCCGCGACAGTCACCGTCAGATCCTTGTATCCGCCGCGGCGAAAGACCTGAAGCGACGCCTTGTTTCCCGGCTTCATGCCGCCGACGATCCGCGGAAGGTCGCCGGACCGGTCGACTGACCGTCCTTCCACCTTCGTGATGATGTCGCCCGCCTCGACGCCCGCCTTGTCCGCAGGGCCACCGGCTTCGACGCTGCGTACCAGCGCGCCCATCGGCTTGCCGAGGCCGATCGATTCCGCGACTTCCTTCGTCACCTGATCGATGACAACGCCGATCCTTCCGCGCGTGACGCGACCGCTGACGCGCAGCTGTTCGACGACACGGGACGCCTCGTCGATCGGAATGGCGAACGAGATGCCCATGTACCCGCCGGAGCGGCTGTAGATCTGCGAATTGATTCCCACGACCTCTCCTCGCATGTTGATCAGCGGGCCACCGGAATTGCCAGGGTTGATCGCGACGTCGGTCTGGATCAGCGGCAGGAACTCGCCGGTGTCGCGCGACTTTGCACTCACGATGCCGGCGGTCACGGTGTTCTCAAGGCCGAACGGGGAACCGATCGCGATCACCCATTCGCCGACCTTCAGCCGTCCGATGTCACCGGTGCGCACGAACGGCAGCCCGGTCGCCTCGATCTTCACGAGCGCCACGTCGGTTCGCTTGTCGGAGCCGATCGTCTTTGCCTTGAACTCGCGCTTGTCGGTGAGCGTCACGATCACCTCTTCGGCGCCCTCCACCACATGGGCATTCGTCATCACGTAGCCGTCGGCACTCAGGATGAACCCGGAACCGACGCCGCGCTGCTGGGGTTCGCCTTCCGGCGTCGGCTGCTGCGGACCGCCGCGCGGACTCGGACGATTCGGAATCGGCAAGCCGAAGCGCCGGAAAAACTCGAGCATGTCTTCATCGAGCTCCGGGCCGACACCGCCTCGGGCGCCGCGGGCGCGTTCGGTCGTGCGGATGTTGACGACGGCCGGCCCGACCTTTTCCACCAGTTCGGTGAAGTCCGGCAACGACTGCGCGAAAACGGTCCTCGGCGCCAGCGGCGCCCCGAGCCCCAGCGCCACTGCGGCAGCGAACAGCCATACACGAACCGTCCGCCGCACGGCTGTCGTCGAAACATGAATCTGCATGCGTGCGTCCATCTTCTGAATTGAACCTGTGAAAAAACAGCGTCCGTCGGGACGCCACAGTCCGAAATGCTAGCGGCTGGCTACTTCGTTCGCTCGAGTCCGGTCGCGAACATCCGCAGCGTCGATGCCGGCACATCGCCGATCACGGTGACCCACCAATCGCCTTGGCGCATCGACAACGTCTGGGTCGCACCGACCGCCCCTTGCATCGGCCGGTTGTGACGCTTTTCCTTGAACGGCTCGATGAAGACCGAGACGTACGTCATGCCGTCCGCATAGATTGCCTGCAGCACCTTCTGGACTTCACCACCTGGAGCAGCGTCGCCGGCGCCATCCATCTCCCGATTGACGCAATTGACCTGGCGAAAACCGGGGGTGACCTGCCGCATCGCCCAGCCCTCGCGCTCCAAGGTCGTCGGGCTCATCACGGGGCGGAGCACACGGTAACCCTCGAGCTTCCTCATCGCCTGGATCACGCTGTCCGGCTGCGCGCGAACACCGATCGCGATGTCGGAAAAGGCAGATGTCTCCAGCACTTCGCCCTGTGCCCCGAGCACATCCGCCCGCAGCAACAGGCCAGAGGTCTTGTCGGACCACAGCCGGTAGCCGTACCGATAGGCGTCCTTGGGCCGAACGACCAACACATCGGCGGCATGCCCCGCGACCCTTTCATCACCTTGGACCTGAAGCTCGTACCAGTCCGCCAGCGTGTCGGCACCCGCCTGGAGCAAAGCGGGAAACGAATTCAGCAGATTCCGTTCCTCGACCAGCGCAACCCGGTTCGTCGGCCAAAACGTATGGACGACATCGTTGTGGCGGAATACATTGCGCGCCTTGCCGTCGAGAGACTCGATCCGTTCGTACTGGCTCGAGCCTTCGCAGTAGTGCGCCATCCGCGCGCTGGCGACATTGCCGCCGCCGCTGACGACGAAAGTCCCTTGGAAATTGCGCCGGCTCGCCGCTTCGTGGATCCGCATCAGCCAACCGCGGACGTCGCGCTGCTTGGCGATTCCCTGCGGCTCGCCAGCCCCGGCGTTTCCCGCCCACGCGTGTGGTCCTGCCAACAGCGCAGCGCACGCCAAGGTGAATGCGAACGAGACCCTGGACAACATGAACCGGGTCTAGCGGCCGGTGGTCTCGACGGTGGCGCTTCGCAAGAACGCCGACGGCACCCCCAGCGCGGTGCTGCCAGCGAATTGCTTGTGCGCCGCCAGGTAAGCGTCGAGGCGTGGGTCGCGGACGACGCCGCCGGCCACGAAAGCGGCCGGTCGAGCCGGATTGTTGTCGCTGGCAACCTCGGCGACACGGCGTCCCTCGGAAGGTGCCGCAGCAGGCGGCTGCCCTGAGGCCGCCGCCAACGTCGCCGCTGGCGTAACCGAAGGCGCCGGCTGGCGCAGCACGCTGAACGCGCCGATCACGGCGACGAATCCCGCCGCAACCGCCGATGAGACGACCCAGGGGAAACGCCCGCCATGCCCGGCTCGACGGTCGGCCGGTGCTGCCGGCCAGGAGCCGACAGTGTTCGATCCGGGGTGCACCGGGGCCAGCACCACGGGCTCCGCCGCGAGTCGGGTGCGAAGTGCGGCCAGCATCGCGGCGTCGCGCGCCGGCTCGATGGCCAGGTCATCCGATCTCAAGACGTCGCCGATTAGATGGTAGACGTGCCAAGAAGCGCGGATCTGCCGGTCGTCCCGCCAGCACGAGCAGACGTCGGCCGCATCAGCGGCGGCCGCCTCCCCATCGACCAGTGCAGAGAGGCGCTCGAGCGCCGCATCGCTTCCAGAGGCAGTCGACATCAAAGAATCTCCATCACCAACCGTTCGCCTTCATCGTCCGAGGCCGCTACCAACGCTCGTCCAGACGTGTCCCGAGCAGCGGACGAAGACGCTGCGCAATCGCCTCGCGGGCTCTAAAGATCCTCGAGCGCACGGTTCCGATCGGGCAATCCATCATTTCGGCGATCTCTTCGTAACTGAGCCCCTCGATCTCGCGCAAGGTGATCGCCTGCCGCAACTCTTCTGACAATCCGTCGATCGCAAGGTTCACTGCCGCCGCGATCTGCTTGCTCGCCAGTACCGCATCCGGAGTTTCGCCGTCGCTTAGTTCGTTTTCGACCCGCGAAGTTTCATCGTCGTCGTCGCGGGATAAGCGGGCCGTCTCGGTGATCAACGGGTCGCGCTTGAGTTCCATCAACGACTTCTTCGCCGTGTTGACCGCGATCCGGTACAGCCAGGTGTAGAACGCACTTTCACCGCGAAACTGAGGAATGGCCCGATAGGCGCGGATAAACGTCTCCTGCGCGATATCTGGCACCAGATCGACATCCCGCACCATCCGACCGATAAGCCGCTCGATCCGGCGCTGGTACTTGACGACGAGCATCTCGAACGCCTTGACGTCTCCGAGCTTGACCCGCTCGATCAATGCGGCATCGGCGTCGGCCGCACTCATGACGCAGCCGACGCCGGGCGCGGCGCATACAGCGCGCATCGCAGACCGTGCCAGCCGTTCTCGAGGCCGCGGCGCTGAACCGGAAGCCACGTCGCGGCGCCAGGCCCTGCGCCGACGGGGACGAAGCGCAGCAGCATCCACGAACCGAAATCCAGCGCAACGCGCACGTCGCCGTCCTGGACAGCGCCGTCTGCCATGGAGACGGGCGCCACTTGCCAGCATCGACCAGTCCAGCGCAAGATTCTGTCTGCGGGAAACGCGAGGGGCACCGCTGCCGCCGAACCCAACAGCGCGACGGATGCGACAAGCGCCTTCAGGACAGCGCCCCCTTCCGCCATCACGATCCAGCTCACCACGACAGCACAAGTCGCCAGCACGACGCCGACGACGGAAGCCCGCCAGCGCCCGTGACGGCACAAGCGGACTTCAACGGGCGGAGAAGCGCGCATGTCCGCCGCCGGACGCCCGGTGCGATCGCATCAAACCCGCTTGAAGACCAACGTGCCGTTGGTGCCGCCAAATCCGAAATTGTTCTTGACCGCGTACTCGATCTTCATTTCGCGCGCCTCGTTGGCGCAATAGTCGAGGTCGCAGTCGGGATCCTGATTGAAGATGTTGATCGTCGGCGGCGACACCTGACGGTGCACCGCGAGCGTCGTGAAGACCGACTCGATACCCCCCGCGCCCCCGAGCAGATGGCCCGTCATCGACTTGGTTGAATTGACGACGAGCCGCCGGGCATGGTCGCCGAACGCCAGCTTGATCGCGTTGGTCTCGTTGACGTCGCCGAGCGGAGTCGACGTCCCGTGCGCGTTGAGGTACTGAATCTGATCGGGGTTGAGACCGCTGTTGCGAAGCGCCGCCTTCATCGACCGCTTGGGGCCGTCGACGTTGGGCGCGGTCATGTGATAAGCGTCAGCGCCCATCCCGAAGCCGACGAGCTCCGCGTAGATCTTCGCGCCGCGTCGCCGGGCATGCTCGTACTCCTCCAGCACGAGGACGCCGGCACCCTCGCCGAGAACGAAGCCGTCGCGATCCTTGTCCCATGGACGCGACGCTGTCTGCGGATCGTCGTTGCGAGTGGACAGCGCCCGCGCGGCCGCGAACCCGCCGACACCGAGCGGCGAGACAGTCGCTTCGGCCCCGCCCGCGACCATGACATCCGCATCGCCGTACTCGATCAACCGTCCCGCCTCACCGATGCAGTGCAAACCCGTGGTGCACGCTGTGACGATGGCGAGATTGGGACCTTGGAAGCCGAAAGTGATCGAGACATGGCCCGAGATCATGTTGATGATCGACGCCGGGACGAAGAATGGCGTGATGCGGCGCGGGCCGCGCGCCATCAGTTCACCGTGGGTTTCCTCGATCAGCGGCAGACCGCCGATGCCGGACCCGACCAGGCAGCCGATCCGCTCGGCATCTTCCTCTCGCAGCGCGTCATTGGTCGGCAAGCCGGAGTCGCGCACCGCCTGGATCGACGCCGCCAACCCGAAATGGATGAAAGTATCCATGTGGCGGGCATCCTTGGCCGGGAAGTAGTCCTCGACCTTGAATCCCTTCACTTCTCCTGCGAAACGGCAGGAGAAAGCAGACGCGTCGAACTTGGTGATGTTGGCAATGCCCGAGCGTCCGGCAAGCAGATTGGCCCAGCCCTCCTCGACCGAGTTGCCCACGGGACTGACGAGGCCGAGGCCCGTCACGACGACGCGGCGGCGGCTCATCGCATCACATTCGATCGTACGAGGTCAGCGCGAGCCCGATTCAGGCTGCCTTCTGGTGCTTTTGCGCGTAGTCGATCGCGAGCTGCACGGTGGTGATCTTCTCCGCTTCTTCATCGGGAATCTCGATGCCGAACTCATCCTCGAGAGCCATGACCAGCTCCACGGTGTCCAAGGAGTCAGCGCCGAGGTCGGCGACGAAGGCCTTCTCGTTCGAGACGTCGGCCTCCGGCACGCCCAGTTGTTCGGCGATGATTTTCTTGACACGTGCTTCGATATCGCTCATGACTCCTCCAGGAGTGTTTACTGAAACCAATTTGGAATTCTACGGCCTGCCCCTCGGGGCGTCGGGACCCTAAAGGCTCGCGCTGGGAACGAGCCCTTGGACTCAAAAACGGCAATCCGTGTGCCGAACGCGCGGCGCTAGCTCATGAACATGCCGCCATTGACGTGCAACTCGGTACCGGTGATGTAGCCGGCTTTCGGAGACGCCAGAAAGGCCACGGCTTCGGCGATCTCGACCGCCTGGCCAAGCCGGCCGAGCGGTATCTGCGCCATCAGCGCCGCCGTCTGCTCGGGCGAGAGCGCTCTCGTCATGTCGGTCTCGATGAATCCGGGCGCGATGCAATTGACCGTGATGCCGCGGCTGCCCAGTTCGCGCGCCAAAGCGCGCGTCATGCCGGCGACCCCGGCTTTGGCAGCAGCATAGTTAGCCTGCCCGGCATTCCCGCTGGCGCCGACAACCGACGTGATGTTGACGATCCGCCCATAGCGCTGCTTCATCATTTGGCGCATCACGGCGCGGCTCATCCGGAAGACCGCCTTCAGGTTCGTGTCAAGCACGGCGTCCCAGTCGTCGTCGCGCATGCGCATCGCCAAGGTGTCGCGGGTGATGCCGGCGTTGTTGACGAGCACGTGAAGCGCGCCGCGTTGGGCGACGATCGCCTCCACCGCTGCGGTGACGGCGCTGCCGTCGTTGACGTTCAGCACGATGCCGCTGCAATCCGGGAACTTCGAGAGCGCCTCGCCGATCGACGTCGCACCGGCCGCCGTGGTTGCAGTGCCGACGACCTTCATGCCTTGGGCCGCCAGCGCCAGCGCGATCGCCCGGCCGATGCCGCGCGATGCGCC
>Ga0207648_10007407_pt1 | contig 10801 bp, 10 predicted proteins | sample KBSMisM32_FD_184310 | JGI IMG/M metagenome (GOLD analysis project Ga0207648, IMG submission 184310) | Miscanthus rhizosphere microbial communities from Kellogg Biological Station, Michigan, USA - KBS Miscanthus M3-2 (SPAdes) (version 2) | ecosystem: Host-associated > Plants > Roots >... | reverse complement strand
AGCGTCCGAGTCCTTGCCGCCATGCGCCGTGGGATTGGTCAGGGGATCGATGATCTTCAGCTGCTCGATGACGGAGCCGGGCCACCCGTGCGAGACGATGAGGGGCAACGCGTCTTCGTGCTTCGAACGGACGTGAACGAAATGAATGTCCACCCCATCGATCTCCGTGATGAAATTCGGCAGGGCATTCAGTTTCGCCTCGACCTTGCGCCAGTCGTACTCCGTCGCCCAATAGCGGGCGAGCTCCTGCATCGTCGCGAGCTGCACCCCTTGCGATGCATCCGTTTCCCGGTCCGGCCACCTGGTCGCCCTGATGCGCCGGCGCAACTCGGCGAGCTCCGTTTCGGGAACGTTCACGGGAAACGGACGGATCGCGGTTGTCTCGGCCGCTGTTTCGGCGGGTGTGGCGATGGCCTGGCTCATGACGTCCTCGTTTTCTTCCCTCCGCGGCGCCGACCCGGTGGATCGGCTGCGCCACGAAGACGGGCGGAGTGTGCGCCCCGGTGCTCCTGGCCACATCACGCGATCGTGGTATTCGGAGCGCCCAAATTGCAGCGGGGCGCCGCTCCCACGAACGGGGGACGCCTGGATGGCTAGGTGAGGTCGGTCAGCCCGACTTCTGCGGCGTCGACTCTCCCCACTTCAGCTTGGTGCGCAGGACCTCGAAGTAGTCGCGCTGGGCCTTGACCAGGCGGATCGTGCGGGAGCTGCGCGTGACCGTCACCACGTCGCCCCCGCGCAGGGGGAACCCGCGCTGGCCGTCGAGGGTGAGGTGCGCGTCGCTCTCGCGCCCGGCGCGCAGGCGCACTTCGATCGAAGAGCGGTCGCTCACGACGAGCGGGCGGTTGCTCAGCATGTGGGGGCAGATGGGCGTGAGCACCACCGCGTCCAGGGTTGGATGCAGGATCGGCCCGCCGGCGGCCAGGTTGTAGGCGGTGGAGCCCGTCGGGGAAGAGACGATGAGTCCGTCCGCGCGGAAGGCGGAGACGAAGAGGCCGTCGATGGCCACGTCGAACTCGATGATGCGCGAGAGCGCGGCCTTCGTGACGACCACGTCGTTCAGGACGTCGCCGGTCGTGTCCGCGGTGTCGCGCTGCTGCACGCGCGCGTGGAGCATGCGCCGCTCCTCGAAGCGGTACTCGCCGCGCAGCACGCCTTCGAGAGTCGGGTACAGCTCCGGCATCGTGATCTCGGTGAGGAAGCCGAGACTGCCGAAGTTCACTCCCAGCACCGGGACGGGACGGTCCACGAGATGGCTGGCGGCGAGCAGGGTACCGTCGCCTCCGAGGACGACCAGCACGTCCGCGCCCGCGGCGACCTCGCCGATGGAGGCGACGCGGCAGGACACGCTGTTCGCCACCTCCACCAGCGCGGCCGTGCGCTCGTCCACGCACGCGCCCACGCGGCGCTCCCCCAGCCACGCCACCAGGTCGCGCACGGCGGGGCCGGCCTTGCCGAGGTCGGGCCGGACCAGGATACCGACGGTGCTCATCCCCGCGCCGTCCTCACGAGCAGCTCCTCGAGCTCGGCCGGAGACAGGGCGCGCGCGGCTTCCGTGCGCAGGTGCAGGAAGAACTCGCGGTTGCCTTCCATTCCCAGGATGGGCGAGGGACAGGCCGCGACCACGGCGAGCTCCGCCTCCGATCGGGCCGCGGCCGCGACGTCGCGCAGGGCCTGCAGGTGTTTCTCCGGAGCCTTCACGATACCACCGCGGCCGACCTGGCCGCGCCCGACCTCGAACTGGGGCTTGACCAGGACGAGGACGTCCGCCTCCGGGGCCAGCACGGTCCGCAGCGGCCCGAGCAGCTTCGTCACCGAGATGAACGACACGTCCACGGTGGCGATGCCGCAGGCTTCGGGCACCTCGCGCGCGGTGAGGTGGCGGGCGTTGACGCGCTCGAGCACGACCACGCGCGCGTCCCCGCGCAGGCTCTCGTGGAGCTGGCCGTGGCCCACATCCACGGCGTAGACGCGCGTGGCCCCGCGCTGGAGCAGGGTCTCCGTGAAGCCTCCGGTCGAGGCGCCGACGTCCACCGCCACGCGGCCGCGTGGGTCCACGCCGAACGCATCCAGCGCGCCCTCGAGCTTGATCGCGCCTCGGCCCACGTGCTGAGGTCCCGGGATCACGTCCACCGCCGCCGCCGCGCGCACGGCGGTGCCGGCCTTGGTGGCGGGCTGGCCGTCCACGCGCACGCGTCCGGCCATGACCAGGGCCTGCGCCTTCTCCCGCGACTCGGCCAGGCCGTGCTCGACGAGCCAGACGTCGAGCCGCCGCGACGTCGGCGCGGCCCTACGCGTGGCGGTCGACGATGAGGCGGGCCAGGCCATTCAATACCGCGCCGCGCTCGCCAAAAGGCGCGATCGCCGCCTCCGCATCGCGCAACAGCCGCCCCGCCGTTTCCCGCGCGCGGTCGAGGCCGAGCAGCCGCACGTAGGTCGCCTTGCCCGCGGCCGCGTCCTTGCCCGCGGTCTTGCCGAGCTTCTCCGCGCCTTCCGTGGCGTCGAGGATGTCGTCCACGACCTGGAAGGCGAGGCCGATGGCGTCTCCGAACCGCGCGAGCCGCCCAAGGTCCTCTTCGCCCGCGCCCCCGAGGACACCACCGCCCACGACGCAAGCGCGGAGCAGTGCGCCCGTCTTCGCGCGATGCAGGCGCTCCAGGTCGGCGACCGTCACGTCTTCGCGCCCCTCCGCTTCGAGGTCCGCGACCTGGCCGCCGATGAGGCCGGACGTCCCCGCCGCCGCGCCCAGGACGCCGGCCGCCCGCAACCGCCGCGCCGCGCCGTCGCCGGAGACGTCACGCGCGCGCGTCTCCACGAGGACGTCGAACGCGCGCGTGAGCAGCGCGTCGCCGGCCAGGATCGCGATGGCCTCGCCGAAGACCTTGTGCGACGTCGGCTTGCCGCGGCGCAGGTCGTCGTTGTCCATGGCGGGCAGGTCGTCGTGGATCAGGCTGTACGTGTGGATCATCTCGACGGCGCAGGCCAGCGGCATCAGCGCGTCTTCGGCGCCGCCCACCGCCTCGCCCGCGGCCAGGACGAGGAGGGGGCGAATGCGCTTGCCGCCCGCGAAAAGGCTGTAGCGGACGGCGCGGTGGATGGTGGACGGCCAATCCGACTCCGCGGGCAGGGCGGCATCGAGCGCGGCCTCGATCCGCCGCCGCCGCGCCTCGAGCCCGGCGGCGAGGTCTCCGCTCAGCGACTCACCCGTTGCCGCCCGTGAAGGGCGCCTTCCTGGGTCGGCCGCTCGCGTCGAGGACGAGATCCCCGCGCGCGTCCTTGAGGAGCAGCTCGATCTTGCCCTCCGCCTCCTCCAGCTTGGCGTGGCAGAGGCGCGAGAGCCGCACGCCCTCTTCGTAGAGGACGAGCGACTGCTCGAGGGGCAGCTCGCCCTTCTCGAGCTTCTGGACGATCTCGTCCAGCTTCTGCAGGGCGGCCTCGAAGGTGGGCGTCTCTTCGGCGGTCAGGCGTCCTCCTTGCCCGTGACTTGCGCGGCCAGCGCGCCCGACTGCACGCGGATGCGCAGCGCGTCGCCGACGGAGACCTCGGCCGCATCCCGCACGAGGTGGTCCGAACCGTCGAAGACGAGCGCATATCCGCGCGAGAGGACGGCCAGCGGCGAGAGGGAGTCGAGCTTGCCGGCCAGGCGGGCGAGCGCGCTGCGCCGGGCCGCGACGTGCTGGCGGGCCAGGCCGGCCAGGCGCCCCTCCTGGGTCGTCACCCGCGCACGGCGCTCCGCGATCTGGCGGTCCCAGCGGAAGGCCTCGAGCCGGTCGCCCGCGCGCCGATAGCGGTCGCGCGCCCGCTCCACGCGGCGCACGAGGCCGGTCTGGGCCCGCCGCGCCAGCTCGTCCACGCGCTGGGCCTGGTTGCGGATGCGTCCGCGCTCCGCCTCGAACACGCGGTGCTGGGTGAGCGCGTTCACGCGCGCGCGCACGCGGGCCAGGCGGATGTTCAGCGCGCCGTCGGCGCGTCGGCGCAGCGCGTCGATGCGCGCGGAGAGGTCGTCTTTCGCTCCGACCACGATCTCCGCCGCGGCCGAAGGCGTGGCCGCGCGTACGTCGGCCACGAAGTCCGCGATCGTGAAGTCCGTCTCGTGCCCGACGGCGGAGATGGTCGGGATCTTCGACTCGGCCAGGGCCCGCGCCACCAGCTCCTCGTTGAAGGGCCAGAGGTCCTCGAGGCTCCCGCCGCCGCGGGCCACGATCAACACGTCGAAGCCGGAGACGCGGTTGATGGCGCGGATACCGCGCACGATGTCGGGCACGGCCTCCGGGCCCTGCACGCGCGCGGGATAGATGGCGATCTCCAGGTTCGCGTAGCGGCGCTCCACGACGCGCAGGATGTCCTGGATGACCGCACCCGTCGGCGAGGTCAACACGGCGATGCGGCGCGGCAGCATCGGCAGCGGCCGCTTGCGCGTGGCCGCGAACAGGCCTTCCTTCTCGAGCTTGCCCTTCAGCTCCTCGAAGGCCTGCTGCAGCGAGCCCTTGCCCAGGGGCTCGATGACCTCGACCGCGATCTGGTATTCGCCCTTTGGGGGATACACGCGCACCGCGCCCCGGACGAGCACCTTCATGCCGTCCCGGGGCTTGAACTTGATGAGCCGGGCCGCCGTCTTCCAGACGACCGCGCGCACCTGCGCGTTTGCGTCCTTGAGCGAGAAGTACCAGTGCCCGGAGGCGGGCAGGGTCACGTTCGAGACCTCGCCCTCGACCCAGACGTCGAAGAACTCGGTCTCGAGGACGCCCTGCAGGCGGTCGGTGAGCTGGCTGACCGTCCAGGTGCGGCGTTGCGGCTTCGGCTTCTCCGCGCCCGGCCCGAAGTCGAGCCCTTTCTGCTGCTCCATGCCTCCCGCATTCTAAGGCGAACAGGATCGCCGGACGGGACCGTTCGACCGCCGGCCACCGTTGCGGATCAGCGAGCTCAGCGCCGCGCAGCGGCGGTGAGCGACGGGGGGTTTCAGGGGGGGAGCTCACGGCTCTCGGGGTGGGGCGTGAGTTCCCCCCCTGAGATCAACTACAAAAAAATGGGGCGCCCGGCCCGATCTGGCCTGGCGCCCCGTACGGCTCGAAACTGGAGGTTGTTACTTGGTGGCGGGAGCAGCGACCTTCGCCGGCGCGATGGCGATGACCTTCTCGTGCTCACCCTTCGCGTTGTCCCAGCAGGTGACGGTGACCTTGTCGCCGGCCTTCACGGTCTTGAGCGCGCCCGCGGCCTTGGCGTCCACCGGAGCCGTGTGGTTCTCCTTCTCGCCCTTGAGGGTGATCGTGTTCTTGGCGGCGTCGACGGAGACGACCTCGGCGGTCACTTCGTGCGTCTTCCCCTTGTCCGCAACGGCCTTCGCGGTCTCGGCCTTCGCCTCGGTCTTGGCGGCGACGGCCTGCGCGGGCGCCTTGGGCGCCTCGGGCTTCTTGGCCTCGTCGGCGACGGCCACGCCGGCCACGAAGACGAGGGACAGCAGCAGGGCAAACTTCTTCATGTGTTTCGCAATCTCCTTGGCAACGGGGCAGATTCGCCCACGTGCGGAACGTTGACGGAGCAAGGCCGGTGCCATCACGACGAACTTGTCGTGTCGCTCCCTAAACCCGCAACGCCGAAGCCGATTGGGAGGAAGGGCGAAGCGCCCGGTCAGGGAGCGCCTGCTCCTTTTGGTGCAGCGGGTGCCCCATCCGGGGCATCCTGCATCTTCTCCATCCGGTACTGCAGCGTGCGCCGGCTGAGGCCCAGGAGCCGGGCCGCCCGCGAGACGTTGCCCGCCGACTTCTGGAGCGCCTTCACGATGAGGGCTCGCTCCAGCGCTTCGATGTCGATGCCGGACTCCGGGATGTCGAGGTCGAAGAGCCCGCGCCGCGCGCTGAGCCCCGACCGCACCGCCGCCGGCAGGTCGGCGGGGAGGATGCGCTCCTCGTCCCCCAGCAGCAGCGCGCGCTCGATCACGGACTCCAGCTCGCGCACGTTGCCCGGCCAGTCGTAGCCCATCAGGATCTTCAGGGCCTCGTCCGTAATGCCGCGCTTGCGGCCGCCCGCGTATTTCGCGATGAAGTGCTCGACGAGGAGCGGGATGTCCGTGCGCCGCTCGCGCAGGGGCGGGAGCGCGATGGGGATGACGCTCAGCCGGTAGTACAGGTCCTCGCGGAAGCGCCCTTCGCGCACCGCCTTCTCGAGGTCGTGGTTGGTGGCGGCCACGATGCGGACGTCGATCTTGATGCGCTCCGTGCCGCCGACGCGCAGGATCTCGCGCTCCTGCAGGGCGCGCAGCAGCTTCACCTGCAGGTCGCGCTTGAGGTCGCCCACTTCGTCGAGGAACAGCGTCGAGCCCGAGGCCTGCTCGAACAGGCCGATCTTGCGCCCCTCCGCGCCCGTGAACGCGCCCTTCTCGTAGCCGAAGAGCTCGGCCTCGAGGATGCTCTCGGGCAGCGCGGCCACGTTGACGGCGTAGAACGGACGGCCACGCCGGTCGCTCTCGTGGTGGACGGCCTTGGCGACCAGCTCCTTGCCCGTCCCGCTCTCGCCGTAGATGAGGACGGTGGAGAGCGAGCTCGCCACCTTGTGCACGACGCGGAAGACGTCCTGCATCGAGCCGTGCGCGCCCACGATGTTCTCGAGGCGGAAGCGGTCGCGGAGCTGCTCGTGCAGCATCCGGTTCTCGCGCACGAGGTGACTGCGCTCCATGGCCCGGCGCAGCACGAGGAGCAGCTCGTCCTTCTCCAGCGGCTTCGTGAGGTAATCGAAAGCGCCCTTGCGCATGGCGTCCACGGCGCTGTCGATGGTGCCGTGCGCGGTCATGAGGATGACGCAGGGGCCGGCGGGCTGCTTGGGCAGCTCGGAGAGGAGCTCGATGCCGTTCATGTCCGGCATCTTGAGGTCGGTGAGGACGACGTCGAAGCTTTCGCCCGTCGCCGCCTGCAGGGCCTGGCGTCCGTTGGAGGCGGCGGTCGTCTCGTAGCCTTCCGCCTCCAGGATCATCTGGAGGATGTCGCGTTGGCGCCTTTCGTCGTCTACGACGAGAACTCGGCCTTTCACGATGGTCGAGTTCTCGTCGTAGAGAGATCAGGGGGGTGCCGTCCAGGGATGCACCCCCCTGCGCCTTCGGCTACCCCCCCACACGCTCGCGGCGGAGTGAATCCGCCGCTCGCTGCTTGCCCGGTCGCCGAGTGAATCGGCTCCTCGCTGTGCATCACTCGCCCCCGCGCATCACGAGACCAGGACCCCTTGCGACGCGGCGGCCGCCGCGCGGTCGGCGACCAGGGGGAGGGTGATGCGCGCGGTCGTGCCCTGGCCGGGGGCGCTCTCGAGCGCGATGGTGCCTCCGTGGTCGGACACGATCTTCTTGGTCAGGGCGAGGCCGAGGCCGAAGCCCGTGTCCTTGGTCGAGAAGTAGGGTTCGAAGGCGGACTGGATGTCCTCGACGGACATGCCGTGGCCGTTGTCGCGCACCGTGACCACGAGCGTTTCCGCCTGCTCGGCCGCCGCGCGGCCGCGCCGCACCGCGATCTCCAGCGCGCCCCCCTCCGGCATGGCGTCGACGGCGTTGATCATGAGGTTCAGGAAGCAGGTCTTCAGCAGCTCGGGGTCGGCCACGATGCGGGGCAGTTCCTCGTCCGCCGCCACCTCCAGGGTGATGCCCTGGTCCTTCGCCTTGTGGTCCACCAGGGCGGCCACTTCGCGCAGCACCTCTTCGACGGAAACGAGGCGCGGGTGGAGGCGCATGGGCTTCCCGAAGGACAGGAAGTCCCCGACCAGGCGGTTCAGCCGGCTGATCTCCGCCTTCATGTTGATGAGGATGCGGTCGAAGTCCTCGCGCTTCTTCGCTTCTTCGGGGCCCAGGCGCTCGCGCACGTGGTCGATGGACAGATTGATGAAGTTCAACGGGTTCCGGATCTCGTGCGCGACCGCGGAGGCGAGGCGTCCGAGCGCGCTGGTGCGCTCGGCGAAGTGCAGCCGCTCTTCCAGGGCGCGATGCTCGCGCAGCCGCTCCACCATCTCGTTGAAGCTGCGGGCCAGGGTGCCGATCTCGCCGCCCCCGGCGGGGGAGACCTGCACGGCGAGGTCTCCGGCGGCCACCTTCTGCGCCGCTTCCGTGAGGTCCTGGAGCGGCTGGATCAAGGACCAGGAGAGATAGAGCGCGAGCATGATCCCGAGCGCGAACACGGCGAGCGTGGCCAGGAGGCGGCTGAGGAACGCCTCCTGGGAGAGGGCGGAGAAGTCCTCGAGCGTGCTCTGGATCAGGAGGGTGCCGATCCGGCGCTCCCCGACGACGATGGGAACGGTGAGGGTCGAGGTCTTGGCCCCCGCCCCCCGGTTCTCTTCACCGAGCACGCCGCGGATCACGTACTCCTTGGGGCCCTTCTTCTTGTTGGTGCGCATCACGCGCTTGCCGACGTTCTGGGGATCCGTGGAGGCCTGGACCTCGTCGGAAGTGTCCGCGATCGATACGTCCTTGACCCCGAGCTGCCGCAGCTTCTGGGCGAACTGGTCGAGGGTGGCCTTGAGGTCGCCCCCTTCCACCGCCGCCGGCTGCTCCTGGAAGACCTCGATGGCCGTGGAGAGGTCCTCCGTGTAGTCGCGGAGCTGCGAGATCAGCCGCCGCTCGCTGTAGAGGTGGAGGAGGAAGAGGCTGGAGACGGAGAGGAGGAGCAGCGACACCATCATCAAGAGCAGCTTCGTCTTGAGGCTGAGGTTGTGCAGCCCGGAGTGCGCCATGCCCTGCGACATGCCAGCAATGAGGATAGAGCGCTTAAGATGTGGCCGCAATGTCCGAGCCGCCGCCGGCCCTGGCCGGGATCCGCGTCCTGCTCGTGGACGACGACGACGACACCCGCGACATCATCGAGCGCGTCCTGGCTCGCCGCGGGGCCGACGTGGTGGCGGTGGCCTCGGCGCCCGCCGCCCTCCTGCGCTTCGCCGAGCAGAAGTTCCACGTGCTCCTCGTGGACGTCATGATGCCGGGCATGGACGGCTACGAGTTCATCCGCAAGATTCGGGCGCTTCCCGCGCACCAGGGTGGGAACGTTCCGGCGGCCACCCTCACCGCGCGCGTGGCCACGGACGATCGGATGGAGTCGGTGCTGGCCGGCTTCCAGGGCCACGTGAGGAAGCCCGTCGACACGGACCAGCTGACGCACGTGGTGGCCACCCTGGCCGGACGCGGGAAGGCTAGCGGCGCCTAGAGCCGGCCGACTTCGCTCTCGCCCAGCAGCATGCGGTCGATGGCGCTGGCGCGGCCCGTCTTGGGATCCACGGTCACCACCACCGCCGCGAAGCGCGGGTCGTTCTTCGCCGTCTCGAAGCGCCCGGGCATGGCGGTGAGGAACCGCTTGACGATCGTCTCCGCGTCCACGCCGATCACCGAATCGTAGGGGCCGGTCATCCCGAGGTCGGTGCAGTACGCGGTCCCCCTGGGCAGGATCCGGTGATCGCAGGTGGGCACGTGGGTGTGCGTCCCTACGACCGCGGAGACGGTTCCGTCCAGGTGATAGCCGAGCGCGGTCTTCTCCGAGCTGGCCTCCGCGTGCATGTCCACGATGATCACGGCCGCTTCCTTGCGCAGCTTCTCGACTTCGCGCGCGCCCAGGGTGAATGGATCGTCCATGGCGCCGTTCATGAACACGCGGCCGCTCAGGTTCAGGACGGCCACCGGGACGTGCGAGTCCTTGCCCCGTCCCACATAGCTGCCGCGGCCGGGCTGGCCCTCGGGGTAGTTGAGGGGTCGGATCAGCTGGGGGATCTGATCGATGATCGGGATGATCTCGCGCTTGTCCCAGATGTGGTTGCCGGACGTCATGCAGTCCACGCCCATGTCCAGGATCTCGTCGCAGATCTCGCGGGTGACGCCGAACCCGCCGGCCGCATTTTCGACGTTGGCGATGCAGTATTCGACGTCGTATTTCTTCAGGACGATCGGCAGCGCCTTCTTCATGATGCCGCGCCCGGGGCTGCCCACGACGTCGCCGATGATCAGGATGTTCATTCGACCTTCACGCTAGACTGCGCGACCGCGACCGTCAAATGGATGCGGCTATAATCGCCGCCGGCGGATCCTCATTGGAGTCCAATCAGACGCTCCTCGCGCTCGCGGCCGCCACGACTTGGGACGGCGGCGACGGGGTGGTGTCCACGCTGCGGACCACCTTGAGCACCCTCGCCCCTTTCGACGCGGGCGAGCTCGCGCTTTCCATGCCGACCGGTTTCCGGCGCTGGACGTTCACGGACGAAGAGGAGCCCGTGGCCGCGGACGACCTGCTCCTCGACGTCTCCCGCCACGACGTGCCGCTGCGCATCGATCAGCCCGACGAGGCCGCTCCCTTTCCGGAGACGGCGGCGCGCATGCGGCGCCGCGGGTACATGTCGATGCTGGCCGTGCCCCTGAACGCGGCCGGCGGCCCCGACGGCGCGGTGGTGCTGGCGCGGCGCTTCGGGTGGGCGTACGCGGGGACGTCGATGCGCTCCGTCTCCGTCTGCGTGTCGATGGCGGGCCTGTGCCTCGAGCGCGCGCTCGCCCTCACCGCGCTGCGCCGCGAGCTCGAGGCGGCCGGGCATCGCCTGCGCGAGCTGGAAGGCCGCTACCGCTGAACGGCGGCGATGCTCGCGCAGCGGCCGTCTTCAAGGCGCGGCGGTCATGATCTGCGGTCCTAACGTCCCTTCTTGGCCTTGAACGCCCCGCGCCGAGGCTGCGGACTCGTCGCGACGGCCAGGATCCCCTCGACGCGGGTCAGCGCCGCGTGGGCCGCGGGCACGCCGCAGTAGATCGATTGCTGGAGGACGATCTCCTTGATGTGCTCGACCGGGACTCCGCCTTCCT
>Ga0207648_10007404_pt1 | contig 10805 bp, 10 predicted proteins | sample KBSMisM32_FD_184310 | JGI IMG/M metagenome (GOLD analysis project Ga0207648, IMG submission 184310) | Miscanthus rhizosphere microbial communities from Kellogg Biological Station, Michigan, USA - KBS Miscanthus M3-2 (SPAdes) (version 2) | ecosystem: Host-associated > Plants > Roots >... | reverse complement strand
GAGCCCTTCGACAGGCTCAGGAGGGTCCGCAGCAAGTGCTCTCGCGGTGTGATCATGGCCGCTCCAGCGCGTCGGACGCGCCACCGCCGGCCACCGAGACCGCCAGCCCGTCGACGTCGAGCAGGTCCGGGAACGACTCCAGCAGGTGCTTGCCGAGGTGCTCCGGCTCGGGCAGCGGCACGGGGTAGGTGCCGTCGAAGCAGGCACGGCAGAGGTTGTCCATCGGCACCGTCGTCGCCTCGACCAGGTCGTCGAGAGAGATGTAGTGGAGGCTGTCGGCGCCGATCGAGGCGCAGATCTCCTCCGGTGAGAGCCCGTTGGCGATCAGCTCGGCGCGGGTGGCGAAGTCGATGCCGTAGAAGCAGGGCCACTTGACGGGAGGACTCGAGATCCGCACGTGCACCTCGCGGGCCCCGGCCTCGCGCAGCATCCGCACCAGCGCCCTTTGGGTGTTGCCGCGCACGATCGAGTCGTCGACGACCACCAGTCGCTTGCCCTCGATCACGTCGCGCAGCGGGTTGAGCTTGAGCCGGATGCCGAGCTGCCGGATCGTCTGCGAGGGCTGGATGAAGGTGCGGCCGACGTAGGAGTTCTTGACCAGGCCGGTGCCGTAGGGGATGCCGGAGGCCTCCGCGTAGCCGATCGCGGCCGGCGTACCGGACTCGGGCACAGGGATCACCAGGTCGGCCTCGGCCGGGAACGCACGGGCCAGCTTGCGGCCGATCTCGACCCGCACGCTGTGGATGCGCTGGCCGGAGATCAGGGTGTCCGGGCGGGCCAGGTAGACGAACTCGAACAGGCATCCCTTGGGCGCCGGGTCGGCGAAGCTGCTCGTGCGCAGCCCGTCCTCGTCGATCGCGACCAGCTCACCGGGCTCGACCTCGCGAACGTACGACGCACCGACGATGTCCAGCGCCGCCGTCTCCGAGGCCACGACCCAGCCGCGCTCGAGCCGGCCCAGCACCAGCGGCCGGATGCCCTGGGGGTCGCGGGCGGCGTACAACGTGTTCTCGTCCATCCACACGAAGGAGAACGCACCCCGCAGAAGCGGCAGCACCTCGACGGCGCGCGCCTCCAGCGAGGTGTCGGGGTGGTAGGCGAGCAGCGCCGTGACCAGGCTGGTGTCGTTGGTCGTGTTGTTCTCGAGGTTGCGGGCATGGAAGTCGAGCTCGCCCGGTGCGTGCGGCAGCTCCTTGACCATCTGCTGCAGCTCGAGGGTGTTGGTCAGGTTGCCGTTGTGCGCGAGCGCGATCGACCCGTCGGCCGTCGGCCGGAACGTCGGCTGGGCGTTGGCCCAGGTGCTGCCGCCGGTGGTCGAGTAGCGCGAGTGACCCACCGCGAGGTGGCCCTTGAGTGCCTCGAGGGTGGACTCGTCGAAGACCTGGGAGACCAGGCCCATGTCCTTGTAGACCAGGATCTGACGCCCGTTGCTGACCGCGATCCCGGCCGACTCCTGGCCCCGGTGCTGGAGGGCGTACAGACCGAAGTAGCTCAGCTTCGCGACGTCCTCCCCCGGCGCCCAGACGCCGAAGACACCGCAGGCGTCCTGGGGTCCGAGGTCGTGCGGGTTGAGGTCGTTCGTCAGTCGACCGTCTCCGCGACGGCGTGCCCCAGGGGCTGTTGGGCCGGCCACGTCGCGGAGTCTACGGGTCGAGCCCGACGACGCGGTGAGACGCACCGTGCATCTCAGGTTCTGCGACCATGGCCGGATGCCCGCGCCCGAGGTGAACCGTGCGATGTTGCGGGTGCGCGACGCCATCGACCGGGACTACGCCCTGGAGCTCGACGTCGACGCGATGGCCGGGATCGCCGCCGTCTCGCCGGCCCACCTGATCCGGACGTTCCACCTGGTCTTCGGGGAGACACCGCATCGCTACCTCCAGCGACGCCGTGTGGAGCGGGCGATGTTCCTGCTCCGAAGCACGGACAGGAGCGTCACCGACGTGTGCTTCGCCGTCGGCTTCGGCAGCCTCGGCACGTTCAGCCGAACGTTCCGCGACATCGTCGGCGAGCCCCCCACGGTCTACCGCCGCCGAGGGCCGCTGCCCCAGGCAGACGGGTGCTTCGTCATGGCCTGGACCAGACCGAGCAGTTTCGGAGAAGCGTCCGCGGGCTGAGGTCGCCTAGCGTCGACGACATGACGATCACCTCCAACCGACTGTCCTCGATCTACGTCCTCGACCAGGACGAGGCGCTCGACTTCTACGTCGGCGTCCTCGGTCTCGAGGTCGCCACCGACGCCGACCTCGGCTTCATGCGCTGGCTGACCGTGCGGGTGCCCGGCGACACCAAGGAGATCCTCCTCGAGCGCCCCGGACCGCCCGCCCACGACCCGGCCACGGCCGAGGCGGTGCGCGCCCTGGTGACCAAGGGCGCGGGAGGAGGCTGGCTCGGCTTCAACACCGACGACGTCGATGGTCTCTACGAGAAGCTCCTCGCCCAGGGTGTCGAGATCACCCAGGTGCCGACGGACCAGTCGTACGGACGGGACTTCGGGCTTCGCGACCCCTTCGGCAACAACCTGCGGATCGGAAGGATACCTTCGCCCGGAGCATGACCCTGAGCATGACTAGGCCCGAGCCTGTGGCCCGGGCCCAGTCCCCCGGCAGAGGGGGCTCATGCTTCCCTCCCACTCGCGGCAGCCACCCAGCCCAGCTTGACCGAACGCTCCTTCCACCTTGCCCCGAAATGCCGCTACGCGACAACGCTGTCCCGGTTCTGAGACTGTTTCGGATTCGGGTCTGTGCGTGCGTGGGTGTGCCGTCAGGAGTTCGCGCCGAGGCCATCGAGGAGCAGCGCCTCGGCCAGCAGCACCCGCTCGAACTCGGCGAGATGGAGACCCTCGTTGGCGCCGTGGGCACGCGTGTCCGGGTCCTCGACACCGGTCACGAGCACGCTCGCCTGCGGGAAGGCCCGGAGGAACTCGGCGATGAAGGGGATCGACCCGCCGACGCCCATGTCGATCGGCTCGACGCCGTCCCACGCGTCGCGGAACGCCGTGCGCGCCACGTCGTACGCCGGACCGGTGGCGTCGATCTGGGTGGCCTCGCCGGTGTCGACGATGGTGATCCCCAGACCGGCGCCCCACGGCACGTGCGCCTCGAGGTGCTTGCGCAGGCAGGCCACCGCGTTCTCGGTGGTGTCGCCGGGCGCGATGCGCAACGAGATCCGGCAGCGCGCCAGGGGCACCAGGGTGTTGCTGGCGCCGGCGACCTTGGGTGCGTCGAGTCCGGTGATGCTGAGCGCCGGCTTGGTCCAGAGCCGCTCGACGGTGCTGCCGGAGCCGATCCAGCGGACGCCCCCGGCGGCACCGGACTCCGCGCGCAGTCGCTCCTCGGGGTAGTCGACCTCGGCGGCCGGGCCGGCGTGCAGCCCGTCGACGGTGACGTTGCCCTCGTCGTCGTGGAGTGAGGCGATCAGCCTGGCCAGCGCCATCAGCGAGTCGGGAACCAGGCCGCCCCACATGCCGGAGTGGACCGCGTGGGTGAGCGTCCGCACCTCGACGTCGGCGCGGACCAGGCCACGGAGCGACGTCGTGAGCGCGGGCACCCCGATGTCCCAGTTGCCGGAGTCGGCGATCACGATCACGTCGGAGCGGAGCTCGTCGTGGTGCTGGCGCAGCAGCGCGACGAGCGAGTCGGAGCCGACCTCCTCCTCGCCCTCGATGAACATCACGAGGCTGACCGGCAGGTCGTCGCCGAACGCCCGCGCCGCGGCCAGGTGGGTGACGATTCCGGCCTTGTCGTCGGCGGCACCGCGACCGTAGAGGCGGCCGCCGCGCTCGGTCGGCTCCCACGGCGGGGAGTCCCAGTCGGCGTGGTCGTTCTCGGGCTGTACGTCGTGGTGGGCATAGAGCAGCACCGTCGGTGCGCCCGCTGGGCCGGCCTTGTGCGCGATCACCGCCGGTGCCCCGCCGTCCGCGGTCGTGATCTGGACCCGGAAGCCCTCGGCCTCGAAGAGCGCGGACACCGCCTCGGCGCTGCGCTGGACCTCGCTCGCCCGCTCCGGGTCGGCGCTCACGGACTCGATCCGGACCAGGTCCTCGAGGTCACGGCGGATGCCGGGGAGGACGTCCTGGATGCGGCTGCGGAGCTCGTCGATGTTCATGCTCCGACCCTAGCCATCCGTTGAGTTGTGCCTCCGGCACCCGTCAGTTGTGCCTGCTGCCCGGCCGTCGGCGGGTCTCGACGGTGCCGGAGGCCGATCTCGACGGTGCCGGAGGCCGGTCTCGACGGTGCCCGGGGCCGATCTCAACGGAGGGGGAGGTACGGCGTCAGGTCGGTGCGCTCACCGGAGGCCCGGAGCCGGCCGTCGGAGCGGGCGGCGTCCCAGGCGAGGTCGCCGGTGGCGAGTGCGATCCAGGTGGCAGCGTCGAGCTCGACAACGGCCGGCGGGGTGCCGCGGGTGTGCCGCACTCCCGGCACCACCTGCACGGCGGCGTACGGCGGGACCCGAACCTCGACCGAGTTGCCGGGTGCCCGTTGCTGGAGCAGCGCCAGGAAGTGCTTGGTGAGGAGCCGCAGGTCCTCGCGTCCGTCCGGGTCCGCGCGGTGCCGCTCGAGGGCGGCCGAGACCTCGGCGGCCGGCGCGGGGGTCAGTCGGCGGGGCACGACGTCATTGGACCATTCCGGCCGTGCGGCCCCAGACCCTGCGTGGCAGGGTGACCGGCGTGACGATCGAGGGACAGCTGCCGGTGAGGTTCCGCGAGCCGGCGGCGTGGCTCAGGGAGTTCGTCGTGCACACGCCCGACGCCCTCGCGCTGCGCCTCGGCGGCTCCCTCGCCACCGGTCCCGTCGACGAGTGGTCCGACCTCGACGCCTGCATCCACGTCGTGCCCGGCACGGAGCGCCGCGTGTTCGACGCCCTCCTCGCGGGTCTCGACCGGGACTGGGTGTTCACCGACCGCTGGGTGCTGGAGGCCCCGGTGCGGCAGGAGGGGCTGCAGGTGTTCGGCCGGCTCGCCCACGAGCCCGGAGGCACACGCCTGGTGGTCGACGTCGAGGTCGAGGCGGTGCCCGACGGCGGGGTCCCGATCGACCCGCGCCGTCACGGCGTGCCGATCGTGCTGCACGACCCCGACCGGCTGATCCGGGTCGAGCAGGAGCCGGACGAGCGGCTCGCCGCCGACGCGCGCACGTCGGCACGCCGGATCGCCGACCGGTTGCCGACCGCTCGTTGGATCGTCGAGAAGGCGATCGCCCGCGGCCACTGGCCCGAGGCGGCGGCGTACCACCTGCGGTTTGGCGTCGACCCGCTGGTGCAGCTGCTGCGCACGGTCCACTGCCCCAGCCGCTGGGACTTCGGGCTGCGCTACGTCCACGCCGACCTACCCGCCGAAGACGTACGGCGGGTGCTGGAGCTGCTGCCCGGGGATCCGGACGGCCTGGCCGAGCGGTCCCGGGCGGCGTTCGACTGGCAGGACGAGCTCCTGACCGTTGTGCTCAGGCCAGGGCGGTAGGCAGCGTCGCCGTCCAGGCGACACGCAGGTCGTCGACGGTCACGGAGAAGGCGCCGTCCACCTCGAGCGTGGTGCCGCCGGTGGTGCCGATTGCCACCACGGGAACGCCGTACGACGTACAGGCCGCCTCGAACGCGGCCCGTTTGTCGTCACCGACCGTGACCACCGCACGAGCGGCCGACTCGGCGAAGAGAGCCACGAACGGGTCGCCCTCGAGCTCTATCCGGGCGCCGACCCCGTGGCGCATCACGGACTCGGCGAGCGCCTGGGCCAGCCCGCCGTCGGAGACGTCGTGGGCCGAGGTCACCGCGCCGTCGCGGGCGGCGTCGACCATGAGCAAGGCCAGTGCCTGCTCGGCGGCGAGGTCGACCGCGGGCGGCAGCCCACCCAGGTGACCGTGCACGACGTGCGCCCACTCGCTGCCGGACAGCTCCTCGCGGGTCTCACCGAGCAGCAGCACGGTCTCGCCCTCGGCGACGAAGCCGGTGCGCGTGCGCCTGGTGACGTCGTCGATCACGCCGAGGGTGGCCACCACCGGCGTCGGCAGGATCGCGGTCTCTCCGGTCTGGTTGTAGAGGCTGACGTTGCCGCCGGTCACCGGGATGCCAAGCACGAGGCACGCGTCCTTGAGGCCCCGGCAGGCCTCGGCGAACTGCCACATCACGTCGGGGTCCTCGGGCGAGCCGAAGTTCAGACAGTCGGAGATCGCGAGCGGCCGTGCTCCGGAGACCGCCACGTTGCGGAACGACTCCGCGAGCGCGAGCTGCGCGCCGACGTACGGGTCGAGCCGCGCGAAGCGGCCGTTGCAGTCCGTCGCCACCGCAACCCCGAGCCGGGTCGCCTCGTCGACCCGCACCATGCCCGCGTCATCGGGCTGGGCGAGGACGGTGTTTCCCTGGACGTAGCGGTCGTACTGGTCGGTGATCCAGGACTTGTCGCACAGGTTCGGCGAGGCAAGCAGTCGCAGGAGCGTGTCACGCAGCTCGTTGCCGGCGGCCGGGCGGGGCAGCGCCTCAGCGCCGTCGGCCTGGAGCGCGTCCTGCCAGGAGGGCCGCGCGAACGGGCGGTGGTACGTCGGGCCATCGTGGGCTACCGACCGCGGGGGCACGTCCACCACGCGCTCGCCGTGCCAGTCGATCCGGAGCCGGTCGCTGTCGGTGACCTCGCCGACCACGGTGGCGTCGACGTCCCACTTGGCGCAGATGGCGAGGAACGCGGCGACGTCGCCGGGCGCGACGACCGCCATCATCCGCTCCTGCGACTCGCTCATCAGGATCTCCTCCGGCGCCAGCGTGGAGTCGCGCAGCGGCACCCGGTCGAGCTCGACGTACATGCCGCCGTCGCCGGCCGAGGCCAGCTCGGAGGTCGCGCAGGACAGCCCGGCACCGCCGAGGTCCTGGATGCCGGCCACGAGGCCGGCCGCGAAGAGCTCGAGCGTGCACTCGATGAGCAGCTTCTCCTGGAAGGGGTCACCGACCTGCACGCTCGGGCGCTTCGGTCCACCGGTGGTCGAGCCTGTCGAGACCTCGAACGTCTCCGAGGCGAGAACGCTCACGCCGCCGATGCCGTCACCGCCGGTCTTCGCGCCGTACAGGATCACCTGGTTGCCGACCCCGGACGCCTTGGCCAGGTGCAGGTCCTCGTGGCGAAGGACGCCGACGCAGAGCGCGTTGACCAGAGGGTTGCCCAGGTACGACGCGTCGAACACCGCCTCGCCGCCGATGTTCGGCAGCCCGAGGCAGTTGCCGTAGCCACCCACACCGGCCACGATCCCGGGCAGCACACGATGGGTGTCGCCATGGCTGCCGTCAGTGTCGAGCGGGCCGAACCTGAGGGAGTCCATCACCGCCACCGGGCGCGCGCCCATCGCCAGGATGTCGCGGACGATGCCGCCGACCCCGGTGGCCGCGCCCTGGTAGGGCTCGACGTACGACGGGTGGTTGTGCGACTCGACCTTGAACGTGACCGCGTAGCCCTGGCCGATGTCGATCACGCCCGCGTTCTCGCCGATGCCGGCGAGCGTCTTGCCGACCGGCGTCTCCTGCGGGATCTCGGAGAACTGCTTGAGGTGCACCTTGGAGGACTTGTAGGAGCAGTGCTCGCTCCACATGACTGAGTACATCGCCAGCTCCGAGCTGGTCGGCCGGCGGCCCAGGATCTCGCGGATCCGCTGGTACTCGTCGGGCTTGAGACCGAGGTCGCGCCAGGGCTGCTCCCGGTCCGGGTCCAGCGCGGCGACGGCGACGGTGTCGAGAGAGGGGCTGGACACGGGCACAACCTATCCGGTCATCCGGGTGATACTGACGGCGACGCCGGATGACGAGAAGAGGGTCGAAATATGGGTGACGACGCGGACGAGACGGTCATCGGCGGCGACCCGGTGCCCACGGCGACACAGGCGCAGGCCGGCGCAGCCGCGGCGGCGGCCGCCGGGGCGCCTGACGACGGCGAGGAGGGCGACGGCCAGGAGCCGCACGCCGACGGCCCCACCTCCCCGCCGCGCCAGGACCCGCGCGAGTAGCTCAGGCGGCGGGCGCCTCCGCTCCTCCGGGGCCGTCGCCGTCATGGTCGCCGCCGTGGCCGGTCTGGGTGCCCGTGATCGTGAAGTCCTTGCCGACCTGCACGATCATCGGGGTGCCGGCGTTCACGACGTGCGCCTCGTAGACCCCGTCGGAGTCGGTCTCGACGCGCTGGATGGTCGCGTCCGGGTACTTCGCCTGCACCGCGGCGAGCACCTTCGCCCTGGTGGCTCCGGTGAGCAGCTTCTCGTCGCTGCGCATCGGCTTCGAGGGGTCGGTGTTCCCGTTGCCGAGCTTGCCGTGGTCGTCGTACGTCGCCGTGCCGGAGGTGGTGCCGTCGGAGGCGTCGTCGGAGGCGTTGGCGCTCAGGGTGCCGGCCAGCACACCGCCGGCAACAACGCCGGCGGCTGCGATCGCCACCGCGGAGGCGATCGTCCGAGTGCGTCGTCGGCGCGCGACCGCCTCCGCCGCGGGTTGGGTCTCGTCGGTCATGGTCCGTCCTTCGTGTCGGAGGACGGCCCGGTGCCGTCCCTGGTGCGAGCGTGCGCGCAGACCTTGGCTGTCCGAGGTGCGCCACCTGTCGAGAACCTGAGAACCCGCGCAGCACCTCTGGTCGAACTACAGTTCTGTAGTTCCGGTCGCCGCCTGTTACGCATGTGACTTGTGTGGTTTCCTGCTTGGGCCAGACCCCGAGACCACCGGAGCTTTCCATGCACCCGATCGGGCCTACGTGCCGCCTTCTCCGGCGACTGACGACCGGCGTCGTCGCCCTTGCCGTGGGTCTGACGACCACGCTCGGCGTGGCCTCCCCGGCGCACGCGGACAACCCGGTGACGCCCGGTGACTTCACCGGCTACGGCTTCGACCAGTGCCTGGCGCCGACCCAGTCCGCGATGGACACGTGGTGGCTCACCTCGCCGTTCACGGGGGTCGGGATCTACGTCTCGGGCGCCTCCCGCGCCTGCACCAGCCAGCCGAACCTGACCTCGAGCTGGATCAGCAGGCAGCTCGCCGCCGGCTGGCGGCTCCTGCCGATCACGCTCGGCCCGCAGGCCTGGTGCACGACGCGGGAGCGCTACCTGCACCAGGTTCGCATCGACTGGCACCCCGCGAACAACTACGTCGCCGCCCGCACGCAGGGCCGCGCCGAGGCCGACAAGACCATCGCGGCGACCAGCAGGCTGGGGATCGCCAAGGGCAGCACGCAGTGGTACGACATCGAGGCGTTCGACACCGCCAGGACCGACTGCCGCGAGTCGGCGAAGTGGTTCCTCAACGCCTGGTCCAACCGCCTGCACGAGCTCGGCTACGTCTCGGGGGTCTACTCCAGCGCCGCCTCCGGGATCAAGATGCTCGACGACGCCCGGGTCAAGACGCCGGGCAGGTTCGTGCTGCCCGATCAGCTCTGGATCGCCGACTGGAACCGCAACGCCGACGTCTTCTCGTCGTACGTCCGCAACGACGGGTGGATGCCGCACAGGCGCGTGCACCAGTACCGCGGCGGCAAGCCCGAGACCTTCGGCGGCGTCACGATCAACATCGACCGCAACTGGCTCGACCTGGGCAGGGGCTCCGTTGCCCCGACCGAGGCGAAGCACTGCGGAGGCGCGGCCGTCTACAACTACCCGTCGTACGCCAACCTGCAGCGCGGCACCACGAGGACCGACCAGGTGCGCGCGCTCCAGTGCATGCTCCAGGGCCGCGGCGTCTACAACGGCGCGATCGACGGGAAGTACGGCGACGCCACGGTCGCCGCGGTGCGCGCCTACCGGAAGTCGATCGGCTGGCAGGCCTCGGACACCTGGTCGCGTCACATCTGGATGCAGCTGATGACGGTCGGGCCCAAACCGGTCGTGAAGTACGGATCCGCGCGCTCTGCCGTGCGCAAGGTCCAGCGGGCACTCAACGCCAGCGGCGTCTCCCAGCTCACCGTGACCGGCGTGATGACGCGGACGACGGTCGACGCGGTGAAGCGGTACCAAGGCCGGCTCGGCATCAGGCAGTACGGCGTGGTGACCCCGGGGACGTGGCGGGCGCTGAACGCTGGGCGCTTCTGAGTCGAGCGGGGTGTTCTTGGGGTCGAGCGTTCGGTCGAATTCCCAAGGTATCTAGGGACTTGTCGGGCATCGGTAACGCAAACGGACAGCGCACTTCCCAATCTCTTCTGACTTTCCAATGGAACTTGACGCTTCCAGCGGCGTACATCCGACGGGAAGGGTGAGAAAGGATTGGGAGGTCAAGAGGCATTGGGAAGTGGGCGGAAAACCTAGATACCTTGGGAATTCTGCAGCGGGTGAACGCTCACACGAGAGCGCCCAGCACCGAGGTGAAGAAGCCCAGCCCGTCGGTGCCGGGGCCGCAGAGGTCCTCGACGGCGTGCTCGGGGTGAGGCATCAGGCCGACCACGTTGCCGCGCTCGTTGGTGACCCCGGCGATGCCACGGAGCGAGCCGTTGGGGTTGTCGCCGAGGTAGCGGGCGACCACCCGGCCCTCGCCCTCGAGCCGGTCGAGGGTCGGCTCGTCGGCGACGAAGCAGCCCTCGCCGTTCTTCAGCACGATCGTCACCTCCGCGCCCTCCTCGTACGCCGAGGTCCACACGGTGGCGGTGTTCTCGATCCGGAGGCGCTGGTCGAGGCAGCCGAACTTGCGGTGGTCGTTGCGGATCAGCGCGCCGGGCAGCAGGTGCGACTCGCAGAGGATCTGGAAGCCGTTGCAGATGCCGAGCACCGGCATGCCGCCGCGGGCGGCGTCGACGACTTCGGTCATCACGGGCGCGAACCGGGCGATCGCGCCGCAGCGCAGGTAGTCGCCGTAGGAGAAGCCACCGG
>Ga0207648_10007402_pt1 | contig 10807 bp, 6 predicted proteins | sample KBSMisM32_FD_184310 | JGI IMG/M metagenome (GOLD analysis project Ga0207648, IMG submission 184310) | Miscanthus rhizosphere microbial communities from Kellogg Biological Station, Michigan, USA - KBS Miscanthus M3-2 (SPAdes) (version 2) | ecosystem: Host-associated > Plants > Roots > Rhizosphere... | reverse complement strand
CCGGTGGCCTGGTAGTCCTTCCAGCCCGACCCGGTGATGTACCCGCGCGCGACGCACTCGACCGGGAACATCTCGAGCTTCTCAACCAGGAGGGCGCGACCCTTGGCCTCCTCCGGCACGTCCGTATTGGCGGGCATCCGGAACGGCCCCCACACGCCGCTTCCGCCACGCCGAAGCTTCTCCAGCAGCTGCGACAGGGCATCGGACCGGCCGGCGTGCCGCTGATGTAATAGGTGGTATAGCCCGGCGGCACGGTGACGGCCGAAACGATCGGTGTGGTGCCGCTCGGCAAAGGCAGGCGCGAGACCGTCTGCGCGCCGGCCGGCGCCGCAAAGACGCAGGCCGCCAAGGTCAGGCCAAGAAAAGCAAGCGTGCGTGTCATATCCATCCCCTTCTCAAAAAATGCGTGCACCCGGTCCGCGGATGCGTCGGTCGAAATCACGCCCGCGCCTTGCGCGCCTTGTTGAGGACCTCGCGCAGACGCCGGCCCACGATCAGCTCCTCGCCCGGCTGCAGGGTCATGGAGACGACCTGCAGCTTGTTGACGACATTGGCGTTAGACTTGCGCAACGGCGGCAACAGGCTGCGGTTGCCCTGCGTGGAAAGCATCTCGATACAGGGCTCGCCTTGGCGCAGTTCCTCGACGCATTGCGCCACGGTCAGACCGAAGGCTGCCTCGTCCCAGTTTATTGTCAGCGTAGGATAGGAGTTGCTCCCGACCGGAATCTCGATCGAAGTCGTCACACCCGGCACGGTTTCCACCAGCTTGGCGACCCGCTCGACCCGGCCCTGCCACATCTTGTTGAGAGCATTGAGGTCGGCCTTGGACCAGTATTCGACGGCGGCCAGCACGCCCATGATCTCTTCCTTGCCCACCTTCATGGCGCGGCAGACCGCGCCCTCCCAGGGCGCGCTGTTGGCCATGGCGGCGTCGATCAAATCCTTGCGGCCGAGCAGCACGCCGGAGCATTGCGGCCCGCCCAATCCCTTGCCGCCGCTGACGGTGTAAAGGTCCACGCCCCATTTCGCGAATTTGGTGAAGTTCTCAAAGGGCGGGACGGAGGAGGAGGCGTCCACCAAAAGCGGCACGCCCGCAGCCTTAGTGACCTTGAGCGCGTCCTGCACCCGCTCGTCGCGGAAGGTCGTATAGACCAGTACGGTCCTGGGCGTGATCGCCGCCGCCAGGTCGGCCAGTCCCGCTGCAATCACCAGCCTACCGCCCGGCAGACGCAACGCGCTGTCGAAGGCGTTGCGGCCACCCAACATCACCACTTCGTTTTTCATGCCGGTGGTGTCGGGTAGTTGCCAGATCTTGTCGGGATCGGTTCCAGCGATGCAGCCCGCCGTGGCTTGGGACATGGCGGCAGCCGCGCCGGACGTGACAATTCCGGATTCCGCGCCGGACAGTTCGGCCAGTCTTTTGCCGGCGGCGGCCTGCAGCTCGTACAGGTCCACGAAATGGTGTGAGGCCGCTTCCGCCGCGCGGCGGACCTCCGGCAGTTCCAGACAACCGCTCAGGTAAGTATAGGTGCCGCGCGCATTGATGATCGTGCGGACCCCAAGCTTGGCGTATGGATTGCCGACCGCCTTGCCGACACCGGTGGCGACGGTCGCGGCAAAGCTGCGGGTGGCGATGGTGGCGAATAAGGGCGTGGCGGCCGCCAGTTTGAGGAAAGACCGCCGGGCCGTGGAGATGGAAGACATGAGAACCTTTCCTTTGCGCGAAACGTCAATTCCGGTGCGCGGCCGCAATGGACTTTCGAATGAGGTCGATGGTGCGGGCATTGGTCCGCTCGGTCAGGACCTTGCCGATCTCGGCGCTGGCATGGCGGGGATCGCCTTCGACGCCATTCTTGCCGTTGCCGGCCTCCAACTTGTTCATGCGCACCATGCTGGGATCGATGGCAAGCATCAGGGAGGTGTCGCGAACATCGGAGTGATTGCCGATTTCCTCGCGTCTGATGCCGCGCTTCATCATTTCCGCGGCATCGCCTGGCGGATCGCCGCGATAATAAGCGCCGATGGCATGAACGCGGACTTGGGTGGCGGCCCACTCTTTATTCAATTTGGCGGCGACGGCGTCCTGGCCGGCCTGATCGGAACCATGATCGCCGATCAGCACGATGTCGCGGAAGCCGTGCAGTTTAAGACTGCGGACGGCGCCTTCCACCACACCGGCATAGACATCTTCGGGCACGCCGATGGTGCCTGGATAGCGCAAATGTCCTTCAGGGGGATCGTATTTGCCTTCGGGGGTGTAGACGATCACCGAGGCGACCAGCGCATTACCAAGGCGCCGGGCGATGGTCTGGGCATTGGCGAGGGCGCGGAAATTGTGCTTGCCGGTGGCCATGGCAGGGCCGTTCTGCTCGGTGCCGCCTGACGGCAGGATGACCGTGGTTTTCCCTGCCGCGATGGCGTCGCGGATTTCGTAGGATGTCATCCTTTCCATCAGGACATTGTCGGAGGTCTGCGCCGAGGCCGCACCGGCGCAGCACAGCAAGGCAATCATAAGCAGGGTACGGTACATCAGATCCTCCCAGTCAATCCGTCGCGCTTTCCGCGATCGGTTCCAATCTCATCAGCGGACGCGGTGGACTTTGTAATAGTAATCCTCACCTGCAACCATCAGGATGTAAGTGTGCATCGAATCCGGCCTGATCGTGACCCGCATCTCAGCCGCATCCCGGCGCCAACGGGCGGGATGGTAGACCTGGTCCTCGGGCGCCTGTTCCCAAACCTGGCCATCGATCAGGGTGACGGTGAAGGAACCGTTTTTCTCCATGACATAGGACTGCATGGGCATGTCGCGGACAATCGGCTTAAGGTCGGTGAACAGGCCGCCAAATATGCCCACCCTCTTCGGCATGGGAGGCGGGGTTAGCGGTGCGCCAGGCGCAGGCGCGACAGCAAGCGGTTGTGGCGTCGGCGCAGATGCAAACTGTTGTGGCGCCGGTCTGGCCGCGGTCTGGGGTGCCGACAATCCCAGTTGTGCGCGCATCGGCGCAGCGGCGGTGTAATAGCAATCCAGCCAAGGGCGATCCTCCGTCACGCGCATGCAGGCGGCGGCGGCCGAAACCACTTCGGTGCGGACGGTTTCATTCTGCGGCGCACCGCCGGCCGGCGGCGACGCCGCAAGCGCGATCTGAGCGGGCAATGCAGAGCCAAGGCCCAATGAGGCACGCACCGGCTGGGCGGCGCCATAATAACAATCCAGCCACTGTCTGGAGTCAGCAACGACGCCGCAACGAATGGCGCCCGACAAGGCATCGTCGCGGGGTCGCGCTTGCGCCGGAGCCGCCAAGATCACACCCATCACCGCGGGCACCAAAAGCCAACTCATATGACGCATACACTTCCCCTTGCCGGCGCCGATCCTTGATATCCACGACGCTTTAACGCCTTGTTCCTCTGATTGAAACAAAATCGTGCTGCGGCGGCAACCCGTGGACGCGCCGCCGGCGTTTTCCACCGCTCGCCCCAGCTTGGGGTTCAAAGCTCGCCCGGAGCACGATATCTAGCTATAGCGAACTTCGGAACCCTGACACTAGGGGGCCGTTCGCTTGCGCTTGAAAGCGGGGCGCAGCATGTGAGCGCGCTGCAACATCCGCGACAATGTGAGCGACCATAATTAAAGGGCAGGGTTGCCAACCACAGGTTTTCCCAAACAAACTGTGCGCAGTGGCGGACAACAAGCCGTAAGGGGATAAGATGACGACACAGCGCAGCAAAATTTTCGCAACCACGGCTCTGGCGCTTTTGCTTCTGGCCGCGGCGGACGCGGGCGCGCAGAGCCCGCCTGTGGCGCAAGCGGATATCCTGATCAAGAATGGTCATGTGGTGGACGGCACCGGCGGCGCTTGGTTCCAAGCCGATGTCGCCATCACCGGCGACAAAATCGTCTATGTCGGCCGCGCGCCCGTGAAGGCCAAGCGCGTGATCGATGCCAAAGGCAAAGTGGTGTCGCCCGGTTTCATCGACATGCATTCTCATTCCGAATTCGGTCTGGCGCTGGATGGGCGCGGCCTCAGCAAGATCACGCAAGGCGTGACCACCGAAGTGATGGGTGAGCATCTCTCGGCCGGCCCGGTGCTGGGCCCTGCGGTGGACGATCCCATGATGGTGACGCCGCCGGTCAAGCGCAGTTGGACCACCTTGGGCGGCTGGTTTTCCTACCTGCAGAAAAAAGGCATCGGTCCCAACATTGCTTCTTATGTCGGTGCCGGACAGGTGCGCGCTTCGGCGATGGGCTATCAGAACCGCCAGCCCACGCCGGCAGAGATGGACAAGATCAAGCAGTTGATCCGTCAGGCCATGGAAGAAGGCGCTTTTGGCCTGTCCAACGGCATGTCCTATGTCCCCAATATGTTCTTCTCGACCGCGCAGCTGATCGAATTGTGCAAGGTGGCAGGCGAATATGGCGGGATATTCACCATCCATATCCGCAATGTCGCCCCAGGCGATCCCCGCGACAAAGGCCTGAAGGAAGCGATCGCCATCGCCAAGGGCGCTCATATCCCGGTGGAGATTTTCCATCTGGGCGCCAGCGCCGGCATGGATCCCGACGATTTCATCAAGGACGTGCAGCAGGCGCGGGCCGATGGCGTGGACATTACCGGCAACTCCTACACCTACGAAACCGGCTGGACCTATCTGACCCAGTCGCTGCCGGCCTGGGCGCAGGAAGGCAATTCCGCCGACATCGTGGCGCGGCTGCAAAAGCCCGACACCCGCACCCGTATTCTGGACGAAATGAAAGACCGCAATTTTGCGACATTAAAGGTCGCTTCGGTGAATCCGGAGTTTGACGGCAAGCTTTTGCCGCAGATCGCCACTCAGATGCATGTAACGCCGCAGGAGGCGCTGCTCGCCATCCTGGTCAAGCAGAAGGGCGAAGGTTTCCAGATTGGGATGCCTACCGGCGCCCGCGCCAAGATCGTCGCCCAGATGCTGAACAATCCCTGGATGGACATCGGTTCGGACGGCATCGCCCTTCCGGCCGGCGTGCGCACCTCTTTCGGCAGCCCGCATCCGCGCTCCTTCGGCACCAGCACAAGGCTGCTGGCGGAATATGTGCGCAAACAGCATGTTTTCACGGTGGAGGAAGCGGTGCGTAAAATGACCTCGCTGCCCGCCAACCGGCTGGGACTGGCGGATCGCGGCGTTCTGCGTCAAGGCATGAAGGCCGATGTGGTGGTGTTCGATCCCGCCACCGTGCAGGACATGGCGACCTATGAAAACCCCGCCCAATATTCCAAGGGCATCGATTGGGTTCTGGTCAACGGCAAAGCAGTGGTGGCCAACGGCAAGCCGACCAACGCGCTGCCTGGCGAGGTGTTGCGCGGCCCGGGCTATAAGCTGGGCACGCCATAACGGCGGTCACGCGACGCTGAAATGTTCCGGCGCACCGCCGGCTTGCCGGATTTGCCACATCCGCAGATACGCCTGTTCGATCCGCCGGCGGAAACCATCCGTGTCGAATAAAGCGCACTGCGTCCGGTTGACGGCAAGCTTGGCTTTGAGAGCCTGCATTGCCATGGGATCGCCGGCCAGCGAGATCGCGCGGGCTTCATAGTCGGGCAAATTCTCGACGATCAACTCTTGCAACCCGGCAGCCTGCAGCAGGCTGGCGGCGACACGGCCCGGAAACGTCGTGCCGCGGCAAGTCAGCAGAGGCACGCCGCTCCACAGCGAGTCGCTTGCCGTTGTGTGGGCGTTGTAAGGCAAGGTATCGAGGAACAGATCCGCATGTTGTAAACGCGCCAGATGCTGCGCCAGCGGCTGAAAAGGGGCGAAAACCAACCGCTCGCCCTGCACGCCTTGCTGCTCAGCCGCCTGCCTGAGATTTTGCGGGAACGGAGCCTGGCTATCGAGCAGCCACAACACGCTGCCAGGCGTCGCCTTCAGGATGCGCATCCAGGCCGCGAACATGGCGGGCAGAAGCTTGTAGCTCTGGTTGAAATTGCAAAAGACAAATCCGTCCTCTGGCAGACCATGATCGCCGCGGTTTCCCGTGGCTGTGCCGATGGCGCGGCGAGAATCATTCACCTGATAGCAGCCGGGAAGATGGGCAACCTTCTCCGTGTAGAAAGACCGATCCTGCTCGGGAAGCACGATCCGGTCGGCGATAATATAGTCCATATAGGGCGCGCCCAGCGTGGCCGGGAATCCCAGATAGTTGACCTGGATGGGCGCGGGCCTGCGCGCGAAAACCCCCATGCGGTGGGCGCCGAAATAGCCGTTGAGATTGACCAGAATGTCGATCTCTTCCGCGCGGATTTTCCGCGCCGCGGCATCGTCCGGCAGGCCAGCGATCGGCACAAAGCGATCGAAGGCTTTTTCCAGCCGCCTGCGCATGGCGCTGTCGTCGGATTTTCCATTGTCGATCGCGACGATTTCAAATCGCTCGCGATCATGACATTCGTAAAGGCCGGCCATCAGATGCGCGGTGGCCTGCTCGCCGAACTCGCCGGACACATAACCGATACGGATTTTGTCGCGCCCACTTGGGCCGCGCTGTGCCGTCGCCATCTGTGCCGGATATTGATCGGTGGCGTATAGGCTGGAACAGCGTAGAGCCTGGGAGGGCTTCTCTGCGATCGCCTGATAGACAAATGGCCGTACGACCTTGCGGCCCTCGCGCAAGCCGGCCTCGATCTGTGCCACCGTTTGCGGAAATTCGCGCCAGTCCGCGCCATACATGCGCAGATGCAGCAATTCGCCCAGGGCGTAGGGATGGTCTGGATCGGCCGCGATCACCCGTTCCAGATCCTTGATTGCGGACTTCAGCAGCTGCTTATCCCGCCACAGAAGATCGGCGCGGTTGCTGAGCGCCAACGCATTCTGCGGATTGAGAGCGATGGCCTCGTCAAAACTGGCCAGGGCTTCGTCGATCCGGCGAAACATGCGCAGGACGGCGCCGCGCCCATTCCAGGCGACGTCGCTTTTTTCAATCTCAAGCGCGCGATCGTAACTGGCCAGCGCCTCGGCGAGCCTTCCGCCTTGCCAGAGGAGCCAAGCATGCAGGGTCAGGGCCGCGGCAGAGCGCGGCTGCATCGCCAGCGCGCGCTCTATGCTCGCCAGAGCCGCCTGGTTCTGGCCCAAATTGGCCTGCAGGGCGCCACGACGGTACCAGGCCTCCCCAAGCTCAGGCTGCAACGCCAACGCCCGGTCATAGCTTTCCAAGGCCTCGGGGAACCGCGCGAGCTCGACCAGCGCGATGGCGCGATTGAAATGAAGCCCGGCATCCTGAGGCATTCCAACCAAAGCCTGATCGTAATTGCGTAGCGCGGCCTGAAATTGCTGCAGCCTGGCCAACGCCACGCCCCGGCTTGCCAGCACCGTTGGGTTGCCGGGCTGGGCCAGCAGCACGCTGTCGAAGCAAGTCAAAGCATCACCAGCGCGGTCCAGGTCCAGCAAGGCCAGTCCCCGGGCGCGCAGTGCCTGAACGTGACCCGGATGCAACTGCAAAGCCCGGTCAAAACAGTCCAGCGCTTCCGCGGGACGCTTCAGTTCGGCCAGCATCGCGCCGCGATTGAACCAGGCTTCGACCAAGGCAGGCTGAAGGCTGAGCGCTTTGCTGCAATGCTCCAACGCCTCCTCAAGCCGGCCCGCGCTCCGCAAAGCCGCGCTTTGGTTGATGAGTGCGCCGATATTTGTGGGGTCGAGTTCGAGCGCGGATTTTAGCAGGTCGATGGCTTCACGGTGGCGGCCCTGCTGCGCGCGCAGGGCGCCCAACAGCTGCAGCGCGGCGGTATTCAATGGGTCGACGTGCAAAATCTGGAGATAGATCGCCTCGGCGGGGCCCAGGGCGCCTTGCCTGTGGTGCGCCACCGCTTCCTGGATCAGGGCCTGGAAACTCAAAGAGGTCATAGCCTAAAAGACTATAAAGGCTTGCAATACAAGTGCAATTCGGGAAGCGCGCGGAAACGCGAAAAGGAGTAGCGCGGCGCCGGCGATTCATTTCGCCATTAAAAACGTGTATGATGACGCCGTGATAAAACCGCACCTGACGGTTTTTCCCAAACGCGAGACGGACGAGACGGAAAAGTATCATGATCTTGCGACAGCGCCTTCTTGTATCCGCCATGGCGTTGACCGTGGCGGGTGGGGCCACTCCGGCGCACGCCGAGCCCTGGGTTCGCGGCTTTGTGGTGGGCGCCTATGAATATGCTTTCCGTTATGGCGGGCGCGCCGATTTCAGCCGCAAAGGAGAGATCGAGCCGGGCGTGGATTGTCCGCATGGCAGTGGCGTCCATTTCGCCAGCGATGACCGCACCAAAGTTGCGGTGGCGCGGCAAAAATGGCGCTCGCAGCAAGAGATCGATTGGATTTCCGCGCCGCCCGGCCTGGAGATGGTGCGCGCCCCGAATTTGACGCGCTTTTATATCTGGGACCGGGCGCTGTCGCATCGCGGTTACAAGAAAGAAATCGAAACCTACGTAAATCCCTGGGCCACCGATGATCCGGGCCAGCCGCAGGTTACCAGCCGTATCGGCGACGGTTTCAATCTCGACGGCAAGATCAAGCCGACCGATTTTGTCAGTCCCGACGGCGAGAAGGGGATAGACAACAATCTCTATCGCGCCTGGGGCTGTGATGCGCCTTGGCGCGGCAATGGCAACGCCACCTTGGACCTGCGCGCCAACGACAAGATGCAGGAAGGCCTTTACACCATGGTGATCCGCATCTCGGGCAATCAGAATCCGGTGAACGACAGCGACGCGACAGTCGAGATCGGTTATTCGCCGGACAAGATCGTCAAGGATGCCAGAGGCGGCGTTGCCGTGGATTATTCCTATCGCATCCTGCAATCGGCTCAATACACCAAGCTGAAAGCCAAGATCACAAACGGCGTGGTGGAGACCGAGCAGGTGGAACATCTGCACACGCCGCGCATCGCCTGGTTCTATGACCAGACCGGCGATACCAATTTCAGCAAGGGCAAGATCAGGCTCAGCATCGCGCCGGACGGCGCGAGCGCGGCCGGCTTGATCGGTGGTTACCGCAATTGGCGCGATCTTTATGCCGAGAACACTTTCGCCCAGGATGGCGGCCAGCAGGGCATCCGCGAACATGAAGACCATGTCGCGCTTTACTATGCGCTGCGCCGCAACGCCGACGGCCTGTATAACGAAAAGACCGGCAAGTATGACGGCATCTCCAGCGTCTATCGCGTCAGGATGACGGGCGCCTATGTGGTGGATCCCGACAAGGCGATGGAGATTCCAAAGCTGGCATTGGACCAGGACCGCAAGGACGCTTTCGAGGCCACCAAATTGGCCATGGCCAGGGGAGCCGAGACGCGCGCGCCGCAACTGGTGCCGCCCGGCACGTCAGAGGCCGCGGTTGGAATCATGGAAGGGTTGCTGGAGGACCTGCCCAGCGCGGATTATTTCCTTGGGACTTTGTACCGCCAGCACTATCCCGGCGAGGACGAGTATGGTTTTCCGCCCTGGGCGGATCAGTACCGCCGCTATCAGCCGCTCAAGGCGCCGCCGAAAAAGCCGCAGCAGCAGGTCGACGCCCGCAGGCCTGTGATGTTAGCGAAACCATAGCTGAGACAGCGCTGAAAACTTCCTCTTTTCGCGGCGCGAATCTCGTGTTGGATGACGCCGATTATCTGTTGAGAAAATATTAGTAATCGGTTGTTTGGCTTAAATGATTCGCTTTGGTCCCCGGAACAGGGTGATCCGTTGTCACTTGTAGGCAACACTCTGCCAAGTTCAGCCATTTCCCCCGCCTTAAGTGCCCTTTGCGGCCGGTTTCGATCTTGCGGCTGATGGCAATGTCGGTTCAAATCGCGCCAATTCGGCAAATCAAGCCAATAACGACAAAATTCCTCAAAGGGGGCTTACAATGAATTACGGTCTGACCACGGCTCGCGCACGGCTTGCTGGCAGTGCAGCCATCCTGGCGCTTAGCGCGGGAGCGGCGATGGCGCAGGAAGGCGTCGAGCAAGTGGTGGTGTCATCCACCCGCCTGCAAGCGGCAGGCTTCGATGCCCCGACCCCGACCACGGTTATCAGCTCCGCGGATTTGCAGGCGCAGGCCAAGCCCAACGTTTTCGACTCGTTGAAGGATCTGCCCGCCCTCCAGGGCTCAACCGGCGCCGCCGCCCAGGCCGGCACGACCTCGAACGGCCTGATCGGTCTGTCGGCCCTTGGTCTCCGTGGCTTGAGCCCCTTGCGTACCCTGGTTCTGCTCGACGGCCAGCGTCATGTCGCCGCCAACCTGAACGGCACCGTGGACGTCAGCGAAATGCCTCAGATGCTGATCCAGCGCGTGGATGTGGTGACTGGCGGCGCCTCGGCTTCGTGGGGTTCGGACGCGGTTTCCGGCGTGATCAACTTCGTCACCGACAAGAAGTTCGAAGGCTTCAAGGCGCACATGGAGACCGGCCTCTCCGGCTATGGCGACATGGGCAACGTCACCGTTCAGCTGGCGGCGGGCTCCAGCTTCTGGGGTGGCAAGGGTCACTTCGAAGTCGCTGGCGAATACAGCTATAATGACGGCTTGTTGCCGCGCTATCCGCAAGGCCAGCAGCATACCTCCCTGCCGGGCAATATCGGCGGCCGCAATCTTTCCCGCCAGTCGGGCCAGGCGTCCTACAATGCCAACGCGTCGAATGTCCCCGATGGTCAGCCGATCACCTATTACGGTCCCTTGCGGCAGCAGATTCAGTTTGCCGCCTATGGCCTGATCCCCTCTGGACCCAAGGCCGCTACCACCTTCAATCAGTATGGCCAGGCTGTCGCCTATCAGCTTGCCGACAACTGCTTTGTTTCCAACGGCTCGATTCTGGACA
>Ga0207648_10007401_pt1 | contig 10807 bp, 9 predicted proteins | sample KBSMisM32_FD_184310 | JGI IMG/M metagenome (GOLD analysis project Ga0207648, IMG submission 184310) | Miscanthus rhizosphere microbial communities from Kellogg Biological Station, Michigan, USA - KBS Miscanthus M3-2 (SPAdes) (version 2) | ecosystem: Host-associated > Plants > Roots > Rhizosphere... | reverse complement strand
GGCACATGGTACCGCCCGAAAGTTGTGTCTTCCGGCAGTCACCCGATCCGTTGCATTGTTCAGCGTGTTGCAAAACGGTCTGGTTATAAAAACGGAAATTGGTTTTGAAATGTGGAGTCTGTTGTCCCGGTGAATAACGCAGCATGGTATTCATAGGCGGCGTGTCGACGATCTTATCCGGATTAAAGATGTTCCTGGGATCCCAGCAGGTTTTAATCTGTCTGAACAATTCATAGTTGCGGTCTCCGACCATCTGCCGGATAAATTCACCTCTCAGCCTTCCGTCACCATGTTCGCCACTCAGGGAACCATTATATTTCTTTACGAGCGTGGCAATTTCCGAGGCGATGGTCCGGAACATTTCATTGCCTTCCCTGGTTTTCAGGTTAAGGATGGGCCGCAGGTGGATCTCACCGGATCCGGCATGGGCATAGTGAACGGAGTGCAGTCCGTATTTCTTCAGTATCTCATTGAATTCACCAATATAGTTTGGAAGATCCTGCACATCGACAGCGGTATCTTCCACGACGGGCACGGGCTTGGAGTCACCCGGCATATTGCCCAACAGGCCCAGTCCTGCTTTACGAAGACTCCAGATCCTGTTGGTATCTTCTCCAAAAAGGAGGGGAAAATGATAACCCAGTCCGGTTGTTTTCAGGTCGTTGATGAGTCTGCCGGCGATCTCTTCAATCTCACCGCGGCTTTCCCTCTTGAATTCGATCACGAGGATGGCCCCGGGATCGCCTTGGACAAAAAAACGATTCCTGCTTTGTTCGATATTGTCCTTGGTGCATTCCAGGATATAGTGATCGATGAGTTCGCTGGCGCTGGGCTTGTACCGCAGGGCGATCAGGTTGGCACGCAGGGATTCGTCGATGGTGTTAAAGTGGACGCAGAGCAATCCGGTTTCCTTTGCGGGAAGGGGAATAAGGTTTAGCCGGATCTCCGTGATAAAGGCCAGGGTGCCCTCGGAACCCGCTATGAGCTTGCAGAAATTAAAATCCGGCATTCCCGCAGCAAAGGGTGCACTGTCTACAAGGAAGTCGAGGGCATAGCCTGTGTTCCTTCTTTCTATTGATTTTTTAGGAAACCCTTTCCGGATGCTTTCCTGATTTTCATAATTACCCAATAGGCTTCGTGTAGTCCGGTAGATGGAGGATTCAAGATTGTCGCCTTCACATTTTCTATGGAATGCTTCCGGATCCAGGGAATGAAAAACCGCTTCACTGCCATCGCTCAGGAGGGCTTTGATCTCCTTCACATGTTCACGCGTGCTTCCATAGACTACGGAGTTCGAGCCGCAGGAATTGTTGCCCACCATGCCGCCGATCATCGCCCGGTTTGCCGTAGATGTTTCCGGGCCAAACAGGAGGCCGTGCGGCTTGAGAAACAAATTCAGTTCGTCGCGGATGACGCCGGGTTGTACCCTCACCCAGCGTTCTTCTTTGTTAAATTCCAGTATGGAAGTGAAATTCTTTGAGACATCGACCACGATACCCCTGCCCACCACCTGACCTGCAAGGGAAGTTCCTGCTGTGCGCGGGATCAGGGAGCTATGATGTTCACGCGCAAAAAGGATCAGCTTTTTCAGATCTTCCACTGACCGGGGAACCGCCACGGCACAGGGGATTTCCCGGTATGCAGAAGCGTCAGTTGCATAGAGGATCCTCGTTGTCTCATCGGTAAAGAGTTCTCCTTCGAGTCGGGCGGAAAGCGCATTCAGCTGATCGGTCATGGCGAAAGGAAGCAAATTTACTAAACAATCCCCTTTTTCTTTCATTTCCGGCCGGCACTGCCGACTCATTATTTCTTATTTTCATGGCCGGTTACCCCGACCAGGAAAAAAAGGATCCATGTATGAACTAAAAAATAAAACGGCGATCATCACCGGAGGCGGAAGTGGTATAGGGAAGGCGATCAGCCAGCTCTTTGCACGCCAGGGCGCCCGCATCTACCTCCTGGATATGGATGAAAAAGGAGCGGCTGCGGTAGCAGACAGTATCCGCAAAGAAGGAGGGACTGCAGAATTCGTTGCATGTTCAGTAGACAGGGAAGACGAAGTGCAACGGGCGCTGGATCCCATCCTGAAAAAGCAGGCCCTGGATATCCTGGTCAACAACGCAGGCATTGCCCATATCGGCAATGCCGAAAATACAGGGGGGCCTGATTTTGAAAGGTTATTTTCCGTTAACGTGAAAGGTGTTTTTAACATGGTGAAGAACTGCATACCGGCTATGAAAGCTAACGGAGGGGTAATCCTGAACATGAGTTCGGTGGCGGCCAGGGTGGGACTGGCAGACCGGTTTGCATACAGTATGACCAAGGGCGCGGTAGCGGCCATGACGCTTTCCATAGCTAAAGATTTTATCTCTTATAAAATCCGTTGTAATTCGATTTCACCTGCCAGGGTACATACGCCCTTTGTGGACGGGTTTCTTGCGAAAAATTATCCGGGGCTGGAACAGGAGATGTTTAAGAAATTATCAGCAAGTCAGCCGATCGGAAGGATGGCTATGCCGGAAGAAATTGCCGCACTGGCTTTGTATCTCTGTTCTGATGAAGCTTCTTTCATTACGGGAGCAGACTACCCGATCGATGGCGGGTTTATCCATTTGAACAACTGATCATCTCCGCGGACGAAATCCTCCGCCGCCTCTCCTGTCGCCGCCACCCCGTGGATCGCGACTGTCACGTCCGCCTCCGCCTCCGTCGCGGGGCTTGTCTTCTGCTTCCCTGACTACGAGTTCTTTTCCTCCGCGCAGTTTTGCACCGTTGAGTGCATCAATGGCTTCTTTGGCTTCGAGGGCAACACTCATTTCTAAAAATCCAAAACCCCTGCTTTTACGCGTTTCCCGGTCGATGGCGACTTTGGCAGAAACAACTTCACCATAGAGTTCAAACATTTCCTTCAGATCCGTATCATCGAAATCATAAGGCAAGCCGGCTACAAAAAGTTTCATGTTGATCTTATAATACCCAAAACTAAATGATTCCGGCAGGAACAGATTATTTTTTTTTGAGTCGGGTTTCGGCGCCGGGGGTTCCGGTGCGGGAATTTTATACTAGTGTTTTTACCGGCGTTGGTGAACGGGACTTCATCGTATTTTCGCCTGCATGCGCTTTCCTGGATTTCTTTTTTTGTTGCTTTTCCTTTGTTCAGCCCGGGGTCAGTTTAAAACGGATTCGCTGATGGCAGGCCTGCTCCGGTCAGATACCAGCGCTCTGGTAAGAAAACTCATCAACAACCCGGATGATTACCGGATCCAGATCATATACACCCGCATCGACCGGGATAAAAACAACCGGCCTTCCTTCAAAAACTACTATTTCCATGTAAACCGGGATTTTTATTTTTATCCCGCGTCGACCGTCAAGCTTCCGCTTTCACTGCTTTCCCTGGAAAAACTGAACCGCCTGCAGAAAAAGGGCGTGGACAAATATACCCGAATGGCCTACGACAGCAGTTTTTCCGGGCAGCGGGCGCTGATGCGCGACAGCACCTCATCCGACGGATATCCGTCTATCGCCCAGTTTATCCGGAAAGCGCTCCTGATAAGCGACAATGACGCCTATAACCGTATGTATGAGTTCGTAGGACAGCAGCAGATCAACCGCCGGCTGGATTCTCTGGGTTTTCAGGATATCAGGATCGTACGTCAGTTCATGCCCCTGAACGAATGGGAGAACCGGCATACCAATGCTATCCGTTTTCTCGACAGTGAGGGAAATCCTGTCTACCTCCAGCCACCCGCCGTCAATGAAGATTCCTTCGATTTTTCACGGCGTTATGTTGTTGGAAGGGGGTATATGGATGCAAAGGACAGTCTCATTCATGAGCCAAAGGATTTTTCAAGACATAACCGAATACCACTTGAAGATCTTCAGCAGATCCTGCAGAGAACCCTGTTCCCGGCATCTTATCCGGTGGAAAAGCGATTTGGTCTCCTGCCTGAAGACTATGCCTTTCTCCGCCGTTACCTCAGCCAGTATCCTTCTGAAACCCCTTTTCCGAAATACGATACAGCGGAATTCTATGACAGCTACGTTAAATACTTTTTCCAGAAAGGAGGCCGGCAGATTCCGGAAAATATCAGGGTATTCAATAAAGTAGGGTGGTCGTACGGATTTCTTACCGATGTTTCTTATATCGTCGATTTTAAAAACAGGATTGAGTTTATGCTGACGGCCGTGGTATATGCCAATGAAGACGGTATACTGAATGATGAAGTATATGAATATGAAACCGTGGCGCTGCCCTTTCTGTACAGGATCGGACAGGATTTTTATCAGTACGACCTGAAAAGAAAAAGAAAATTCAGACCCGGCCTCAGGGAATTTGAAATACGATATGAAAAGAGGGATCCGTCCGATACACGTCCTTCGGTCAAAGTGGTGGACAACTAGAACAATGGCCAGCCGCGGATACAGGACAGTCTACAAAAAATAAAACCCGCATGAAGCGGGTCTTACTTTCTTTCAGAATTTTCAATTATAAATTGGTCACGACGAAGTTTTCAGTGACCTGACGGTTTACGGAAAACTTACGTTCTACCGTGTCCGTAGAAGTACGGATTATAAACGTCGGATGCATTTCAGTTTCTTCTTTCGCGATGCGGATATTCTTTTCGAAATTGACATCGGTGAAAGCATTCTGATATACGACATCGCCCGCGTCGTTCTTGATGATCAGGTAGAATTTCTGACCTGAATTGTTATCGAATTTCACATGGAATACGAGGCTGTTCTCTGTAGTACCGACAAAGTTTACAGACACCTGCTTATCGGACGGGCTGATGATTTTTTCGATGATGGGAGCGGCCTGTACGTGGGCGGCACCAAAGGAAAGGAAAGCAGCGGCTGCCAGTATGGAGGCTGATTTCTTCAGGCTGATGTTTGAAAATACTCTTTTCATAATGTTACGATTTGATGGTTAATAAAAATTTTTCAGTTCTTTTCCGGCAAGGAATCAGTAATCAGGGATGGCTGGTTTAACAAACGTTGCGCGGGAAGCAACCTGGGAATCGTTCTATCCGGATGGATGTTTGAAATTTCAATTCCTGAACAAAAATAGTCCGTGCGACCACAGGATAAAAACCCAATATACCGGGTTTTTATCATGGCGAGCCCGGGTATAAAATGTTAAAACCCTTACCAGGTAAGGGTTTTAGACGATTTTCCGTATGATGACCAAGGGTCGAATGTTAAGCGCTCGTTACCATATTTTGACCCTCAGACTGTCCGGCCGGTACATGGAATCGGACGGCTGAACCTGAAAAGCGGCATAAAATGCGGGCATGTTAGACAGCGGACCATTGACTCTCCATTGCGGTATGGAGTGCGGATTGGTCATCGTAAGCAGTTTTATTCTTTCAGGGCGGAGCTTTGTACGCCACACCTGGGCATGGGAAAGGAAAAACCGCTGGTCTGCAGTGAAGCCGCTGATCTTTTCATTCCTATTTCCCTGCTCTGTTTTTTTGAACGCTTCATAGGCCAGGGTAAGCCCGCCCAGGTCTGCGATGTTTTCTCCCTCTGTAAGCGATCCGTTGGCGTGCATGGTATCGATGGCAATATAGCCGTCAAACTGTTTTACGATATTGCGCGCGCGGGCCGTGAATTTTTTCGAGTCTTCTGCATTCCACCATTCCCTTAGGTCTCCGTTTGCATCGTAGAGCCTTCCCTGATCGTCGAAACCATGTGTGATCTCATGCCCTATCACGAGGCCGATGCCACCATAGTTCACCGCGTCGTCTCCATTGGCAAAATAAAATGGAGGCTGCAGTATCCCTGCGGGGAAATTGATGTTGTTCTGTGTTGGTTCGTAGTAGGCATTCACGGTCGGCGGCGTCATCTGCCATTCAGTGCGGTCTACCGGTTTGCCGATCTTTTCTATCTGCTCCCGGTATTTAAAGTTGGCTGTCTGCCGGATATTGGCGACCAGGTTATCACGGGAAATGGTAACCGAAGAATAGTCTTTCCATTTATCCGGATAGGCAATCTTTTTTACGATCGCATGCAGTTTCACCATCGCTTTTTTCTTGGTGGAATCACTCATCCAGTCGAGCTGGTTGATCCTGTTTTCAAAGACGATCATGATATTATCTACCATTTCCCCGATTCGTTTTTTATCGGCCGGGGTAAAATATTTCGCTACATATACCTGGCCGAGGTTGTCGCCCAGCTGCTGATCGGTCAGCGTCGTCATGCGCTTCCATCTTTCTTTCATGACCGTTTGCCCCGTCAGCAGTTTGTTGAAACCGAACCTTGCATCCACAAAATCCTGGGAGAGATAATCTGCGTCGTCGTCCATTACATGAAAGCGGAGGTAGGCTTTAAGTGTTTCCATGGGGGTCGTCGCGAGCAGGGGCATCAGGCCCTTAAAAAAGTCCGGCTGACCTACGAGTACAGTGTCTGTTTTAATACCGAAATATACAAGCCAGTTTTTAAGGTCGGGATGGGAAGCAATGACCATCTTATTATAGTTCTTCACCGGATCCCTTAACTCTACGGGCGACCTGGAGATTTTAGCCATCTGCGTTTCCAGCTGAAAAATATTGGCGGCAGCCTTTGAGGCTTCATCCGGTGACTGGCCGGTCATTGACAGGACGGAACGGATGTATTGTTTGTACGCTTCTCTTATTTTCTGCGACGATGAGTCTGTTTTGAAATAATAGTCACGGCTGGGCAGACCCAGTCCTCCCTGGTCGAAATGCACAATATTCATCCGGCTGTTCCGGTCGTCGGCATTTACATAAAAGGAAAAGAAAGGCTTGTGGTTGATGGTGTATTCCCTCGCAATTTCGTGGTAGAGGGCTGCCGTCGTTTGTATCGCGGCGATGGAATCCAGTTCGGATCTGACCGGCTGATATCCTTTTTGCTGGATGCCCGCCGAATCCATGCCGCTCGTATAAAAATCACCCGTCTGCTGGGCAAGTGAACCTTTGGATGCATCTCTGAGCGCGCTGAGCGAATCGAGTATCCCGCGCATGCGGTTAAGGTTGGTATCGAGCAGGGTGGAGAAGGATCCCCACGCAAACTGAGATGGCGGGATGACCGTTTTTTCCAGCCAGCTTCCATTGGCAAACATGTAAAAATTTTGCTGAGGTTTTACCGAACTGTCCTGGGCAGCGAGATCCAGTGGATCTGAATAAACGGCGGTTTCATCCGGGCTTTGGGGAGCCTGGCATCCCAGTAGAAAAGTAAGACCGGCAGTCAAAAACAAGAACCCTTTTTTATTCATAACCATTTTTTAATGCGCCGTGAAAATATCACGGAATCAGCTATTTAGCCCCATTTAATGGACGAGCGGTTTAAAATTTCCAAAATTATTTCACCCCGAAGAATAAATTAAACAAACGTTTAATTAATTTTGCGGCATGAAACCAGCTTTTAGCACAAAACAGCTTCAGTTGATGGATACGGCGGAGGCCCTGTTTTCCCGCAAGGGATACGACGGGACCTCGGTTCGCGACATAGCGGAAGCGGCCGGCATCAACACGGCCATGATCTCTTACTATTTCGGCTCCAAGGAAAAGCTGATGGAAGAGATTTTTGAAAGAAAGAGTATGAATATCAGGGAAAAAGTGGACAGCCTGCTCAAAGACGAAGCGCTGGATCCTTTTCAGAAGATTTACACCCTCGTGGATACCTACATCGATGCCATCATCCAGCGTAAGGTATTTCACAGGATTCTTTTGTGTGAGCAGATCATCAACCAGAACCCTGCCATTATTCAGCTGATGGAAAAAATGAAAACGCGCAATTCCGACAGCGTGAACGACCTGATCCGTTACGGTCAGAAAAAAGGGGCGTTCAAAAAAAATATTGACATCCCGATGCTTACCGGTACGCTCGTGGGAACAGTTTCCCAGATACTGATCAGCACGGATTTCTACAAGCACTATCATCACCTTGAAGCGATGAGTGAGGAGGAATTCGACCGCTTCATCAAAAAGAAATTATCAGTCCATATCAAAAACATTTATAAAGCTATTTTAACTCATGAAGTTTAAATCCAACCTTTTTCCCTGGATGCTCGCTTTGTGCCTATCCGTTTCGTTCCGGGGAATTTCACAGGACAGTGTAAGGAATATCACCTTAAGTGAAGCGATCAATCTGAGTCTGCAGAACAGTAAAGTACTCAGGGTTTCCCGTGCGAGGGTAGATCAGGCGGTAGCCAATTCAACCATCGCAAAGCAAAACCAGCTGCCGGATCTTAAAGTCACCGGCGCCTACATGTGGCTTCCCGTACAGCCAAATATCAGCACGAGCCTGAAGTCAGGAAATAACGGAGGTCAGCCCAGTGAACCTATTAAAGTTACGCAGGCGGCATACGGCATCGCGAACCTGAGCGTACCGGTTTATTCGGGTATGCGTATTCAATACGGTATACGTTCAGCAGAATTTCTTGAGAAAGCGGCAGGTCTCAATGCGGATCAGGATAAAGATGCGGTGATCCTCAATACCATCGATGCCTTCAGCAACCTGTATAAGGCAAGGGCGAACCGTAGGGTAATTGAAGAGAACCTGGCCCAGTCCAGATCGAGAGATGCTGATTTCGCCAACCTGGAAAAAAACGGGTTACTCGCGAGAAACGACAAACTTAAAGCGCAGTTGCAGACAGCCAATATTGAACTGGCGCTGGCGGACGTGGATAATAACCTGAAGGTCGCCATGGTGAATATGAATATCATGCTGGGTCTTCCGGAAGAAACCCTGCTGGCAGCAGATTCAGCCAGCATGGAAGAACCGCTGAATATCAGGCCACTCACGGAATACGAACAGATGGCCCTGCAGAACCGGAAAGACATGCAGGCAATCGGCTACCGTAAACAGGCCAGCCAGGTGGGGATCAGGAGTGCGAAATCTGATTATTATCCTTCCATCGCATTGACGGGAGGATATATCGCTGCCGACATTCCCAATTTTTTCACCATGACCAATGCCGTCACACTCGGTGTGGGTCTTTCCTATAATGTGTCTTCCCTGTGGAAGACCAATGCGCACGTGCAGCACGCAAAGGCCGAATATGCAGAGGTGCAGGCCAATGAAGAAATGCTGTCGGATGATATCCGCCGGCAGGTCAACCAGGCTTATGAAACCCTGCTCACCGCCAATAAGAAAATAGAAGTGAGTGTGAAAGCCATCGAACAGGGGAAAGAGAACTATAAGATAGTAAAGAACAAATACGAAAACAGTCTGCTTACGGTGACCGACCTGCTGGATGCCAATGCGCTGATGCTGCAAAGCCAGATCAGCTGGGAACTGGCCAGGGCCGATGCCATCGTCGCGTACAACACATTACTGGAAAGAGCCGGTATTCTTTCAAGCACCAGAAATATTAAATAATCATATTACAACTTAAAGCATATGGCAACAGAAAACGGAAACGGTAACCCTAAAAAAAGAAGCAAGGTCTTTTTAATTATACTGATAGCCCTCGTAGTAGGCGGCGCCTGGTTCGGCATCACCAAGTGGCACCATGCCAAGCTGCACGCAGAAACGGATGATGCACAGGTCGAGGCGAATATCAGCCCCATCATTCCCAGGGTTTCCGGATTTGTGAAAGAAGTCCGGGTGTCCGACAACCAGTTTGTACGTAAAGGGGATACGCTGATCGTCATCGATCCGCGCGACCTCCAACTGAAAGTGGAACAGGCAGAAGCGAGCCTGGCTACCGCGCAAAGCAACCTTTTGTCAGCAAAGGCCAATACGGATGCGGCACGCAATAATGAAGGTCCTACCCGGATGGCCATTCTCACGATAGACGGGCAAATCGAAAAAGCAAAAGTGGCAGTCTGGCAGACTTCGCAGGAGTTTGAACGCTATGCCAACCTGATCAAGGATCATTCGGTTACACAGCAGCAGTATGAAGATAAACTGGCTGCCAAGGAATCGGCTGAAAAGCAACTTCAGATCCTCAAGGAACAGCGCAAGCAGGCGGAAAGCCAGATCATTGCCGTGAGCAGCCAGGGTAATGCAACGGCCACCATGATCTCAATCGCGGAAGCTACCGTTAAGCAAAAACAGGTGGATGTGGATGATGCAAAACTCAACCTTTCCTATACAGTCATCACCGCGCCCGCGTCCGGACTGGTTTCGAGGGTAAATGCGCAGATGGGTCAGTTCCTTAACGCAGGCCAATCTCTTTTCAGTGTCGTACTCGACAAAAATCTGTGGGTGGTGGCCAACTTCAAGGAAACACAATACAGCAAAATCCGCGAAGGGCAGAAAGTGATCATTGACGTGGACGCCCTGCCTCGTCACGAGTTCGAGGGCACGGTTTCCTCTTTTGCACCGGCAACCGGCGCGAGATTCGCGCTGCTCCCACCGGACAACGCAAGCGGCAACTTCGTGAAAGTTGTTCAGCGTCTCCCCATAAAAATTGATTTCACTGATCAGCAGGATTCAGTTTTGAAACGCTTACGACCCGGTATGAATGTCAATGTGGACGTGCATCTGGATAAATAGTTCGATTAAAAAAGTAGAAACATGGCTAATGCACTGGCACAACATGACTCGCTTGTTGAATATGGTTCGCGCCGCGTAATCCTGACGTTAACCGCTATAATATGCACCCTGCTGGAAATTATTGATACGACTATCGTAAACGTTGCCCTTACTGACATGCGCGGTAACCTGGGCGCGACACTTACGGAAGTAGCCTGGGTGGTTACAGCCTATGCGATTGGTAATGTGATCATCATTCCCATGACCAGCTGGCTTTCCACTCAGTTTGGACGCCGGAATTATTTCGCTACGTCCATCATGATTTTTACCGTCTGTTCCTTTTTGTGCGGAAACGCAAACG
>Ga0207648_10007400_pt1 | contig 10808 bp, 8 predicted proteins | sample KBSMisM32_FD_184310 | JGI IMG/M metagenome (GOLD analysis project Ga0207648, IMG submission 184310) | Miscanthus rhizosphere microbial communities from Kellogg Biological Station, Michigan, USA - KBS Miscanthus M3-2 (SPAdes) (version 2) | ecosystem: Host-associated > Plants > Roots > Rhizosphere... | reverse complement strand
CGTGAAGTAGCTCGCCTCCATGCTGCCGAGGATGATTCCCTTGTACGCGAACAGCTCGTCGCGCGTCTTCGGGAAGCCGGCAACCAGATCGAGACTGTCATCCACGCTGAACCGACGGAACTGGTCTTTCGCGAGGCGCTGCAGCGTCACGATCTGCAAGTTCTTGTCGTCCCGCACCGCGTCACGCAGGAACCTCATCTCAAACCGCGGCTCGCCCTCGATGTAGAGGATCTTCTCGCGACGGTCGCTCACGTTCACGATCGCCTGCTGCGTGTTGTTCTGCGCCACCATCTCGCCCGGCTGTGGCGGGATCCGAAACGTCAGCGCGCGGGCGCCCGCTTCTTTGGTTGGCACGCGGACGCGAACCGGCACCGCCTCGCCGTCGGCCGAGAGCGTGACCGACTGCGTGCTGACGATCTGCCCGCCATCCTCGACGATCAGCTGCACCTTGTCTCCGGTGTAGCCGCGCTGCGCGACCATGACGTCCACCACGAGGGACGTCCCCTTCAATACAGTTCGCGGCGCTTCGACCCGGCTGACTTCGATGTCCTTGGTGAAGCGCTCTCGCCCGACCCCAACGGTGAAGACGGGGACGTGGCGAGCGCCAAGCGACATCACCGCGTCGGTGAGCGAACCGGTCGAGTTGTCGGCGCCGTCGGACACGAGGACGAGCCCCGAGAGCGGCACGCCGGTGAGCTCCTGCCGTGCGGCCTCGAGCGCGGGCCCGAGCTGCGTGCGAACACCGTCGTACGAGAGATCGCCGAGCTGAGCGACGCGTTCGCCGTTCCCGGAGAAGCGGAAGAGCCGAACGACGAACTTGTCCGCGAGCGCCCGGTACAGCGAACTGTCGCGCGCACCCAGGAGGTGGCGTACCGCGTCGGCTCGCGTCGTACCGTTCAGGTCCGCGATCCGCATACTGCGCGAGTCGTCCACGAGCACGCCCACGACGTTGCGCTGAGGCACCGCCTCCGAAACGACGAGGACCGGGTGCAGGAGCGCGACGACTAGGATCGCAAGAGCCGCGAGGCGGAGCGCCAGCAGCACGGTGCGGTCTCGTGGCCCGCCCCGCATTCGCAACCGCGCGTACGCGATCAGCGCCGGCAGGGCGACTGCCAACGAGATCGCGATGACGAGGTACGTCGCGGGTCCAGCCGCGAACGCGAGCCGGCCTTTCTCGAACACCACAGGCCGGTACTTGAACAGGAACTCGAACAGAGCTTCCAACGCCACTCCAGCGTGCGACGCGCTCTCTCGACTCTTCGACGGACGGCCGCGTGCCGACCTATCGACCGTTCATGCAGTTACGCGAATACGCGCAGCCTCGCTGGCGATGCTGGCGCACGTCGTTACTCTCGGGGTTCTCAGTAGATAATCTCGGCCGGCGCAGCAGACCGGCGACCGTCGTGGGCCTCCTTGCAATCCTCTGACAAAGCACGGCCCATCGCCAGAGGACGAAATAATGGGGCCGGCTGCGCCGACCGGGCGGAATCAATCCCCTCGAATCGCGGCGCGAAGCCGCTCGCAGTCATGCAGGAGCAGCTCGGTCACCTCTTCATCGCCGCCGTAGGTTGCGCGTTTGCGGTCGCTGAAGAGGATGTCGGTCCACGCCGCGATGCTCGCGACCTTGTCTCGAACGACCTCGCGCATACCCGGTGCCTCGCGAAGTCGATCGACCAGGTACAGGATGTCATCCTGCGCTCCGGCATCGTCACGGCGCGCAGTGGACGCAAGCCCTTCGATCTGTCGAACGATCGCAAGCGCCTCTTCGCGCGTCATCCACCCTCGCACGTCAGCGAGCTGGTCACAACAAAGCCTGTTGGCACGGCCACTGGAAGCGACGCGCGGTCGCAGCGAGCGCGACTAAACAACGACCGCCCTGGCGTTCCCGCAATGTCCGCGAGAACCTGAGGCTGCCTCGCCGGCCCGTTATCATTCAGGGCATCCTCGCCCCTTCCCGTCAAACGCATGCCTGATTCATCAATCGCCGTGCCTGACGCCGTTGTTTCGTCCGTCCACCAAGCGGCGCCCGTGCAGAGCGCCGACTCGCCTCGACCCACCACCATCGTCGAGGCGCCCCGGCTCGGTGCCCACCTGGGCGTCGATGTCTTTCTCGCAACCGAGACGTTCCAGCGGACCGGCAGCTTCAAATTCCGCGCGGCATACAACGTCGCACTGAACGTTCCCAACCCGCACATCATCGCGGCGTCGTCGGGCAATTTTGGTCAGGCGATGGCGTACGCGTGCAAACTGTTCGGCAAACGTTGCACGATCGTTATGCCGGCCAACTCCGCACGAGTGAAGGTAGACGCGGTGCTGAGCCATGGCGGCCGCGTTGACCTCGTCGATACGACGAAGGTGAAGCGCGCCACGCGTGTTGCGCAGCTCGCCGCCGAGCACCCGGACGCGTACATCGCGAGCGCCTACGATGATCCGTTCGTCATCGCCGGCAACTCGTCGCTCGGCGATGAGCTCGGGCGGCTTGCGGCGCCGCCGGACGTGGTGGTCGCGCCCGTTGGCGGTGGAGGCCTGACGTCCGGCCTCATTCAGGCCGCTCGGCGCTCGACCGGCACGATGGCGGTGATCGGTGCCGAGCCGCTCATCGGGAATGACGCGGCCCGATCGCTTCGCGCGGGCCACATCGTCGCGAACGAGGCCGAGCCGCAGACGATCGCGGATGGGACGCGCACGTTGAGCGTCGGGGCGCACAACTGGGAGATCCTCAAGGATGGCATCGAGACCATCGTCGAAGTTCCCGAGGACGCAATTCGCGAGGGAGTCCGATTGCTCTTCCTCCTCGCGAACCTGAAGGCGGAGCCGACCGGCGCGCTTGGCGTGGCGGCGCTACTCACGTCGCCCGAGACGTTCCGCGACCGCCGCGTGTGCTGCGTCATCACGGGCGGCAACGTGGATCCCGCGGTCTATGCGACCATCATCGCCGGGTAGGCGTTAGGCAGCCAGCGGCGACATGAGCGGCAGCGCCCGGTAGAGCAACGCCAGCATCTCGAGGTCGCCGTGCGTCGTCGCGCGGTCGGCCGCCGAAATCCCGTCACGGTCGCGCGCCGTAACCGACGCGCCCGCCGCGATGAGCGTGACGCACACGGCCTTGTGGCGGAACATGCTCGCGTACATGAGCGCGGTCATGCCGTCCACTGTCGCGGCGTTCACGTTCGCGCTGTGCTCGAGCAGGATTCGTGCGGAATCGGCGTGCCCGCCGATGGACGCCGCCATGAGCGGCGTGAGACCGGTGAGGTCCGCCGCGTTCACCTCGGCACCCCAGTCGACCAACAGCTCGACAACCTCGTCGTGCCCGTTCGCCGCCGCGACCATGAGCGGCGTGTTTCCGCGCCGATCGCGCGCGTCGAGCGGCGCGCCGGCGATCAGCAGCGCGTCGGCGGCGCCCGCCTCACCGCGGTACGCGGCGTCGAACAGCGCTTTCGCCTTGTTGAATGTATCGGTCATTTGCGTACGGCTCCTTTCTTCGCGGCAGTGTCGCGCACGGAGCGCACCCGCAAGCGCATCTCCAGCGTGCTCACGTAGGCCTCCACGACGTCGGTTCGCAGGCGGTAGTGGGCGTACTGCCCGTCACGCCGCATCTCGATCAGGCCGACGTCGGCGAGCAGCCTGAGGTGATGTGACATGGTTGGCTGCGTCACGGGAAACTCCTCGCACAGATGCTGACACGCGGCGTGCCCCCGTGCGGCGATACGCTCGAGGATCGCGAGGCGCCGCGCGTCGGCGAGTGCCTTGGCAATGCGCAGGAAGTCGTCCATGGAAAGCGTCATGCGTGGTTACGTATAGACAGCTATCAATCTAATCGATGGCTGTCTATACGGGAGGTCACCCGGCCCGTCGCCCCGTCGCCTAGAGCCGAGGATCCACGGGCTCGCTCTCGAGCGCGAGCACGCCGAACACACACTCGTGCACGCGACGCAGCGGTTCGCCTCGAATGAATCGCTCGAGCCCCTCGACACCCAGCGCAAACTCCCGCAGCGCGAGCGCCCGCTTGGCCGACAGGCCGCGCCGACGGAGCCGATCGAGATGCTCCGGCAACGTGTATTCAGGACCGTAGATGATCCGCAGATATTCCCGCCCACGGCACTTGACGGCGGGCTGAATGAGCCCGCGCGCGCCACGCGCGATGAACGCCATCGGCTTGATGACCATCCCTTCTCCGCCTTCCGCGGTCATCTCCTCCCACCACGCCGTCGCGTTCGCCTCGCTTGCTTCGTCGCTCAGGTCGACGACCCGGTGCGCGGTGGAGAACAGCACGCGAGACTCGTCCGCCGCGCACAGTGAGCCGATCTGGTCCAGATGCCACCGATGATCCTTCGCGGTGTGCAGCGCGCCTTCGGTCGCGAGCACGTGGAACGGTGCCAGCCTCAGGTCCGCGACCGACGCCACCGGCCAGCAGTAGCGGCGCCACGCGTCGCTGTATCGGGTGACCATGGCGGCGCGCTCCTCGAAGCGGGCGACGAGCGGTTCGGCCGCCGACGTTCGCGCCGCCGTCGCGCGAAGCGCGGCCACCGCGTCGGCTACACTTCCGGACGCGGCCGCACTCACCGCCGCGTACTGCTGGCGGATCAGCGCCTGTGCCTTCGCGGACCACGGCATGAGCTCGCAATCCAGGACCACCCAGTCGGTCCCGAAACGATCCCAGAACGCCGCTCCGTCCAGCGCGCGCGCAAGAATGGCGAGCAGGTCACGCTCCAGCGCCTGGTCGTCGAAGAAGCGGCGTCCGGTGCGCGTGTAGATGGTTCCGGCTCCGTCGTCGGTCACGCCGAAGCGTCGTCGCGCAGAGGCCTCGTCACGACAGATGACGACCACAGCGCGCGAGCCCATGTGCTTCTCCTCGCACACCACGTTAGGCACCCCGTGCATCCGGAAGTACGTGAACGCCTCGGTGGGATACTCCAGGTACCCTTCACGCGCCGTCGTCTCCGACGGCGACATGGTGGGCGGCAGGTAGACGAGCCACTTCGGGTTCGCCGCGAAACGGCTCATGACCTCGAGCGCCGCCGTCGCATTGGCTTCGCGAATGGTGACGTTGCGGTGCAGCTCCGTCGCGATGATGCGCTTGCCGCTCACGTCGGCGAGATCGAGCACGTCGTCTTCGCGCTGCTGCTGCGACAGCGCGAGTGTGCTGCTCGCCGCGGCCAGAAACGGCCGTGCGGGTTCGGCGTAGGTCTTCTCGGCCGGCACCGACACGATCTCTCGCTCGGGCCACCTGAGCGCGGAGAGCTTCCCACCGAACACGCATCCGGTATCGATGTTGATCGTTCGGTTCAGCCACTCCGGCTCTGGCACCGGTGTGTGTCCGTACACGACGTGCGCGCTGCCGCGATACTCCGCGGCCCAGTTGTAGCGTACGGGCAGCCCGAATTCGTCGGTCTCGCCCGTCGTCTCCCCATAGAGCGCGAATGACCGAACCTCGCCCGACGCCCGACCCTGCATCTCGGCCTTGAGCCCCGCGTGCGCCACGACGAGACGACCCGCATCGAGCACGTAGTGGCTCACGAGGTTCTCGAGGAAGTCGGCGACGCGTGCGCGGAACTCCGGCGACTCCCGCTCGAGCTGCTCGAGCGTGTCGGCGAGGCCGTGACTCACCTGAACGTCGCGTCCGCGGAGCTTCCTCACGAGCTTGAGGTCGTGGTTGCCCGGCACGGCGAGCGCCGTCCCGCCGTCCACCATCGTCATTGCGATGCGGAGCACGTCGGGAGCGCCTGGGCCACGATCGACCAGATCCCCAAGAAACAGCACCTTCCGCCCGTCGGGATGCCGGTAACCGGACGACTCGTCAGGCAGGTAGTCGAGCGCTGCCAGCAGACCGCGCAGCTCATCGACGCAGCCATGCACGTCGCCGATGATGTCGAACGGACCGTGGTCGCCCCTGCGATCGTTCCATAGCGGCTGCCGCTCCACCACGACGCGCGCGACATCGTCCGGAGTCCGCAACACGTGGAGATGGCGGAAGCCCTCGCGCTCCAGCCCACGCATCGATCGGTGAAGCTGGCCGCGCTGCTGACGAATCACGTGGCCGCCGAAGCTTCGATCCGCGCGCGTCCTGTTTCGCTCCGCACAGACGCGCTCGGGCATGTCGAGCACGATCGCGACGGGGAGCACATGGTATCGTCGCGCAAGCTCGATGAGCGGCTTGCGCGCTTCGGGCTGGACGTTGGTCGCATCGACGACGGTGAGGAGTCCCGCCTCGAGCCGCTTCGCGGCGACGTAGTGCAACACATCGAACGCCGCCGTGGTGGCCGACTGGCTGTTCTCGTCGTTCGACACGAGCCCCCGGCAGAAGTCCGACGAGAGCGTCTCGAACGGGTTGAAGTGCGTGCGGGCGAATGTCGACTTCCCACAGCCGGACGCGCCGATCATCACTACCAACGACATCTCGGGGATGACGATCGTGCGAGGCGGCAGCGTGGGTTCCGTGCCCGCGGTGACCGTTTCAGACATCGGCATCCTGCCGCATGAACACAGCCATCTGCGACGGCGCGCCGACGTCGGAGTGCGGCGGGCCGATCGGCGCGAAGCGAACCGCGTACCCAAATCGATCGGCGACGCCCGTGGCCCACGCCCCGAATTCCGCGCGTGTCCACTCGAACCGGTGGTCCCGATGGCGGAACTGCCCCGCCGGCAGCGTGGGCCAGACCACGTTGTATTCGGCGTTAGGCGTCGTCAGGACCACCGTCCGAGGGCGCGCGAACTCGAACGCGACACGCTCGAACGCCGCGAGTCGCGGTGGATCGAGGTGCTCGATCACCTCCACGACCGCCGCGGCGTCGAAGCCGGCCAGCCGGGCATCGCGGTAGACGAGCGACCCGTGCAGCAGGGTGATGCGCTCGCGCTGCCTGGCCACCATACGATCGAGCTTGAGTCGATCGGCCGCGATCTCGAGCGAGCGGTACGACACGTCCATCCCGACGATGCGCGTGAACTGCCGCTCCTCGAGCAGCCGGCGCAGGAGCCGCCCCTCACCGCAGCCGAGGTCGAGGATGCTCGTTGCACCGCTCTCGCGAAGCACGGCCCGCACGAGCTCGAGGCGCTGCTCGTGCAGGCTCAGGGGCCGCTCGAGCGTGGTCTCCTCTGCGTCGCGCGCGGCGGCGGAGTCGTCGTCCTCCGGTGTCTCCTCCTCGGACACGAGACGAGCAATCGCATCGCGGACGAGCGAGTGTCGGTGCTTCAGGTACCGCCGCGCGATGAGGGCGCGATCGGGATGCGTCGCCAGCCAGCCCTCGCCGTGGCGAAGCAGCTTATCGACTTCGTCGTCGCCCACCCAGTAATGCTTCTCGTCATCGAGGACGGGAACCAGCACATACAGGTGCGTCAGCAGCTCGGAGAGACGCTGCGTGGCGGTCAAGGTCAGCGTGAAATAGCGACTGGCGCCCCACTCCGGCGAGCGCGCGTCGAGTGCGTGCGATGTGACCATCACGGTGTAGCCGAGCGGCTCGAACAGACGACGGAGGAGGACCTCGCCGCCGCGGCACGGGACGACGGAGAGCCGCGCCTCGAGCGGAATCGACGATTCTGCCAACGCGGGTCGCTCCTTGCTGCGCCCCGCCATGGCGGACGCGAAGACGTTCGAGAGCGCGACGCTCAGGAACGAGGACGCGACGTAGGGCCGGTCGTTCACGTACTGCGTGAGCAGGCCGCCTTCGCCCGCCGGCCCCCGGCGTCCACGCACGAGACCCACGGGATCGATGTCGAGTATGAGCGCGGCGGTGCACCGGTCGTCGCCGGCTTCCGGATACACGACGTGCGCGCGCCCGAACGAGAGATCGAAGCTCTGGGCGCGGGCGGGGTTCTTGTGGAGCAGGAACCCGAGGTCCGTGGCCGGACGATGGCTGGTCGTTATGGTGAGCAGCATGGTGAAAAATGCAAAATCGCGCCGCCGACGATCTCCGAGCCGTTCGGCTCGGGCAGCCAGTCTCGCCTAACGGGCGACCGGACGGCTGGTTGATCATCGGGACGCGACTCCCGGCCCGCAGTCTACACGCTGGTCTAACCGGAAGTCAAGCGTGGATCGCGATGGCCGGCGCGCGCTGGTGCTGTCCCGGAGTCCCGCCTCCATTCGACGCGCAATTCCGGTCGTGAATTCCGTGTAATTATTGCATGACCGCTGGAGTCGGCGAACCGCCGGCTGCCTAACGACCGAGACGTCATCGGACGACGAGTCGACCACCGTTGATCGGTGGCCGCGGCGCGCGGTTTCCCCATCATCGGAGGGAGCGAACGATGCCGTGGCCGTCCGGAGTCGGATCGGGGCGATGGGCATTCCGTGCGGCGCGCGTCCATGCGCTGTGCGTCGCCCTCCTGGCCGTAGGCACTGCCGGCTGCGCGCGTGCAACCAACGCTGCGAGCCGGGACCTGTCGAGCACCGGAGCCGCTCTCATCGAGGTCCGCAACGATCAATTCGATGACTGTGTCATCTATCTGATTCGTGGCGGAACTCCGGTACCGTTAGGCGTCGCGCCGGGGCTGAGCCATCGAACGTTCCGTGTCAATCCCGGACTGTTGGGCGAGGGCGGCGGCCTCGTACTCGGAGCTGGCAAGCGTGGTGGCACGATCGAGCGCGTGACGTCGCCGTTCGACCTTCCGCAGGCCCGCATCGCGAGTTGGATCGTTCGGGCCGGCAACCGCACAGAGCAGCCTATCCTGCGCTGAGGGCTTCCATCTCCGCTCCGGATCATCGTGCCGCGCTGCGCCCGCATGGTTATCGCGTCGGCGGACTACCAGGCTGCGATCTCAGTTGGGCGCCGACGGAGACGCGGGCGGTCCAGAGGCTTTCTTGATGAAGCTCCCCGCCCGATCGAACCTCGCCGACTCGATGGAAAACAGGTCGAGGACCGTATCGTACACGTCCGGCTGACGATATTCGGCACGCCCCATGATCGAGATCGGCACGGACGATTTCACGATCAACGGAATTTGCGCCTGCTCGGCCGGTAGGGCCATCCCCGGCGGCACCCCGTGGAACATCACCCCGCCTTCCATCAGGGACTCGCCGTGATCGGACAGATAAATGAACACATAGGGCACGCGCGACTGGTCGAGCGTCTGCATGATCTCCCCCAGAACGTGATCGACATAGAGAATGCTGTTGTCGTAGGAGTTGTAGATCTGCTCGAGCGAACATTTGTTGGCCACGTCGGCGTCCGTGCACATCGGCTCGAATTGCTGGAACTCGGGCGGGTACCGGTCGCGGTAATCGGGGCCGTGGCTGCCGCCACCCAGGTGCAGGACAATGAACCGATAGCCGGATTGGTACGTGCCCACATTGCTCTTCAGTAACGGGACGACGTCTTCGTCGTAGCACTTTCCACCGTGACCGCAGTTGCTGACCATCGTTTCGCCCGGCAACTCGCAATTATCGTAAAGCGTGTAGTTCACGTAGCAGGATGTCGGGATCCCCACACGGGAAACGATCGTCGTGAGGTTGATGTCGTTTTTCTCCAGGATCTTCGGCAGCGCATACAAGGTCGAAGCGCGCGACGCGATCCCGTTCAACAGGTGCAGCCCTGCGGTCTTTTCCAGGACGGGGGTCGTGTTCCGCCGCTCGTAACCGTAGACGCTGAAGTTCTTCTTTCGCGAAGCCTCTCCGACCGCGAGCACCACCACCAGGTTGCCGGGTGTCGCCACGCGAGCGGATATCGCGACGTGCTGCTGGCTCTTCTTCAGATAGGGCTTGAGCGAGTTGCTGGCCGCGCTGAACGAGCCCGAAATGATGTTGATGGGCACGAGCGAATACAGGATGTACTTTTTCGAAACGTTGCCTGCCTGAAAAATCGCCGAGTACTCCGCGCACAGGGACAAGAGCGCGACACACAACGCGACTCCCATCACTTTCAGAGAGCGCAAGACGTACGGCGATGGGGCAAACGTGATGTCGGCCGACAGGATGAGCCACACCGGCACGACGATCAGGATCATGCCGTAGGGGAGCATCTGCAGCGAGAGCAACTGCCTCACTTCCGTGAAGTCGGTATGCACGACGTTCAGGATCATCGAGCTGTCGATAGCCACCCCGTACTTCGCGATGAAATAGGTGCCCGCCGCGCTGAGAATCGTCAGCAGGATCGCGAACGCCTTGATTGTTAGGCGGTGCGCCAGAAGGGTGAAGATCAGAATGAAGAGACCGGCGCCCGTAAGCAGGTATGCGCACAGACCCAAATAGTCCACACGGTCGCCATGGCGAAACCACCTGGCCAGCCTTTCCAGGTTGACCGTATTGCAGATCGCATACAGCAGGACCGGGAAGACAATCGAGAATCGGGCGTGAGAAACCTGAAACCGGAGCTTTGAGGGATTGACCATGGAATGGAGCTATGGCTCGCCGGCAGTTGATTCGAGATGCGGCAGCCGCGCATCCGCCGCCGCGCTCAGGCCACGATACGCCGCGCCGAGCGCCGCACCCGGATCCGTGAACCGATCCACGCTAGCCAGATCCAGACCATCCAGGATAGCCGCTCACTCGGCGACATCATGACGAGCATGTTCCACGCGACATCGGGCAGCGTGCTCACGAGCGACACCGCCGATTCTCCGGGCCGGACGCGGCGTCGCTCGATCACGTGCACCGAACCGTCGGGCCGCGCGCGAAGATGCGCGCGGATCTTTCCGTCGAGCGCCTCGGGCGACAGCGCGCGCCAGCCGGCAATATCGATCGCCGTCCACGCGAGCGCGGTGCGACCCCAACCGTGCAGGTTGGAGCCGGCCACGAGCGAGAGACCGTATCGAGCCGCGACCGCCATGACGCGGTCGTCGTCGCGCGCGAGCTGATCGAGCGCGCGCGGCGCGCCGTCGAC
>Ga0207648_10007399_pt1 | contig 10808 bp, 10 predicted proteins | sample KBSMisM32_FD_184310 | JGI IMG/M metagenome (GOLD analysis project Ga0207648, IMG submission 184310) | Miscanthus rhizosphere microbial communities from Kellogg Biological Station, Michigan, USA - KBS Miscanthus M3-2 (SPAdes) (version 2) | ecosystem: Host-associated > Plants > Roots >... | reverse complement strand
TCCGGCACCCGTCGCCGGTTTCCTCGTGCCGGTCTTCCGCTTCTGCTTCGGAGTCCTCTTCTTGTGGGCGCCCTTTGGCGTTGCGTCTCGTTGCCGGGGTTGCTGCTGTGCGGCCTGGGTTCCTCCCGCGGGCTTGCGACGGCGTCGGCGCCGCCGGCGGCCGGGTCGCTTCTTCGGCTGCTCGCCTTGTGGCGCAGTATCTTTCGGCTCGTCCGAGGGCGCCATGACGTGCGAATAGTAGCCGGGCTCAGGGTCGGCCCCCGCAGTGCCGACAACCAAGCGGGGATGAACATCGACGAGCTGCTTCGGCACACGGTGGAACGCGGGGCGAGCGACCTGCACCTGAAGGTCGGCAACGTCCCCTTCCTGCGGATCGACGGCGACCTGATGCCGACCTCGCATGACGTCTTGACCCCGCAGGACACCGTGAGCTTCGGCAACACGGTGATGAGCGAGCACAAGCGCAACGAGTTCGACGCGCACAACGAGGCCGACATCGGCTACACGCTGCAGGGGGTCGGGCGGTTCCGGATCAACGTGTTCCGGCAGCGCGGCCTGGTGGGGCTGGCGGTGCGCCGGGTGCGCTCGGAGATCCCGAACTTCGAGGAGCTCCGACTGCCCGAGGTGATGCAGACGCTCGCCGACAGCCCGCGCGGGCTCGTGCTGATCACGGGGCCGACCGGCACGGGAAAGACGACGACGATCGCCTCGATGATCGGTCACATCAACCGGTCACGTCGCGCGCACATCGTGACGATCGAGGACCCGATCGAGGTCGTGCACGATGACGAGCTGTCGATCATCCAGCAGCGTGAGGTGGGCCTCGACACAGACTCGTACTCCGCTGCGCTCAAGCACGTCGTTCGGCAGGACCCGGACGTGATCTTCGTCGGGGAGATCCGAGACGCCGACTCCGCGCTGTCGGCGATCCAGGCGGCCGAGACCGGTCACCTCGTCATCTCGACGCTGCACACGATCGACTGCATGGAGACGATCAACCGTGTGCTCGACCTGTTCCCGCCGCAGCAGGCGAAAGAGGTGCGCACGTCCTTCGCCGGTGCGCTCCGGGGGATCGTGTCGCAGCGCCTCGTGACCAGGGCCGACGGGAAGGGCCGCGTGCCCGCCGTCGAGGTCCTCGTCAACACCGGGCGGGTGTTCGACCGGCTGGTCGACCCGGAGCAGACGGATTCGATCGTCGACGTGATCGCCGACGGCGCCTACTACGGGATGCAATCCTTCGACCAGGCGCTGGTGGAGCTCGTGAAGGAGGGCCTCGTCACGATGGAGGAGGCCCGGCGCACGGCCACCAGTCCGCACGACTTCGACCTGCAGCTGTCCGGGGTGCTGGACCGAGGCTCCGCGTTCAACGACGACCAGAAGGCGGGTCTTCCCTTCTAGGTTCCTCCGCCGCCCGCTCGGCGGCTCGTTCCATCGGATGGCGGCGGTAGCCGTACACGATCGCCGATCCCAGGTAGACGGGGATGAACAGCGGTCCCCACGCCCGGTACTGACGGACGTGCTCGCGCTCGTGCGCCAGCAGGCGCCCCTCGACCGGGGAGGCTGAGACCACGACGTAGCCGAGGGTCATCGCCTCGCGATGGATCGATCGCAGGAACGCGGTCAGCCCGCGCGGCGTCCGGTCGAACAGCAGCAGGCCGTGCGCGACGCGCGGGCGCTGGAACGTCAGGACCCCGGCGAGCAGCCCGAGCAGCGTGTTCGGCAGGGTCCAGATGAAGCCGAGCCAGGTGGGCACGCACGCACGCTAGCGCCCGTGCGCTGTCCGGGCCGGTCGGGGCAGGCGACTATCCTCGGGCCATGGCCGACCGATCCGAGCCGCAGACCATGATCGAGGTGCCGCCGCTCGCCAAGGAGCTCGGCGCGCGTTTCGTCGATGCGGGCCATGAGCTGTATCTGGTCGGCGGAAGCGTGCGTGATCTCATGCAGGGGGGCCCGGCCGACTCGGACTGGGACTTCGCCACCTCGGCGCATCCGACCGAGACGACGAAGGTGCTGCGTGGGTGGGCCGACCGGAAGTACCTCGTCGGCGTCAAGTTCGGCACGGTCGGCGCCCTCAAGGACGGCCACCGGATCGAGATCACGACCTTCCGCAAGGAGGTGTACGCGGAGCAGCACCGGAAGCCTGCCGTGACGTTCGGCGACGACATCACCGTCGACCTCTCCCGTCGCGACTTCTCGATCAACGCGATGGCCGTGCAGCTGCCCGACGGCGCGTTCGTCGATCCCTACGGCGGTGTGAAGGCGCTCGCCGCGGGTGTGCTCGACACGCCGTTGGACCCCGAGACCTCGTTCTCCGACGATCCGCTGCGGATGATCCGCGCCGCCCGCTTCGTCGCCCAACTCGGCGTGAGGCCGGCCGATCGAGTCGTCGGGGCGATGCGATCGATGGTGGACCGGCTCGAGATCGTGTCGGCCGAGCGGATCCGCGACGAGCTGGACAAGCTGTTGATCGCCGAGGACGCGCCCGCGGGTCTGGAGCTGCTCGTCGAGACGGGACTGGCGGATCGGTTCCTGCCGGAGCTCCCCGCGTTGCGGCTCGAGCAGGACCCGGTGCATCGGCACAAGGACGTCTTGCGACACACCTACGCGGTGGTGGCGCGGTGCGAGCCTGACCCGGTGTTGCGGTTGGCCGCGCTGTTCCACGACGTGGGCAAGCCGGCGACGCGCCGCATCACCGAGGAGGGCGTGACCTTCCATCATCACGAGATCGAGGGCGCGAGGATCGCCCGCGCGCGCATGACGGCGCTTCGCTATCCGCGATCGGTGATCGACGACGTGTGCACGTTGATCGAGCTGCATCTGCGGTTCCACGGCTATGGCGAGGGTGTCGGATGGTCCGACGCCGCGGTCCGCCGGTTCGTGCGCGACGCCGGCCCGCTGCTCGATCGTCTGAACCAGCTCACCCGCGCCGACGTCACGACGCGCAACGAGCGGCGTGCCGAGGCGTTCGCCGCGCTGCAGGACGAGCTGGAGGAACGGATCGCCGCGCTCGCCGAGCAGGAGAACCTCGAGGCGCTCCGACCGCAGTTGGACGGTCGCCAGGTGATGGAGATCCTCGGCCTCGAGCCGGGGCCGCAGGTGGGGGAGGCGCTCAGCTACCTGATGGAGCTCCGCATCGAGCGCGGTCCGATCCCCGAGGACGAGGCGATCGATCTGCTGCGCGCCTGGGCGGCGGCGCGCTAGAGGCGCAGAGACAGTCGCACCTCGCTCCCGTCCGCGTTCATGAAGTAGAGGAACGTGCCCCCCGTGTGGGAGCGATCGGACAGGAACAGGATGTGGCCGTCCGGCGTCCAGCCGACCGAGGTGTCCTTGTCTCGACTGTCCGCGGTCAGGTCGGTGACCATGCTGCCATCGGCGTTCGCCACGAGTACGTCCGCGTCATCGTGCGGCCACGCCGTGAACAGCAGCTTCGAACCATCGGGGGACCACGCAGGGAACTCCTGGCCACCGGGCGCGTCGATCACGTCGCGTTCGTTGCTTCCGTCCGCGTCGGCGATCCAGATGTCCCAGTCGTTCGGATCGCTCGCCTTCGGGCGGGTGTAGGCGATCCGTTGCCCGTCGGGTGAGTAGGCGACGTTGCCGGCGAGCGGCAGGAAGGGGCTCAGCTCGCCGGTGTCGACATCGAGCCGCTCGACCGCGGCCTGGGTCCGTTCCGTGTCGACCTGGACGAGCAGTGCGCCGTCGGGCGTCCACGTCGTCGAGGCCAGCCTCCGCCCGGCGCTCGGCACGAGGAGATCGTCGTCGAGCACCGCCCCGTCAGGCCCGAGGCGCATCAGGCGGAGGTCGGCCGTGCCGTCGCTCGCTTGGATCGAGTAGGCCAACATCGATCCGTCCGGGGAGAGTTGTGGCCATCGCTCCTGGAGATTGACCGTGTCCGTGAGCGCGATCAGCTCGTCGGGATCACCGACAGGCAAGAAGTAGAGGTCCCAGGTGCCGTCCGGCGCCGCGGACACGATGTATGGCGGCCCGCCGGGGATCGTTGCGCTCCGAGGCTGCGCCACACCGGGCACGGACACGGACGCGACGAACGGCACGAGCGCGGCGCCTGTGACAGCCGCGATCACGAGTCTCCGGCGGCGCTCGTCGTCGGCGTGACGAGCCGCGATGAGGCCTGCGCAGGCGATGAGCGCCGTGAGCGTCGCGAGGAAGGTGGCGGCGAAGCGCGGTGGGTAGGGCCAGAGTCGCCGGAACGCCAGGAACGAGGCGGCCGCTGCGACGAGGAGACAGAGACCGCCGATCGCGATGGGGCGCATCCCGAACGTCAACGGCTCGCGCGGCGCGCCGGGGGGCGGGGGAAGCGGCGGAGCCGCGGGCATGGGGGGAGCGACGGGATCCATGTGTCACGCGATCCTGGCGGCTCGCAGGATCATGTCCAGGGTGCGGGGGTCGCCTCGCCAGTGCCGCCGAACGACCTCCGGTCCAGAGCGCCGTACGAGGTAGCGAAGCACGAGCGCAGCGACCACCGCGTCGTCCAACGGCCCGAGCACCGGCAGGAACTCCGGCAGCAGATCGATCGGTGAAGCGAGCCACACCGCCCCGATGGCGAGGGCGACCTTCGGGCCCCTGGGCACGGCGGGGTCTCGCAGCAGGTCCTTGAAGAGGAGTGCGAGGTTCGGCACCAGCAGCGCCAGCTCCTTCGCGAAGACCTTCCGGCCAGCCACGATGAGCGCGATGACGACGGCGACGTAGATCGCCGCAACCACCAACAGGACGAGGAGCCAGGTGGGCACGAGGTCCAGCGTAGGCTCTCGTTCGTGGCAACGACCGCTCGCATCGACGTCGATCCCGCGCGGGGGCTCACGGCCGAACAGGTCGCCGAGCGTGTCGCCCGCGGTGAGATCAACGACGTGCCGGCGGCGCCCACGCGCACCGTGGCCCAGATCGTTCGGGCCAACGTCTTCACGAGGTTCAACGCCTTGCTCGGTGCGATGCTCGTGCTGATCCTCATCGTCGGGCCGCTACAGGACGCGTTGTTCGGGCTCGTCCTGATCGCGAACACGCTGATCGGCATCGTGCAGGAGCTCCGCGCGAAGCGGACCCTCGACCGACTCAGCCTGTTGTCCGCACCGAAGGCCGCCGTCGTCCGCGACGGGGAGACTCGGGAGCTCGCACCGTCCGAGGTGGTGCGCGACGACGTGCTCGCGCTCGCACCCGGCGAGCAGATCATCGTCGACGGCGAGGTCCTCACCGCCGACGGGCTCGAGGTCGACGAGTCGCTGTTGACCGGCGAATCGGAGCCGGTCGTCAAACAACCGGGCGACGCGGTGCTGAGCGGTTCGTTCGTCGCTGCGGGCACGGGCCGATCCCGGGCCACCGAGGTCGGTGCGGACGCCTACGCGGCTCGGATCGCGCAGGACGCCCGCCGGTTCACGCTCACGAGATCGGAGCTGCGCTCCGGGATCGACCGGATCCTGCGGTACGTGACCTACGCGATCGTGCCGACCGCCGCGTTGTTGTTCGTGAGCCAGTTCCGGGCGTCGAACAGCTGGCGCGCTGCCGCGTCGGGCGCCGTCGCGGGCACGGTCGCCATGGTCCCCGAGGGTCTGGTGTTGCTGACCTCGGTCGCGTTCTCCGTTGCGGTCGTGCGCCTGGCTCGCCAGCACGTGCTGGTCCAGGAGCTGCCGGCCGTCGAGGGGCTCGCGCGCATCGACGTGCTCTGCATCGACAAGACGGGGACGTTGACCGAGGGCAAGCTCGTACTGGATCGCGTCGAACGGCTCGACGATTCCCTCGACCCCGGTCCCGTGCTCGCCGCGCTCGCCGAGGCCGATCCGGCTCCGAACGCGACGCTCCGAGCGATCGGCGAGTCGTTGCCCTCCCCGGGCGACGGATGGGCGGTCGAGGGAAGCGTGCCGTTCTCCTCGGCCAGGAAGTGGAGCGCGGCGGCGTTCGTCGGGCAAGGCGTCTGGGTACTCGGCGCGCCCGACGTGCTGACCGAAGAAGCCGATGTCCGTGCGCGCGTGCAAGCGCACGCCGAGGGCGGCCGCCGGGTCGTGCTGTTGGCTCGCGCGTCGACGCTCCCGACCGATCGTCTGCCGGCCGACATCCAGCCGGTCGCGGTGGTCGTGCTGTCGGACCGCGTGCGACCCGACGCGGCGAAGACGCTCCGATATTTCGCCGAGCAGGGCGTACAGGTGAAGGTGCTGAGCGGCGACGATCCCACGACGGTCGGCTCCATCGCGAACGAGCTCGGATTGGAGGGCGCCCGCCGGGGGACGGACGCTCGTTCGCTCCCCGAAGACGATCTCGCGGCGCTCGGCGACGCGCTCGAGGGCGAGGCCGTGTTCGGCCGGGTGACGCCGAACCAGAAGCGATCGATGGTTCGTGCGCTGCAGGAGCGCGGGCACACGGTCGCGATGACGGGCGACGGCGTCAACGACGCCCTCGCGTTGAAGGAGGCGGACATCGGGGTCGCGATGGGCACCGGTGCCGACGCGACCCGTTCGGTCGCGCAGCTCGTGCTGCTCGACGGCACGTTCGATGCGTTGCCGAACGTGGTCGCCGAGGGCCGCCGCGTGCTCGGCAACATCGAGCGCACCGCAAACCTGTATCTGACGAAGACCGTCTACGCGATGCTGCTGTCACTCGCCGTCGGGGTGGCCGGGATCGCGTTCCCGTTCTTGCCGAGGCACCTCACGCTGATCGGCGCGCTCACGATCGGCATCCCGTCGTTCTTCCTGGCGCTCGCACCGAGCGCCCGTCGCTTCCGGCCCGGGTTCGTCCACCGTGTCCTGCGGTTCACGATCCCGACGGGGATCTTGGCGGCGACGGCGACGTTCCTCGGCTACACGCTCGCGACGCACGAGCCGGGGGTGACGATCGTGCAGGCGCGGACGACCGCGGTGATGACGCTCACGTGGGTCGGTCTGTTGATCCTGTCGATCGTCGCGGCGCCGCTGAACCGCTGGCGACTCGCGCTCGTCTGGGCGATGGGCGCGCTCGCCGTGCTCGCGTTCGTGGTGCCGGCGAGCCAGACGTTCTTCTCGCTGGATCCCCCGCCCGCGACCGTATGGCTAGCGTCGATCGGTATCGCCTCGTTGACGTGGACGTTCGCACGCTTCTTCGTGCCTGAGGAGCGACCCGTCGGAACGCGGTGGCGGGGGGAAGGCGGCTAGAGGGTGCCCCAGTGGTCCTTGGGCCACACGATGACCCACGCTTTGCCGATGATCTTGTCCCGTGGGATGAACCCGACGCCCGGCATGGTCTTCGGGTCGGCGATCACACCGAGGCCGAAGCGCGAGTCCTGCGATTGCTGGCGGTTGTCACCGAGCACGAAGTACATGTCCTTGGGCACCTTGATCTTGTCGAAGTCGTCGGTCCGACCCCTGACGTAGGGCTCGTTGATCTTGACGCCGTTCACGTAGACGTGGTCGTGCTTCGCCCAGACCTCGTCACCGGGAACGCCGATCACCCGTTTGATGAAGTCCTGGTTGTCGGGCTTCTGGAACCCGATCCCCTGGAACAGCCAGTGCACGAACCCGTCGACCGCGCCGCGCTGCACCGCCTTGCCCGGGTCCGGCTCGGAGAACACGATCACGTCCCCGCGTTTGGGGTCGTGGAAGTAGTACGGGATCTTGCTGACGAGCACCCGGTCGTTGATCTGCAGCGTGTTCTCCATCGACCCACTGGGGATGTAGAACGCCTGGATCAAGAAGGTCTTGATCAAGATCGCCAGGACCAGCGACATGATGATCAAGCCGGGCATCTCGCCCAGGAACCGCAGGATAGGGTTCGATCGCTTCGCGCCGGACCCCTTGTCGGGCTCGGGGGAAGCGAGCGCCGAACGGTCGGTCTCGGTCTTCACGGTTCACAGGGTATCGGGTTCCTCACCGGGCACCATGAGGCGGATCTCGACGGCCTTGCACGACGCCCACACCTCCGTACCTGGCCCGAGCGCGAGGCGCTCGACCGAGCCCGTGGTGAGCTCCGCGACGAGCGTCGGGGTGGTACGCAGGCGGATCCGCGCGCGACCGCCGGTGACGGCGACCTCTTCGATCGCGCCGCGGAAGACGTTCCTCGCCGAGCCTTCCGGGCGCTCGACGTGCACCGCGATCTCCGACGGCGACAACGTCGCCCGCACGTCGCCGATCGATCGGCGGGGCAGCGGATCCGGCCAGACGACGGTGAGCTCACCGCCGCCGTCGGTGTGGAGGATGCCCGCATCCGATCCCTGCGGCTCGAGCGTGCCGGTGAACAGGTTGGTGCCGACGAGCTCGGCGGCGTAGCGGGTCGCGGGTCGATCGCGCACCTCCTGCGGTGTGCCGCGCTGCGTGACGCGACCGTCTTCGAGCAGGACCAGCCGATCGGCGAGCGTCGTGGCCTCGATCGGATCGTGCGTCACGAGCACCTTGGGGCCGGAGAAGGACGCCAGCGTTCCCCGGAGCAGGGCGCGCAGCGCCGGTTTCGCGGCGGCGTCGACCGATGCGAACGGTTCGTCGAGCAGCAGCAGCTCGGGGTCGGCGACGAGGGCGCGCGCGAGCGCGACGCGTTGACGCTCACCGCCGCTCAAGGTTGGGGGCAGCGCCTCACGGCTCACACCCGGCGCGAGCTCGTCGAGCCGGCCGCTCGCCCGCTCTCGCGCCGCCGCGCGCTTCGCGCCACGCGCTCGCAAGGGGAACGCCACGTTCTCGAGCACGCTCAGCTTCGGGAACAGCATCGCGTCCTGGAAGGCGACGCCGATATGCCGCTGTTCCGCCGGCAGCCCGTCGATGCGGCGCCCGCCGAGCGTGACGTGGCCCGACGCCAGCGGTGCGACGCCTGCGATCGCCTCGAGGGCAGTGCTCTTGCCGGCACCGTTGCGCCCGAGGAGCGCGACGGTCTCGCCGTCGCCGACCTGCAGCGCGACCTCGATCGTGCGGTCGCCGCGCGCGACGATGACGTCGGCGTCCAACGCCATCAGCTCGCCCCCGTGATCTGGCCCCGCAGGGCGACGAGTACGGCGATCGAGAGCACGACGAGCACGAGCGACAGCGCGATCGCTCCCTCCTGATCGGTCTGGAGCAGTTGGAACACGGCCAGCGGGACGGTCTGCGTTCGACCCTGCAGGTTGCCGGCGAACGTGATCGTCGCGCCGAACTCCCCGAGCGCGCGCGCCCACGCGAGCACAGCGCCGGCAACCAACTGTGGTCTGACCATCGGGAGGACGACACGCCGGAACGCGTATCCCGGTCGCGCACCGAGGACGGCCGCCGCGTGCTCGAACCGCGGGTCGAGTCCTCGGAAGCCGGCTTCGGCGGCGAGGACGACGAGGGGCATCGACACGAAGGTGGCCGCCGCGATGGCGCCCGCGGTGGAGAAGGTCAGCTGGACGCCGAGCGCGTCGTAGAGCCAACCTCCGACGACACCTCGGCGGCCGAGGGCCATGAGGAGCCCGACCCCGGCGACCACGGGCGGCAGCACGATGGGCGAGATGGCGAGCGCTCGCAACACGGTACGGCCCCGGAACTCCCCGCGCGCAAGCACCCAGGCGAGGGGAACCCCGAGGACCACCGCGCAGACGGTTGCGGCGAGCGAGACCTCGAGCGAGAGCCGCAGCGCCTCACGGGCGCCGGGCCCGGAGAGGATCTCGGCGAACCGCCCCCAGGGCGCCCGTGCGGCCAGCGCGATCGCCGGCAAGGAGATGAACACGGCGCCGATCGCGGCGAGCGCGACGATCGGCGGGGGAAGCCGGCGTCGCATGGCTACCCGCTGGACAGCGGTGGACCGAAGCCGAACTGCGCCAGCGTCGCCTCCCCTTGCGTACCCGTGACATAGTCGACGAACGTCGTCGCGAGGTCACCTGCGGGTGCGCCGACGATGACAGCGATCGGATACGTCGCGGCCACGTTCTCGTTGTCGGGGATCGTGACGTCCCGTACGTCGGCGCTCGAGATGTCCGACGTGTAGACGATGCCGGCGTCGGCCTCGCCCGACTTCACCTTCGCGACGACCGACGCGTCGTCGGGCTCGTTGGACACGACGTTCGCGAGTACCTCCTTCGACAGACCCGCTGCGTCGAGCATCTGACGGGCGTAATCGCCCACCGGCACCCCCTCGGCCGCGAGCACGAGCTGGAGGCCTGGCTTCGCGAGATCCTGCAGGGACGAGACGCCGCCGGGGTCGTCGTTCGGCGTGATGATGACGAGGCTGTTCGTCGCGAAGTCCTGGCGATCCTGCACCCCGGGGTCCTTCTCCACGGTGTCCATCGCCGTGCCGCTGGCCGATGCGAAGACGTCCGCGGTGCCCTCGCTGCCGATCTGCGTCGCGAGGTCGGTGGACGATCCGAAGTTGAACGTCACCTGCACGCCGGGGTTGGCAGCCTCGAAGTCGGTGCCGATCTTGTTGAACGCTGCGGTGAGCGAGGATGCCGCGAACACGGTCAGATCGGTCGGCGCCGCGCTTCCACTGGATGTCGTGGTCGAGGAGCAGGCCGCCAGCAGCACCGTGGCTAGTAAGAGGAACCGCTTCATCGAGGGACCTCCACCATCACGCTCGTGGCCTTCACAGTCGCCACGGCCTGCATCCCTGGCTTCAACCCAAGCTCATCGGCCGCTTCACGCGTGATGAGGGAAACCACGCGGTGCGGCCCTGCCTGGATCTCGACGAGTGCCGAGACCTTGTCCTTGGTGACTTTGGTGATAACGCCGGGGAAGGCGTTGCGCCGGCTCGTGTGCGCCGGAGCCGGGTTGGACGCCCGCCGTTCGGCGGTGAGTCGTGCGACCTCGGACTGAGGAACGACGCGTTGACCGCCGGCGGTTCGTTCGGTCTTGAGCTTCCCCGCCCGCTCCCACGTCCGAAGGGTCTCGACCCTG
>Ga0207648_10007394_pt1 | contig 10810 bp, 10 predicted proteins | sample KBSMisM32_FD_184310 | JGI IMG/M metagenome (GOLD analysis project Ga0207648, IMG submission 184310) | Miscanthus rhizosphere microbial communities from Kellogg Biological Station, Michigan, USA - KBS Miscanthus M3-2 (SPAdes) (version 2) | ecosystem: Host-associated > Plants > Roots >... | reverse complement strand
GACACATTGCTGCCGCCCGAGCCGGATGTCGCGTGTAGGTAGCGTACCTGCCGCCGAGGTTTGTCTCGCGGAGGGTCGTGACCGACCCATCGGCGACCTTCGGCCGTCGAATCTGGCCGCCGCGAAGCGGCCGTTGGGCGGGTCAGGGTCAGTCGACCTTCTCACCCCTGCGCGGGCCCCGCCTCGCCGGTAACGCCGCCATGTGGCTCCCCGTTCGCGCGAGTGGGCCTTGCCCACGCGGATCTGGAAAGACCCAGCCTCTGAGGCCGCTGCGATCGAAGCGTTTCCACTCGCCCTCGGGCTGTACCAGGCGGTCGGCGATCGCGTATAGCACCGATGCATTGACGCCGAGCCCGCAGTGGCTGCCGATCACCTCGATGCTCTCGGTCGAGTCGGTCGTCGGCTCTACGCTGCATTGCCAGGCCACGACACCGTCGCTGCGGCTGTAGATGGACGTGGTCGGCACGGGCGGCGCGGCACGGCGCGGACTTCGCAGTTGCGGATCGTCGACGCTCTGGCCGCTTGCCAACTCGTACACCCGCCATGCGTTGGTCGATCGCGGGTCGCCATGGATGGAGGAGCCCAGCGTGATCACGGTTCGCACCGCCTCCGGAGCGGCGCTCGCGATTTGGCGCGCGAAGACTCCGCCGAGGCTCCAGCCAACGATGCTGACCTTACGTCCCGACTGGCGATGGATTTCGCGCAGGCGTGCCTCCATTTTCGCTTCGAGGCCAGGGCGCAGACCCAAGTTACGGCCGAGTCCCCAACCGTGGACGTCGTAGCCGCGATCGGTCAGATAGGCCCTCAGCGGCTTTGTCGAGATGTCGCTTGCGATCAGGCCCGGCAGCACGAGCACAGGGTGACCGTCACCCGCGGGGCAGTGCGCAGCAACGGCAGCAGCGCCAACGACGCACCGAACTCGCTGAAGGCGCGCAGTTCCAGCAACTGGACGATCTTGGAAGGAGGACGGTGAAAGTCAGGATGGAGCGACGTGCGAAGTGCTGCGGAGGCTGTCATAGGGTTCCGAATCGTTGAATCCGCGGAGTGTGGACCGCGCCCCGTGCGCACGCTATCGGCCGGCCCGAGTTCGCTTTGTAGCCATCGTCCGACGATGCCCGTGTGCTACGAACGCGACAGAATTTCGGCACACGCGCGGACGATGACGGCCGGAGGTGCCGGCTTGGCGATGTGCGCGGCGAAGCCGCTCTCGAGCGCCTTTTGACGATCGCTGGGCTGGGCAAGCGCGGTCAGCGCGATCGCCGGCACGTTGCTGTGCTTCCTCATTCGCCACAGAAACTGGTAGCCATCGATGACGGGCATGCCGATGTCGCAGATCAAGAGGTCGGGCCGAGACGCTTGGGACTGGTCGAACGCATCGTCCGCATTGCTTGCCGAGAGGACCACCGCGCCGTACTGCTGCAACGCCGCAACCAGCATCTGTCGGCCCTCGTCGTCATCGTCGAGGACAAGAATGGTTGAACCTTGCAAGGAAGGCACTGCATCAGCGGGCGGCAGGTCGGCATCCGCCAGGTCTCCCCACGTCGACAAGCGATGTTCGGTCGAACCGGTTTGGACGAGAGGCAGCTTGACCGTGAAGGTAGCGCCCTTTCCTTCCCCGTCGCTCTGCGCCCATATGGCGCCCCCGTGCATTTCCACCAGGCTCTTGCAGATGGAAAGGCCCAGCCCGAGGCCACCAAACCTGCGCGTCGATGAACTGTCTGCCTGCGAGAACCGCTCGAACAGTCGAGGCAGAAACTCGCGGGCAATGCCAGCACCGGTATCCGACACTTGAATGTCGACGTCGCTCTCACCCTCCTGTACGGCGACGCTGATCTTGCCTCCAGTCGGCGTGAACTTGATCGCGTTCGCCAGCAGGTTCCACACGACTTGTTGGACGCGGTCGGGATCGCAGTCCAGTTCACGTGAGGAGCCGGAGCCTTGAATAACGATGGCATTTCTGGCCGCTTCCATCCGCACCGCTTCGATTGCCGCGGCGATGGGCTTGCCCACCGGCACCCGCTGGATGCCAAGCCGAACCTTGCCGGAGACGATGCGGTTCATGTCGAGCAGATCGGCGATGAGCTGGCCTTGACTGCGGGCGTTTCGCGCGATGCGATCGCCGACCTTCTGCATCTGCTCAGCAGGTAAGCGTCCGCTCCTCAGCAAGTCAGCCCATCCTTGAATGGCCTGAAGCGGCGTCCGCAACTCGTGCGACAGCGTGGCAAGGAATTCGTCCTTGATCTTCCCCGCCAGCTCGGCATCTTCCCGGGCTTGGCGCTCCGACTCGTGAAGCGCGGTGAGCCGACGTTCCTGCTGCTGGCGAACCGTCACGTTACGCGTAGAACCGGCGATCGACGCCACGGCGCCGTCGGCGGCAAGGACAGGATTGAAGATGTACTCGTACCAGCCCTCGATGCCAGTCGGGCTCCGATAGTAAGTTTCGCCCTTGACCTGGTGTCCGGTGGCGACGACTTCTTCGAGCTCCGATTGCAGCCGCGCACCCAACTCCGGCGGATACGGAAGCTCCGGAAAGGTCTTGCCGACGACTTCGTGCGGTTCGAGCCCGAGAAGGTCGACGAGCGGTTTGTTTGCGTACGTGAAGCGTCCTGTCCGGTCGAAGGTGTATGCGAAGTCGTCGATCGCCGAGAGCGCCGTGTCGAACAGCTTCGCCTGGGCCGCACGCTGCTCTGCCTCCGTTCGAAGACTCTCTTCCGCTCGAACTTCCTCGGTCACATCGTGGCCCTCGCAGAAGATGCCGGCCACTCTGCCTTGGGCATCCACCAACGGCTGATACACGAGATTGAAGAAACGCCGCTCGGCGCCGCCGCCTTCGGATCGATAGAGAGGAAGGGACAGCCGGCGTCCCGCGAACGGCTTGCCCGAGCGATACACCTCGTCGAGGATGTCGATGAAGCCGGCCTCCACCGATTCAGGCACCGCGTCGCTCGCGGGCAGGCCGATGAGGTCCCGCCGACCGACCAGGTGGTAGTAAGCCGGGTTGGCGAGCGTGAAGACATGCCGAGGTCCTTGCAAGACGGCGATGAATCCTGGCGCTTGCTCGAAGAGCAGCCGAAGCAGATGCTCCTGACCGGCAGAAGGCGACGACGAGAGCGCAGGTTGCGAGTCCATTTGTTTGTCGACTTCCACAGGGAAGCTTCTGGTGAGCTGCAGACACATTCTTAGAGGTCCCACGGCCTAGGCGAAGTCGCCTCCGAGGGACCCAGTCCGTGCAGGCAGCTCGATGAACACGCGTCGCGCGACGCCGGATCACTTTAGCCATGCGCTCCTACTCGCGCCCCCTCTTGTTGGGGGGTCTTGGGCGACTTTCCCTGCTCAGTACCGGAAAGAGTCGCCGAGGGGCGCCACGGCACAACGGCAGCGAGCAATGCGCCCGTTTCAGGGTGCTTTAGGGGCAGACGCGGCGCCTGGGCCGACGAGGGTGACAGCATCCCCGCCGGAGCGGATGCCGGTGGGTCGAGTGGCGTCCCAGGCGCATTCACGAAGCTGACGCCGAGGGCAGCGAGGAATCCGATGCCGGTGTCCCCAAGGCGCTGGCAGGCGTCGGGGTCGAGGACGGAGCAGCGTCCTGCGGCTGCTTGGAGCAGGCGGCCAGCGCCAACAACAATGCAATCGACGGGAGGGAGGGACCGGTCTTCATAGGTGCTGGCCTTTCAAAGTCCTTGACGCTACTCCTTCGAGCGACTTGCTCACGCCGTGTGTTCTCGGAGATCCCCGCGCGCCTAGGGTAACTCGCCAGCGCAGTTGGCATCCGGTGATTCCACGACCGCATCCCCTTGAGGTCCTCCATCTCCGCCGCTCAACCACCTACAAGCGCCGGTCGTGCCGCGACGCAAAGACGATTGGCATCAGCAGAAGTAGGAACGCATCGGCGACGATGACCCGAGATTCGTGCTATCGACTCGCAGAAGCGAGCACGTTGAGCAGGCCCCAACCGCGGCTGTTAGCTCGTAGCGGGCTTCCGTCTTTGCACGCGGGGAAGCGCGCGCCCGTGGCGCGAGTGGATCGCGAGGAACGAATCAGGGATCCGCGGTGGTACAACCTTTGCCCGATGGACATCACCGCACTGCAAGGAACGTTGCGCAACTTCGCGGCCGAGTTGCTGCGGCTTGCCGAGCACGCGTCCATCCCGCTGCATGCCGGCGCGGGCGAAAAGACGCACGTGCTGGTCGACTGGGAGAATGTGCAGCCCGATGAGGCCGATTGCCGCGCGCTCGTTCCCGACGCGACCGACGTGTGGCTCTTTCACGGGCCGAACCAGAAGAACATCGGCCGCGGCTACGAGACGTTCGGCGAGCGGGCGACGCGGGTCCGGATCGCGCGCACCGGCAAGAACGCGCTCGACTTTCATCTCGCCTTCTACATGGGATACATCGCGGCGAAGCATCCGGGCTCGCGCCTGGTCGTGCTCTCGAACGACAAGGGCTACGGACCGATGCTCGACCACGCAAAGGAGCTCGGCTTCGTCGCCAGCCAGAGCGGCTTTGGCAAGCTCAAGCCGGCACCGACACCCCGCAAGGCCGCCGCGAAGAAGACCGCCGCCAAGAAGGTCCCGACCAGAAAGGCCGCGACTCCGGTGCCCGCCGCGCGAAAAGAGGCGGCCAAGAAGAGCGTAACCGCACCGAAACGAACGGCGGCGAAGAAGGCGGGACCGGCGCACAAGCAGGCAGCCTCGAAGAAGACCGGGGCGCCCGCGAAGACCCGCGTCGCACCGCCGGAGAAGACGACTCCGCCGGCGAAGGCGGCGGGCGCCGCGACCAAGAAGTCTTTCGAGCAGGTGCTGGCAATCCTGCGGAAGACTCCCGCCGCGACGCTGCCCAGCAAGCGCGCGCGTCTGCTCGCTTTCGTGCGCTCGCGCGTCGGCGCCGACGCTGACGTCGACGCGCAAGCGATGCTCGAGCGCCTGGAGGACGAGGGCAAGATCGCGATCGACGACAAATGGAACGTGCAGTACCGATTTTGAGCGGCCGCCGAACCGACGTGACCACCGGGTTGCACCATGTGGCCGAGTTGCGGAAGCGTGCGCCCATCTAGAGCCACACTCGTCAGCCTCGCCTCGGGTCCCCGAGCACCGGAGCGTCCAAAGCGGTCGGTCAGGGACGACAGCTACTGGCCGTCAAGCGGACTGGGACAAGCCGACAGTCAAACTGCATCGGCTCTGCGATGGCATCGCTGCGCCTTCTTCCCCCATGCTCTAGATAGGGGTCGCGGGAGTTGTTGCGGGCGGCTACCGCCGAGTGAACTGCTTTGCCGTGAACGCCCATGCCATGCGAGCGGCATCCGGGCCCTTCTCGTCGCTGAAACGCTCGCTGGGAGCGCCACCGCTCCACGCGTGCGCAAGGCGCTTCACTTCGACCAGCGTGGCCATCGTGACGCCTCCGCGCTTGAAGTCGACGACGTGCGCGGGGTACCGCTGACCGCGCTGAACGACCCTTTCGGCCACCGGCGCGGCCCTGCGGATTTAGCCCAGGCCTGCGCTGCAGCACGGCCGTTGCTGTTCGCCACGACGGCATCCGAGTCGCCGTGAATCACCAAGAGAGGCGGTAACGAGACGTCCATCATGCCCAGACTCGAAGCCAGCGGCTTCGTAGATCGCCGACCGTACATCGCACCGACTGCCGAGAGGGAAGAATGCGCCGTGCCGGACGGAACTCCAGAATGCATGGTCACCGCCTTGAACCGCTCCGGGTAGCGCGTGGCGAGCAACGCCGCCATGCTCGCCCCAGCTGAGAGACCCGCCATCCCGACCCGCTCCCTGTCAGCGCGGTAGAGCAGGCACACCTGATCGATCGCCGCCATGATCAAAGCCGCCTCTCCATAGGCGCGGCCTGACTTGGTGTCAAACCAGCTCCAGCATCCTTGCGGATTCGACAGGCGATCCGGCGATCCTGCTCCGGGTACAGAACGAGGAAGCGTTCGCGCGCTGCCACGACGTTCATGCGCGTGCTGGCTGCAAAGGTCTGGCCATCCTGATGGCAGCCGTGGAGCATCACCATGAGTGGCAGGCGTTCGCCAAAGCCGATGCCGGGCGGACGAAAGATCCTGAACCGCCGCACCCCGGTCGGGCCGACGGCCACGCCCGCAAGCCAGTCTCCGGTACCAATTCGAGGCTTCCGTTTGGCGACCGCGACTTTCATCGCGCTCTTCATGAAACGCGTCCCGATGCGCGTCGACACCCGGTTCAGCGTCAAAAGATTGCGTGCGAGGAGATTGGTTCAGGAAGACGAGCGCCTCACTTTTGCTGCTGTGCATGTGCGACGCAGACGGGCGCGACCACTACCGTTTCCTTCTTTTCGGGGCACGGGCGCCCGTCATTGCGTCGGTCCAAAGGGTGAACATGTCGCTTGCGGCCTTGTTGACAGCAATCGTCGACTGCCGCTTCGCTTCGGAAGCGATTCGGCCGCGGGCGCTACTGGCCACCGCGTTCGCGCCGCTGAGCCACATGCTGAGAAACGGGTTCTTCTTGAGCCAGGGATTCGTCATGTTCGCCACCGCGAGGTGTGTTGGCGCTAGGCCGCCTGCTTGGCGGGCTCGAGATGAGGCATCTCGACACCCTCCACGGCCGCAACGATGTCGTCCGGCGCCGCGTAATGCACCATATGCCCCGCCCCGGCCACAACCGCGAGCGTGCTGCCGGGAAGCTCTCGATGCAACCGCGCCGAATGCGCTTCCACGTCGATCACCTTGTCGTCTGCGCCAGCGACGATCGCGACCGGCATGCGCAGTTCCTGGTGACGCTCGCTGCTCGCCTTTGCCTGCGGAACCATGAACGCAGCGTCCTCCGCATTCGCGCGCAGCTGGATCGGGCGAACCATCATCTCCCGCGACAACGCAGGAATGAAATGCCCTGGCACCTCCCGCGGCGCGAACATCGCCTCCACGAGCCGATTCAGCATCAGACGCGCGGAGATCGCGGTGACCGTGTACCGCATGACGTCCCCCAGCACGGGCAATGCCACCGGCGCGGTGAGCAGTGCGTCGATGCGCGCGCTCGGGTAGTAGTAGCCGCCCAGGAGCACCAGACGTCGCACGTCTTCGGGGTAATCGAGCGCAAGGGCCAGTGCGACCATCGCGCCCATCGAATGGCCGACGACTACTGCCTCTCTGACGCCGAGTTGGACCATCGCCGCGTGGAGCAATTTCGCCTGGGCCGCCGGCGTCCAGAGGCGATCGCGCGGCCGAGTGCTGTGGCCAAAGCCGGGACGATCGAACGCGATGACGCGGTGATTGCGCGCCAAGCGGTCAAGCAGGCCGCTCGCCTCGTAGTCGCGCTCCGAGACCATGTTGCCGTGTATCAATACGACCGCAGGCCCTTCGCCCTTCTCGACAACATGCAGGCGCACGCCGTCGATCTCGAGCAGGCGTCCGGCGGGCGGCTGGTTGCGTTCGGCTCGGCGGGCGCGGCGTTCGACCCAGGCGGCGGTGAGGGCTGCACTGAGCAGCGACGCGCCGGCCCAAAAGGCTGCGCGCGAGGTCGGCAGGGATTCGAGATTTGATCGGATCATGGCACTACTAAGTTCATTTGTTGCAGTGCAATATAGACTTCTGTCGCATCGATCGTCGTAGGACGAGCCGCCGAGTGCCGACCAGATTGGGGGCGCTATCTGGGCTGAGGTCAGGCGAGACCGGAGATGGAACGAAGGCCGACCGTCTGTCGGACCCTTGTTCGCGCGGTTGCAGCACCGGCGAGGTCGGCGAGCTCAACATGATTGCCGTTCGTGGAACCACAACATCAGTTCATCCACCTCGTGGACTTGTCGAACACTTCCTCGGCGCCGAGCGCCTTGCAGCGGACACGCATGTAGCGCGTGGAGTAGTTTGTAAGCACGACGCGTTGCGGTGGGGGTGCGAACGCTCTCATCCCCTCAGCCCGGAACCCGACTGCAAGAAGATGTCGATGATGGCGACATCGCATCCGTTGGTTCTGGATCCGAGCCACGACAGCGCTTCCGCCTCCGTGCCCGCACAGTCCACGATCTGAATGTCGGCCAGTTCCTCCAGGGCCGCCGACGGCGTCTCGATGACGATCGTCGGCCGAGCGCCATTTCAGTGCTGGGCGGCCGACGCCCGCCGTTCAACGCGACAACGCCGACCGTTCGCACCGCACAGCGCGGCTACTTACCTCGGGCCGGCCGATTTGCTGACAACGGCCGGGTTTTCAGTGACTAACCTCAGCGCTGGCTCGGACCCAGCAGGTCCCCGCTCTTCACAACATCTCGTTCGTCGAGAAGCACACGAGGACATCACCATGGCAATGAATCAATCGTCGAGTTCCAGGATGGTCACCGGTCTTTTTCGGGACCGCGACAGCGCGGAGCGTGCGTACGGCGACATCTCTGCCCGTGGCTATGGCAAGGATGACGTGAACCTTGTCATGAGCGACGAGACGCGTAAGCGTCACTTTCTCGCTGAAGGCGCGCCGACGACAGAACTCGGCAGCAAAGCCGCCGAAGGTGCGGGCATCGGAGGCGGAATCGGCGCTGCACTCGGTGGAACGCTCGCCGCCATCGCGGCGATCGGTACCTCACTCGTCCTCCCGGGTCTTGGGCTGGTCATCGCAGGCCCGCTCGCCGCAGGTCTCGCGGGTGCCGGCGCGGGCGGCGTGACCGGTGGCCTGATCGGCGCGCTGATCGGCGCCGGCATCCCCGAAGAACGGGTGAAGCACTACGAGGAAGGCCTCAAGGAGGGCGGCATCCTGATGGGCGTCACGCCGCGCTCGGAGGAAGATGCTCGTCACTTCGAATCGCGCTGGCAAGAGCATCAAGGGCAGCACGTGCTCGGCACCGGCGCTGGCGCCGCAGCGGGCGCCGTCACCGGCGCCGGCATCGGCGCTGTTGCCGGTCCCGTGGGCATGGCCACAGGTGCCGCCATCGGCGGCGTCGCGGGTGGTCTGGCAGGCAAAGGCGCAGCTGAAGTGGTGAACCCCAAACGCGGGGACGATCTCGCCGATCACAACCTCGCCAAGGGCGTGGGCGCAGGCGGCGGCGCTGCAACCGGCGCAGCGCTCGGGGCCGTCGGTGGGCCTGTCGGGATGGCGGCCGGCGCGGCGGTTGGCGCCGTGGCTGGCGGTCTCGCTGGCAAAGGTGCCGCCGAGGTCGCGAATCCGAAGCGAGGCGACGATCTTGCAGACCATCACCTGGCGACTGGCGTCGGTGCAGGCAGTGGTGCCGTCGCAGGGGCAGCTCTCGGGGCCGCTGGTGGTCCGGTCGGCATGGCCGCGGGCGCTGCGATCGGTGCCGCGGCGGGCAGCGCCGCGGGCAAGGGCACGGGCGAGGTGGTGAACCCGAAGCCAGGGGACAAGTCGCGCGCCTGACGATCCATTTCGCGCGTCAGACACGGCGGACTCAGGTCCGCCTTGTCGTTTCGGTCACACATTTCAACTAGGAGTCATCCATGTCAATCCTCGACAAAGTCGTAGCGGCAGTCACCCCCTCAAGCAGCGCAGTGGAAACCAACGCCATCGATCTCCTGAAGACAGATCACGACGAGGTTGATGCGCTGTTCAAGGACTACGACTTGCTCGCGGAAGGCGACGGAGACGCTGGCGACAAACGCGAGCTTTCCACTCGGATCTGCGGCATGCTGGCGGTGCACGCCATGATCGAAGAAGAGATCTTCTACCCGGCAGCACGCGAGGCCGGCGTCGATGCGGATCTGCTCGATGAAGCAGTCATCGAGCACGGCTCTGCCAAGGAGCTGATCGCCCAGGTCGGTGCAGCTAGGGCCTCGGAGCCGCTGTACGACGCCCGAGTCAAGGTGCTCGGCGAATACATTCGCCATCACGTCAAGGAAGAGGAGAACGAGCTCTTCCCGGCCTGCCGTAAGTCAGAGATGGATATGGCGGGCATCGGCGCTCGTCTACAGAAGCGCAAGACTCAATTGCTGCGCAAACTGAACGGCAAGTAGCGCATACGAAACTGTCACCCGAGCTGGCCGTTCTCGAGCGTCCGCTCCCGTCTCACGACCGACCTGAAGTCGGACGGTATGTGCAGTCGGGAGGCGTCCGGCTGCTCGACCGAGTCTGCGTACCGGCTGACATGAATGCACCTTGATCGAGGTGGTCCTCGATGCAGCTCGCGCTGGCTGATTGGCCTTGCCGAGCACGTGGCGCGCAATTGCAGCAAAAGCAGCCGTTCGCCGCCGGCTGCTTTTGGCCGTCCTTGACCGCCGAGGGGTGACGACCAACGGCGGCCATGCGATCCATAGCGGTCGGCGCTGACTCGAACGATCGCTCTACGACGCACCGCTGCCCTTGGTCGCAAACAACTGGCCGGCGCTGAACGACCCTTAAGGGGCGTTCGCGGCATCAAATTGGTCGCCGCGAAGCAGTCGCTGGCGCGGGCGTCTATATCTGCGGCACCCACGACGGCTTCGAGTCCGACCAGAGCCGGCCGGCTGGCCGACTGCGGCTGCCGCGAGCAGTCGCCCGCTCGAGCAGCATCGAAGCTGACCCTCAGTATTGCTGCGACTCGGCCAAGAGTCGACATAAGGCGTTGCGAACTGACGGCATCTTGGTCTTCGCCGCACACATGCACTGAGGCCAGGGTTCCCCAACTCCTTGACCCCGGGCCAGAACAGGCATCCACTCTCAAAGCACTTTGAGCCTTGGCAGCCTCCAACCACGCCAAGAGCCAGACCATGGTGAAAACGAGGGAGGCTGGCGATGATTGAGAAGCAACTGCGCCAACTCCTTGACATGCCGATCCAGCAGCCGACAAAGTTCGAGTTCGTCATCAATATGAAAACGGCAAATGCGCTGGGTCTGACCGTCCCGCGGTCGTTGCTATTGCGC
>Ga0207648_10007389_pt1 | contig 10816 bp, 4 predicted proteins | sample KBSMisM32_FD_184310 | JGI IMG/M metagenome (GOLD analysis project Ga0207648, IMG submission 184310) | Miscanthus rhizosphere microbial communities from Kellogg Biological Station, Michigan, USA - KBS Miscanthus M3-2 (SPAdes) (version 2) | ecosystem: Host-associated > Plants > Roots > Rhizosphere... | reverse complement strand
TGAGTTGAGTACTCGTAGCGAAGGCCGAGGTTCAAAGTTAGATTCGGGCGAACACGCCAGTCGTCCTGAACGAAGAAAAAGAAATCGTTCTGGTTTGTCTCGACTTGGGGATTGCCACGAGCGAAGTTGATAGTTCGCGGACGACCGAGCAGCAGGTTCTCGAAAGCAGTTGCACGGAAACCAGTCCGAGGTGTGCCATCGTCGAAAACGAATGGTGTTCCGGCTGGAATAAGTCCAGAGGTAGCACTCAATGAAGTCAAGAATGGATTGCTGCCGCCGAACGTGTAGGTGCCGAGGAAGTTTGGCAGGAAGAAGTTTGCAGTCTTCTGCTGACGAATGTCGGCGCCAAACTTCAACGCGTGATTTCCCTTGGTTGCTGAGACGGTATCCTGATACTGATACACGTCAACCAGGCGCGATTGAGGCAGGTTGTTCGCCGTACCGAAGGTGAGTGCCGTTGGATTGAATTCCAGGTCACGAGTACCTGTGAATTGTATACCCGGAGCTGGGAGTGGCCCGTCTGGATCGCCAAACTTCAGATCCAGTCGCGAGAAATTGAATCGTGCTTCGTTAACCCAATTGCTCGACAACGTCCGCGTATATTGCAGGCCGAGGTTGTTGTTACGTGAAGGAACATCAAACACGGCGCCCGCAGTAAAGCGACCGGTTCCGAGTGGGAACTCTGTATCGTCAAAGATGTATCGGCCCACCAACACGTCTTTGTGGGTAAGGTTGTAGTCGATACGTGTAATCAACTGGTGGCTGGTGGAGTCAGACTTGAGAACGCGAACGCCTTCGCCCGTTTGTAATGGAACAATGGCTCCGCTCGGAGTGCGAACGAAGAGACTGTTGAATAGTCCGCCACCCGGAGCAGTAAAGGTATCCGCCACTCCGTCACCATCGGTATCAGCCGCCGGAGGGACAACGAAAAATTGTCCTACGCCCTGGACAAATGCCGGACCGCCGCCAACACCGGTGTTGGTCAGGATCGAGGCACCCGGTAACCCGAGCGACTGTGCCAGGGCCGCACTCTCGCGAGTAAAGGTATATCCACCTGAACCGATGCCGCTTGAAGTCGCTTCTCCTCTCGTCAAGTCACCTTGATAGGTGACAAAGAAGAACGCCTTTTCACGTTTGATTGGGCCACCGAGAGCGCCGCCAAACCGGTTACTTCGAAATGGATCGGTGACACGTCGCTCGGCGAGACCAGCAAAATCGCTGAAGCCGTTGCGTGCATAGAATGCAAAATCACCTCGGGTCCGATCGTCGATGTTGTCGGAAGCGTTCAGAGCTGAATTCTGGTGATACCAGAACAGGGCTCCGTGAAACTCGTTGGTGCCAGGTTTTGTGATCGTGTTGATCTGTGCACCCGAGTTGCGGCCAAACTCTGCTGAGTAATTGTTTGTAATAACTTGAAACTCGCCGATCGCTTCTGTGTTCGAAATGAACAAGCTTGGACCAGCTACGGAGTTGTCGTTATTGTCCTGCCCGTCGATCTGGAAGTTATTAGATCGACCGCGGGATCCATTTGCGGAAATACCGACGCCGTTCGCGAAGTCGGTATCACCAGGCGTAACCACACCGGGTGTCAGCAGCGCAAGGTTGTCAACCAACCCACCGTTGAACGGCAGCTGCGTCAACTGCTCCGGAGTGTAGCTTTGGGCCAACTGGCTCTGCGTTGATTGGATCAGCGGAGCTTCGTCGGTTACGACGACCGTTCCACTTGCGCCGGCGGCCTGCGTAAAGCCGATGTCTACGTTGTTTTCAGTTGCGAGTCGAACCACTACTTTTTCGACCGCTGCTGCTGTAAAGCCAGTCGCAGAAACTTCGATCTTGTAGTTCGGACCGGGCGTCAGATTTGTAACGCGATAGAATCCCTCATCATTGGTCACAGTCTCTTTGGTGATGCCGGTGTCAACGTTCGTGACTTTGACTGCAGCACCAGCGACGACTGCACCATTCGGGTCTTTCACGACTCCCTGGAGGTTGCCGGTCGTAACCTGCGCAACTGCGGTGATGGCAGTAAACAACAGGCTCATGAGCACAATGACGACACGAGCAACCGAAAGTTGAGCGCGAAGATAACTCATGAAGATTTTCCTTTCTTTCGTTATGAGCAGATGATGAAATAACTACTCAGCAAAGCGGGGAGAGGCAGCCGAGCAGTTGTTACAGAAACATGGCGGTTGCGGAAAACGACAACTTTCCGAAAAAATAAGCTTAACGATCTTCGATTGGGAAGAGAGTTGGAAGCTTGCTGATGCCATGCATGCACTTGCATCCGCAAGCATCATGCCTTTGTCTGCAGTGAAGAAAACGGATTCAAGATCGCGAGTACATATCATCGTAAAAGTCGCCGAAAAATCGGTGACAGGTACTACACTCTCCGATGGATGAATAAGTGAGTGAGTTCTTCAATTGCGCTCGTGATCTGAACTTACAGTTTAAGAATTCGGATAAGTCCGAGTTTCTGGATGATCGCGGATGCGCTTCGCCTAAAGAAGCATTAATATAAGGACACGATATTTTGAATTGTCGATAGGATTATTTGGATTCGCTCATCAGTTGTTGTAGAAGGAGTGACTTCACCGAGATTGGCCAGCACCTCAACTGAAACCCAAGCTCAAGAACTCGAGTCGATAACATCGTCGCCCCTGACTTGAAACCCGTAACAGTCCCGGGCGCGTAACAGACTATTCAGTCGCATGCTGTAGCATGGATGCCTCATGCAGGGACTAGAACAATACGTCGGACAAGTACTTGATGAAAAATACCAGCTCGAGCAATTGCTTGGGCAGGGTGGAATGGGTGCGGTCTATCTCGCGACGCACCTGGGCACTGAGCGTTACGTCGCGCTGAAACTTATCTCGCCGCAGTTCATGCGCAATGAAGAATTCGTTGAACGATTCAAGCGCGAAGCTCGTGCGGCGGGAAGGCTAAGACACCCGAACGTTGTAGACGTTACTGACTTTGGTTTCGCGCGCGTTAAAGAAGGCCGAGTGGCGTACCTCGTGATGGAGTATCTCGACGGCTGCACTCTCGGCGATGTGTTGGCTGAAGAGAAGCAACTGCCGCTCGAGTGGGTCGTCGATATTCTTGAACAGGTGAGTTCTGCTGTGCAGGAAGCACATCAGCTTGGAATCGTTCACCGGGATTTGAAACCTGACAACATCTGGTTAGAACCGAATCGGCTTGGCAGTTATCGAGTGAAGGTCCTCGACTTCGGAATCGCAAAACTTGGTGATCCAACGGCGGCACCAGGAGAACCAGAAGACGATCCTGCGGCAACGATAATTGACAATACCGCAGCTCAATTCGCTAATGCCGATTCAGAGAGCGCAACGCTCATTCAACCGACCGAAGGCGAAGAGCATCAAGCCGCTGCAGCCGTGCCTGCAAAAACAAATCTCGGTTCACTCGATGACGCTGCCGACACACGTCTGTTCTCCGCCGGAACTGCGATTCGCAATCCGCGACTAACACAACCGAACATCGACGCTCCGAACGGAGATGAAGAAGGCGGAACTCTGCTGTTCGATCAATCGACGCGCGCATTGGGATCTCATACTCAGCATCAAACAACCGCTGCTGCAGGCGCCGCGTTGACACGCGTCGGCGCGATCATGGGAACGCCACTCTATATGTAACCCGAACAATGCGGTGGCGGTAAGGTCGATGTTCGTTCCGACATTTACAGTCTGGGCGTCATTGCCTATCAGATGCTGGCCGGTGATCCACCGTTCAGTGGCCAAACGTCTGCGGTGATGCGCGCACATTTGACCGAGACACCTCGTGAGCTGCGAGAACACTCGAAGAAGATTCCGAAGCGCGTCGCGGGCGTGGTGATGTCAGCTCTGAACAAGGATCCTGAGAAGCGCCCGCAGACGGCGTTTGCATTTGCCAGTTCATTGAAGGCGCAGTCGGAAGGGATCGGTGCGTTGTACCGACGAGCATTCACGCTCTATGCCGACTACTTCGGGAAGTTCGTGAAGCTTTCGTTTATCGCGCACATCCCGGTGATTATCTCAGTGATATTGATCTCCGCCTTATTCTTGATCGAGAAGTGGGTGGCGCCATCGACAATGGGACAAAAGATCGCCTTCGGCTGCGTGATGGCACTCGTCGGACTCTTTCAGATTGTTGCTTATTTTGTAAGTGCCGCGACGATTTCAGGCGTTACAGCAGTCATCGTAGCGCAGCTTTCGGCCGCACCTCTGCGACCGGTAAAGTTGCGCAATGCCTTTGCTGTTTTGCGTAAACGTTGGCGACCATTCTTCAAAACAGCTCTCCTCGTCACGCTTCGCATTCTTGTCGGCTATATCCTTCTGATTATTCCCGGCATCGTGATCACAATCAGGTACGCGCTTTACGCTCCGGTTGTCTTGATTGAGGGACTGCAGACGAAGGCTGCACGGATGCGTGCTCGCCAACTTGCATCACGATCGTGGCGAACGATCATTATCGTTGCCCTCCTTCAAATGTTGATTCCAACGATTGTCAGCCTGATCATCGGGCGAATTCGGTTCGGCATCGTTAAGGATGCTCCAAAGGACCACGTGTCCATCCAGGTTTCCCAGCAGTTTTTGTCGCTCATTAATATCTTCATCATACCGTTTATCTCGATAGTGCCGGCGTTGTTGTATCTCAAGATGCGACAGCTCGGCGGTGAGAAACTCAGTGATGTCATCGCGCAGATCGAAGAAGTTGATGCACACAGCCGCACGTGGCAACAACGCATGCGGACGCGATTGAGTCTGCACACACCGACGACGAACCACAAAACGACGGGACACTAGACCAGATCCACCGATTTCACAGATTACAGATTCGTTTTTAGAAGGCCGCATTGATCGGCTGTGCTACCAAAGGACAAGTCAGTCCCCAAGTCCTCACCGTCGCTTTCTAAGAACAGATCTGAGTAATAGTGGATCTGCTTCCGTCTGATTTTTCGGCGGCCGAACCAATATTTCGAATGTTCTTGTTCGAAAGTGGGATTTTAAAGTCCCGTAAGCGAAACCCACCATGATTGATTTCTAAGTGAATTCACTTAGTTGTCATCAGCGTTTTTCGTCCTAGATTAACGAAAACTCCAAGAAAAACGATAGACTCTTCGTGTGGGCGGTGTCTTCTAATTATGTTGGCACGGGCCTTGACTCTCGCCATGGCGGAGAACTGTATACTTGCTTGAAAAGTTAGTTTAGTCGTACGACTTTTCCTGCTCGAAATCGCCGCTCTCTCAACTGGCCCTTACAGCTCTCCACAATTTTTAGGAGCAGTAGGCAGAAGACAGAGGCAGGAGGGTCCGAGGTCCAACAGCCAAATATCGAGACCGAAGACCCAACTGCTCTCCAGCAGATAGCGAAGTAACAAGAGATGGATATCAAGCGCCCCCCGAAATCGAAGATCAAGAAAAAGATTCGCACCGCGATTCTGGTTGTCGTTGGCCTAGTAGCTGTTGGTGGCATCACCTATGGTCTAACCAAACTAAAGCCCGCCGCACCCACACTCGATGGAGCCACAGCAGTCATCGACGTCGTCAAACGCGGTGAGATGAAACGCGAAGTGCGCGGCTCGGGCACACTCGTGCCCCAAGTCACGCGTTGGGTCCCGGCTCCCGCCGAGGGGCGCGTCGAAAACATTCTTGTTCAGGCCGGCGTTGAAGTATCGTCGGGCACCGTGCTTGTCGAACTCTCCAATCCGCAGATGGAACAGCAGGCGACTGACGCCGATTTCCAGGTGAAAGCTGCCGAAGCCGATCAAGAAAACCTCAAGGTGCGGCTCGAAAGCGACAGCATGACGCAACAGGCTACGATCGCCACAATCAACGCTGAATACAGCCAGGCAAAGATTCAGCTTGACGCGGATGAGTTGTTAGTCCAGCAAGGTCTCATAGCGCCTATCATTGTGAAGATATCTCGTGTTCGCGTTCAGGATATCGCGAACCGATTGAAGGTCGAACAACAGCGACTCGTCGTCAGTTTTAAATCAACTAAAGCGCAATTAAATGCACAGACTTCTCGTCTGCAACAGCTCCGTGTGCTTGCGAAGCTTAAACGCGATCAAGTAGATGCGTTGAAAGTGCGCGCCGGCACCGGAGGAGTGTTGCAACAGGTTTCGGTGCAGGTCGGACAGCAGGTGACGCCGGGGCTTAATATCGCGCGTGTTGCCGATCCCGCTTCACTGAAGGCTGAGCTCAGGATTCCTGAAACGCTGATCAAAGACGTTCGCATTGGACAGCCTGTTGCGGTTGATACACGCAATGGAGTCATTCAGGGTCAGGTCGCGCGCATCGATCCTGCCGCTCGAGAGGGAACATTCACGATCGATGCGTCGTTGACAGGTCCACTGCCACCGAGCGCACGTCCCGACTTGAGTGTTGATGGCACGATTGAGCTCGAGCGCCTTCCGGCCAATACGCTACACGTTGGCCGACCCGCATTTGGTCAGGGTCAACAGACGGTCGGGATCTTTCTGTTGACTCCTGACGGAAGCGAAGCTGTTCGCACGCAGGTAAAACTTGGCCGAACATCAGTGAGCGACGTTGAAATCATTTCCGGATTGAATGAAGGCGACAAGGTTATTTTGTCTGACACGTCCGCACTCGACGCGTATCAGCGGATACGAGTGCGATGATTTCGTGTTCGGTGGTGTTCTTGATTTAGATTCTGTGATTAAGGCCTTCTCATTCACCCCGGCTTAGCCTGGGGTTGGCACCGAGTTTAGTGGGACGTGAACCGTTTCAACGGTTTATGAATCCAAAGCCGGGACGAAACCCTTGAAACGGTTTCCAACCTGAAATCCCATTGAGTTCCCCCAGGGTAATGCCTCGGGTGAATGAGAAGTTAGACCACTATAAGAATTAAGATCAGTACTGAGAGTTAGGTACCGAGGACCTAAAACCTCAAAACTATTTCAACCAAACAGGACCCATACCATGTCAACACCAAAACCCAGTCACAACGGGAATTCGACAAAGGCGAACTCCCAGCCCCTTATCCATCTTGCCGACGTCAAGAAAGTTTTCTACACCGACGAGGTAGAAACACACGCTCTCTCCGGCATTCACCTCGACATTAATAAAGGTGAATACGTCTCCATCGCTGGGCCTTCCGGTTGCGGTAAATCCACGCTGCTTTCCATTCTCGGGCTGCTCGATACACCGACTGATGGCGAGTACGTGCTGAATGACCATCCCGTCGAAAACCTTTCGATGTCGGAGCGCGCGCGCATTCGCAATCGCGAGGTCGGTTTCATCTTCCAAAGTTTTAACTTGATCGGCGATCTAACGGTTTACGAGAACGTCGAGCTTCCCCTGACTTACCGTGGCATGAGTTCGAGCGAGCGTAAGAAACGAACAACGGAAGCGTTGGAACGAGTCGGAATGGCCCATCGTGCAAAACATTTGCCGAGTCAGCTCTCTGGAGGTCAGCAGCAACGTGTCGCCGTCGCTCGCGCAGTCGGCGGTGACCCCAGCATCTTGCTCGCAGACGAGCCGACAGGAAACCTCGATTCAACGAACGGCGAAGCCGTCATGGAATTAATGCGGGAACTGCATCGCAATGGCGCGACAATCTGCATGGTCACACACGATCCGCGCTACGCGCAGCATGCCGATCGTATCGTGCATCTTTTCGATGGATTGATTGTCGAGGAAGAGACCGGTTCCGCGAGTCGCAAGGCCGAAATTGAAGCCGCGAAAAAAGAACTCAAAGAAAGCGGTTTCACCGAGGTCCAATGATTAGTCTGCGCAACATTGAAAAAGCGTTCGCTCATGGACCAGCCAAGACGTACGTCTTGCGGCGGATCGATCTCGATATCAAACCCGGCGAGTTCGTTTCAATCATGGGGCCGTCGGGCGCCGGTAAGTCGACCCTGCTGCATATTCTTGGCATGCACGATCAAAGTTGGAGCGGCGAATACTACTTTGACGATGTTGCGGTTCATAAGCTGGATGGCAAGAAGCGGGCAGCCCTGCGAAACCAAAACATCGGATTCGTCTTTCAGAGTTATCACCTGCTTGACGATCAAACAGTGTTCGAAAACCTGGAACTCCCCCTGTCATACCGCGATGTGAGCCGAAAGGATCGACAATCGATTGTTTGTGACACGCTTGATCGATTTCAGATCGTAGGAAAAAAGGACCTGTACCCGACGCAACTTTCGGGCGGACAACAGCAGTTAGTTGGTATTGCACGAGCAGTCGTCGCGAACCCGCGAGTGATTCTTGCTGATGAACCCACAGGGAATCTTCATTCGAGTCAAGGACAGGAGATCATGAGTCTCTTCAAGCGACTCAATGAAGAGGGAACTACGATTGTGCAAGTCACTCACTCAGAAACCAATGCGTCGTACGGGAACCGCATTGTGCAGCTCGAAGACGGCTGGATAGTTAACTCTTAACCCTGCATTGCTCTGTTGTAATGACCGAGCGTGGCCGATCTCATCGGCAACGTTGACGTCACCAGTGTGTCTTGGGCCCGCGCGCGTCTCGTGTGGCAATGGTCGAGCGCGAAGCACGCGAGAGCGCGTGCGGTCCCAGTAGGAGCAAACGCGATGGATAGTCTTCTGAGCGACATTCGTTACGCGATACGTAACTTGATAAAGCGACCAGGCTTCACCGCGATTGCGATCCTCACGCTCGCAGTCGGCATCGGCGCTAACAGCACCATCTTCAGCGCGGTTAATGCACTTCTCTTAAAGCCGCTCCCATTTCCAGAACTCGATCGCGTCGTGGCCATTTGGGACAAAGTTCCGTCTCGGGGCGTCGAACACAATGAAGTCGCGTTTGCAAATTACCTCGATTGGCGTGACCAGAATCAATCGTTTCAGCAGCTTGCCTTGTACCGCTGGTGGAGCGCGAATCTCACGGGCGGCGATTCTCCAGAGCGGATTCAAGGATTCCTCGTAACCGGAAACTTCTTCGACGTGATCGGCACGAAGCCAATCATGGGCCGAGGTTTCTACGATTACGAGAACCAGCCCGGCAAGGAAGCGGTTGCCGTCATTACCCACAGTTTGTGGCAACGTCGTTTTGGTGGCGATCCAAACATCATCAATAAAACGATTGCTCTTAATGGAATCATACGAACAGTCGTCGGTGTGATGCCTGAACGATTCAATTTTCCTAAAGGAGCGGAGGTCTACGCCCCTTTGGGAATCACACCTGAGCTTTCGCGCAGCCGGCAAAGCCACAGCTACTACGTGATCGGGCGTTTGAAGCCTGGCGTAACACTCCAAGCCGCGCAATCGGAAATCGACACAATCACTTCTCGACTCGAACAACAGTACCCCGAAACAAATACCGGTCTCGGAGCGAACGTTTATCCGATCGTCAAAGATACGGTGAGGCAATACGACACCGCGCTTTGGATCATGATGGCTGCCGTGGGTTTTGTGCTTCTGATCGCGTGCGCGAATGTAGCGAACCTGATGCTTGCACGCGCAACTGGAAGACAGAAAGAGATTGCCTTGAGAGCCGCGCTGGGTGCCGGTCGTTGGAGAATCATCCGTCAACTGTTAACCGAGAGTGTGATCGTTGCGCTCCTCGGAGGACTGTTCGGGGTTCTAATTGGTTTTTGGGGAATCGATCTTCTAAGAGCGGGTGATCCGGGCGAGGCATCGAAGTATGCACCGGGCTGGCACGACCTCGGTATTAATCCCGCCGTCCTACTATTCACGCTGGGCCTCTCATTTTTTAGCGGCATTGTTTTCGGGCTCGCGCCAGCGCTGCAGTTATCGAAACCAGATCTCAATCATGCGCTCAAGGAAGGTGGGCGTCAGGCGGGACCTTCATCACACCGTCTGCGCGGATCCTTGGTGGTCTTTGAAGTCGCGCTGTCGTTGGTGCTGCTTGTGGGCGCGGGTCTATTAGTCAGAAGTTTTCTCGCGATTATGAAGACTGATGCTGGCTTCAATGCCGACAGCGTGTTGACGATGAACCTGATTCTGCCGGCGGCGAAGTACAAAGACGACCCCCAGCGAGCAGCTTTCTACTCGGATCTAGTTAATCGCGTGAAAGCGCTGCCGGGCGTGCAATCAACGGCGGTCGTCAATTACTTGCCACTCGGCGGATCGAATTCATCGGACGCATTTCTTGTGGAGGGCCTGCCCGAACCGAAGCCAGGACAGGAGAACATCGGTCGCTACCGCGTGTGCACTCCTGATTATTTTCAAACCATGGGCATTGACTTGCTGAAAGGCCGTGCTTTCACCGAACAAGACAAGGCCGGGACTCCTCCCGTGGTCATCGTCAACGAAACACTGGCACAAAAGTATTGGCCCAACGAGGAAGCAATTGGAAAGCGTATGCGTTTGGAAGGGCCACTTGATCGCGCGCCATGGATGCAGGTCGTTGGGGTAATACGCGATGTCAAACACGAACTGAATATTCCGGTCACGCCGGAATTCTATTTGCCGCATGCGCAAGATCCATGGAACGGGATGGTATTGGTTGCGAAGACAGCCGGCGAACCGTCCGCGATGACGGGAGTTGTCCAGCAACAGGTCTGGTCCATCGATAAAGATCAACCAGTGTTCGATGTGCATACGATGAAGGAGATTCGTTCAATCTCCGTCGCGCTTTACTCATTCTCTTCAGTGACGCTCGGTATTTTCGCGGGTGTTGCGCTACTGCTCGCCGCTGTCGGTATCTACGGTGTGATGGCGTTCGCCGTCACACAACGCACACATGAGATCGGCATACGCATGGCACTCGGCGCGCGATCCGGTGACGTGTTGAAGATGGTGGTCTTGAATGGGATGAAGCTTGCCGTTGGCGGAGTCGCGATCGGCCTGGTAGGCGCGTGGGGATTGTCAC
>Ga0207648_10007388_pt1 | contig 10816 bp, 11 predicted proteins | sample KBSMisM32_FD_184310 | JGI IMG/M metagenome (GOLD analysis project Ga0207648, IMG submission 184310) | Miscanthus rhizosphere microbial communities from Kellogg Biological Station, Michigan, USA - KBS Miscanthus M3-2 (SPAdes) (version 2) | ecosystem: Host-associated > Plants > Roots >... | reverse complement strand
GGCCGATGAGATGGTCGTACGGGATCTGGCCGATCGCGGTCGTTCGACTGTCCAGCGACGCGCCACGGTTGTCGCCCATCACGAACACGTGACCTGGCTCGACCACCACCGGCGTCTGCGAATCCCCGCAATGGTCGGATCTGACCAACGTGGGATCGAGATACGGCTCGTCGGTCCGTTTGCCGTTGATGAACAGCTGACAACCGCTGTACTCGATCGTCTCGCCTGGTAGGCCGATCACTCGCTTGATGAGGTCGCGCTCCTGCAACGCGCCGTCGAAGTCTTGCAGCACGACGACATCCCCGTGTCGAGGATCGTGAAGGTCATAACTCAACTTGTTGACGAGCACCCGATCACCAGAGTGCAACGTGCCCATCATGGACTGACCGTCGACGGCGAACTGCTGCACGACGAACGTGCGCAGCAGCAAGGCCACGCCGACCGCGACCACCGCGATGACGAGCAGGTCGAGACCTGCTCGTCGCCGTCGACGCGTGGACGTCGGCGTCGACGTCTCATCGGGCTCAGTGGCCGATGGCGGCTCCGCAACGGCCAGCGGCGACTCGATGATCGACGTTGCAATCGGTGGTTGTCGCGGCGTCTCGGCGGGCGCGTCGATGCCGAACCGAGCGACCGCCTGCGTCCACCAATCGTCGTCGGTCATCTATGGCGATGCTGTGTTACAACCACTGCCAGTCGGCAAAGGGCCACATCACCACGAACGCGCGACCGATGAGATTGCTGTAGGCGATCTGCCCGACCGTTCTGTCACGGCTGTCGAGCGAACCACCGCGATTGTCGCCCATCACGAAAACGTGTTTCGGTTCGACCACGACGGCAGGTTGATCGGCCCCGCAATGGTTGGCCGAGACGATCTGCGGGTCGAGGTACGGCTCCTTGATGAGCGCACCGTTGATGAACAGCTGACACGAGCGGTACTCGACGGTTTCGCCGGGGAGTCCGACGACTCGCTTGATGAGATCGCGTTCCTGGGCGTTGCTCTCGATGCGCTTCAGCACCACGACATCGCCGCGACGCGGGTCGTGCAGCCGGTAGCTCAGTTTGTTGACGAGCACCCGGTCGCTGGGATGCAACGTCGACAGCATCGACGTGCCCTCCACTGCGAATTGCTGCAGCACATACGCACGAACCAGCAACGCCGAGCTGATGGCAACGACGACGACGATGATCCACTCGGCCAGCCCGGATCGCTTGTTGCGCTTCGAATCGGTGTCTTCGGATGGCGAGTCGGGATCTGTGATTTCGTCGTGCTGGTCGCCGACCGGGAAGTTGTCGTGCGGGTCAACGACAGTCGCCCCTGTCTCGTCTGTGGCCATCAGGATTCACGCTAGCGGGCTGATCCGCGATTGAAGTGGCAGGTCACAAGGAGGCGATCAACTTCTCGACCCGCTCGTCGCGGCTCTTGAAGGGATCTTTACAAAGCACCGTTCGCTGTGCCTGATCGTTGAGCTTCAGGTGCACCCAATCGACGGTGTAGTCGCGCTTGCGCTCCTTGGCCCGCTTGATGAACTCGCCGCGCAGGCGGGCCCGGGTGGTCTGCGGCGGGATGTCGACCGCGGCATCGATGTCGCCGTCGACGCACATGCGCTCGACCAGCCCGTGGTCCTGCAGCTTGTAGAACGGGCTGCGCTCGCGGGAGATGTCGTGATACTGGAGGTCGAGCAACTGGACCCGCGAATGGCCGAGCGGCAACTCGTGGCGGGTGCGATACGCGTCGAGCAGGCGGTACTTGATCACCCAGTCGACCTCGCGGTCGAGCTTCAGCGGGTCGTTCTCGATCGTGGTGATGCAGTGCTCCCACATCTCCAACGCCCGTTGCTCGAGCGGCGGGAAGCCCTTGGTCTCGGAATAGCGCTGGGCGCGGTCGAGGTACTCGCGCTGGATGTCGAGCGCGCTGACCTCGCGGCCGTTGGCGAGGCGCACCTTGCGGCGGCACGTCATGTCGTGGCTGATGTCGCGAATGGCCCGAATGGGGTTCTCCAGCGTCATGTCGCGCAGGACGACCGACGGATCCTCCAGCATCCGCAACATGCACGCCGCCGAGCCGACCTTGACGAACGTCGTGTACTCGCTCATGTTCGAGTCGCCGACGATCACGTGCAACCGGCGGTAGCGCTCGGCGTCGGCATGCGGCTCGTCGCGGGTATTGATGATCGGGCGGCTGCGGGTCGTGGCCGAACTGACACCTTCCCAGATGTGCTCCGCACGCTGGGCGATCGAGTACATCGGCCCGCGGGCGGTCTGCAGCACCTTGCCGGCGCCGGTGAAGATCTGTCTGCTGACCAGGAACGGAATGAGCACCTCGGCGTAGTGCCCGAGATCATCGGCGCGCCGCGTGAGGTAGTTCTCGTGGCAGCCGTAGCTGTTGCCGGCCGAGTCGGTGTTGTTCTTGAAGAGGTAGATCGTGCCGCGGATGCCCTCCTCGCGCAGGCGCTGTTCGGCGGACACCAAGAGGCTCTCGAGGATGCGTTCGCCGGCCTTGTCGTGCACGACGAGGTCGTACAGCGAGTCGCACTCCGGCGTCGCGTACTCGGGGTGGGAGCCGACGTCGAGATACAGGCGGGCGCCGTTCTGCAGGAACACGTTGCTGCTGCGCCCCCACGACACGACCCGCCGGAACAGGTACCGGGCGACTTCGTCGGGGCTGAGGCGGCGCTGCCCGCGCAACGTGCAGGTGACGCCGTACTCGTTCTCGAGGCCGTAAATTCGGCGCTCCATAGGCGGCAACGTAGCGCGGCCGGGCCGTCTTTGCTCGCCTATCCGCCGCTGTGGCGAAATCGCAACACGGTGCCGGGCCGGGCCTGAGCAACAGAGGCGATGTCCTCGGGGGCCACCACGGCGATCACCGGGTAGCCGCCGGTCACCGGATGGTCGGCCAGCATCACGATCGGTTGGCCGTCGGGTGGCACCTGAATGGCGCCTTCGACGAGACCCTCGCTCAACAACTCGCGTATCGCCACGCGCTCGAGGGCCGGCCCCGTCAGCCGTGCGCCGACCCGGTTGCCGGAAGGGCTGACGACATACGGCTGCGTGGTGAGCAGCGTCCACGCCTCGGTCGTGAACCAGTCGTACCGCGGCCCGTCGGAGACGTGGATCACCGTGTTGTGTTGCCGGTGGAAGCCCCACTCCGTGGACATCGGCGTTCTCGGGTCGGGCCCGATGGCAATCCGGTCTCCTGCACCGAGGCGCGGGCCGAGCGCGGCCAGCGTGTCGAAGCTGCGCGAGCCCAGCACCGGCTCGACATCGAATCCGCCACGCACTGCCACGTAGTACCGCAGTCCTTCGTCCGGGGCGCGGACGGTGAACTCGGCGCCCGCCGGCAGGTCGCCGACGTTGTTGACAGCCATCGCCCGCCCGCTGCGGACGTCGATCACACCCTGCGCTCCGGTCACGACGATGGTTGCCGCCTGCTGCAGTCGCAGGCTGAGCCCACCACACGTCTCGATCGTGGCCGCAGACTCGTCGTTGCCGAGCAGCCGATTCGCCAAGCGATGCGACGGCCGGTCTGCGGCGCCACTGTGCCCGACTCCCAGGTGAGCGAGACCCGGCCGCCCGAGGTCCTGGAACGAGCTACCGATGCCCGGGTTGAGCACCTCGATCATGCCGGCACGAACCGCACCCGATCGCCGGCCAGCACCAGCGCCGGCTTTTCGCGGTCGACGTCGAACATCTGCACGTCGGTGTGGCCCAACAGGTGCCAGCCGCCGGGGCTGAGCGTCGGGTAGACGCCGGTGAACTCGTTGGCGATTGCAACCGAACCGGCGGGAACGGCGGTACGCGGTGTCTTCCGACGCGGCAGTTGCAGTGAAGGTGGCAGACCGACGAGGTAGGCCCATCCCGGTGTGAACCCGAGGAACGCGGCCGAGTACACGATGGACGAGTGGGTGTCGACGACCTGCTCGATGCTCAACCCGGTGGCGTCGGCGACTTCCGCGAGATCGGCTCCGTCGTACACGACGGGTATCTCCACGAGCGGACCCTCGACTCGGGCGGCCGCCGCGCCGGGTACCAGCAACTCGTGAAGCGCGGCGCGGTCGACATGACCGAATGTCACCAGCACGGTACGTGCGGCCGGAATGATCTCGTCGATGCCCGCGAGATTCGACTCGCGCAGCACCTCGTCGACACTCATCACTTCCGCCAGGGAGTCGTATTCGGCAAGTAGTGCCCCCGGCCCGAAGGGCAGCACTCTCATTGCGTGAAGGACCGCAATTCGAAGCCGGCTTGCTGCAGACCTTCGGCAACCACCGGGGCGAGCTCGGCGGCGCCCGGCGTGTCGCTGTGGAGACAGATCGAGGTGATCCCTCGCTCGGCGAGCGCGATGGCTTGGGCCGCCGCGGACGCGCCATCGGTCAGCAGCGCGCCGGGTTGGTTGCGCGGAATGAGGGTGCCTTCCGGCGTGTACCCGCGATCGGCGAAACCCTCGAAGCAGAACCCGAGACCGTGTTCGGCCGAGGCCCGTTCGATCGCGCTGTCGGTGCCGGGCAGGCCGAGCAACGGCAGCGACGCGTCGAAGAGCTTCACGGCCTTGGCGACCGCATGCGCCTGATCTTCGTGACGGACGATGGTGTTGTACAACGCGCCGTGCGGCTTCACGTACGTGACCGACCCTCCGGCTGCGCGCGCACAGGCGGCAAGCGCGCCCATTTGATAGATCACCGCGTCTTCCAGATCGTCGGCGCGCATGTCGATGAAGCGGCGGCCGAAGCCGGCGAGATCCGGATAACTCACGTGGGCGCCGATGGACACGTTGTTCTCGACCGCCATTTCACACGTACGACGCATGATGGACGGGTCGCCGGCGTGGAAACCGCAGGCGATGTTGGCCGAGGTGATGATGCCCATCAGCTCGCGATCGGGGCCACCCTTCCACGCCCCATACCCCTCGCCGACGTCGCTGTTGAGATCGACCCTGCGTGTCATGACTGCAATCTAGGCGAAGGCCTACGCGCCGAGGATCTGGGCGACCTCGGCGTCGGTCAGGCGCCTGAAACACCGGCGGCCGTTGGATCGGGCCAACACCGCGACCTCGAGGTCGTCGGCGCCCAGCGTTCGTTCCGTCCCCCCGAGCGCCGCAGTGGCCACCTTGACCGCGTCGGCCTGCACCAGTTCGTCGGTGTACGACTCGTTGAGCCGGCCGGCGATTGCCTCCGCATCGCCGCCGAGCACGCTGTAGCGGCGCTCGTCCATCACGGTTCCGTCGTAGAGGATGTGGAACAGCTGGTAATCGTCGGAGCCGTAACCGACCTCGGCGACGAGGATCTCGACCTCCATCGGCTTCATCTCGTGGGTGAACACCTGACCGAGGATCTGGGCGTACTGGTTGGCCAGGCCGCGGGCATCGACGTCGTCGCGCGAATACTGATACCCCTTCAGATCGGCGGCGCGCACACCGGCGACACGCAACTGGTCGAACTCGTTGTACTTGCCGACGCCGGCGAACGCGATGCGGTCGTAGATCTCGCTGATCTTGCGCAAGGTGTTGGATGGGTTCTCGGCGACCAGCGCCACACCGTCGGCGTAGCGCACCGCCACCATCGCCCGGCCCCTCGCGATCCCCTTCCGCGCGTAGTCGGCACGATCCTTCATCACCTGTTCGGGCGCGACGTAGTACGGCATCGTCATCGGGCTCTCACCTCCGACGCGATCTCCTCGAACACTGTTGCCAGACGGTCGTCGTTGAGCCGCTGCCATCCCTCGGCGGTGATGGTCGCGACGATGGGATAGATGCCGCGCAACGCGTCGGGGCCACCGGTTGCCGAATCGGCATCCGCGGCCTCCCACAGGCCCTTGCAGGCCAGCGACACGGCGTCGTCGGCGGACATCGACTCGCGGTAACCGATCTTGATGACGGTGCCGGCGTGCAAGCTGCCCGAGCCGGTGGCGACGTAGTCCTGCTCCTCGTAGCGGCCGCCGGTGACGTCGTAGGTGAACAGCCGGCCGGACTGCCGGCGCAGGTCGTAGCCGGCGAAGATCGGGACCACGACCATGCCCTGCATGGCTGCGGGAAGATTGCCGCGCACCATCATCGACAGTTGGTTGGCCTTGCCCTCGAGGCTGAGCGCCCCGCCCTCGACCTTTTCGTAGTGCTCGAGCTGCAGTTGGAACAGCTTGATCATCTCCATCGCCGGCCCTGCTGCACCGGCGATGGCCACACCGCTGAAGCGGTCGGCCTGCACCACCTTCTCCATGCCGCGGTGACTGATGAGGTTGCCGCTGGTGGCCCGGCGGTCGCCCGCCATGACCACGCCGTCGGCGAACCGCATCGCCACGCATGTCGTCGCGTGAGGTACGACGTGATCGCCGATGTCGACCGCACTCACCCCGAGGCCGATTCGGCGCAACAGCTCAGGGAAGTTGGCGCCGGGGTCGTCGCCCGGCGTGAAGAACGGCATCGCCATGGTGGTTACTGGCCACCCTTTTGCACATACGACTTGACGAAGTCTTCTGCGTTCGTCTCCAACACTCCGTCGATCTCGTCGAGCAGATCGTCGAGCTCGGCCTTCAACTTCTCGCCCGACGCCGCCGTGGCCGGAGCCTCTTCAACTGTCTCCTCGGTGCGGCTCGGTGCCGGTTTTTGCTTCTGAGTTCGTTCAGCCATCGTGACCTCCCCTCTGAAACCCTAGGCCCCCAACCGGGCGAGCAGCTCGGCAGGGGTATTGCTCTCGTCGATCAACCTAGCCACATGATCGGCGGTCCCGCGCAATGGTTCCATCATCGGCACCCGCCGTAGCGGATCCCTGCCGATGTCGAACACCAGACTGTCCCAGTTGGCGGCGACGATGTCGGCCGGCCACTTGGCCAGACAGCGACCGCGGAAGTAGGCCCGCGTCGTGGTCGGGGGCTCGGTTTTTGCGGCAGTCACTTCGGCGCTGTCGACGATCGTCTGCAGGCCGACCTTGTCGGCCAGGCACTTGCCCGGACGCAGATCGTGGTACTGGAGGTCGAGCGCCTTCAGACGGGCATCGTTGGTGCGCACGTCGTGGCGCTCGGCGTACCCGTCGATGAGGCGTTGCTTGGCGACCCAGTCGACCACGTCGGCCACGCTCGAGCGGTCGCTTTCGAGGCCGGTCAAGACCGCCTCCCACCGCGCCAACACGTCGGCACCGACCGACTCGCCGACGACGGCAAGACCGTGCGAGCGCTCGTACTTGCGAGCTCGTTCGAGCATCCCCCACTGCACTTCGATCGCCGTCACGCGACGGCCGTCGCGAAGCAGGATCGTGCGCGTCAGCGACGGATCGTGGCTGACGTTGCGGATGGCTCCGACCGGGTTGGCGAGCAGCCAGTCGTCGTCGAGCGCGTCGTCTTCGATCATGGCCAGCACGATCGCGGTGGCGCCGACCTTCAGGTAGGTCGCGACCTCGCTCATGTTGGCGTCGCCGACGATCACGTGCAGCCGGCGGTACTTGCTGGCATCGCAGTGCGGCTCGTCACGCGTGTTGACGATGGGACGCTTCAGCGTCGTCTCCAGCCCCACTTCCTCTTCGAAGAAATCGGCGCGCTGGCTGATCTGGTACGGCACGTCGTCGGCCGACATGCCCGGAAGCTCGCAACCGACCTTGCCCGCGCCGATCACGATCTGGCGGGTCACGAAGTGGGGCGTGACCTGCGCGACGATCCGGCCGAAAGGGACGGAGCGGGCCAGCAGGTAGTTCTCGTGGCACCCGTAGCTGTTGCCCTTGCCATCGGAGTTGTTCTTGTGACACAAGATCTCCGCGCCGTCGGGCAGGTGGCCGGCGGCCGTGGCCATGCTTTCGCGGATGATCGCCTCGGCAGCACGGTCGTAGCGCACGACCTCCAGTGCGGTGAGGCACTCGGGCGTGCTGATCTCCGGGTGGGCGTGATCGACGTAGTAGCGAGCGCCGTTGGTCAACACCGAGTTGACGAGATTGGTCTCGATGTCGGGTGCCAGCAGATCGTCGACGGCGAACCCTCTGGCGTCGTGCCCCGGATGCTCGTCCTCGAAGTCCCAGCCGACCTTGCGGTAGTTGGCCGCGAGGTACGAGTTGATCAGCAGTGACGATGCCGTGACCGGGTTGCTGTCGGCGCCGCGGACCATGATCCCGTACTCGGTCTCGATACCGCAGACCTTGGGGATCGCCATGCCAGCACCCTATCCCTGTGTCTACAAATACTGTCCGGTGGCAACGCGCTCGATCGCCCGGCCACCTTCGCGATCGGCCTCGGCACGACCCTTGACCAAGGTGCGGATGAAGACGATGCGTTCGCCCTTCTTGCCGCTGATCTTCGCCCAGTCGTCGGGGTTGGTCGTGTTGGGCAGGTCTTCGTGCTCCTTGTACTCCTGCTTGATCGAGTCGAGCAGGTCCTGGCTCGACACACCGCGGGCGCCACCGGCGATGACCCGTTTGATCGCCAGCTTCTTGGCTCGCCTGACGATGTTCTCGATCATGGCTCCGGACGAGAAGTCCTTGTAGTAGAGGATCTCCTTGTCGCCGTTCTGATAGGTGACCTCGAGGAACTGGTTGGCGTCGTCGGCGCGGTACATCTCCTCGACGGTCGTGGCGATCATGTCGGGCACCTTCTCGTTCGGCGAGATGGGGATCTCGTCGGTGAGATAGCGAGCGAAGATCTGTCGGGCCGCGTCGGCGTTGGGCCGTTCGATCTTGATCTTCACGTCGAGTCGACCGGGACGCAGGATGGCCGGATCGATGAGGTCTTCTCGGTTGGTCGCGCCGATCACGATCACGTTGCGCAGACCCTCGACGCCGTCGATCTCCGCGAGCAGCTGCGGCACGATCGTCGACTCCATGTCGCTACTGATACCCGAACCACGTGTGCGGAACATCGAATCCATCTCGTCGAAGAACACGATGACCGGCCAGCCCTCTTCGCTCTTCTCCCGGGCGCGCTGGAACACCAGTCGGATTTGACGCTCGGTCTCGCCGACGTACTTGTTGAGCAGCTCCGGACCTTTGATGTTGATGAAGTAGCTGCGGCCCTTCTCGCCGCCGATCTTGTCGGCGACCTTCTTGGCCAGCGAGTTGGCGACGGCCTTGGCGATGAGCGTCTTACCGCATCCGGGCGGGCCGTACAGCAGGATGCCCTTCGGAGCCGGCAGCTGGTGCTCGGCGAACAGGTCGTGGTGCAGGAACGGCAACTCGACCGCGTCGGCGATCTGTTCGATCTGGGCGTCGAGACCACCGATGTCGCTGTAGGAGATGTCGGGAACCTCTTCGAGCAACAGATCCTCGACCTCGGGCCGCGGCAGCTTCTCCAACAACATGTTGGTGCGCGGATCGAGCCGCATCGTGTCGCCGCTGCGGAGGTGGACGCCGCGCAACGAGTCGGCCAGTTCGCAGACACGCTCCTCGTCGGCGCGCCCGATCACAAGAGCGCGCACGCCGTCGTCCAACAGCTCCTTGATCGCGACGACCTCGCCCGTCACCTCCGGCCGGCGGGCTTGCACGACGTTGAAGCTCTCGTTGAGCACGACCTCCGACCCGCGGGGCAACGACTCGTGATCGATGTCGGGATGCAACCCGACGCGCATCTTGCGGCCGCTGGTCAGCACGTCGACCGTGCCGTCGTCGTTCTTGCCGACGATCACGCCGTACGCCGACGGCGGTTGGGTGAGCTTGTCGACCTCGTCGCGAAGCGACGAGATGTGCTCGCGCGCTTCGCGGAGGGTGTAGCTCAACTTCTCGTTCTGCGACACCGCCTGGGCCAGTTGCCCCTTCGTCTCGAGCAGTCGTTCTTCGAGCGCCCGCTGACGCTTGGGGGCATCGGCAAGGCGCCGCCGGAGTTGGTCGATCTCCTGTTCGAGTACCGCGACTTGTGCTTGGAGCACCGCCTCGGTCGCCTCGGAATCCTCTGCCATGATCGGAACCTACACTCATGAAGTACCCGCAAGCGCGCACTTTGTGCGAGACGTCAAGTCGGCGCGCCGACGGTGACGCCCATCACGCCCGCCGCGGTAACCGGGGTTTGCAGGTGACCGACCTGTATGCTCAGCGACGTCTGACCCTTCGAATGAGGAGATCATAAGAATGAAGGTGTGGATCGACCAGGATCTGTGCACTGGTGATGGCCTCTGCGAAGAGATCGCGCCCGACGTTTTCACCCTGCTCGACGATGGCCTCGCCTACGTCCGTGAGGGCGACAAGATCTATGCCACCGCCAAGGGAAACCCCCAGGGTGCCGAGGGCATGGCGAGCTTCCCCGACAGCAAGCTCGACGCCGTGATCGAGAGCGCCGAGGAGTGCCCCGGCGAGTGCATCTTCATCGAGCCGTAAGCCTCGACAGAGTTCGCGTACCGAGAAGGAGTGCCGTACGGCGCTCCTTCTTCGCGTATCAGCCCAGGAATCGGGCAGTCGTCAAGAAGCCGGTGTGGGCGACCATCCGGTGATCGGGACGGACTGCCTGGCCCTCGACGTACCAGCCGCGGTGCAGCACCTCCAGCGTCCGGGTTCCGTTCCACGCCTTCGACGCCAACGCGTCGCGCAGCTGTGACACCTGGATGATCGAGGGCGTGTAGGCGATGAGGATCCCACCGGGTCGCAACGCCTCCATGGCGTGCGGGACCACCTGCCACGGCTCGGGGAGATCGAGCACCACGCGATCCACGTCGCGTTCGTCGATGCCGAGATAGCAGTCGCGCAGCTCGACGCGATACCGCTCCATCGCCGCCTCACCGAGGAAGCTGCGCACGTTGGCCTTGGCGCGGTTGGCGAAGTCTTCACGCAACTCGTAGCCGACGATCTCGGCACCCCACCGCAGCATCGTCATGCTCAGCGCGCCGGAACCGACGCCGCTCTCGAGCACGCGGACCCCC
>Ga0207648_10007384_pt1 | contig 10821 bp, 6 predicted proteins | sample KBSMisM32_FD_184310 | JGI IMG/M metagenome (GOLD analysis project Ga0207648, IMG submission 184310) | Miscanthus rhizosphere microbial communities from Kellogg Biological Station, Michigan, USA - KBS Miscanthus M3-2 (SPAdes) (version 2) | ecosystem: Host-associated > Plants > Roots > Rhizosphere... | reverse complement strand
CGCCGCGCAGCGGCGGCGCCGCGCGAGGGGCGTTTCAGGGGGGGCCGCGAACGCCCATCGGGGTGACGCGTGAGTGCCCCCCCTGAGACTAAAGACAGCCTTAGTCCACGACTGGCTCACGGGGATGCGCGGCGGAGAGAAGGTCCTCCTCTCCCTGGCCCGCCTCTTTCCCGACGCCCCGATCTTCACGCTCCTGCACGTCCGCGGGTCGGTGGCTCCGGAGCTGGAGGCGCGCGACATCCGCACCACGTTCGTCCAGCACCTGCCCGCGGTGGAGACGCACTACCGCCGCTATCTGCCTCTCTTCCCCGCCGCCGCCGCGTCCATCGACCTGTCCGGCTTCGATCTCGTGATCTCCAGCTCGCATTGCGTGGCCAAGGGCGTGCGCGTGAGGCCGGGGGCACGCCACCTCTGCTACTGCCACACGCCCATGCGCTACGTGTGGGACCGCTACGACGACTACTTCGGGCCCGGGCGGGTGTCGGGCCTGACGCAGGCGGTGATCCCCACGGTTGCGGAGGCCCTGCGCGCCTGGGACGTCGCCACCGCCGGCGGCGTCCACCGCTACGCCGCCAACAGCGCCTACGTCGCCGGACGCATCCGCCGCTATTACGGTCGTGAGGCGGTCGTGATCCCGCCTCCGGTGGACACCGAGTTCTTCACACCCGACGGCCGTCCGGAGGGAGACTATGACCTCGTGGTGTCCGCGCTCGTGCCCTACAAGAGGATCGAGCTGATCCTGGACGCGTACCGATCCGGCCCGCGACCCCTCAAGATCGTCGGCGGGGGGCCGGATGCGGCCCGGCTGCGCGCGCTGGCCGGCCGCGACACGGAGATGCTCGGGCCCGTCGGCGACACGACCCTGCGCGACCTCTACCGGGGCTGTCGGGCGGTGGTCATGGCCAGCGTCGAGGACTTCGGCATCGTGCCCCTCGAAGCGATGGCCTGCGGCCGGCCCGCCGTCGTCTTCGCGGAAGGCGGGGGCCGGGAGACGGTCCTTCCGGGGCAGACAGGCGTGTTATTTCAAGAACCTACGGCGGCCTCCCTCCGGGCCGCCGTTGACTCATTGGAAGGCCTGCGATTTAATACGACCACGCTCCGGTCTCACGCCGAGGCCTACAGCCGCCAGGTGTTCGAGGCTCGTTTCCGGGCCTTCGTGGAGGAGGCCCTGGCGGACGCGTTCGGTCCGCCCCACTCGCCCACATGGTGAAATTCCAGACCCGGATCATGGTCGGCGTCTTCGTGCTGGTGGATGTCGTCTCCACCGTCCTGGCCTGGGTCCTCGCCTACTTCCTCCGCTTCCACTCGGACCTCGTGCTCGAGGCGCTCCCCGCCAGCAAGGGCGTGCCCGCTTTCTCGCGCTACCTCGTCCTCATCCCCGTGATCGTCGTGCTGTGGCCGGCCGTCCTCTATTTCCACGGCCTCTACCAGCTCAAGCGCGGCCGCAGCCGGATCGACGAGTTCTTCGCGATCCTCTTCAGCGTGCTCATCGGGACGGCCCTGCTGCTCGGGGCGACGCTGTACGTCCGCGTCTACTACAAGTTCCAGCCCGACGTGGCGCCCCTGTGGGAGTACAGCCAGGCCGTCATGGCGCTGTTCGTCTTCCTCGACGTCCTCGCCCTCAACAGTGGGCGCTCGGCCCTGCGCGCGTATCTCAAGAGGATGTGGACGGCGGGCTACAACGTTCGCCGCGTCCTGGTGGCAGGGGCGGGCGAGCTGGGCCAGCAGGTGGCGGAGACGATCCTCGCCCATCGCGAGCTCGGCTTCCGCCTGGTGGGCTTCGTCGACGACGCGGCGCCGGCGGTGAAGGAGCGCGGAGGAATACCGGTCCTGGGGACGCTGGATCAGGCGACGCAGGTCGCGGCCGCGCACCACGCCGACCAGCTCTACGTGGCCCTGCCCCTGGAGGAGCACGCGAAGCTGCTGCGGCTCATCAAGAACGTCAGCAACGAATGCGTGGACATCAAGGTCGTGCCGGACCTCGTCCAATACGCGACGATCAAGGCCGTCCTCGAGGACCTCGACGGCATCCCGATCATCAGCCTCAGCGAGGTGCCGCTGCGGGGCTGGAACAGCATGGTCAAGCGCGTGATGGACGTGATCGTGGGATCGACCATCCTCGTCGTCCTCACGCCGTTCTTCCTCCTGCTGGCCGCTCTCATCAAATGGAAGGGCGGACGAGGACCGATCCTCCTGCGCCAGGAGCGGATGACGCTGGACGGCAAGACCTTCCAGATCTACAAATTCAGGACCATGGTGCACAACGCGGAGGAGAACACGGGGCCCATCTGGGCTTCTCCGGAAGATCCGCGCCGCACGGGCATCGGGATCTGGCTGCGCCGCTTCAACCTCGACGAGTTCCCCCAGCTCCTCAACGTCGTGCTCGGCGACATGAGCCTGGTCGGGCCGCGGCCGGAGCGTCCGCCGTTCGTGCAGCAGTTCAAGGAGCACATCCCCCAGTACATGCTGCGCCATCGCGTGAAGAGCGGGATCACGGGCTGGGCCCAGGTCAACGGCTGGCGCGGCAACACCTCGATCGAGAAGCGCATCGAATACGACCTCTACTACATCGAGAACTGGTCGCTGCTCCTGGACGTCAAGATCCTGATCCTGACCTTGTTCCGCGGGTTCGGGCAGAAACATGCGTATTAGGAGCAGCTAGTGGCGCGCGTCCTCGTCACCGGCGCCGCCGGATTCATCGGCTCCCATCTCTCCGAATACCTGCTCGACCGCGGCCATTCCGTCATCGGGATGGACAACCTCATCACGGGCGACGTCGCCAACATCCAGCACCTGACCGGCCGCGATTTCGTGTTCGTGAAGCACAACGTCACGAACTACATCGCCATCGACGGGCCGCTCGACCTCATCTTCCATTTCGCGAGCCCCGCCTCCCCCATCGACTACCTGCGCGTGCCGATCCAGACCCTCAAGGTGGGCAGCCTGGGCACGCACAACGCCCTGGGATTGGCGAAGGCCAAGAACGCGCGCTTCCTGCTCGCGTCCACCTCCGAGGTCTACGGGGATCCTCTCGTCCACCCGCAACGCGAGGACTACTGGGGCAACGTCAACCCGGTGGGCCCGCGCGGCGTCTACGACGAGGCCAAGCGCTTCTCCGAGGCCATGACCATGGCCTATCACCGCGTCCACGGCGTGCAGACGCGGATCGTGCGTATCTTCAATACGTATGGGCCGCGCATGCGCGTGGAGGACGGGCGGGCCATCCCCGCCTTCCTGAGCCAGGCCCTGCGCCACGAAGACGTGACCGTGTTCGGCGACGGGAGCCAGACGCGCAGCCTCTGCTACGTGTCCGACCTCGTGGAGGGGCTGTATCGCCTGATCAGCTCGAACGAGGTGAACCCCGTCAACATCGGGAACCCGAACGAGCTCACCATCCGCCAGCTCGCGGAGGCGATCATCGCGCTCACCGGATCGCGCAGCCGCATCGTCACGCGCCCCCTGCCCGTGGACGATCCACGCGTGCGCCAGCCCGACATCACGCGCGCGCGCACGATCCTCGGCTGGGAGCCGACGGTCCCCCTCGACGAGGGCCTCCGCCGTACGCTCGCCTACTTCAAGCACAAGCTCGGCCTGGCCTGATTCCGGCGGCCGCCTGATAGAGTCCTCCTCCATGGGCGCCCGCAGGACCGTGGCCGTTTTCATGGGCACGCGCCCCGAGGGCATCAAGATGGCCCCGGTCATCGCCGCCCTCCGGGGCACGGACGACCTGGCCTGCCGTGTGGTCGCCACCGGGCAGCACCGCGAGATGTTCCAGCAGGTCGCGGAGCAGTTCGGATTCGCGGTGGACGAGGACCTCGCCGTCATGCAGCCCCGTCAGACGCTGGGCCAGCTGACGGCGCGGCTCATGGAGCGGATCGACGGGTGGCTCGAGAAGAGCGCCCCGGACATGGCGCTCGTACAGGGCGACACCACGACGGTGCTCGTGGCCGCCCTCGCCTGTTTCTACCGGCGGATCCCCGTCGGACACGTCGAGGCCGGACTGCGGAGCGGCGACGTCGGGTCGCCGTTTCCGGAGGAGGCGAATCGGCGGCTGGCCACGCCGATCGTCGCGCTCCACTTCGCTCCCACCGAATCCGCGCGGGCCGCCTTGCTGCGCGAAGGCGTCCCCGCCGCGGCCATCGAGCTCACCGGGAACACGATCGTCGACGCCCTCCTGATGGAACGCGCGCAGCAGGAGAGGCCGGCGGTGCGCGCGGAGATCGCGGCCTCGCTGTCCACCCTCCTGGGGGCCGGCTGGTCGCAACGCCCGCTGGTCCTGATCACGGGGCACCGGCGCGAGAACTTCGGCGAAGGTCTCCGCCAGATCTGCGAAGCCATCGGCGTCCTCTCGAGGCGCTATCCGGACCACGCCTTCGTGTACCCCGTGCACCTCAATCCGGAGGTGAAGGAACAGGTCGAGCGCCGGCTCGGCGGACTTCCGAACGTCCACCTCATCGCGCCGCAGGGATACCGCAACTTCGTGGCCATGATGTCGCACTGCCGGCTCATCCTGACCGACTCCGGAGGCGTGCAGGAAGAGGCGCCTTCGCTGGGCAAGCCGGTGCTGGTCATGCGCGACACCACGGAGCGGCCGGAAGGAATCGAAGCGGGCACCGCGCTCCTCACCGGTCCCCACGCCGACCGCATCGTCGAGCACGCCGGCCGGCTCCTGGACGACGACGTCGCCTACCGCGCCATGGCGCGCGGGGTGAACCCCTATGGCGACGGGCATGCGGCGGAACGGATCGTGCGCCGGCTGCGCCAGCACCTCCGCTGAGCACGCGCTCGCAGTGAGAGCGGTCACCGGGTGAGCGAACACACTCGTGGCCAGGCCGCGCCGGGAGATCATCCCAACGGATGAACTCGACTCCGCACAAGGTCCGCCTGCTGCTGTGTGACGACCATGCCCTCTTCCGGGCGGGGATGAAGGCGCTCCTCGCCCGGCAGCCGACGCTGGAGGTCGTGGGCGAGGCCGCGGACGGCCAGGCCGCGCTCGAGGAGGCGGAGCGCCTGCGGCCGGACGTCGTGCTCATGGACATCGAGATGCCCCGCCTGAGCGGCATCGAAGCCACCCGACGCCTCACGCAGGCGACGAAGGAAGCCAAGGTCCTCGTCCTCACGATGTACCTCGAGGACCTGCTGGTGGCGCGGTGCCTGGAGGCGGGAGCCCGCGGCTACATCGTCAAGGACGCTCCCGCGGCCGAGCTGGCCCAGGCCGTGGAGACGGTGGCCCGCGGTGGCCGCTACCTGAGCCCGGGCGCGGTGGACCGGGTGATCGACCACCGCGGCCAGGTCCTCGAGCGCAATCGCACGCGGTACGACCTGCTGACGAACCGCGAGCGCGAGGTGCTGAAGCTGCTGGCCGACGGCCTCTCCATCAAGGAGGTGGCGGCGCGCCTGGGCCGGAGCGTCAAGACGGCCGAGGTCCACACCTACAACCTCATGCAGAAGCTCGACGTCCACGACCGCAGCGAGCTCATCCGGTACGCGATCGCGCACGGGCTCGTGCAGGTCCCCGTCTTCGAGGATCTGGCTCCGGCCTCCTTCCACGACGAGAAGCGCTCCTAGTCCAGGGGCACTTCGACCTCGATCCGCGTTCCGTGCCTCGTGCCTCCGGACTTCGCGGGACGTGACTCCACGCGCAGGCGGCCACCCAGGCTCGCCACGCGATCGCGCATGGCGGCGAGGCCGAAGGCCTGGTGCGGCGCCGCCACGTCGAAGCCGACTCCGTCGTCCTCGATGGTCATGCCGACGCCACGGCCGTCGAGAGCGCGGACCGTGATCCTGACCGTGCGCGCGCTCGCGTGCTTGAGCACGTTCGACAAGGCTCCCTGGAGCAGCCGATACAGCGCCGTCTCATGGCCGGACGGCAGGGGGCCCGGCAGCCCCCGGACCCGCACCCGCACCTGCACTCCCGTGCGCGCGCTGAACTGCCGCGCGTAGAGCTTGACCGCGGGCAGGAAGCCGACACCCTCCAGGGCCACCGGGCCGAGATCGAGGATGAGCCGGCGAACGGATTGGATGGCCTGCCCGACGAGGCCCGTGGCCTCGTCGAGCTTCTCCCGTATCTGCGTGGGCCGCGCCTTGTCCATCTCTCTCGCGATCATCCCGAGGTAGAGCTTCAGGACCACCAGCTGGTGGCCGATCTCGTCGTGAAGATCCCGGGAGAACCGGTGCCGCTCCTCCTCGCCGAAGCTTCGCCAGCTCGACGTGCGGGCCCGCGAGTATCCGGCCGTGAGCGACAGGCTGACCGCGAAGGCGAAGCGCGCCAGGGCCGCGGCGCGGCCGCTCACCGGCTCCTGGACCAGGTAGGGCAGCCCGCTCTCGAGCTGGACGGCCAGGGCCGCGACCGCGCACGGCTCCGGCATGCCGCGCTGGGCGAGAGCCTGACCGGCGCCCTCGAGGGCGAGGACGAAATTCTCGAAGGTTCCGGCCCTGATCTGCGGCCGGTAGGCCGAGAGCGTCAGCGCGGACAGGGCATCCAGGTCCTCGGGTGTGAAGCCGAGCCGCTCGAGCTTGGCGCGCCAAACGCGCTGGATCTCGCGGTCGTGATCGGCCAGCGTCTCCAGCGCGCTCGAGAGCGAGTCCTGGATCTCGCCGAGGAGAGCACTCCACCACCCCATTCTGGAAGCGCGGGGCCCAATCAATGCCCTGCGAGTTCCATTGCGACTGTTCGCTCGTCGACCAGTCCGAGGGGCCTGGCCGCCTCCGATCTTGCGTGCGTTCCGTGGTTTGGCTTGTCGTGGCACGGCGGCGCTCTCGACCCAGGAGTGCACGCGGCGTTCCACGTTGTGACGACCGCCACACGTCGTCATCAAACGTGGAGACGGCGGGGTGACGGTGCTCGCACCTAAGGGCTTTGCCGTATTCCCTCGAAAGAAGCGGCCACTTATCGTTCGTGACGGCACGGAAGCCGGCCCCCTCCGGGACGGGGCGGTTCCCGCCACGAAGGAGACCAACGATGCCCGGCCATCCCTCCGCCGGCGGCAAGCGCCGCCCCTTTCACGCTCTCGCGGGCGCCGCTGCCGTGGCGATGGTGCTGATCGTCCAGGCCCTGCCCGCCGGCGCCGACATCATGCCTCCCGAACGTCGCACGGCCTGGAACCCGGGGATTCCAGGCGGCGTCCCCGTGCGCACGACCGTGTGCGCGACCGTCAATGCCTCCACGTACGGCAACGGGACCACGGATGCGACGTCGGGCATCCAGGCCGCCATCAACGCCTGCCCGGTCGGACAGGTGGTCCAGCTTTCCGCCGGCGATTTCCTGGTCGACGGACCCCAGCCGATCTTCATCAACAAGGGGATCGTCCTGCGCGGAGCGGGACCCTCCGCCACCAGGCTCCGGAAGACGAGCACGGTGGCCAATCCCCTCGTCCTCATCGGAGAGCGCTGGCCCGCGGAAGCCGCGTCCGTGAACCTCACCGCGAACGCACCCAAAGGCGCGACCTCCGTCCAGGTGGCGAGCAGCGCCGGGCTGAGCGTCGGCCAGCTCGTCCTCATCGACGAGATCACCGACCAGGCCTACGTGTATTGGGGCATCGACGCCAACGTGGCGCCCGGGGCGGCCGGCCGCGGCTGGTTCACCCGCTACGACCGTCCCGTCGGGCAGATGCTCGAGATCGCCTCCATCAGCGGCAGCACGATCTCGTTCACGACTCCCTTGCACATCGCGTTCGACACCGCGCACACGGCCCAGCTCACCCGCTACACGATCCCCTACGGCGCCCGTTACGCGGGCGTGGAGGACCTCTACGTCCGCGGCGGGTACGACGACAACGTCACCCTCCGCTTCGCCATGTACTCCTGGATCAAGAACGTCGAGTCCGACTGGTCCTACGGCGACGCTTTCGCCCTCGACAGCTGCTTCCGCTGCGTCCTCCGCGACAGCTACGCCCACGACGTGGCCCACCCCTACCCCGGCGGCGCCGGCTACCTGCTCTCCCTCGCCCGCTACACCGCCGACAGCCTCGTCGAGAACAGCATCTTCATCAACGGCAACAAGGTGATGGTCATGCGCGCCTCCGGGGGCGGAAACGTCATCGGTTACAACTATTTCGACAACGGCTACATCGGGAACTACCTCGGCTGGGTGGAGACGGGCATGAACGCCTCCCACATGACCTGCCCCCACTTCGAGCTCTTCGAGGGAAACCAGGCCTTCAACATCGACGGCGACGACACCTGGGGCGGCGCCGTCTACAACACCTTCTTCCGCAACAACCCCACCGGCAAGCGCCGCTCCTATCCCGACAACGACAACCGCCGCGCCATCGGCCTCATGTACGGCCACTACTACTACAGCTTCGTCGGCAACGTGCTCGGCACTCCGGACGAGAACCCCGCTCCCTACGGCGGCTTCGTCCCCGAGGACTTCTTCCCCTGGACCTGGGATCCCGTCGGCCTCTGGCGCATCGGCTACACGCCGCTCGACTGGAACGCCCCGGCGGATCCGCTCGTGGTCGGCACGGTCCACCGTCACGGGAACTTCGAGTTCGCCACGAACTCGGTCGCGTGGAAGAGCGGATTCGATCAAACGCTGCCCGATTCGCTCTACCTCGCGAGCAAGCCCGCCTTCTTCGGCAACAACCCCTGGCCCTGGGTGACCCCGACCGGAGCCACGAAGCTCTACACGCTCCCCGCCCGCGCCCGTTACGACGCCGGCAACCCGAACGGGCAGACGCTCACCGTCACCAAGGGTGGCAGCGGCGGGGGCACCGTCACGTCTTCTCCCGCCGGCATCGACTGCGGCCTGGCCTGCAGTGCCGGCTACGCCACGGGCGCGGTCGTCACCCTCACCGCGGCCGCGGACGCGGTCTCGAGCTTCGCCGGCTGGAGCGGCGCGTGCACAGGGACGGCCTCCTGCCAGGTGACGATGAGCGCGGCACGGTCGGTGGCCGCGACCTTCACCCTCGTCCCCGTCAACTCCAGCCTCAACGTCACGAAATCGGGGAGCGGCGCGGGGACCGTCACTTCGTCTCCGGCCGGCATCAACTGCGGCGCCGTCTGCAGCGCGCCGTACCTCGCGGGCACTCCCGTCACCCTCACCGCCAGCGCCGCGGGCGGATCGACGTTCGCCGGCTGGAGCAGCGGCTGCTCGGGCACGGGCTCCTGCCCGGTCACGGTGGGCGCGACGGCGACGTCCGTGACCGCGACCTTCACCACGCTGCCCGGCGTGGACACGGGACGCCTCGCCCATTGGAAGCTCGACGAGGGAACCGGCCTGTCCGCCTCTGACGCCTCCGGAAACGGCAACACGGGCGCGCTCGTCGGAGGTGCGGCCTGGGCGGCCGGCCGCAGCGGCAAGGCCGTGAGCCTGGACGGAGTGGACGACTACGTGAGCGCCCCCCACACCGCGGCGCTCGATGCCTATCCCCTCTCCGTCGCCGGCTGGTTCAAGACGACCACGGCCAGCGGCCTGCAAGGTCTGGTCAACAAGTACCTGGCGGGATCGTTCAACGGCTACCAGATCTTCTTCGAGAACGGCGATCTCTGCGCCTGGTACCTCCGCGACAACGCCAACTTCATTTACGACGGCACGGGGTGCTCGCTGCGGGCGGCCGGCTTCAACGACGGCCAATGGCATCACGTGGCCTTCGTGGCCGACGCCTCCGGCGGCCGGTTGTACGTCGACGCCCTCCTCATGGCCAGCCTGCCCTGGACGGGGTCGGCCGGCCCCGTCTCGACGGTGCAGGAGATCCGTCTCGGCCAATACCCCGGGGCGAACGGCGGCGGATATCTGGCCGGCGCTGCCGACGACGTCCGTATCTACGGCCGCGCCCTGTTCCCCGAGGAAATCGCGGCCCTCTATTCGGCGGTGCCTCCGGCCGACACGACTCCGCCCGTGCTTTCTCTCGTCGCCGCCGGCGGCGTCGGCCCCGTCCTGGCCACGATCACCTGGACGACGGACGAGCCGGCCGATTCCCAGGTCGAATACGGGCTCACCACAAGCTACGGCTCCGCGACCGGTGTCAACGCCAACCTCCTCCTCGCGCACTCACAGGCGTTGACGGGCCTGGCCGCGGGAACGGCCTATCACTACCGCGTGAAATCGCGCGACGCCAGCGGCAACCTGGCCGTCTCCGGCGACTTCACCTTCACTACGTCCCTCCTCCCCGCCCTGTCCGTCAACGACGTGACGGTGACGGAAGGGAACTCGGGGACGGTGAGCGCGACCTTCAGCGTGACCCTCTCGCCCGCAGCGACAGGGACGGTGACCGTCGGCTTCGCGACCGCGAACGGCACCGCCACCGCGGGCTCGGACTACGTGGCGAGCTCCGGAACCCTGACCTTCAACCCCGGCAACACGGTCAAGACGGTGACCGTCGCCGTGAACGGGGATACGACGGTGGAAGGGAACGAGACCTTCTTCGTGAACCTCTCCGCGCCCACCGGGGCGACCCTCGCCGACAACCAGGGCCAGGGCACGATCACCAACGACGACACCAGCTCCGCTCCCGTGACTTGCCCGGCCACGGTGACCGCCGCGGGCGCCTTCAACGTCACCGTGAACGGAGGGAGCTCGGCCACGGACTGGATCGCGAGCTACGTGCCCGGCGCTCCCAACTCGCCGTGGCTGGGACCCTGGAAATACGTGCCCCTGCCTCGGCCCGCCACCGTGAGCATGACCGCGCCCGCCGCGTCCGGTGCGTACGAGCTCAGGCTGTTCGCCAACGACGGCTTCACCGTCATCGGATCGTGCGCCTATCAAGTGGGGACGGGGAGCCCGGCCCTTTCCGTCAACGACGTGACGGTGACGGAAGGAAACTCCGGGACGGTGAGCGCGACCTTCAACGTGACCCTCTCACCGGCAGCGACGGGGAC
>Ga0207648_10007383_pt1 | contig 10822 bp, 4 predicted proteins | sample KBSMisM32_FD_184310 | JGI IMG/M metagenome (GOLD analysis project Ga0207648, IMG submission 184310) | Miscanthus rhizosphere microbial communities from Kellogg Biological Station, Michigan, USA - KBS Miscanthus M3-2 (SPAdes) (version 2) | ecosystem: Host-associated > Plants > Roots > Rhizosphere... | reverse complement strand
TGTGGCCTCGGGCTTCCGCCAGGGAGGCGAAGCGCCCGGCCGTCACCGCCTGCACGAGCACGTTGCCGATGACCGTGGCCTCGACGGGGCCCGCCAGCACGAGGCGCCCGCCGGCGTCCGCGGTGGCCTGGCTCAGGTATTCGTTCCGGCTGCCGCCCCCGACGATCTGCACGCCCCCGACGGCCGCGCCGGTGAGGGACTCGATCGTCCGCAGCACGGACGCGTAGCGCAAGGCCAGCGAGTCGAGGATGACCCGGGCCAGGGCGGCCGGTGACCCGGGCAGAGCCTGGCCGGTCTCGGCCATCTGCTGGGCGATGGCGGCGGTCATCTTCGGCGGGTTCAGGAGGCGCGGATCGTCGGGGAACATCAGCCCCGGCGACCGGTCGATGGCGGCGACCGCCGACAAGAGGCGCTCGTAGGGCTCGCCACGGCCGTCCTCTTCCCATTCCTGCCGGCATCGCTCGAGGATCCAGAGGCCCATCACGTTCTTGAGGAACCGGATGGTCCCGTAGGCGCCGCCTTCGTTCGTGAAGTTCGCGCGCGCGACGTCGTCGTTCACCAGCGGGCCCCCGCGCTCGATCCCCACCAGCGACCAGGTGCCGGACGAGATGTAGGCCCAGCCGGGGGCAAGGGGAGCGCCCGCCACCGCGCTGCCCGTGTCGTGGGTGGCGGGAGCCACGACGTGAACGCCTTCCAGGCCGAGGTCCCCCGCGCGCTCGCCCGCGAGCGGACCGAGATCGGTGCCGGCGGGCACGATCTGGCCGAGCAGCGGCGCGGGCAGATCGAGGCGCTCCGCGAGGCCGCGGTCCCATGCGCACGTGGCCGCGTCCACGAGCTGGGTCGTGGTGGCGTTCGTGTATTCGGTGACGGCCCGCCCGGTGAGGCGATGGTTGACGAGGTCGGGTATCAAGAGGAGCCGGTGCGCCCCGGGCGGCAGCCCCTCGCGCCGATGCGCGTCGAGCTGGAACAGCGTGTTGAAGTCGAGGACCTGGATGCCGGTGCGTCGGAAGACCTCCGCGCGCGGGACTTGCGCGAAGACCCGCGCGGGCACGCCGCGGGTCCGCGCGTCGCGGTAGCACACGGGATCTTCGAGGAGCCGGCCCTCCGCGTCCAGGAGCGCGTAGTCCACGCCCCAGCTGTCGACTCCGATGCTCCGCACGGGCCGCCCGAGCGTGCGCGCCCGTTCCCCCGCCGCGCGCAGCCCGGCCTCGATCTCCGCGAAGATCCGCGCCGCATCCCAGCGCAGGTGGCCGGCCGCCTCGCGCGGCGGGTACTGGAACCGCCTCACCTCGTCGAGCAGGAGCTCGCCGGGGGCGACGCCGGCCAGGAACACGCGCCCGCTGCCGGCGCCGAGGTCGACGGCGGCGAACAGGGCATCAGGGTGCTGTGCGCGCAGCGGATCGCTAGACAATTCCGGCGGCGACGCCGGCGCGGGCGGGCCGCTCCTCGGCCTTGCGCTTCCGGTAGCCGCTGGCCCGGAAGGTCCCGATGGGATCGATCGCGCCCCCCGAGCGCGCCCGAGCCGTGGCCAGGATGGGCGCTACGTCGGTGGTGAAGGCCTGCTTCAGCGCGCCCAGGGCCATGAGGGCGTCGCACTTCTCCTGGGACTCGCGCAGGGCCGCGCGGTCCACGAGGTGGGCCTGCACGTACGCGCGCAGCAGCTCCACCGCGCTCGCCATGAGCGACTCCGCGGGGTCGGTCACGTTGTGCGACTGGTCGAGCATGTACGCGGGCCGGAACCCCTCCACGCCTTCGAGCTCCGCGTCCACGAGCTCGTTGAAGATCAGGAAGAGCTGGAAGGGCTTGATGGAGCCGGCGTCGAGGTCGTCGTCCCCGTATTTGCTGTCGTTGAAGTGGAATCCGGCCAGCTTCCCGAACTGGATGAGCCGGGCCACGATCATCTCGATGTTCACGTTCGGCGCGTGGTGGCCGAGGTCCACCAGGCAGAAGGCCTTCGGTCCCAGCTCGCGCGCACAGTGGTAGCTGACCCCCCAGTCGTTGATGACGGTCGAGTAGAACGCGGGCTCGTAGAGCTTGTGCTCCATGAAGACGCGCCAGTCGTCGGGGAGGGCGGCGTAGATGGCGCGCATGCTCTCGAGGTAGCGGTCGAGGGTGCGGCGGGTGTCCATCTGGCCCGGGAAGTTCCCGCCGTCGCCGATCCAGACGGTGTGCGCCTTCGAGCCGAGGGTGCGCCCGATCTCGATGCACTCCACGTTGTGGGCCACCGCCTGCTCGCGCACCGCGCGCTCGGGATGGGTGAGGCTCCCGAACTTGTAGGAGTGCCTCTGCTCGGGCTGGTCCTGGAACGTGTTCGAGTTCATGGCGTCGAAGTGCAGCCCGCGCTGCTCCGCGAACCGGCGCAGCTCCGCCGGGCTCTCCGGCTTGTCCCAGGGGATGTGGAGCGACACTGCGGGCGTGGAGCGGACGAGCTTGAACACCGTCCCGCAGTCCTCCAGCTTCTCGAAGATGTCCCGCGGCTCGCCGGGGCCGGGGAAGCGCGCGAAGCGGGTGCCGCCGGTGCCGAGGCCCCAGGAAGGGACGGCCACGCGGAAGGCCTGGGCACGCTTCACCAGGTCCTCGATCTCCACGCCGCGGCGGCGCAGGACGCGGCCGAGGTGCTCGTAGTCCTCGTCCAGCCAGGCCTTGGCCTTGCGGTTCTGCTCCGCGATGAGCCCGTCGCCGATCTCGAATTGCGTCATGGCGCGTCCTCCGCCCTCAGCGCAGGAAGCCGTCCTGCAAGCCGCCGTCGACCGGGATCACGTGCCCGGTGGTCTTGGAGAGCCGACGCGAAAGGAGGAGGAAGATCGCTTCCGCCTGATCGTCCGGCTCGATCGGGGTCTGGGTCAGCGACCTCTTCGCGTAGAACTCGGCCAGCTTGTCGCGCAGGCCGTCCGTCGTCTCGTCTTCGCGGAAGGGGATCGCGTATTTCGCCAGCGACGCGATCACGCGCTCGCGCGGGAACATCGTGCTCCCCTTCACCACCGTGGCCGGCGCCACGGCGTTGACGCGCACGAGGGGAGCCATCTCCACCGCCAGCTCGCGGACGAGGTGGTTGGCCGCGGCCTTGCTCGTGTCGTAGGCCAGGCTCCCCTTCTTGGCCACGACCGCATTGGCGCTGGTGGTCAGAACCACGTTCGCGGGCAGGCCCTGGCGCTTGAAGACCCGGTGCGCCTCGTCGGCCACGATGTAGGCCCCGGTGACGTTGACGCCGAAGGTGAGCGCCCATTGGCGATCGTCGATACGGCCGCTGGCGTCGGGGGCCACGAACACCCCGGCCGTCACCACCACCGCGTCCGCGCCGCCGTAGGCCAGGGCCACGTCGTCGAAGAGCCGGGCCACGCTGGCGCGATCCATCACGTCGCAGGCGAGGCCAAGGGCGGGACCGCAGTTGCTGATCCCCGATCCACCCACGCCGATCCCGGGCCCGTAGCGGTCGACGATCTCCTGCGCCGTCGCCTTCGCCCCCGCCTCGTCCCGGTCGACGCAGACGATGTGCGCGCCTTCCCGGACCAGACGATGCGCGGTGGCCTTGCCGATCCCCGCCCCCGCCCCGACGACCACGATGACCTGCCGGTCGAGCTCCTTCTCCGGGGGCATGCGCTGGAGCTTGGCCTCCTCGAGGGGCCAGTACTCGATGTCGAAGGCCTCCTGCTCGTCCATCGCCTCGTAGCGGTCGATGGCCTCCGCCCCGCGCATGACCTCGATCGCGCAGTTGTAGAACTCGGCGGTCACGCGCGACTCGGACTTGTTCTTGCCGAAGGCGAACATGCCGAGGCCGGGCACGAGCACGACGGTGGGGCTGGGGTCGCGCATGGCCGGCGAGTCCGGCCGTCGGCAGCGCTCGTAGTAGGCCTGGTAGTCCTTCCGGTATTGATCGAGGCCGGCGGCCAGCGCCTTCTTCAGCGCCTCCACGTCTCCGCTCGCGGGGTCCCAGTCCGCGAACAGGGGACGTATCTTGGTCCGCAGGAAGTGGTCGGGGCACGACGTGCCCAGCGCGGCCAGGCGCGGCCCGTCGTGGCTGCCCACGAAGCGCAACATCCGCTCGTCGTCCTGCACCGTGCCCACCACCCGGCGCACCGCGGAGAGCCGGCCGCGCAGCCAGGGCAGGATCTCCGCCTGGGCCCGGCGCCGATCCGCGTCCGGGACCGCCGCGTGTTTCCGTCCCCCGAACGTCTTCTCGCCCTTGTCGTGCGCGTCGATGTAGCGCGCGGCGCGGTCCACGATCTCGAGGGCCGTGTCGTAACACGTCTTGTCGTCGTCGCTCCAGGAGCTCATGCCGTGGTGGCCGAGCACGATGCCGCGGGCCTTCGGGTGCACCTTTATGAGGCGCTCGATGAGCAGGCCGATGTCGAATCCCGGCCGCTGCCACGGCACGTAGAGGACGTCATCCCCGTAGATCTCGCGGGTGAGCTTCTCCTGGTTCACGGAAGCGGCCACCGCGATCACCGCGTTCGGATGCAGGTGGTCGACGTGTTTGAAGGGAACGAGCGTGTGCAGCGGCGTGTCGATCGAGCACGCCCGCGGGTTCAGGTTGAACACGCAGTGGGAGTACATCGGGTACATGGCGTCTTCGATCTCGGTCTTGGGCCCGCGCCGCGGATGGCCCAGGTAGAGCGCCTTCATCGACCGGACCTTCTCGAGGTACAGGGACGCGAACCCGTCGCGCTTGGCCGTGCGCAGGTCGCCGCCGGAGCCCTTCACCCAGAGGACCTCGACGTCCGCGCCCGTGAGCGGGTCCTTCTCCATGAGCTTCGACGAAGTGTTGCCGCCGCCGGTGTTGGTGAGAGTCAGGTCCTCGCCGAGCTTGTTCGAGCGATAGACGAGCCGGTCCAGGCCGCGGAGGGACTCCGCTTCCTCCTCCCGCCACCGGGACTTCACGGCGCTCGTCGCGTTCGCGCGTTCTCCCATTCCCGCCTACCTCTCGGTCACGATCCGCGGCACCGAGAGTATCCCCGATGGGAGGGGCCGCAGTCCTTCGAGGTCCTGCAGCCGGAAGCGCTGGCCGTAACGCTCGACCAGGGCGTCCGTGTCGGGGAGGTGCCCGCCTTCGGCCAGGCGGTTGATCGCCGTGTTGTACACGTCGATCCGGATCTCGTTGGCGCCGTCCCGCAGCAGGTCGGTCAGATCGACGCGGTAGGGCGGAGCCCACACCGAACCCGCGCGGCGCCCGTTGACGAAGACCGTCGCCGCCTCCCGGATGGGCGGGGCGAGGAGGGCGGCGAAGGAGTTGCCGCGCAGCGTCCCGCTGGGCAGCGGCTCGGGCTCGATGGCTTTGGCCTCCCCGAAATCGAGGAATGCGCGATCGCCGGGCTTCCGGAGCCCCGCGGGCAGCGTGACGCGGCGCGCGTAGGTCGCGGTGCCCGAGTAGAAGCTGCGCGCGGAATCCCCCGCCCAGGAGTGAGGCAGGTCCACCGCGCCCCCGCTCGACGCCGCGGCCCCCCCACTCGCGGCCCCGCCGTAGCTCACGGTCCATCCGGAGCGCAGGTCTTCGCTGGCCGCGACAGAGGTCGTGCGGACCGCGGGTGCGTCGCCCGCGTCCTTCCGGAAGACGACCACGCGCGTGCCGTACGGCTCGAGGGCGAGGGCGACTCCGCTCGCGCCGACGTCCGTCCTCTCCATCCGGCCCGTGAAGGCGTTCCACAGCTCCGCGTACGGCGTCTGCGCACGGAAGCGCGCGGTCACCGTGCGGGACGTGTTCGCGGTGTTGGCCACGAAGTACACGTCGCCGTCGGCGAGCCGCCGATGGACGAACCCGACTTCCGGCGCGGCGGGCGTGAACACGGCATCCGATGGTACGGCGGAGGCCAGCCGCGCCGCGAGGTCGGCCTCGGAGACGACGGCCAGCGACGGCCATTCCCCGTCCGGCTTCCGCCGCACCGCGATCACGACTCCGCCCCCGCGCGCATAGTCGGCGAGGAAGCGGCGGGTCGCCTCCGGGACGAACCGGACACCCGGGAGCACGATCGCCTTGTAGCGCCTCGCTTCGACCTCTTTCATCGAGCCGTCGTCCACGAGGTCGAAGGAATGGCCGGCCTCCAGGATGGCGGGCACCACGTTGGGCCCGACCAGCTCCACGATCTTGCGGAAGAGGTTCATGGACGCGCCCGGTCGGAAGGCGGCCCACGCGTCTTCGGTCGGCGCGTAGAGCGCGACGTCCGCGACGGGCTCGCCTTGCCGGAGGACGGTGCTCAAGCGATGCAGGTAGGCGGCGAGGTCGGGCATGACTGGCCACCACGGGTTCTTGTCGGAGAGGACGGCCGCGGCGTAGAACGGCCAGCCCGGAGTGCCCGCCTGCGGAGGCGAATAGGGCCAGCCGTGGCCGATGAGCTGGTTGATGCCGGCCAGGAAGTGCTGGTCGGCTTCCGCCTTGACGTCGAGGGGCGTGGCCCGGAACGCGGGCGAATGAAGCCACGTCCACGTCTCCGAGGTCGTCACGGGCCGGCCGAAGAGATGCGACGCGGAGGAGGCCCATCGAGACGAGGTCAGCTCGCGGTATTTCCATCCCTCGCCGTCGATGAGGTCCGCGTGGCGGGAGCTGGAGATGGTGGCCGGCGGCTCGCCGTAGTTCTGGATGCGCAGGAGCACGTGGTTCTTCGCCGCCCACTCCTTCAGCGGGACCAGGAACCGCTCCTCGTAGAGCTCGCTCAGCGTACGGCCGACGTCGCGCCGCACTTCCAGCGAGCGGTCGCCCGCGTCGCGCTCCCAGATCGGAAGCAGCGGCCGCAGGTCGTACCCGCGGCGGGCGCGGAACTGATCGAGGAGGTCGGCGGTCCAGTCCGCGTCGTAGACCTCGAGGCTGTCGCAGAAGATCGCGTGCACCCCGCCCGTACCGGCGGCGCCGAGCAGCTTGTCACCGGCCTCGCGCAGGTGCGTCTCGATGGCGGGGCGGCTGAAGTGGTCGAGGACGTAGCCCTCGGCGCCCAGGGCCGCGCGCTTGACGATCTGGCCGCTGTGGCTCGCGAAATAGAAGAGGACCACGCGCGGACCGTTTCCCGCTGGCAACGCTATGGGGCCGTCGCCGGAGAGGTCCAGCTCGCGGAAGGTGCGCGGGTCCGACTCCTGCATGGAGCCGCGGCCGATGAAGGCGGCCACCAGGCGGTCTCCGTCGTAGGGAACGGGGCGCGGCACCTGCATGCGGTCGGGCGTGATCTCGCGCCGTTCCGAGCGCAGGCGCGCCGCCGCGAGCTCCGGCGTGATGTAGGGACCGCCGTAGGACCAGCCGCTGCCGATCGTCACGTCCATGCGCAGGCCGAGCTCGCGCGCCGTGCGCGCGGCGAAGGACACCTTGTCCAGGAACTCCGGCGAGAGGTAGCGCTCGTTGCGCAGACCCGAGGCGGGGTCGTCCAGGGCCATCGGGTAGACGACGGCCAGCTCGAAACCGCCGAGGCCGCCCTCCTTCATCCGGCGCATCTCCGCGGAGATCTCCTCGCGGGTGACGGCAGGACCGAACCACCACCAGCGCATCATGGGACGGCTCTCCGGCGGAGGCGAGACGAAGGCTTGGCGCGCGGCGGCCAGGCCGGAAGCGGCCAAGGGCGCCGGGGCGGCTCCCAGCAGACCGAGAGAAAGAACGCACGCCATGGACACGGCCAGTCGTCGGGTCACGGCGCGCATTCTCCCCCGCGTCCGCCCACGCGCAGAAATACAGCCGGACACACCCGTGGGCCGTATTCCTGGCGGGACCTCCATCGAGGGAGCCAGTCTGGTGGGCGGCGGAAGGGGTCCCAAGCGACTTTCTCGCCGGCGCCCCTGTTCGCCCTGACGAAACGGCGGGAAGTCGCGATCCCAGGGCGAGGTCTCTGCAACGAGGGCACTTGACCGTCGGTTGCAGAAGCCCGGCCCCCGAGCGGTCGCCCGTCCGCCCCGTCGTGAGTTATGCTCCGCGAAACGCCCGCATGCCCAAACCGGAACGCGAACCGTACATCGTGCAGTCGGTGGTCCACGCGTCGCGCATCCTCGACGCCTTCCAGGCGGCGGGCGAAGCCTTGCGGTTGCGCGACGTCGTCGAGCGCACGGGCTTCGGCAAGGGGATGTGCTTCCGCCTGCTTCACACCCTGCATCACTGCGGGCTCCTGGAGAAGGTGGACGCCAGTCGCTACCGCCTCGTCTCACCGATCCAGCGCCGCAAGCGCTACCGCCTCGGCTACGGCGCGCAAGGCCAGGACACGTCGTTCGCGCGCGAGGTGCGAGCGAGCCTGGAACGCGCCGCCGAGCGGGAAGGGGCGGAGCTCATCGTCGTCGACAACCGGTACCAGCCGAAGGTCGCGCTCCGGAATGCCGAGCACCTCATCCGCGAAGGAGTGGACCTCGTCATCGAGTTCCAGACGGACGAGGCCGTGGCGGCGGCCATCGCCGCCAAGTATCTCGAGGCCGGTATCCCGCTCGTTGCCATCGACATTCCCCACCCCGGCGCCACCTACTTCGGGGCCAACAACTACCAGGCGGGGCTCATGGCCGGACGCCATCTCGGGCACTGGGCGCGCACGCGCTGGGAGGCCAAGGTCGAAGAGATCGTGCTCCTCGAGCTGGCCCGCGCCGGCTCCGTCGTGCGGGCGCGCATGGCCGGCATCCGGGCGGGCCTCGCGGAGACCCTGCACGACGACGTCGAGGCCTCGCGCCTCGTGACCCTGGACGGCGACGGGCAGTTCAAGACGTCGCTCGAAAAGGTACGGCGGCACCTCCGCCAGTCCAAGGCCCGGCGTGTCCTGGTGGGGGCGGCCAACGACGCGAGCGCCCTGGGCGCGGCGCGTGCCTTCCAGGAAGCCGGGCGTGCCGGAACCTGCGCCATCGTCGGCCAGAACGCGGAGCCCGACGCGCGCGGGGAGTTGCGCGAGGCCCGTACGCCGCTCGTCGCGTCCGTGGCCTACTTCCCCGAGCGCTACGGCGATGGGCTGCTCAAGCTCGCCCTGGACATCCTGATGCAGCGCCAGACGCCGCCCGCTCTCTTCGTCCGGCACCAGCTGATCACGGCCGAGAATGTCGACCACCTCTATCCGAACGACGCCCTGCTCGGGCACGTCACCTGGGCGGGCTCCGCTCCCTAGGCACTGCACGCAAGGTCACGAATCCGTCGGCCGGCGGCGCGATCCCGACCAAAGAAGCTGAATACGGTTTCATGATCGTTACGCTCTACAAAACAAGTTGAGGGCGGAGCGAATCCCCGGTCGCGTCCGTCCTGGGCGCCGCGGCCCCACATAACCTCAACGCCCCACGCTGATTCGTTCGGACTCCCACCCGTCACGGACGCGTTTTGGCCACAGAAACGTTAGAGGCGCCGTCGACGCTGCTTGACTGAATTTTGAGCGCGGGTGGACAGTCGCGCCAAGCCCAACACGTTTTTTCGAGGGGAGACTCCGATGAGAAAGGTCACACTCCTCAGCGCGTTCCTCGCCCTGCTCGGCACGGCGAGCACGTTGCAGGCTCAATCGGCGACCGGCCAGATCACGGGCACGATCCGGGACTCGACCGGCGCCGTCGTGCCGGGAGCCACCGTCACCGCGGTCAGCGAGCTGACGGGCTCCCGCCGGGAGGCCACCACGAGCCACGACGGGAACTACGTGTTCCCGCTCCTGTCCGTCAGCGTGTATTCCGTCAGCGCGGAGTTGCAGGGCTTCCGTCCCGCCAAGCGGACCGGCGTGCGCCTCAACGTCGACCAGGTCTACCGCGTGGACCTCGAGCTGCAGCCCGGAGGACTGACGGAGGCCGTCGACGTGCAGGCGGCGGCGGCCACCATCGACACGGAGACGGCGAGCGTCGGCCAGCTGATCACGGAGAAGCAGATCACCGACCTGCCGCTCAACGGACGGAATTTCCTGTCGCTGCTGTTCCTGGGGGCAGGGGCGGTCCAGACCGACGGGGAGCAGGGAACGATGCGGCAGGGCGTGGGGAGCGCGATCAGCCTGATGGGCGCCCGGCCGACCTCGAACAACTTCATGATCGACGGGACGTCGAACACCGACACGGCCCTCGGCACTCCGGCCGCGATCCTTTCCGTGGACGCCATGGAGGAGTTCAAGGAGCAGACCAAGACCTACTCCGCGGAGTACGGCTTCAGCGCCAACCAGATCAACCTCGTCAGCAAGTCCGGCACCAACGAGTACCACGGCGCCTTGTTCTACTTCGGCCGGAACGAGGCACTCGACGCCCGGAACTTCTTCGACTCGCCGACGGCGGAGAAGCCGACGCTGGACCAGAAGCAGTTCGGGGGCACGATCGGCGGTCCGATCATCAAGAACAAGACCTTCCTGCTCGTCAACTACGAGGGGGCGCGGATCGAACGGGGATCCAGCACCTTCTACATCGTGCCGACCCCGGATCAGCTGGCGGGCCGGTTCACGACGGCGATCATCGATCCCGTCACCGGCCAGCCGTTCCCGAACAACACGATCCCCTCGTCACGGTTCTCGCGTCTGGCCCAGGTGACGCTGAGGAACCACTGGTACCCCGACCCGAACGTCAACGTGCCTCAGGGCAACTACCAGCTGGTCCGGACGCTTCCCCAGACGCAGAACCAGTTCACGGGACGTATCGACCAGGACCTGGGCCGTTTCGGGAGGGTGTTCGCACGTTACACGAAGACGACGTACGAGAACACGTCGAGCGGGACCGTGACCCCCGACGTCGGAGACTCCCTCTTCGTGCAGAACACGAAGAACTGGCAGGTCTCCCACACCTGGCCCATCCGCAACAACGTCGTCAACGTGCTCCGCGTCGGCCGCGTGGAGGCCCTGGCCAACCAGGAGGGAATCGGCTGTTCCCAGGCCGACATCGACTTCCTGGGTCTGACCGGCGTCTTTGGCAACATCCCTGACCCGCAGCGCGG